>VFQR01001184.1_pt1 | contig 21635 bp, 21 predicted proteins | sample 3512321 | NCBI WGS metagenome assembly VFQR01 (sample SAMN10412374, study PRJNA504923) | tailings metagenome | isolation source: Relicate 3 Philex TSF1 revegetated site | place: Philippines: Tuba, Benguet | collected 2017-08-29 | reverse complement strand
CAATCGTGCCGACGTTCACGTGCGGTTTGTTGCGTTCAAATTTTTCCTTGGCCATGGCCCTGTCTCTTACGTCCTCTGGTTCGTGAATTTGGAGCGGGTGAAGGGAATCGAACCCTCGTATTCAGCTTGGAAGGCTGCTGCTCTACCATTGAGCTACACCCGCGAATTCGGCGGTCTTTTAACGGGAACGCTATGTCTCGCCAAGAACGATTAGGGCTTTTGCCGAACCGTCACATTGGGCGCGAAGGCTGGTGGGGGAGGCAGGACTCGAACCTGCGAAGGCATAGCCAGCGGATTTACAGTCCGCCCCCTTTGCCGCTCGGGACACTCCCCCGGTTAGCCCGGGTTTCTGCCGGATATATAGTGCAGAACCTGACAGGGCCGCGCGACCGCGAAGCCCAGCGGCGGGACTTATGGTTGTCGCCCTTGGGGGTGTCAACCCTGTGAAATCGCTTTGGTTCGGAAGACTTAGCCCCGGCCGCCGAACGAATTGCCAAGGCCCCTTCAGCGGCCCTAGATGCCCGCCCCGACGAGACAGAGCCATGGCCGGACGCCCCCAAAAACCTGCAAACCGGAAGACCGCCCTCACCGGCCGCCGCAGCTTCGGCGCCGATGGCCGCAAAATTCCGCTCGATCACACGATTCTCTATGGATGGCACCCGGTCGCCGAGGCGCTGAAGAACCCCGCGCGCCGTTTCCGCACGCTGATCGTGACCGAAAACGCGCTGCGCCGCCTGCAGGAAGCCAAGATCGAAATCCCGGTTCAGCCCGAAGTCGTCCGTCCCGATGAGCTCGACAAGAAACTGACGCCCGACGCCGTGCATCAGGGGCTGTTCGCCGTCACCGACGCCCTGCCCTCGCCGGGCCTGCACGAACTCGCGCTCGACAAGCTCGTCCTCGTGCTCGACCAGATCACCGATCCCCACAATTTCGGAGCCATTGTCCGCACCGCCGCGGCCTTCAATGTCTCCGCGATCGTCACCACTGCCCGGCATTCGCCGGAAGCGACAGGGGTTCTGGCAAAGTCTGCCTCCGGCGGCCTCGAGCATGTGCCGATCGCGCTCGTGCAGAACCTTTCGCGCGCCATGAACGAACTGAAAGAACGAGGCTTCACGCTCGTCGGCCTTGCCGAGGAAGGCGAAGCGGATCTGAGCGAAATAAAATTGCAGCCTCCGATTGCTCTCGTGCTTGGCGCCGAAGGCAAAGGTCTGCGCCAATTGACGCGCGATACCTGCGACGTGCTCGCGCGAGTCGATCTCTCCGGCGCGATCAAAAGCCTGAACGTTTCGAACGCTGCCGCGCTTGCGCTTTATATTGCCGACCGCGCGGTGCAAAAATCCCGGTAGTCCGCATGATTATCCAGCGCTGGATTCATCGAAGCTTCCTCGCCGATGGCGTTTTCGTTCGTTATCTGCTGCCGCTGTTCGTATCGGTCGCGCTGGTCGCGATCACGACGTTCCTCATCTCGATTTTCGTAAAGAAAATCAATTTCCAGAATGTCGGCATCATTTATATGCTGCCGGTGTTCATCCTTGCGGTGCGGTGGGGTTTCCTCCCCGCGATGTTCACCGCTTTCATCAGCGTCGCCTGCTCGGCGTTTTTCTTCTACGAGCCGATTTACGACTTCCGCGTGCACAACTGGGACAATCCGGTCGATCTCGTACTGTTTACGATCGTCGCCGCGGTGACGAGCCATCTTGCGACACGCCTTCGCCGGCAGGATGAAATCGACCGGCTTCGCGAAGCGCTGATCGGATCGGTTTCCCACGAGCTTCGCACGCCGCTCGCTTCCATTCTCGGAGCTGCCTCCGTGATCGCGAACGCACCAAGCGTGAAGAGCGACGAGCGCCTTTCCACGCTCGCGAATGTCGTACGCGAGGAAGCTGAACGTCTGAACCACGACATCCAGAACCTGCTTGATGCGACCCGGATCTCGAGCGAGGGAATTCATCCCAAGCGCGAGTGGATCGATCCCGCCGACATCGTGAACGTTGCGATCGAACGGAGGGCGCGGGCCCTCGCCTCCCATAAAATCCGCGTAAATATTTCCGACTCGGTGCCCCTCTTTGAGGGCGATCCGGTGCTGTTCGATCAAGCAATCGGGCAGGTTCTCAGCAATGCCGCAAAGTATTCGCCATCCGATTCCGAAATCGTAGTCGACATCGGCCACGAAAACGATCAGATCATGTTCTCTGTTTCCGACCAGGGCGCGGGCATGACGCGGGAGGATCAGTCGAGGTTGGGCGAACGCTTCTACCGAAGCCCTCGTCTCGCAAGCACCACGACCGGTTCGGGCCTCGGCATCTGGATCGCCCGGGCATTTCTCGAGGCGAGCGGCGGCTCGATCAAGGCCGAAAGCATCGGTCTGAACCGCGGTTCGAAGGTTACGATTACGATGCCGGCGTCGAAAGTGCCGGCCCGCGAAGCGGAGTCAACGGATGAATAATCACGCACCATCGGTCCTGCTCGTCGACGACGAAGCGCAAATCCGCCGCTTCCTGCGCGCGGGCTTCGAGATGGATGGCTTCAACGTGCAGGACGCCGAGAACGGCTCCGAAGGCATCAAGAACGCGACGATGCGGCCACCGGATCTGGTGATCCTCGATCTCGCGCTCCCGGATGTCGACGGATCGGAAGTGCTCGCGCGGCTACGCTCGTGGTCGAACGTACCGGTTATCGTGCTTTCCGTGCGCTCCAACGAAGACGAGAAAGTGAAGCTCCTGCGTCTCGGCGCGGACGATTACGTCGTGAAGCCGTTCGGCATGGCCGAACTGCTTGCGCGCTCGCGCGCAGCGATCCGGCGGCACACCCGAAATCAAAGCGGGGACCCGGTCGTCAATCTCGGCAGACTCAGCATCGATCTTGCCAACCGCTCGGTGTTCGTCGACGGCGAACGTCTTTCGCTGACGCGCAAGGAATTCCGTCTCCTGCAAATTCTGGCGCAACACGCGGGCAACGTTGTCACGCACAGCCAGTTGCTGAGCGAAATCTGGGGTGCAGGCCACGATCAGGATTCGCACTACTTGCGCATTTTCGTCCGCAAACTGCGTCAGAAAATCGAAATCGATCCGACCAAGCCGAAGCTGCTGCTGACGGAACTCGGTGTCGGCTACCGGCTTTCGACCGACGACAGCTTAAAATCCACGCAGCACTGATCTCCGACGGAGCATAACGGTTTCGCCGTACATCAATACGGTGAATTTATGCGTGCGCACGCATTCGATACGTCTGCAAAGTACATCGCCTCGCTAGTTTCATTCCGCATAAGGATGAAACCATGCCGGGACGAAAGCTCGACAGCCTGCAGCGGCCTTACGATACGATCAGCGAGCGCGAAGTGATGTCGCTCCGCAACGAGTACCTGCTGGAGCTTGGGACACGTGCGGCGAAGGATGCAACAGCACCGCTGCTTGCCAGAGCGTCGGAACTCCTGAAATCGCGCTACTGGTCGAAATCGACATGGCGTGAGCGGAAAAAAATTCTGAAAACCGTCGAATGGCTCCTCTGCGCACATCACGCGCAGCACGCAAAGTTACGCGACGAATACACCCAGCAAAACACGCCTCAGATTTTACGCGAAGGATACTCGCGTTAGAAATTTTCATTTTTGGGATTGTTGTTTGTTCTCCATAAGCTACCGCGCCGCACATCATCCTTTCGCCTAATACCACTTGGTATCGCGACCGCTCCGACACCCCCGCGTAGCGTCGGCACCGAGATCGCGGAACAGATTCTGTTTCGTGCACTCAGCAAACGCCAACAACCAACAATGGGGGACGTTCATGGCAACGGTTGCTGATACTCGCGGCCGCTCCGGGGGCGAGAAGATGACCGGCGAACAGAAGCGGGTCATTTTTGCGTCGTCGCTCGGCACGGTATTCGAGTGGTACGATTTCTACATCTACGGCACGCTCGGCGTCATTCTCGCCAAGCAGTTCTTCTCGGGCGTCAATCCGACCGCAGGCTTCATCTTCACGCTGCTCGCCTTCGCGGCGGGCTTTGCGGTTCGCCCGTTCGGCGCGCTGTTCTTCGGCCGCCTCGGTGACATCGTCGGCCGCAAATACACCTTCCTCGTGACGATGACCCTGATGGGCCTCGGCACCTTCCTGATCGGTGTGTTGCCGTCTTACGCGACCGCAGGCATCATCGCTCCGGTCATCCTGATCCTGCTTCGCCTCGTGCAGGGCCTGGCTCTCGGCGGCGAATACGGCGGCGCGGCCACCTACGTCGCTGAACACGCTCCGCAAGGCAAGCGCGGCTTCTACACCTCATGGATTCAGACGACGGCGACGCTGGGTCTGTTCATGGCCCTGCTCATCATCCTCGGCATCCGCACCTATATGGGCGAACCCGCGTTCGAAGCATGGGGCTGGCGCATTCCGTTCCTGCTCTCGGCCATCCTGCTGGTCGTCTCGATCTGGATCCGTCTGCAACTCGAAGAGTCGCCGGCATTCCAGCAGATGAAGAAGGAAGGCAAGCAATCGAAGGCCCCGCTCAAGGAAGCCTTCGGCAAATGGGAGAACGCGAAGATCGCAATTCTCGCGCTCTTCGGCGCCACGGCCGGGGAAGCGGTCATCTGGTACGGCGGACAGTTCTATGCGCTGTTCTTCCTGACCCAGACGCTGAAAGTCGATAGCGTCACCGCGATCATCCTGATTGCGACCGCACTCGCTCTCGGCACGCCGTTCTTCATCCTCTTCGGTTGGCTCTCCGACAAGATCGGCCGCAAGCCGATCATGCTTGCGGGCTTCCTGCTCGGTGCAGTCACCTATTTCTGGATCTTCCAGGGTCTCACCCACTACGTGAACCCGAAGCTCGAGAAGGCGCTCAAGGAAGCTCCGGTGACCGTCATCGCCGATCCTTCCGAGTGCTCGTTCCAGTTCAACCCGGTCGGAACGTCGAAGTTCACCACCTCGTGCGACATCGCAAAGTCTGCGCTCGTCGCTCGCTCCGTGAACTATGCGAACGAATCCGCACCGAAGGGAACCCCTGCGGTCGTCAAGGTCGGCGACCAGACGATCGCAACGGGCACGCCCGACTTCGCCAAAACGCTCGGTGAAGCGATCTCGAAACACGGCTACCCGGCATCCGCAGACAAGAACGACATCAACTATCCGATGACGATTCTTTTGCTGTGGATTCTCGTGGTCTACGTGACGTTGGTTTACGCTCCCATCGCCGCATGGCTTGTCGAGTTGTTCCCGACGCGCATCCGCTACACCGGCTTGTCGCTGCCCTATCACATCGGCAACGGCTGGTTCGGCGGCTTCCTGCCCGCGACCGTGTTTGCGATCGTGGCCGCGACCGGAAACATCTACTCCGGCTTGTGGTACCCGATCATCATCGCGGGCATGAGTTTCGTGGTCGCGCTCTTGTTCCTGCCGGAAACAAAGGATCGCGACCTCTCCAAGTGGCACTGAGCGGTGCCGCTGTACTGAAGACAGAAGCGGGGCGGCGCAAAGAGCCGCCCCGTTACTCCCAGACTCCCTCCCGGCCTCGCGCCGGGATTTTTTTATTTCTCGTCGACCTTCGGTGCGGGAATGACGGACGGCCCCTGCGGCATGTACGGCGGCAGGTTGGCGGGCGCGTGCGATTCCGTGCTCCAAGTACGGCCATAGCGCGGCCCGGGCACGGATGGCTGGCGCGTGGCGCGCGAGCGATAGGCGAAGGGATCCCCCACGTTGGAGGGGAAGTAGACGCTGCGCGGCGCGTAAGGAGCGTAATAGTACTGTGGCCCCCAATATTCCGCGTAAGGCACGAGGTTGTCGCGCCCGGCGAGACCCCAATCGCCGTACACCACCGTGCCATCCGGAAAGATCACGGGACGCTTGTCGGCGACCGCCGGAAAGGCGGTAGCCGTCAGAACGGCAAACAGCAGTACGAGGCGCGGCATGGCGGCAGGTCCCGGTTTTCACCATCCTGCCACCGGACGCTTTCCGGGGCGGTTACCGGCGTCCTTTCTCTTGAAACTATGGTTAGTGCCTTCCCTACGCGGCCCAACCCTGCCCGCAATAGCGCGGACAGTTGACCGGCAATCGGTATGGCGCTGAACTGCACCGATCCCGCATGAAGAAGGACGCCGGAACCATGACCGACAACTCCACCGCCCCTGCCGTGGCGACATGGCGGAAAGTCGTCGCCGCGATTCTCGACTTCTTCTTCATTTTCTTCGCTGGCGGCTACGTGATCGGACTCCTCACCGGCGGTACGACGGAGAAAGGTTTCAGCCTTTCCGGCGGCCCGGCGCTGCTGCTGTTTGCGCTTATCATCGCTTACTTTGTCGTGCTCGGACGCTATCTCGGCGGCACGCTGTTTCAGCGGCTCCTCGGCACGCGCTGAGGCATCGCTGCCGGTAAGGCAGATTTCACAAAAGCGAGCGGCTTGCATCAGCCGCCGAAGCATCGCAAATAGCGGCGCACAGCCGAAAGCGCCGGGTTAGCTCAGCGGTAGAGCAGCGGTTTTGTAAACCGAAGGTCGGGGGTTCAATCCCCTCACCCGGCACCAGATTTCCCAACCAGTGTTGCAAAGGCCGCATCCAGCGCCGCCGCCGCATGATCGATCATGAACTTCCGGCGAATGTTGCGCTGGGCTGAGGCGACGCTGAAATCGGTTTCGCTCCAGTGCGCGAGAACATTTCGCAACGCCTGCGCAAGCGATGCCGGATTCGACGGCTCGAACAGCATCGCCGGGTTGGTCTGCACGTCTTCCATCACGCCGGTCCTGCTGGACAAGAGCGGCACGCCCGCGGCGAGCACTTCGATCGCCGCCATGCCGAACGTCTCCATCCGGCTCGGATTTACGACAAGATCGTAGCTGCGAACGAGATCGCGGAACTTGTCGACGCGCCCGATGAAGTCATACGTGACACTCTTCAATCGGCCGAGCTTCAGATCGTTGTCGCCGGGATCCGGCATCGGCCCGGTAAAATCCACGTGCAGCGCGGGCAGCACGTTCTGACTCTCCAGAAGGTGCAAGGCCTCGGTGAGGTCCGCCCAACCTTTCCAATCCAGCTGAGAGCCGATGGCGAGGATTTTCGAGGGCGCCGATACGGGTTTCGCTTTGGGCTCCAGGAATTCGTCTTCGAAGACGCCATCATAGGCGGCGTGAACGAGCTTGGCCGGATCCCACGCCTGCACCCGCTCGGTCAGCTCATCGCCGATGGCGCTGACATGATCGAACGCGTTGCAGTGGTACTTGACGTAGTCTTCACGCCGCATGCCTGGCGACCGGAGCAGGATCGCAGTCTTCGCACCAAAGCGCGTTGCCAGGGAAAGCGCGAGCAGCGCTTCCTGATGGTCGTTCGCGAATACGATATCGGGCTTGAAAGCCTTCGCATCGAGAGCAGCGGCAACCCGCTTCGAGAACGATTCATTGCCGAAGAGCCGCGCCCCAAGGCTCCGCGAACTCGGGAACGCCTCCAGCAAGACCGGAATTTCGAGCCGCGCGCATTCCTCGGTGAACCATCCCGGTTTCGAGCTGAGCATCAGCGGATTCCAGGCCCGCACCTTCTCGTGGCGCAGCAACCGCGCGAGGCATGTTTGCGCACCCGCGCGATGCGTTCGGCCTTGGAGTATCAGGACCCGCTTGTTCATGCCGCATGCACCAGAATCGAAAGACGCCGCCGACCTTCAGACCAATGCATTTCCGCCGTGACGGCAATCGAATTTTCGCACACCGAGGAAACACAGACGACGGATCGTCCGATATACCGACTTGCAGCAGACCGCTTTACTTCCCGGGCCCTACGGCCTCGATCCTTCGGCGTGCAGCGGCGACATCCGAGGGCTTGATGGACTTGTCGTAGGTCGCCTGCCGTGTCCAGTAACGGCGCGGCAGCAGCAGGTACTTGATCCACAGCATCGGATCGAAGTGATAAGCCTGTCCGATCGCACGATAAATCCTGAGCTTGATCCCTCGCCGGTAATCCTCGAAGCGCAGCTTGCTCCAGTCGGCGGGCCGCTTGGTATCGATCGCCTTGGCGATGATGCCGGCAATACGCTGACAGACATTGCCGTCCGATGGACCGCACCAGTCGTCGATATGCTGCCGCCGGATCGCGGCCACTTCCGGCTGCGCGGGGTTCGCAATTTGCTCCGCGACCAGCGCAGGCAATTTCTTCGGGTCGTCGCAAACGACGTTCGCGCGGGAATGGATCTCGTGGCACCAGAGCGGATCGCGCTCGAAGGAAAGCTCGACTGTCGGTTTACCGGCGATCCAGCTTTCGATCGCGGTCGTGCAGGTCTCGCAGGAAATTTCGAGATCCGTTTCGAGAATAAGTCCGCTGATGTTGCTGGTGTTGTCGTAACGCACGTAGCGCTTCTTCTCGGGCGGAAGCGCCGCGTACCAGTCGGCATACACGTCCTGCCCTTCGAGCGGATGCGGACGCAGGGTCACCTCGAACCTGTCGGCATCGACCAGTTCATTGAGGTAGTCGAAGAAGCGGTCGCGGCCTTTCCAGTGCGCCTGCACGGAACGCTCATAATTCCTGTAAATCGGGAGCCTGTCCGCGACGATCGCGAACTGCTTGTCGAGATCCTTCTTGGGAAGGCCCTTGTATTTCCCGCCGAAGAAATTCGTGCAGACAAGAACCTTCGGCCTGCCACTATTTTCCGAAGCCGGACGCGCAATCAGCTTCGACCAGGGCTTGAAATAGAAATCGAAACGATGAACGCCAACGCTGACGGCCGTGGCATCCGGATTGAACCCCTCTTCGAGCAGCGCTTTCCGGTAATTCTCGTTCCAGCAGAAATAGTAGTCGACATTCGCGTTGCGGTGAAAGCGCCCGACATTGAAGCGCAGCGTTTCGGGATCGTAGAAAATCCCTTCGGTTAGGAGCACGCCGGTCAGCACGCCCATTTCATGCAGACGCCGCGTGTAGGAGGCGATGTGGCTCGCCGTCACCAGATTGAAAATGATCATGGCCGGCCGATGCACTTCCAGCACGGCGCGGAAGGCTTCCAGCGGCTCGAGATGACACTGGATGCCCAGTCCGCGAAGATGATGCGCGATCAGTTCGGCGCCATCGAGGTCGCGAATCTTGTTGTCGACGAGAATGACCACATTCCGGTCAGGCACGGACTTATCACTCATACGGAATCCTGAACGGTTGGCGCGAGGCACGCGCCCTGCCTTACGTCCGGCAGATCGAGAAGATCAGTCCACCCAAACGAGGTTCGGGTTGAACTCCATCACCTGGCGCTTATTCGACGGCAGCGCTTCGATGTCCTTGCGCTTCACGCGGACCTTTTTGAAGTGACGCCAGCTGACGTAGCAGAGCGTAAGCGTCTCGCGGATTTCGCCTTCGCCGCGATTTCCGGAGTGAAGGCCGTTCGAGTCGAAAATGGCAACCGTGCCGGCCGGGCCCACGACTTCGACGATTCGGTCCTTGAGGCTCGGGTCGCTCGCCACATCGACTTCGAAGCGGGAGCCGCCGTCCTTGCTGCGCGCGTAATTATAGTAAGTGTCGTGGGAGCGCTTGAGATAGGTCATGCGCTGTCCCTTCGAGGTGACGTCGGACAGCAGCACCATGACGTGAACCTGGCGGCCGCGCGTATCGTGGTGCCACTGGAACGACCCGGTACGGAGGTCGGAGGGCGCCGGCATCAGGCGCATCGCCGAAGCGGTCGTGACCGCGAAGCGCTTCTGGTAGTAGCCGCCGATCACTTCCAGCAGGAAATCGTCGAGCGCCGCGTCGTAGAAGGTCGCGTCCGCCTCCAGCGAATTCAGATTCGAAAAGGCATTCGGATTGCCCTTATCGGGCTTGTCCGATACCGCGCGGTCGAGTGCGCCCTGAAGCTTGCCGAGCAGCGGCTGCTTGAAATATCCGGGCAGCAACACGATGCCTTCCCGGCGCATTTCCTGCACCAGCGCTTCCGCACGCGTTTTATCGTCCCCGGACACGAAATTCGGCGTGTAGTTCGGGTCCGGGCGCCGGTGGAGATATTCCTTCGCATAGCCGAACGGCGTCTTGACGATAGAAACCAGTGCCGCACTGAGGCCGCTCTGTACCGCTCCGTTATGCATGATTGTCTCCAGACCGCTGATCGCGCGTGGCGAAAGGATTATCCGACTTCCAAAAGGGCTTCAAGTACCGCACTGCAAAACCCCATGCCATCCGCCGCTAGCGGGGTATCGTCAGCAGTGGTCCGACAGCCTTGAAGAGATGCACGGAACCGCTATCCGACAAATGATCGCTGTCAATTGCGACCAGACCGTCCGCCCCGTCGCCGACCCGCGTCAGGCAGCCCGATGCATTGCAAAAAGCATTCACCGCGGAGACGTAATCAATCGCAAGTTGCTGCGCGAGTTGCGCCAGCTGCAGATCCATCTTGCGCACCTCATCGAACGCAAGAAGACCCTCTGTCGTTCTTTCCGGAATGACCTGATGCCGGAAATAGAAATAAGCGACTGCCGACTTCAGATCGGGTTTCCATGCCGGCGGCGGGCCCACGAGAATGACCCGCTTGGTGCCGTTCGCGCGCAGGAAGTCGACGGTATCTTTCAGGCGCTGCGGCAATTCGGAGCCCATGCGCGACCAGCGTCCGCCAAGCACGACGATTTCCGGGCGCAGCGAGGCAATACGCTGCCGCAGTTCCTCGTTGATCTTCGCGCAATGACCCTTCGTTCCCTTGCCGCCGTAATCGAGCGCGGAGCAGCCGGTGAACTGTGCAAGGCGAAACGAGCCCGTCTCCTGCTGCACCTTGCGCGCACCGACGTAGAAGTGCGCGGCGTGCGAGTCGCCCCATAGCAACACGAGCGGCTTCCGCCCGCCGTCGGTGTCGGGATCGACACAGGAGGGCGCATACGAAGACGCATTCTGCGTGCCGAGTTCGAGGAAGCAGCTCTTGTAGCGATAGCTGTTCTCGTAATTAAACGGATGCTGCAGCATCTGCACGATCGCGGGCGGCAGCCGTTCGGGAAACCCGCCGCGCTTGTACGTTACGAAACCGAGCGCACCGACGACGAGCATGAGAACGACGAGCACGGCCGGCGCGTAACGGCGCACGTTTGGAAACGAACCATACCGGATCGGCTTCTCGACGAACGCATACGTGAGCCACGCAAGCGGAAAGGATACCGCCGCTGCGGCAACGCTCAGCACCCGGATTTCATCGCCCTCATAAATCCGGATGAACGACAGAAGCGGCCAGTGCCAAAGATAGAGTGGGTAGCTGATGAGCCCGATGAAGATCATCACGCGGGAGCTGAGAAAATCCCGGTTGATCACTGCGTTCTGTCCTGCGGCGATCATCAGGGCCGCGCCGACCGTCGGAAGCAACGCCCAGAATCCGGGGAATGCAGCACGTCCCCTGATCTGGAAGGACGCATAGAGGATGAGGAGCAAGCCCGCGACGGCAGCCGCAGCGCCCACCGTAAAAGGACGTCCACCTACTCCGCTGAAGAGTTTGCGCGCGGCGATACTCTCAATCCATCGCGGATCGCGAACGTGAATATAGGCGAGCAAGCTGCCGACCATCAGTTCCCAGAAGCGGGTGAAGGGAAGATAGAAGGCGTCGCTCGGGTTGGCGCGCGTCGCAGCTACGTTCAGTCCGAACGAGAGGACGAGCATGACAACGATGGCGATCAGCGCGAGCGAAGTGCGCCGCCAGATGAGATAGGCGATGAGCGGCCACAGAAGATAATACTGCTCTTCGACGCCGAGCGACCACAAATGCAACAATGGCTTCTGGATCGCTTCCGAGTCGAAATACCCGGTCTCCTGCCAGAACACGAGATTCGGCACGAAGGCTGCCGTTGCCGCGATATGCTTGCCGAGACTGCTGAACTCGTCGAGCAGCAGAACGCGCCATCCGACGATCCAGCAGAAAAGCAAAACAAGAATGAGCGCCGGAAAAATCCGGCGAATGCGGCGCGCGTAGAAATCCGCAAAGCCGAACGTGCCCTTGTCGAGCGCCGAGAAAATGATGCCCGAAATCAGGAACCCGGAAATAACAAAGAAAATGTCGACGCCGACAAACCCGGAACGGAACGTTCCGGGGAAAACGTGAAACAGCACGACCGCAAGCACGGCAACCGCGCGCAAGCCATCGACATAGGGCTTGTATTCCTGCGGATGGCTCATGCCGGCGAGCCGCTCCTGGCTTCCTCTGCCGGCTGCCATTCCCGCGCGAGGATACCCCAGCACTCCATATCGACGAGTTGGCCGTCGAGCAGAAAGGATTCCCGCCTCGTTCCTTCATGCCGCCAGCCCAGTTTTTTGACCGCGGCATTGAAAGAAGGATTGGGCGACTGCGCGCTCAGGCGATGCAGGCCCATCGAACGAAACGCATGCGTGGTGAGCGTAGCGATGGCATCGACACCGTAACCGTGTCCCCAGACGTCTTTTGCACCGATCATGATGGCGAGGTCGGCCGAGCGATGCCCGTAGGAGATGTCGTTGAGCGAAATGTTGCCGATGTGCTTGCGCTCCTTCCCGACCCGCACGGCAAGCACCAGATCGCCGCGCGACGGCAAGCCGGCGACCCAGTCTTTCAGCTGCGCCATGGTCGTCGGGAAAGACTTCGGCCCGCGGTAGCGGAGCACGTCCTTATCATTCAGCCATTCGAGATAAGCCTGGCTCACATCGGCAGCGCCGAGCGGCATCAATTCGACCGACCGGCCGCGAAGAAACACTGCTTCTTGTGAACTGGACATCTGCGGCTCTTGGGAAGTTTGCTGAAACTAGACCGCCCTGCTCTTGCCTGACAAGATATCGTGTCCGGTCAGGGACACGGCTTTCCGGCCGAGAAGGTTTGCCTCGTAAAGCATCGACGAATTCATGCCGACGGTGATGTCGGCGGCGAGAATTGCCAGGTCCGGTTCGCCTTCGACATTGGCATTGATCCGCAGCTTCGTCCGCCAGCGCTCGATCACGGCGCGGTACTTGTCTTTCTTATCGCGCGGGTGAGCGCGGACAATCACGAGCAGCGAGGATGGATCGGCAGTTTCGCCCCACGGCGCGCGGCCTTCCTGCAGCGAGCACAGCATGCCGTCCAGCACCTCGGTTTCAACGTAGGTGCTCTTGTATCCGTAGAGCGTCATCTCGGCAGTGCACTCGGATACGAACAAGAGAACGTAATCGGATTGACGTGCACCCCATTTTTCCCGGAGCGATGCGATCTCATCTTTCGCCCTGCCCTCGGCGATCCGCTTCAGGCGCAAATGATGAAGATCGCCGATCAGACGAATGCGTTCGGGCAGCGCCCCGATCTCTCCGAGTCGCCGCGCGAACAATTCGTCGGAAACATAAAGCCAATCCGGCCAGCTCATGCTGCCATCCGGATTTCGGAAACGCTCCACGAGGCCTGCCGGATGATCGAGCACGGCATGAGTCTCGATGCCGAGCGAACGTGCCGCCGCCCAGAGCGCCCGATCGCCCGGTTCGTCGAGGTCGCTCGTACCAGTGATCACCGTAAGTACGCCGCTGTCTTTCAACAGATGCAGCGCCGCCTGCTCGTCCTTTCCGTCCCACAGCTCGACGCTGTAGCCGGCGCCAATCCAGAAACGGTCGCCAGGCGGGCGCGTCACGATCCTCGGAGGCAGTTGAAACCCGCGCACGGCCGCCAGCGCTTCCAGCCCCGGATTTCCCCGATACATTTCCGGATGCGACAGCGCGTCGAGCGTCGCGATCAACTCGTTGGTCGGACCCGGATCCCGGCTGAAGACTAGAAGCGTGGACAAGACGGCACCGATCAGGCGCCCGAACGAGCGAAATCCGTCAACGCGCTGCGATGCTCAGCCACCTTGTGGAAAGCAGCCGCGACGTCATCGAGATCGGCTTCCGTCATCGGTGGACGCATCATCTCGTGCGTGATCACGCGCGAATAATGCGCCCGTTCGGCATTGGGGCATGCCCCCGCACCATAGGAAACCTCTCCCTTGTAATGCGGACACTTGAACGGACACTGCACGTTGCCGTAGCCCGTCATGGTCTGAAACATCGGATGCATATAAATAGGACGCGCATAGCCCGCCCCCATCAACGGACCTTCATGCTCGCGCAGCTTCGTCGCGGGTAATTCCGCGCTGACCGCCTTCACGAAGAGATCGCGTGAAATTCCCGCAGCCTCTTCGTCGAAGTCGAGCGCATGCACGTAATAGACGTGATCGCCACCGGCGCCGACAACCGGCATGGAAAGCCCCGGAACGCCGGCGAGCTTCTGCTCAAGTTTGCGCACATTCGCTTTGCGCCGCGCGATCAGGTCGCTGCCCTTACGCAACTGGCAACGGCCGATCGCCGCCTCGATCTCGCCGAGCCGGAAATTGAAGCCGACCATATTCACGAGATTGGCGGTGCCTTTATCCATCACGACCGCTTCGGCATGATTGCGGATCAGACGAATGCGCTCGGCAAGCTCGTCGTTCTCGCTTGTGCACATCCCGCCTTCGCCGGTGTGAACGTGCTTGTGATAGTTGAAGCTGAAGACGCCGATATCGCCTAGCTTGCCGACCGGACGCCCTTTGTAGGTTGCAAACGGGGCCTGCGCGCAGTCTTCGATCACTGCGATACCCTTGCTTCGCGCAAGCGCCATGATGCCGTCCATGTCGGCAGCCTGACCGAAGATATGAACGACGATGATCGCCTTGGTACGCGGCGTGATTTTCGGCGCGATCGTTTCTGCCGAAAGCGTGTAGGTTATGGGATCGATGTCGGCGAATACCGGCACGGCGTTGAAGATCACCGCAGCGGTGGCCGAAGCTACCATCGTATAGGGCGACACGATCACTTCATCGCCGGGGCCCGCACCCACCGCGCCGACGGCGGCATAAAGCCCGGACGTGCAGGAATTCACCGCGATCGAGTGCTTGACGCCGAAGGCCTCCGACCACTCCCGCTCGAAAGCCTGGACCACCGGGCCGCCGTAAAAATCGGGATGCCAGCTGCCGAGGTAACGGGACAGCACGCCCGAATCCAGCACCTCCTGCACCGCCTTCTTTTCTTCGTCGCCGATCACTTCGTATGCCGGAAACGGCTCGGTGCGAACGGGATTGCCACCCAGCAAAGCAAGCTTGCTCATTGTCTACCTTTCGAACGCGCGCTTTCGCATCGTATCGGCAAAACCGACAGCATGGCTCGCGGTGAGCATGTCGGAGGAAAGCGTGCCTGTATGCGGCCAGGCGGCCAATTCATCAAGCGCGGCGAGCATAGCGTTGCCAAAACCGGTCGGGGACCAACTCCCCTTCTGCAACACCTTTTCGCCGCCGAAAACTTCGGACGATTCGTAGCGCCGTGTACGCAGCGCGAACCCGCCGTCCTCGATCGTAACGATCGCGTCCACCAACGCGATCTCGAGTTCAAAACGCGATCCGATTCCGGATCGGCGCGCCACGACATGAAACGGCACCTCGCCGAGCCTTGCCATGGCCGAAAGCGAAGGGTCGGGCTGCACGGTGGCGCCCGACACGACGGCCAAGAGTTCGGCAATGCGGCTGGTCAGAAAATTCGCGAGGTCGAACAAATGGCTGCCGTTGTTCATGACGCCGCCATCGTACCAACCGACCACCGAGCAAAGCTCGCCGTACTTGCCCGCGGCGATGTCCGCACGCAAAGCCTTCATGACCGGATCGAACCGGCGCGTGTAGTTGACCGCGACCGGGACTTTCTTTTCCGCGAAAGCATCGGCCAGCTTGCGCGCAGCAACCGCGTCACCGTCGAGCGGCTTCTCTGCGAAAACGCGGACGACGTTCGAGGCAAGCAGCTTTTCAAGCGCTGAAAGATGCGTGCCGGTCGGCGAACAGACGCTGACGGTATCGAAGCCGTCCGCGTGCAAGGCTTCGTCGAGTGAAGCGTATCCTTTCGGAATCCCCCACTTCGCCATGAAGGCGGCACGCGCTTTTGAATCCGGCTCGACGCAGGCGACTAGATCGAATTGCGGATGACGCCGATAGGCGAGCGCATGCGTCAGCACCATTTCGTCGTCAGGGCCCGCGTTATAGCCGCCTGCAATCTTTCCAGCTCCGACGATCAGCGCCTTGTACCGCTCAGACATTTTTTTCGACCACCGCGGCATTCAGCGCTGCAATCGCCGGATTAGCGTCGAGGAAGCGGGCGATATCGCCGAGCGAAAAATCCGCGCGCTGCGGACGCAGCGCGGTGAACACTTCCCGGATCAGCGCGAGATCGGCAGGCTCGTCGAGCGTAAGCCGAAGATCCGTGCGCGCATCGATGCCCTCCGCCGCCACGTTTCCGAGCGAATACAGCTCCGGGTGCGTGTAGATGTAATAGCTGACGTGCTCGTGATCGACCGGATCGGAAGTCCTGCGGGCCACGTCTGCGAGAATATTGCGTGCGAAAACCTGCGTCTCCATGCCTGACGGGAACGTCACTTCGAGGCAATTGGAAACGTAATCGACGCCGAGCTCGCGATAGCGCTGAATTACGCGCGAGACGATCACCGGATCGATCAGCGGACAGTCGCCGGTCAGTTCGACGATCACGTCCGCCCGGTGCGCGGTAGCGGCATCCAGCACGCGGACAAGCACGTCGTCTTCGCTGCCGCGCCAGACACCGACACCCAGCCGCCTTGCCAAACCCTCGACGGCATCGTCGGTCGCATTCACCGTGGTCGCGATGACGATCTCGTCCAGTTCGGGCACGAATTTGAGACGCTCCACCATAAGTTCGAGCATCGGTCGGCCCTGCGCTTCTGCGAGCACCTTTCCGGGCAGACGCGACGAGGTCATCCTGGCCTCAATGGTGGCGATCGTACGAACCAAGATGCTGCCCTGCGCGGTGGCTGAATTCGGCTGGCCGAGGCGGCCAAAAACGCTCGCTAGCTAGCCCACTTGGCCCGCGGCAGTCTACTTGGCGGCCAATCCGCCTGCTTGAGGGCGAATAAACGAAAACGCCTGCCGGATATGCAGGTTGGGAGCCACCGGCAAACTTGAAAATTGCTGCAAAAGCCGCTTTCTAGCCCTATCTATCGAACCGGTTTCCCGGAATGGCCTCCGGTCACCTCTAAATAGCCATAAGCCGCCAGTTCATGCCGCGAGGCCTGAGGAACTCCATGCCGAATCCGACCTTTCGTACCTTCGCGAAACCTGTCGCCGACCTGACCAATGCCTCGATCATGATTACCGGCGGCACCGGGTCGTTCGGCCGCTCGATGGTGCGCCACCTTCTTGCGGCAAAACAGACCCGCAGGCTGATCGTCTTCTCACGCGACGAGCAGAAGCAGGACTCCATGGCACGCGAACTCGAGCAGGAGTTCCCCGACGTGCAGGAGCGGATGCGCTTCTTCATCGGCGACGTGCGCGACGAGAACCGCCTGCAGCTGGCGATGCGCGATGTCGACTACGTCATTCATGCCGCCGCGCTGAAAATCGTGCCGGCCGCGGAATACAATCCGTTCGAATGTATTCTGACCAACGTGCACGGCGCGGAAAACGTCGTGAAGGCAGCGCTGCGCACCGGCTCGGTCAAGAAGGTCGTGGCGCTTTCGACCGACAAGGCCGCCAATCCGATCAATCTTTACGGCGCGTCGAAACTCGCCTCCGACAAGATCATGGTGGCCGCGAACAATCTCGCCGGCGCATCGGGGGCGGACTTCTCCGTCGTCCGCTACGGCAACGTCATGGGCTCGCGCGGCTCGGTGCTTCCGCTCTTTCTCGAGTTGCAGCGTCGAGGCGTGAAGAAACTTCCGATCACCGACGCGCGGATGACGCGGTTCTGGATCACGCTCGAACAGGGCGTCGCCTTCGTGCTGTCGTCGCTCGCGCTCATGAACGGCGGCGAAATCTTCGTGCCGAAAATCCCGTCGATGCGCATCACCGACCTCGCGGAGATCGTGGCGCCCGGCGTGCCGCACGAGATCGTCGGAATCCGTCCCGGCGAGAAACTGCACGAAGTCATGATCACCGAGGACGACGCACGCATGACGGTCGAACTCGAAGACCGCTACGTCATCTGCCCCTCGCCCGTGCTCGCCGGCTGGTCGCCGAAGCGCCTGAATGAACACGGTGCCAAGCCGGTCGACGAAAGCTTCCGCTATTCGTCGGATACGAACGACGACTGGCTGGACCGCGACCGCCTTCTGCAAATGATCGACAAATCGAAGTCCTAGGAATGCGCCCGTGAAAAGTTGCTCCAAATGCGTGATGCCGGAGAGCGCCGAGAGCCTCGGCTTCGATAACAGCGGCACCTGCTCGGTTTGCCGTCAGGTCGAGTTCAAGCAGACGGGGATCGACTGGAACGCGAAACTCGAAGAGTTTCACAAGATCGTCGATGGCGTACGCGGCAAGCACGACTACGATTGCATCGTGCCGTTCTCGGGCGGCAAGGATTCCACCTTCACGCTCTGGTATCTGGTCAAGAAACTGAAGCTGAAGCCGCTCGTCGTGCGCTTCGATCACGGCTTCATGCGCCCGACCCTCATCGAGAACAACGTTCGCACCTTCCGTACGCTCGGCTGCGATGTGCTGAACTTCACGCCGAACTGGCAGGTCGTGCGCAAGCTGATGTTCGAGTCGCTGCGCCGCCGCGGCGACTTCTGCTGGCATTGCCACACCGGCATCTTCGCCTACCCGATGTGGATCGCGCTCGAAAAGAAAGTGCCGCTCGTGATCTGGGGCGAACCGAGCGCGGAATATTCTTCGTTCTACAGCTACGATGAGGACGAGGAAGTGGACGAGCGCCGCTTCAACAGCTTCGTCAACCTGGGCATCAACGCCGAAGACATGCTCGGCATGCTGGACAACACCATCGGCGACTATCCGGTCACCGCGCGCGACCTAAAGCCTTTCAGCTATCCGCCGGTTGCCGACCTGCGTGCGCTGAAGCTGCGCTCGGTCTGCCTCGGCTCCTACATTCCATGGGACGTCAAGGAGCAAACGGCGCTCATCCGGGAAGAACTCGGCTGGCAAGGCGAGGAAGTCGAAGGCGTGCCGCCGGAATACGACTACGAAAAGATCGAATGCTTCATGCAGGGCATGCGCGACTACATCAAGTATCTGAAGCGCGGCTTCGGTCGCACCACGCATCTCGCCTCGATCGACATCCGCAACGGCCGCCTCACCCGCGAGCAGGGCGTCGAACTCGTAAAGCAGTATGACGGCAAGCGCCCGAACTCGATCGAAATCTTCCTGAAGTATCTCGGCATCACCGAGAAAGAATTCATGGAGATCGTTCGCCCCCACGTTGTCGAACCGCACGTCATGCCCGAACTCGAGGAGATGGCGTCGAACAAGATGAACCAGAAGCCGTGGGACTTCGACAAGTGGACCCGCATCGTAGGCGACCGTCTCGTAGACAAGTGAGCGCGCGATGAACGTCACGATCGTCGATTACGGAGCAGGCAATCTCGGATCGGTGCATCAGGCGTTCTGGACCGCGGGCGCAGAGCCCGAGACGACCTCCGATCCCGACAAGATCGCAAATGCCGAGCGCATCGTGTTGCCCGGCGTCGGCGCGGCCGGCGCCGCCCTCGAACAGATCCGCGCCCGCGGGCTCGACAAGGCGATGGATGCCGCACGCCAAAAAGGCACGCCCATTCTCGGCATCTGCCTCGGCTTACAGATGATGGCGGAAGAAATCGACGAGTACGGCACGCACCGCGGCCTCGGCTGGATGAAAGGCAAGGTTTCGCGCATTCCGGAGTCCGCGTCCGTGCACGTCCCGCACATGGGCTGGACCCGGATCGACACGACCGAGCGCGCGGGCAACCTGATCGGCACGTCGGAGCGCGACAGGCATTTCTATTTCTGCCACTCCAACCGGCTGCATCTCGACGACGGCGTCGCCGCCGCCACCGTCAAACACGGCGAAACCTTCACGGTCGCCGTTCGCTTCGGCAATGTGTTTGCCGTCCAGTTTCACCCGGAGAAGAGCCAGCTCGCGGGTCAAAAACTGATCAAGCAGTTTCTCGCCTGGTCGCCGCAAGGCGCATGACCACGAACCGGATTATCCCGAGCCTGCTGCTTCGTGACAGACGCCTTGTAAAAGGCGTTCGCTTCACGGATTTCCGTGACGCCGGCGCGCCGGTCACGACCTGCCGGGCCCACAGCGCACAGGGCGCGGACGAGATTTCGGTTATCGATATCGACGCCTCGCGGCTCACGCGCGAACCGGACTTCGAAACGCTGCAGGCGGTTTCGAAAGACGTGCAGGTGCCGCTCACCTTCTCAGGCGGCATCGACAGTGTCGTGCGTGCGCGGCGCGCGATGGAATACGGTGCCGACAAGATCGGCATCAATTCGACGGCGCTTGCCCGCCCCGCTTTGATCGAGGAACTCGCGCATGTCTTCGGCGCGCAGGCGGTCGTGCTCGGAGTCGATTTCGTGCGGCGAAACGGAAAGCTTCACCTCTACGATCACCGCAGCGGCACGGTGCTTGAAACGCCGAACTTCCGCGAGTGGCTGCAGGAAGCTACGAAACGTGGTGCCGGCGAAATCCGGCTTGTCGCCGTGGACCGCGAGGGCACGCGGGAAGGCATGGATGCGGAAGCCTGGCAGGAGGCACGCGCGGTGACCGGCGTGCCGATCATTCTCGAAGGCGGCGCCGGCAATCTCAACCATGTCGCCGATGCCATGAAGGCCGGCGTGGATTCGGTTGCGCTCGGGACCTTGCTGGTTTTTTCCGACAACAATCTTCTGAAGGTTCGCCGCTTCCTCGAAGGCGCCGGACTGCCGATGCGCCCATGATCCTCGTCCGCCCGCTCGAAACGCCGCAACTCACCCTCGCCACGCTTTCGCGGGAACACGCGGGCGGCCCCTATTTGACGTGGATGAACGACCCCGAGGTGCTGCGCTACACCGAGTCGCGCAACCGCACGTTTACGGCCACCGACCTCGAACGCTTTATCGCCGAGAACAATGCGAGCGAAGACAACCTCCTGCTTGGCATGTTCGACAAGAGCGATGGGGCACATGCGGGCAACATCAAGCTCGGACCTGTCCGGCACCCGGAGAGCGGCGAGATCGGCCTGATCGTCGGTGACAAGCGCAAATGGGGCAAAGGCTTCGGCCGCGAGGCAATTTCAGCGTTAACACACTACGCCTTCAACGAAATCGGCCTCGCCAAAGCGACAGCCGGCTGCTACTTGTCGAACGCAGGTTCAATCCGCGCGTTCCTTGCCTCAGGCTGGCACGAAGAAGAGCGGCGCGAGCGTGCGGCTGAGATCGAAGGAAACTGGGAAAGCATCGTTCGGCTCGCGCGTAACCGCTGAGCGGCTTAGCGAATGAAAACCGTCGCCATCATTCAGGCCCGCATGGGCTCATCCCGCCTGCCCGGCAAGATGCTCGCCACCATCGGGGGCAAGGTCGCGCTTTTCTGGGCCGTGCGCGCCGCGCAAAGCGCGGTAGGCGTGGACGAGGTTGTGGTCGCGACCTCCGTCGCGAAATCCGACGACGCGATTGCAGGCTGGTGCGCGGACAATAAGGTCGCGGTCGTTCGCGGCTCCGAAAGCGACGTGCTCGCGCGCTACGCGGACGCCGCACGCGCCAGCAAGGCGGATGTCGTGATCCGCATCACCGGCGACTGTCCGTTCCTCGACCCCGCGATCATTGGCGCGATCGTACGGCTGCGCAGGATTTCGAACGCGGACTACGCGTCGAACGTGGAGCCGGCGACGTTTCCCGATGGCTTGGATTGCGAAGTCGTGACCGCGAAAGCACTGTTCGCGGCCGAGAAAGAGGCGACG
>VFQR01001183.1_pt1 | contig 21647 bp, 17 predicted proteins | sample 3512321 | NCBI WGS metagenome assembly VFQR01 (sample SAMN10412374, study PRJNA504923) | tailings metagenome | isolation source: Relicate 3 Philex TSF1 revegetated site | place: Philippines: Tuba, Benguet | collected 2017-08-29 | reverse complement strand
CTACAGGCTACAGGCTACAGGCTACAGGCTACAGGCTACAGGCTACAGGCTACAGACCTTGCTTTGGCTTGCAGCCTGCCGCCTGAAGCCTGCAGCCGCTTTTAAAGAATATACCGCGACAGGTCTTCGTCCTGCGCCAGTTCGCCCAGGTGGCCGTTGACGTAGGCAGCGTCGATGCGGATCGGCTCGCCGTTCTGCTGGCCGGCCAGGTCGGAGGCCTTGAAGGAGACTTCTTCGAGCAGGCGTTCGAGCAGGGTGTGCAGGCGTCGGGCGCCGATGTTCTCGGTCTTCTCGTTGACCTGCCAGGCGATCTCGGCAATACGCTTGATACCGTCCTCGGCGAATTCGATGTCCAGCCCTTCGGTCTTCAGCAGCGCGCTGTACTGCTCGGTGAGCGAGGCGTGCGGCTCGCTGAGGATGCGTTCGAAGTCCTGCGGGCTGAGGGCCTTGAGCTCGACGCGGATCGGCAGGCGGCCCTGCAGCTCGGGCACCAGATCGCTCGGCTTGCTCAGGTGGAAGGCGCCCGAGGCGATGAACAGGATATGGTCGGTCTTGACCATGCCCAGCTTGGTGTTCACCGTGCAGCCTTCGATCAAGGGCAGCAGGTCACGCTGCACACCCTCACGCGATACATCGGCGCCGCCGGTATTGGCGCGCTTGGCCACCTTGTCGATCTCGTCGATGAAGACGATGCCGTGCTGCTCGACGGCTTCCAGCGCGCGGGCCTTGAGCTCTTCCTCGTTGACCAGGCGTGCGGCTTCCTCGTCGCGCACCAGCTTCAGCGCATCGGCAACCTTGAGCTTGCGGCTCTTCTTCTTGCCCTTGCCGAGGCCGGCAAACAGGCTTTGCAGCTGATTGGTCATCTCCTCCATGCCCGGCGGGGTCATGATCTCCACGCCCATGGGAGCCTCGGCCACTTCGATGTCGATTTCCTTGTCGTTCAGCTGCCCCTCGCGCAGGCGCTTGCGGAACAGCTGACGGGTGTTGGAATCCTCGCTGCGCACCGGCTCGTCGCCAAAGCCCTGGCGTGCGGGTGGCAGCAGGGCGTCGAGGATGCGCTCCTCGGCGGCATCTTCGGCGCGGTGGCGCACCTTGGTCATTTCCTGTTCGCGCAGCATCTTCACCGCCGCATCGGCCAGGTCGCGGATGATCGACTCGACATCGCGACCGACATAGCCGACCTCGGTGAACTTGGTGGCTTCGACTTTCAGGAACGGTGCGTTGGCCAACTTGGCCAGGCGGCGGGCGATCTCGGTCTTGCCGACGCCGGTTGGGCCAATCATCAGGATGTTCTTCGGCGTCACTTCCTGGCGCAGCTCTGCCGGCAGCTGCATGCGCCGCCAGCGGTTGCGCAGGGCGATGGCGACGGCGCGCTTGGCGTCGTCCTGGCCGATGATATGGCGGTTGAGTTCGTGGACGATCTCGCGGGGCGTCATGGACATGGAATCGGGCTCGCTATCGAATCGGTATGAAGAAACGGACGTCACTCGGGGGCGTCCAGTTCCTCGACTGTCTGGTGATGATTGGTGAAGACGCAGATATCGCCGGCGATACCGAGCGCGGTCTCGGCCACTTCACGGGCGGACAGGTCGGTCTTCATCAGCAGTGCGCGTGCGGCCGCCTGGGCGAAGTTTCCGCCGGAGCCCATGGCGATCAAGCCTTCTTCGGGTTCGACGACGTCGCCGTTGCCCGTGATGATCAGGGATGCGTCCTTGTTGGCCACCGCCAGCATGGCTTCCAGGCGGCTCAGGCTGCGGTCGGTGCGCCAGTCCTTGGCCAGTTCTACGGCCGCGCGCACCAGGTGGCCCTGATGTTTCTCAAGCTGGCCTTCGAAGCGCTCGAACAGGGTAAAGGCGTCGGCGGTGGCGCCGGCGAAGCCGGCCAGTACCTGGCCGTGGTAGAGGCGCCGGACCTTCTTGGCGTTGCCCTTCATGACGGTGTTGCCGAGGGATACCTGGCCGTCGCCTGCCATCACGACCTTGCCGTGGCGGCGCACTGAAACGATGGTGGTCAAGGGTGAATCTCCACGCTGCGGGGCGAACTTGCCCGGATGGAAACTCAGATGGGGTGCCCGCCCCAGCTTTTCAACCGGCGGCGGGCTCAATAGGCTGTTGAAAAAACTACCTGCGTTGTCTGGCCGTCGTTAAAAACAGCCTCAAAATGCTCATTTACAACGCGTAAACTGCGCTTTTTCGGCTGTTTTTCCTCGGCCAGCCTGCCTCGCCTACGTTTTTCAACGGCCTGTTGGGCGATCAGCGGACCTGGCGCTGCTGTAACAACAGGTTGCTGAAACCGTTGCCGGCCAGGGTCTTCTGCGCGGCCGCCAGTTGTTCGCGGCTGGCGAAGGGGCCGACCAGCACGCGGTGCCAGGTTTCCTCGCGCACCTTGCCGGTTTCCACCCGTACGTTCTGCCCGAGCAGGATGATCTGCGCACGCAGGGTGTCGGCATCGTCGCGCTTGCGGAACGAGCCGGCCTGCAGGAAGAACTGCGTGGTCACCGGCGCGCTGGCCAGCACGGGCGGCGGAGGCGGCGGTACCTGGCCGTTGAGCGCGGCTTCGGCACGGGCCGTATCGATCTTCGCGGCTTCTTCCGGAGTGACCGGTTTCTGCTCCGGTGCAGGTGGCGGCTTTTCCTCCAGCGCCTGTGGCAGGATCACTTCGGATTCCGGCAGCAGGGTGTAGAAGTCGTATTTGGGCCTGGCCGGCTCGGGCTGCGTTGGCTTGGGTTCCGGCTTGGTGCTGCGCACCTGCTCGCCCTTGTCGCGCTTGATCTCGTCACGGCCCGGTTCGAGACTGAACAGGAACATGAAGAAACCACCGACCACCAGGCCGCAGGCCAGCCAGATCCAGCCCGGTACGGGCTTTTTCGCCGGGGCCTGATAGCGACTGGCGCCGCGTTTCGGCGCCGGCTTCTTGCGCGCTCCCATTTACATCCGCTCCAGAGTTTCCAGGCCGAGCAGCTCCAGGCCCTGCTTGAGGGTGCGGCCAGTCAGGGCTGCCAGGCGCAGACGGCTGTCGCGTGTGGCTTCGCTCTCGGCGCTGAGGATCGGGCAGTTCTCGTAGAAGCTGGAGAACAGGCCGGCGATGTCATACAGGTAAGCGCACAACATATGCGGCGTGCCTTTCTCGGCGACATTGCCGAGCAGCTCGCCAAACTGCGCCAGTTTGGCAGCCAGGGCCTGTTCCTGATCGGCGACCAGGGTGATCTGCCCGCCGATTTCATCCACGCCCTTGCCCAGCTTGCGGAAGATGCTGGCGACGCGGGTGTAGGCATACAGCAGGTATGGCGCTGTATTGCCTTCGAAGCTCAGCATCAGGTCGAAGTTGAAGCTGTAGTCGCTGGTGCGGTGCTTGGACAGGTCGGCGTATTTCACCGAGGCGATGCCGACCACGCGGGCGATTCTACGCAGCTCGTCCTCGTCCAGTTCCGGGTTCTTGTCCTTGACCAGGCTGTAGGCGCGCTGCTCGGCTTCATCGAGCAGTTGCACCAGTTTCACGGTGCCGCCGTCGCGGGTCTTGAAAGGGCGGCCGTCCGGGCCGTTCATGGTGCCGAAGCCCATGTGTTCCATGTCCATGCTGGACGGGACGAAGCCGGCCAGACGTGCGCAGGCGAAGACCATCTGGAAGTGCAGGGCCTGGCGCTGGTCGACGAAGTACAGCACGCGGTCGGCCTTGAGCACGCCTGCGCGGTAGCGGGTGGCAGCCAGGTCGGTAGTGGCGTACAGGTAGCCGCCGCCAGCCTTCTGCACGATCAGCGGCAGCGGGTTGCCTTCGGCATTCTTGAACTCGTCCATGAACACGCACTTGGCGCCATTGTCCTCGGTCAGCAGGCCCTTGGCGGCGAGGTCGGCGACCACCTGTGGCAGGTCGTCGTTATAGGCGCTCTCGCCCTTGACATCGGCCATGGAGAGCTTGACGCCGAGGCGGTCGTACAGCGCCTGGCAGTGCGACAGGGAAATGTCGTTGAAGCGATGCCACAGACGCAGACACTCGGCGTCGCCGGCCTGCAGCTGGACCACCAGTTCGCGGGCGCGGTCGGCGAACTCGGGCGACTCGTCGAAGCGTTTCTTCGCTGCACGATAGAAGCCTTCCAGGTCGGCCAGCTCGCTCTCGGCGGCCGCCGGGTTTTCCTGCATGTAGGCCAGCAGCATGCCGAACTGGGTGCCCCAGTCGCCGACATGGTTCTGGCGAATCACGGTGTCGCCGAGAAACTCCAGCACCCGCGCCACGCCGTCGCCGATGATGGTCGAGCGCAGGTGGCCGACGTGCATTTCCTTGGCCAGGTTGGGCGCGGACAGATCGACCACCACGCGCTGCGCCGGGCCGTTCTTGCGCACGCCAAGTTTGCCATCGGCCAGTGCCGCTTCCAGACGCTGTGCCAGGGCATCACTGTTCTGGAAGAAGTTGAGGAAGCCGGGGCCGGCGATTTCCACCTTGGTGATCTGCTCATCGGCCGGCAATGCTGCGATCAGCTTTTCGGCCAGGTCGCGCGGCTTCATGCCGGCCGGCTTGGCCAGCATCATGGCAATGTTGCTGGCGAAGTCGCCGTGGCTCTTGTCCTTGGTGTTCTCCACCTGGATGACCGGCGTCAGGCCTGCAGGCAGCACGCCTTCGGCGGTCAGGCGGTCGAGGGCTTGCTGGATCAGGTGGCGAATGCTGTCTTTCATGTTCGGCTCGGGTTGCCTTGGGGCTTTGGTCGAAAACTGCGCATTATAGAAGTAGCTGCAGGTTGCAGGCCACAGGCTTCAGGCAAAGCGATCGGCCTGCAGTGGGTAGGGTGGGCTTCAGCCCACCAACAGCGGCCAGCCTTGGTGGGCTGAAGCCCACCCTACGGACTGAAGCGGGACGCCGCCCGGACCTCTCTATGGACTGTTGCAGCGCGTCGGTTCAGAACAGATCGATCGGGTCGACATCCAGCGACCAGCGCACCGCGCGGCCACTGGGCATTTGCTCCAGCGCATGCAGCCAATGGTTGAGCAGGCGGTGCAGCGGGGCGCGGGCATTGCCCTGCAGCAGCAGTTGCGCGCGAAAGCGTCCGGCGCGGCGTTCCATCGGCGCCGGTACCGGGCCGAGCAGTTCGATGCCGGTCAGACCCAACTCACCCAGCAGGTGCTCTGCCTCGCTGCAGGCCTCATCGAGAAAGCCTTCTGCCTGGCCGGGCTTGTGCGCTTCGGCGCGCAGCAGCGCCAGGTGGCAGAACGGCGGCAGGCCGGCACTGCGGCGCTCGCTCAACGCCTGCTCGGCGAAGGCGAAGTAGCCCTGCTCGGTCAGTTGCACCAGCAGCGGATGGTCGGCCAGGTGGCTCTGAATGATCACCTTGCCCGGCTCCTCGGCACGCCCGGCGCGGCCGGCGACCTGTACGATCAACTGCGCCATGCGCTCGCTGGCGCGAAAATCCGCCGAGAACAGGCCGCCATCGGCGTCGAGGATCGACACCAGCGTCACCCGTGGGAAGTGGTGACCCTTGGCGAGCATCTGGGTGCCGACCAGGATGCACGGCTCGCCCTTGTTGATGGTGGCGAACAGGCGATCCATCGCGCCCTTGCGCGAGGTGCTGTCACGGTCGATGCGCAGCACCGGGTAATCGGGGAACAGTAGCGCCAGGCGTTCTTCGGCACGCTCGGTGCCGGCGCCGACCGGGCGCAGGTCGACGTGCTGGCATTTCGGGCAGTTGCTCGGTTGCTTCTCGACGTGGCCGCAGTGGTGGCAGCGCAGCTCCTGATAACGCTGGTGTACGGTCATGCGCGCGTCGCAGCGTGAGCACTCGGATAGCCAGCCGCAATCGTGGCAGAGCAGGGTCGGGGCGAAGCCGCGGCGGTTGAGAAACACCAGCACCTGCTGGCCGGCCGCCAGGGTCTGGGCGATGGCCTGCTGCATCGGTCCGGAGATGCCCGAGTCCAGTGGCCGGCTCTTCACGTCCAGGCGCAGAAAGCGTGGCTGGCTGGCGCCGCCGGCGCGCTGGGTCAGCTTGAGCAGGGCGTAGCGGCCGCTGTGGGCGTTGTGCAGGCTTTCCAGCGAGGGTGTGGCCGAGCCGAGGACGATGGGGACGTCTTCCTGGCGCGCGCGAACCAACGCCAGGTCACGGGCGTGATAGCGCAGGCCTTCCTGCTGTTTATAGGAGGCGTCGTGTTCTTCGTCGACGATGATCAACCCAGGGTTCTTCATCGGCGTGAACAGTGCCGAGCGGGTGCCGATGATGATGTCGGCCTCGCCATCGCGCGCGGCCAGCCAGGCATCGAGGCGATCGCGATCATTGACCGCTGAATGCAGCAGGGCGATGCGTGCATTGAAGCGGCGGGCGAAACGGTCGAAGGTCTGCGGGCCGAGGTTGATCTCGGGGATCAGCACCAGCGCCTGCTTGCCGGCTTGCAGGCATTGGTGGATCAGTTGCAGGTAAACCTCGGTCTTGCCGCTGCCGGTGACGCCCGCCAGCAGGAAGGCATTGAACTGACCCCAGCCCGACGCCACGGCATTCACCGCCGCGCGCTGCTCGGCATTCAGCGGCAGTTCCGGTTGCGCCAGCCAGTGTGCAGGCTTGGCATGCGGCTGGGTACGGCGCACCTCGACCCGTACCAGCCCCTTTTCATGCAGTAATTGCAGACTGTCGCGGTTGAGCTGCAATTGGCCGAGCAGACTGTGGGCCACGCCGTGCGGGTGTTGCGCCAGTGCCTTGAGTGCGTCGCGCTGGCGTGGGGCGCGGGCCAGGCGTGGGTCGTCGACACTGGCGCCCTTGCTGGCCAGCCAGTAACGCTCCTGGCGGGTTTCGGCCGGCTCGCCCTGGCGCAGCAGTACCGGCAAGGCCCAACTCAGGGTGTCGCCCAGGCTGTGTTGGTAGTACTGCGCTGTCCACAGGCACAGCTTGAACAGCGGCGCCGGCAGCGGTGGGCGGGCGTCGAGCAGCTCCAGGGCGGGCTTGAGCTTGTCGAGTGGGACTTCGCTCTGGCTGTCGACTTCCACCAGCACGCCGATCATCTCGCGGCGGCCGAAGGGCACGCGCAAGCGTACGCCTGGCTGCAAGGCACTGCGCGACACGCCAGCGGGGGCGAGGTAGTCGAACAGGCGGCGCAGCGGCGAGGGCAGGGCAAGGCGCAGGATCAGGTTGGGCAAGCCAGGAGCTCCTTTGACAGGCCGGCGATCTTAGCACGCGACGGCCGGCACCTTGGGCAGCTTGCATCGTGTCGGGTGTCTGGTAAGATGCGCGGCCTATTTCTGTGCGGTGCCTGACATTGGTCGGGTGGCGGCACGACTACCCCGAGGAAAGCACCATGAAAGCCGATATCCATCCGAACTACGTCGAGATCGACGCCACCTGCTCCTGCGGCAACGTGATCAAGACCCGCTCCACCATTGGCAAGAACCTGAGCCTGGACGTTTGCTCCGAGTGCCACCCGTTCTATACCGGCAAGCAGAAAGTGCTGGACACCGGCGGCCGTATCGATCGCTTCAAGCAGCGCTTCGGCGTTTTCGGCGCCAAGTAAGCGACCGAACGAAAAAACGGAAACTGGCATGCGCCACTCCGTGATACTGAAAAAGGCGTCCCTGGTGGGCGCCTTTTTCGTTTCTCTGCTTTGCGCCGGCCTGGCCCAGGCCTTCTGTCCGCAGCGTGCCGATCTTGCTCAGGTCGCCGTGCGCCAGGTGGTCGATGGCGACACGGTGCGCCTGGTCGACGGGCGCAGCATTCGCCTGATCGGTATCAACGCCCCTGAACTGGGGCGCAAGGAGAAAAGTGACGAGCCTTTCGCCGTACAGTCCAAGCGGCGTCTGCAGGCGCTGGTCGATGCCAGCGATGGGCGTGTCGGCCTGCTTTATGGCAAGCAGCGCAAGGACCGCTACGGGCGCACCCTGGCGCACCTCTATGACCGCCAGGGGCGTAATCTCGAAGCGCAATTGCTGAGCGAAGGTCTCGGTTTCATGGTCGCGGTGGCGCCCAATGCTGCGCTGGCCAGCTGTCAGGCGCAGGCCGAGCGCCAGGCGCGGCGTCAGCGCCTCGGCCTGTGGCGTAGCAATCAGGTGAAGGCGGCCGGCCAGCTGAAAGGTGGCGGTTTCGCCCTGCTCGGCGGTCGGGTTGTCGAGGTGCAGCGCAATCGCGGCGGCCTGTGGATCGATCTCGATGGCGGTCGGGTGCTGCGCGTAGCGCCCGAACTGCTCGGCGACTTCGATCTGCCTGCTTTGCAGAAACTCAAGGGGCGGCGGGTGGAGGCGCGTGGCTGGGTCATCGATCGCCAGAGCCGTGGCGGCTTGAAATCCGCGCAGGCGCGCTGGATGCTGCCGCTTACCCATTCGGCGATGCTGGAGGTGTTGCCATGATTCGTGCATTGATGCTGTGTCTGTTCTGCAGCTGGTTCGCCGGTTGCGCGGTCAATCCCGCGACCGGTCGTACCGATTTTGTGATGATGAGCGAGCGCCAGGAGCTGGATCTCGGCGCGCGCTACAATCAGGAAATCCTCAAGCAATACCCGCGCTACGAGGATGCCAAGTTACAGGCCTACATCCAGCGCGTCGGCGAGCGGGTGGCGCGCAGCAGCCATCGCAATCAGCTCAACTACGTCTTTACCCTGGTGGACAGTCCGGACGTCAATGCCTTCGCCTTGCCGGGTGGCTACATCTATATCCACCGTGGCCTGCTCGCCTACCTCAACTCCGAGGCGGAGCTGGCCGCGGTGCTGGGTCACGAAGTCGGCCACGTGACGGCACGCCATAGCGTGCGCCAGCAGAGCCAGTCCACGGCCTGGGGGCTGCTTGGCCAGGCTGCGGCCATCGGTACCGGTGTCGGCGCGGTGGGCGATTTGACCAATGTGATGGGCAATGCCTTCGTACGCGGCTACGGGCGCGACATGGAGCTGGAGGCCGATGGCCTGGGCGCGCAGTACCTGGCGCGCAGCGGCTATGACCCGCAGGCGATGATCGAGGTGGTCAAGGTGCTCAAGAGCCAGGAGGACTTCGCCCGCGAGCAGGCCGCCAGGCGTGGCGAAGCACCGACAGCGGGCGGCTATCACGGCTTGTTCGACACCCACCCGGACAACGATAGGCGCCTGCAGGAAGTGATTGGCCCTGCGCGTGCGCTGGCCGGCGGCAACCAGGAAGTGGGGCGCGACAATTTCCTGCAGATGCTCGACGGCCTGGTGTTCGGCGATTCGGCCGCCAGCGGGATTCGCCGCGGGCACAACTTCTACCATGGCGAGCTGGATTTCACCCTGAGCTATCCGCAGGGCTGGCAACTGGTCAACCGCCCGGATGTGCTGATCGGCCATACCCCGGATGAGCAGGCCTTCATCGCCATGACGCTGGAAGCGGCGGACAAGCAGCTTTCGCCCGCCGAATTCCTGCGCAGGCGCGTCGGCAATCAGCGGCTGGTTGCCGGCGAGGAGCTGCGTCTGGGTGCGCTGCAGGGCTATACGGCGGTGCTGCAGGGACAGTCGGCGCGGCGTGTCGCGGTGATCTATCGGGGCGACAGCGCTTACCTGTTCGTGGCGGCGGTGAAGGGGCGCGCTTCGCTGGAAACCGAGGATCAGCGGTTCCTCGAGGTGATTCGCAGTTATCGGCCGCTGAAACCGGCCGAACGCAAGCTGGCCGAGCCGGTGCGCCTGCATCTGGTGCGCGCCAAGGCGGGGCAGAGCCTGGCCGCTCTGGCCAAGGATTCTCCTCTGCCGGCCGATGGCGAAGCGCAGTTGCGTCTGCTCAACGGGCTCTACCCAAGTGGCGAACCACGCCCTGGCGAGTGGCTGAAAACGCTGCGCTAGCGCGGCGCTTCAATCGCGACCGAACGGTCTTGTGCAGGTGTATACAACTTGCGTATCCTCGGCCGCCTGCCCGTTCAACAGCCAACAAAAGCGGAAATGCCACTATGTCAGATCTAAAAACTGCCGCTCTCGAATATCACGCCCAGCCCCGCCCCGGTAAGCTGAGTGTCGAGTTGACCAAAGCCACTGCCACTGCCCGCGACCTGTCGCTGGCCTACAGCCCGGGTGTCGCCGAGCCGGTACGCGAAATCGCGCGTGACGCCGAACTGGCCTACCGCTACACCGGTAAGGGCAACCTGGTCGCCGTTATTTCCGACGGTACCGCCATCCTCGGTCTGGGCAATCTCGGCCCGCTGGCTTCCAAGCCCGTGATGGAAGGTAAGGGCGTGCTGTTCAAGCGTTTCGCCGGTATCGACGTATTCGATATCGAAGTCGATTCGGAAAGCCCGCAGGCCTTCATCGACACCGTAAAGCGCATTTCCATCACCTTCGGCGGCATCAACTTGGAAGATATCAAGGCCCCCGAGTGCTTCGAGATCGAGCGCGCACTGATCGAGCAGTGCGACATTCCGGTATTCCACGATGACCAGCACGGCACCGCGATCGTGACCGCCGCCGGCATGCTCAACGCCCTGGAAATCGCCGGCAAGACCCTGGAAGAGGCGAAGATCGTCTGCCTGGGCGCCGGTGCTGCTGCCATCTCCTGCATGAAGCTGCTGGTGAGTATGGGCGCCAAGGTCGAGAACATCTTCATGATCGACCGCAAGGGTGTGATCCACGCCGGCCGTGATGACCTGAACCAGTACAAGGCCGTGTTCGCCACCGAGACCGACAAGCGCACGCTGTCCGACGCGCTCGACGGCGCTGACGTGTTCGTCGGCCTGTCCGGTGCCAACCTGCTGAGCCCGGAAGACCTCAAGCGCATGGCGGCCAACCCGATCGTCTTCGCCTGCTCCAACCCGGATCCGGAAATCAAGCCTGAGCTGGCGCATGAGACCCGCAATGACGTGATCATGGCCACCGGTCGTTCCGACTATCCGAACCAGGTCAACAACGTGCTGGGCTTCCCCTTCATCTTCCGCGGTGCGCTGGACGTTCGCGCCACCCGCATCAATGAAGAAATGAAGATCGCCGCTGCCCTGGCGCTGCGCGACCTGGCCAAGCTGCCGGTGCCGCAGGAAGTGTGCGATGCCTACGGCGGTATCGAGCTGTCGTTCGGCCGCGAGTACATCATTCCGAAGCCGATGGATCAGCGTCTGATCACCGTGGTCTGCGATGCCGTGGCCAAGGCTGCCATCGAGTCCGGCGTGGCGACCCTGCCGTATCCGAAGCACTATCCGCTGAAGTCGGTGGATGACGTTTTCAACGGCTGATCGGCCGAACAATAAAAAACCCGCTTCGGCGGGTTTTTTTTCATCTTGGCTACAGGTTACAGGCTACAGGCTCTTGCCTGCCGCTTGCAGCCTGAGGCCTGCCGCCGCTCCTAGAACAGATCGATCGGCGCCATTTCGTCAGCCGGCAGCGGGCTGCCCGGGATGCCCATGCCGGGTTCGAACTCGCTCATCGGCGGCGGCGAGTCCTCGCTCTTGAACAGCTCGAAGTAAGCGTCCGGTGTGCCGGGCGCCGCGGCGCGGCCGCTGACCGGGTCTACGCGCAGGGTCAGCAGGCCCTTGGGTTCCTTGGGTAGATGGTTGGGACGGTCCTTGAGCACTGCGCCCATGTAGTTCATCCAGATCGGCAGGGCCACGGTGCCGCCATACTCGTGCCGGCCCAGGCTTTCCGGCTGATCGAAGCCAGCCCAGACGGTGGTCACGTAGTCGGCGTTGTAACCGGAGAACCAGCTGTCCTTGGACTCGTTGGTGGTGCCGGTCTTGCCCGCCAGGTCGCTACGCCCCAGTGCCAGGGCACGGCGACCGGTGCCGCGCTTGATCACGTCCTGCAGCATGCTGGTCATGATGTAGGCCGTGCGCTCGTCGATGATCTGCTCGGCCACCTTGGGTTCTTCCAGAGGCAGATCATCGGTCGCGTTCACCGCCAGGTTGGCGTTTTCCTCGACTGGCTCGCTGCCGGGTACGCGCGCCGGGTTGGCGCGGAACAGCAGCTTGCCGTTGCGATCCTCGATGCGTTCGATCAGGTAGGGCTCGATCTTGTAGCCGCCGTTGGCGAAGGTGGCCCAGCCTTCGGCGATTTCCATCGGCGTCAGGCTGGCGGTGCCGAGTGCCAGCGACAGGTTGCGTGGCAGGTCCTGCGGGGCGAAGCCGAAACGTTCGATGTAGCGCAGGCTGCGGTCGATGCCCATGTCCTGCAGCAGGCGGATCGAGACCAGGTTGCGCGACTTGTACAGGGCCTCGCGCATGCGAATCGGGCCGAGGAAGGTGTTGTTGTCGTTCTTCGGCCGCCACTTCTGCGACAGGTAGTCGTCGGAGAGGATGATCGGCGCATCGTTGACCAGCGTCGCCGCGGTGTAGCCGCTATCCAGTGCCGCGCTATAAATGAAGGGTTTGAAGCTGGAGCCCGGTTGACGCTTGGCCTGTACGGCGCGGTTGTAATTGCTCTGGTCGAAGGAGAAGCCGCCGACCAGTGCCTGAATGGCGCCGCTATAAGGATCGAGGGAAACCAGCGCGCTCTGCGCCGCTGGCACCTGGGTAAAGCGCAGGCTGCCATCCTCCTGGCGCTGCACGCGCACGATATCGCCGACCTGAGCGACGTCACCGGGTTGTTGCGGGCGCGGACCAAGACTGTTGGTGTTGAGGAAGGGGCGTGCCCATTTCATGCTGTCCCAGGCCACGGCCTGCTCTTCGCCGTTGCGGGTCATCACCAGGACGCCGCTCTTCTCGACCTGGGTCACCACCGCAGGCTCCAGACCGCCGATGCTGCGGAACTTGCCCAGCTCGGCGAGCCAGGCTTCGCGGGTCATGCCCGGCAGGCGGCTTTCGGGACCGCGGTAGCCATGGCGCTGGTCATAGGCGATCAGCCCGTCACGCAGCGCGGTGTTGGCTACTTCCTGCAGATGGCTGGGCACGGTGGTGGTGACGTTGAAGCCTTCGGTATAGGCCTCGCTGCCATAGCGACCGACCATTTCCGCGCGTGCCATCTCGGCTATATAAGGTGCGCTCAGCTCGGGGGCGGGCACGTGATAGCGTGCGTCGACTTCTTCGGCCAGGGCTTGCTCGTAGCTGGTCTGGTCGATACGGCCGAGACGATACAGGCGGCCGAGAATCCAGTCGCGGCGCTCCTTGGCGCGTGTCGGGTTGACCAGCGGGTTGTAGCGCGACGGGGCCTTCGGCAGTCCGGCGATCATCGCCATCTGGGCCAGATTCAGGTCGCGGATCGACTTGCCGTAGTACACCTGAGCGGCGGCTTCGATGCCGTAGGCGCGGTGGCCGAGATAGATCTTGTTGACGTACAGCTCGAGAATTTCGTCCTTGCTCAGTTCGCGTTCGATCTGCAGGGCCAGGAGAATTTCGGTGGCCTTGCGCGAGAAGCTGCGCTCGCTGGTGAGGAAGAAATTCTTCGCCACCTGCATGGTGATGGTGCTGCCGCCGCTCTGGATCTGACCGCTTTTCAATAATTGCGTGGCAGCGCGCATCAGGCTGGTCACATCGACGCCATAATGATTGGCGAAATTGTCGTCCTCGGCAGCCAGCAGGGCGCTGATGAACTCCTTGGGGATCTCGTCGAAGCGAATGGGCGAGCGGCGCATCTCGCCGAACTCGGCGATCAGCTTGGCATCGCTGCTGTAGACGCGCAGGGGGATCTGTAGCTGGACCTGGCGCAGCGACTCGACGGACGGAAGGGTCGGGCTAAGATAAAGAAACGCACCGCTGAAACTGAGCAACAGCCCACAAAAAACGGCAACGCAGGACCACCAGATGAACTTCAGCAGGCGTATCAAAATGTTCGGAATTCCAAGTAAAAGAATGAGTTAAGCAGGAGTCGAGGCAAAAAGGGAAAAGCTGATCACATTATAAGCGTTTTTTTTCCCGGGGAGCCATTTGCGCTTCTGTCAAGACTGATATTTAATGTGGAAAAACATAAATAGTCCGTAAGTCGCGGATGCCAATAGGAAAACGGTCGTGCTAGGGCTCTTCACTAAGAAAGCGAATACGCTGCTGGGGATCGATATCAGCTCGACTTCGGTCAAGCTCCTCGAACTGAGTCGCTCGGGAAGCCGCTACAAGGTAGAGGCATACGCAGTCGAGCCGCTTCCGCCAAACGCAGTGGTCGAGAAGAACATCGCCGAGTTGGAGGGTGTCGGTCAGGCGCTTTCCCGCGTATTGGCCAAGGCCAAGAGCGGCGTCAAGACAGCAGCCGTTGCCGTTGCCGGTTCGGCCGTCATCACCAAGACCATCGAGATGGAAGCGGGGCTTTCCGAGGATGACCTGGAAAACCAGCTGAAGATCGAGGCTGACCAGTACATTCCCTATCCGCTGGAAGAAGTCGCCATCGATTTCGAGGTGCAGGGGCCGGCGCCGCGCAACCCGGAGCGGGTCGAAGTGCTGCTGGCTGCATGCCGCAAGGAAAACGTCGAGGTTCGCGAGGCCGCGCTGGCGCTCGCCGGTCTGACTGCCAAGGTGGTCGATGTCGAGGCCTATGCCCTGGAGCGTGCCTACGCTCTGCTGGAAGCGCAGCTGGGCGGAGGTCACGACGATCTGACGGTTGCCGTGGTGGACATCGGTGCCACCATGACCACCCTCAGCGTTCTGCACAACGGCCGCACCATCTACACCCGCGAGCAGCTCTTCGGCGGCAAGCAGCTGACCGAGGAGATCCAGAGGCGCTACGGGCTGTCGGTCGAGGAGGCCGGTCTTGCCAAGAAGCAGGGTGGTCTTCCAGATGACTACGACAGCGAAGTGTTGCAACCGTTCAAGGAAGCTGTCGTTCAGCAGGTATCCCGTTCGCTGCAGTTCTTCTTCGCTGCCGGCCAATACAACGATGTCGACTATATCCTCCTGGCTGGCGGTACCGCGTCCATCCCCGATCTTGATCGGCTGATCCAGCAGAAGATCGGCACGCAGACGCTCGTGGCCAATCCGTTCGCCGATATGGCGCTCAGCAGTAAGGTCAACGCCGGCGCGTTGGCCAGTGATGCGCCGGCACTGATGATTGCCTGTGGTCTGGCGATGAGGAGTTTCGACTGATGGCGCGGATTAACCTACTTCCCTGGCGTGAACAGCTGCGCGAGGAGCGCAAGCAGCGGTTCCTGGTGAGCCTGGTCGGTGTGCTCATCATTGCGGCTGGCTTGGTCTTTCTCGCTGACCAGATGCTGAGTGCAGCAATCGATAATCAGAATGCGCGAAATGATTTCATCAAGAAGGAAATCGCGGTACTTGATGCGCGCATTCAGGAAATCAGTGAGCTGCGCACGCGCAGGCAGCAGCTCTTGGAGCGCATGAAGATCATTCAGGACTTGCAGGGCAATCGACCGATCATCGGGCGTGTATTTGACCAATTGGTAAGAACGCTACCTGATGGCGTGTATTTCACTGGGGTCAAGATGGAAGGCAAGAATATCGCCATTGTCGGTGCTGCCGAGTCGAATAACCGCGTATCCAATCTGATGCGCAACCTGGATGCTTCGGAATGGCTGACGGCGCCTAATCTGACCGAGGTCAAGGCGGTTACGGCGGGAGCTCTGGATCAAGCGAATGTGTTCCAGTTGAGCGTTCAGCAGACACAGCCTGAACAGGAACAGCCGGAGGCGGCGCAATGAGTATCAAGGACTCTCTCGAAGGTCTGCGCAGCATCGATCTTAATAATCTCGATCTGAATAACGTCGGATCTTGGCCGGGTGCCGTAAAATTCGTTGCAGGTCTTTTGCTTCTGATTCTGGTTCTGGCACTGGGGTACAACTTCCATCTCAGGGACTTGCAGTCTGTTCTGGAGCAGCACCAGCAGGAGGAGCTGACGCTTAAAGAGCAGTTCTCCAGCAAAGCCTTTCAGGCCGCGAATCTGGAAGCTTACAAGGAGCAGATGCAGGAAATGGAGGTTTCGTTCGGGGCGCTCCTGCGTCAGCTGCCGAGCGATACTGAGGTGCCGGGGCTTTTAGAAGACATTACTCGCACAGGCTTGGGAAGTGGGCTGGAGTTCGAGGAGATCAAGCTGCAGCCTGAGGTTGCTCAGCAGTTTTATATCGAGTTGCCCATACAGATTAAGGTGACCGGTGGTTATCACGATCTGGCCACTTTCGTTAGTGGTGTTGCCAGTTTGCCGCGTATTGTGACTCTGCACGATTTTCAACTGGCCCCTGCCAGTGCAGACAGTTCTAGTCGCTTGAGTATGCAAATTATGGCCAAAACTTATCGTTACAATGATAAGGGGGCTCAATAATGAAATTCTCACGTTTGGCGTTGGTGGTTGGGCTCTCCTTCCTCGCTGGTTGTGGCGCTAGTGGTGATTTTTCAGATTTGCGCGCTTATATGGATGATGTCCGCGCTAGGCCTAAAGGCTCCATTGAGCCTTTGCCGAAATTTCAGCCGTACGAAAGCTTTACCTATCGCGCAGCATCGTTGCGCAGCCCCTTTCAGCCGCCGGTCAAGATTGATGTCGTAGCTCGTCAAAGGGGGGCGGCGGAAATCAAACCGGACGAAAGTCGTGTCAAACAGTTCCTCGAAGGCTTCAATATTGAAACCTTTGAGATGGTTGGCACTTTGAGAAATGATCGCGAATTGTACGCGCTGGTTAACGGTGCGGGCGGGGTTCATCGGGTAAAAGTAGGCGACTATCTGGGGCGCAATCACGGCAAGATTCTTGTGATCGACGACTCCAAGATCGATGTGATGGAAATTGTTCCAGATGGCGAAGGTGGCTGGCTTGAGCGTCCACGCAGCCTTTCCCTGAAGGAGCGCTCCTGACGGGGCTGGGTGAGAAATGAATACAAATAATCTGTCTGCCAAACGGGATACGAAAATGAACAGCTCTCTTTCGCGTCTGAGCGTCGCCTTGTTGGCTACGCTGCTGTCGCCCGCAATATTGGCGGCCAATCTGCAGGATTTGAGTGTTGCCAGTCTGCCCGGGGATCGGGTGGAGCTGAAGCTTTCCTTCGATGAGCCGGTTACTGCTCCTCGTGGCTATACCATCGAACAACCGGCGCGCATTGCGCTTGATTTGCCAGGTGTTTCCAACAAGCTTGGCTCGAAGAATCGTGAGCTTGGCGTTGGCAATGCACGCAGCGTTACCATCGTCGAGGCCAAGGATCGCACCCGTCTGATCGTTAACCTCACCAGCCTTGCCCCCTACAGTACTCGAGTCGAGGGCAATGACCTGTATGTATTGGTTGGCGACTCCTCTGCCGTTGCGGCGCGTCCGGCGGCCTCTGTACCTGCTCCGGTAGCGTCGGTTCCGCCCAAGAAGACCTATGGTCCGCAACCGAAGGCCATCAGCAACATCGACTTTCAGCGTGGCGAGCAGGGAGAGGGTAATGTCGTCATCACCTTGTCCGATGCTTCGGTAAGTCCAGATATTCAAGAGCAAGGTGGCAAGATCCGTCTTGATTTCGCCAAAACGGATTTGCCCGAATCACTGCGCGTGCGTCTGGACGTGAAAGACTTTGCGACTCCGGTGCAGTTCGTCAGTGCTACCGGCAGTGCCGATAAAACGAGCATCCTTGTCGAGCCGGTAGGTCTCTATGATTACCTGGCCTACCAGACTGAAAACACGCTGACACTGAGCGTCAAGCCGCTTTCTCAGGATGACGCCGAGCGCCGGAAGGCTGAGCGTTTTGCCTACTCGGGCGAAAAACTGTCGCTTAACTTCCAGGATATCGATGTGCGCTCGGTCCTGCAGCTGATTGCTGACTTCACCGATCTGAACCTGGTGGCGAGTGATACCGTTGCCGGCAATATCACCCTGCGTCTGCAGAACGTGCCTTGGGATCAGGCCCTGGATTTGGTTCTGAAAACCAAGGGTCTCGATAAGCGCCAAGTGGGTAACGTCCTGCTGGTTGCGCCTGCTGACGAAATTGCCGCGCGTGAGCGGCAGGAGCTGGAGTCACAGAAGCAGATTGCTGAGTTGGCGCCACTGCGTCGGGAACTGATCCAGGTGAATTACGCCAAGGCGGCAGACATGGCGAAACTGTTCCAGTCTGTCACCAGTGCTGACGGGACCTCTGATACTCGTGGCTCTGTAACCGTTGATGAGCGCACCAACAGCATCATTGCCTACCAGACGCAGGATCGGTTGGATGAGTTGCGCCGTATCATTGCCCAACTTGATATCCCTGTACGTCAGGTGATGATCGAGGCGCGTATCGTCGAGGCCAATGTGGACTACGACAAGGCTCTGGGTGTGCGCTGGGGCGGCGCTAGTCGTCGCGGTAATTGGAGTGTGTACGGCAAGGACGGAGCAACTTCTTTCGATAGCGAGAGCGGACAAGCTTTCTTACCAGGGACGGACACCGTTGGTAACTTTGCGTTACAAGATGGTGTTGCTCCGGTGCCTTTCGTTGATATGGGGGTGCTTGGCAGTACTTCGGGTATAGGTATCGGCTTCCTCACTGACAATGTCACGCTGGATCTGCAACTTTCCGCTATGGAGAAGACGGGTAATGGCGAGATCGTTTCTCAGCCGAAGGTTGTTACCTCGGACAAGCAAACTGCCAAGATACTAAAAGGGCAGGAGGTTCCCTATCAGGAGGCAAGTTCCAGTGGGGCTACCAGTACTTCATTCAAGGAGGCTGCCCTGTCTCTTGAGGTAACTCCGCAGATTACCCCGGACAATCGCATCATCATGGAGGTCAAGGTAACCAAGGACGCTCCAGACTTTGCGCGCGCTCTGAATGGTGTGCCGCCGATCAACAAGAACGAAGTCAACGCCAAGGTATTGGTCAATGATGGCGAGACGATCGTGATTGGTGGCGTATTCTCCAACACCCAGACCAAGGGTGTGGAGAAGGTCCCCTTCCTTGGCGATTTGCCATTCCTCGGTCGGGTGTTCCGCCGCGATGTCGTGGCAGACAACAAAGCCGAGTTGCTGGTTTTCATCACTCCGCGCATCATGAACAACCAAGCCATTGCCGTGAATCGATGATCTAAGTGCGCAATGTAATCCTCGTTGGCCCGATGGGTGCTGGAAAGAGCACCATCGGGCGTTTGCTTGCCAAAGAGCTGCGTTTGCCCTTCAAGGACTCCGACAAGGAGATCGAGCAGCGTACCGGCGCAGATATTCCCTGGATTTTCGATGTCGAGGGCGAGCAGGGCTTTCGTGAGCGGGAGCAGGCGGTGATCGCCGAGCTCTCGCAGCAGGACGGTCTGGTGCTGGCAACTGGCGGTGGTGCCGTGATGCGTGCAGAGAATCGTCAGGCGCTGCATGCTGGCGGGCGAGTCGTCTATTTGCATACCTCCGTGGAGCAGCAGATCGACCGTACTTCGCGTGACCGCAATCGTCCGCTGTTGCGCACGGCCAACCCCGCTCAGGTACTCAGGGATCTGATGGCCATGCGTGACCCTCTTTACCGAGAGGTTGCCGATATCGTCATCGAGACCGACGAGCGTCCGCCGCGCATGGTGGTTCAGGAAATTCTCTCGCGTCTGGAAGCCTTGTCGCCCCGTTAAAGAGCGTGGCGAACTGCGCTATCCTAGTGGCCTTTTTATTCTGGGGGCCTCATGCAGACTCTTCACGTTGAACTCGGCGAGCGCAGCTATCCCATCTACATCGGCGATGGTCTGCTGGTGCTTCCCGAGTTGTTCGCTCGTCATATCGCGGGGCGTCAGGTAGCCGTCGTCACCAATGAGACCGTGGCACCTCTGTATCTCGAGGCGCTGATGCGCTCCCTGGATGGCTTCAAGGTCGCCTCCGTCGTTTTGCCCGATGGCGAAGCGTTCAAGAACTGGGAGACCCTGCAGCTGATCTTCGATGGCCTGCTGAAGGCCCGGCATGATCGACGTACCACCGTTATCGCCCTGGGGGGCGGTGTGATAGGTGATATGGCAGGGTTTGCAGCTGCCTGTTACCAGCGTGGCGTGGATTTCATTCAGGTGCCGACGACGCTGCTGTCGCAGGTGGATTCCTCGGTGGGTGGCAAGACCGGGATCAACCATCCGCTGGGCAAGAACATGGTCGGGGCCTTCTATCAGCCCAAGGCGGTGCTGATCGATACCGCCAGCCTGCACACCTTGCCGGAGCGCGAGCTGTCCGCTGGTTTGGCCGAAGTCATCAAGTACGGTTTGATCTGCGATGAGCCTTTCCTGGTTTGGCTGGAGGAAAACATGGCTGCGCTGCGCGCTCTGGATGGCGCCGCACTGACCTATGCCATCGAGCGTTCCTGTGCGGCCAAGGCGCGGGTGGTCGGCGCGGATGAGCGTGAGTCGGGGGTGCGCGCCACTCTCAATCTGGGGCACACCTTCGGTCATGCCATCGAGACCGAGCAAGGCTATGGCGTGTGGCTGCACGGCGAAGCCGTTGCCGCCGGAACGGTGATGGCGCTGGAAATGTCCCATCGCCTCGGCTGGCTGTCGGCTGCCGATCGTGATCGTGGTGTCCGCCTGTTGCAGGCTGCCGGGCTGCCCGTGGTGCCGCCGCAGGATATGACGCCCGAGCAGTTCCTCGAGCATATGGCAGTGGACAAGAAGGTTCTCGATGGCCAGTTGCGCCTCGTGCTGCTCAAGCGCCTGGGTGAAGCGGTAGTGACCGCGGACTACCCGCGCGAAATTCTCGACGCCACGCTGCGTAGCGACTACGCCGCGCTGGCTCAGTCGTCCAACTTGAAGAGTGATTCATGACCAGTCTGCATGCTGACGAAGCTTTCCTCGCTCATTACCGGTTCAGTCACGACCCGTTCGCGCCGCGAGTGCCCGGTTTCAAGTTCTTTCCAGCGCAGCGCAAACCGGTACTGGGGCAACTGCATCACCTCGCGCGCTACAGCCAGCTCCTGCTGGCAGTAGTCGGGCCCGAGGGCAGCGGCAAGACGCTGCTGCGCCAGGCACTGGTTGCCAGCACCAACAAGCAGGCGGTGCAGAGCATCGTGATTGCGCAGGGTGTCACCGGTAGCGAAGCGTTGCTGCGTCAAATAGCGCAGGGCCTGTCCATCGCACAGGCTGACGTGCGCTCCATTCTGGCGCAGGTTGGGCAGCTGGCGTTGACTGGTCAGGAGGTTTACCTGCTGGTCGACGATGCGGACCAGCTGGATGACGTCGCGTTGAAAAATCTGCTGGTGCTCGCCGCAGGCGGTGATGAAGGTCGCCCGCATGTCTTCCTGTTTGCCGAGCATGAATTGTTGGCTCGACTGGAGGCGCTGTCTGGTGGCGAAGAGTGTTATCACGCCATCGAGCTGCAGCCTTATGCCGAGGAGGAAACGCGCGAATACCTTGCTCAACGCTTGGAAGGGGCCGGGCAGGGGATCGACGTCCTGACCGATGAGCAGATCGAAGAGATTCATCTGCGTGCCCAGGGTTGGCCGGGGACGATCAATCAGGAGGCCCGCGAACTCCTGGTCGAGCAGATGCTGGCGCAGCGTGCGGCCGGGCGCGGAGCGGCGGGAGGCGGATTCACATTGCCAAAGAAGCACCTGTTGGCGCTGGCGGTGGTCTTGGCAGGTGTCGCGGCCGCCTGGTTCATGCAGGGTCGCGAGTCTTCCACATCTGCGCCGGTAGCGAGCAATACCTCGTTGCCTCTGCAAGCCTCTACCCCGACGGCAGAAGCCGAGGAGCCCGTACAGGCGCCTGCGCCGCAGAGTCGCACGCCGGCCATCGAGTTCGCAGGTGCCAGCCAGCCGCTGCCATTGCCGCTGGTGGGGGCGTCGCAGACCGTGATCCGCCAGCCGCTGGCCGAGGCGGCTGGTGAGGAACTGGACAACTTCGAGCCGCCGGCTGTGCCCGAGCCCTCGACAGTGACCGTGCCATCGACTCCAATCGCTGCTGCACCTGCACCTGCACCTGCACCTGCACCTGCACCTGCACCTGCACCTGCACC
>VFQR01001182.1_pt1 | contig 21679 bp, 16 predicted proteins | sample 3512321 | NCBI WGS metagenome assembly VFQR01 (sample SAMN10412374, study PRJNA504923) | tailings metagenome | isolation source: Relicate 3 Philex TSF1 revegetated site | place: Philippines: Tuba, Benguet | collected 2017-08-29 | reverse complement strand
TTTCCATCGCTAATGATATTGCTAAATACTTTGCAATTATTCCAGTAATCTTTGTGGCTGCTAACCTCCAAAGTCTAAATATTATGAATTTAACCAGCCCAAATTCTGCTGTGTTATCGGCACTGATTTATAATGCTTTGATTATTCCAGCTTTGATTCCCCTAGCATTGAGGGGTGTGCAGTTTAAACCTCTAACAGCTAATCAACTATTGCAACGCAACATCTTAATTTATGGTTTAGGTGGAGTAATTGCGCCATTTATCGCCATTAAGTTGATAGATATGCTGATTACAGTTGTTGGCTTAGCTTAATAACAGCAAAAGTACAGATGCTGGAAGAAAAGATGGGAAAAGGGTAAAGGTTAAAGGGGAAAGGGAAAACACAAAACCTTTCCCCCTTTCCCCTTACCCTTTTCCCGACTTATGCAAGAAGTCTAGTCATCAGTCATCAGTCAACAGTCATCAGTCACCAGTCACCAGTCAACAGTCATCAGCCACCAACTTCAAGCACTAGTTTTTATTTATAGGAGTTCTCTAACATCTAACACTCGCTATTTTTAGAATGCTGTGGTTGAATGTGGTAGTTCTCACAATAATTTATGCTGTTGACAGCATTCTATTTGGTAAAAGAATTAAAAATTAAAAATTAAAAGTTAATTTTAGGAGCAAGTAGAAAATTTATTATGGCTATTATTCGAGAAACAATCAGAGCAATTTTCATCACTCTCATGCTTTGGTTGTTGACTGCGCTGGTTTATCCTCTGGTAATCCTTGTAGTGGGTCAAGTTTTCTTCCCCTACCAAGCTAACGGCAGTATTATGCTGAATTTAAATAACGAACCAATTGGTTCAGCTTTGATTGGTCAAACTTTCACCTCTGAGCGATATTTCCATTCTCGGCCCAGTATAGTGAGATACAGCCAAGGAAGAAAAGCCAGACCGACTGGCATATCTGGAGCCAGCAATCTTGCTCCCAGTAATCCAGAGCTACTAAATCGGATTGTAGAGCAGTCAAATCAATTGCGAGACGAAAATCTGCAACCGATCGCTGATATTATTTACACCTCTGGTTCTGGTTTAGATCCCCATATTTCCTTCAAAGCAGCACGCCAGCAATTAGAACGAGTAGCCCGTGCCCGTGGAGTCGCAGAAGACGAAATTTTACGTCTAATTAATAAGTATACTGACGACAGATTTTTATGGATTTTTGGCGAACCAGGCGTCAACGTCCTGAGATTAAATTATGCTCTCGACCTGCAAGATCTTAATCGTCAGCAAAATTAGTAAATTGGTCATGGGGCATTGGGCATGGGGCATGGGGCATGGGGCATGGGGCATGGAGACAAGGGAGACAAGGGGGACAAGGTAGCAATTTTTGTCCCCTATCTCCCCCATCTCCCCATCTCCCCATCTCCCCCATCTCCCCATCTCCCCATCTCCCCCATCTCCCCCATCTCCTAAAAGTCAGATGTCAGATAACACTGAGTTCCCTGAAAATCTACCTTTCAATTCTGTAAGTTACTCGCTTTATCCGCCACGGCGGGGGAAGCATAAAATCTTTATTGGTATGGCTCCTGGGGTAGGGAAAACCTACCGGATGCTGGAAGAGGGACACGCGCTCAAACAAGAAGGTATTGATGTTGTTGTGGGACTTTTGGAAACCCACGGACGTAAGGAGACAGCAGAAAAGGCAGACGGATTAGAAATTGTGCCCCGCAAGCAATATCCTCGCGGTGGGTTGACCTTAACGGATATGGATACAGATGCTATTTTAAAGCGATCGCCCCAATTAGTCTTAATCGATGAACTTGCCCATACCAATGTCCCTGGTTGTCCACGAGAAAAACGCTACGAAGATGTAGAAATAGTCTTGGCAGCGGGTATCGATGTTTACTCGACAATGAATGTCCAACATCTGGAAAGCCTCAACGACTTGGTAGCGAGAATTACCGGAGTGGTGGTGCGCGAACGGGTTCCCGACAGGATTCTGGATGAAGCAGATGAAGTGGTGGTAGTGGATGTGACGCCGGAAACGCTACAAGAACGATTATTAGAAGGCAAGATTTACGCACCGGAAAAAATCCAACAATCCCTCGATAACTTTTTTCAACGTCGCAACTTAATTGCTTTGCGCGAGTTAGCTTTGCGAGAAGTGGCAGACAACGTAGAAGAAGATGCCATTGCCACCACACCTAATGGTCAATTTTGTAACATTCACGAACGGGTATTAGTATGTGTATCTACTTATCCAAATTCATTGCAACTATTACGCCGTGGTGCAAGACTGGCTAACTACATGAATGCACCATTGTATACTTTATTTGTTGCCGATCCAGAACGCTTTCTTACCAAAGAGGAAAGTTTACACATTCATAATTGTGAAAAATTGTGTAAAGAATTTGAAGGCAGTTTTATTCGAGTCACTAGTAGTAACGTAGCTAATGCCATCGCCGAAACCGCAGAAAAATATCGAATTACGCAAATTGTAATTGGAGAAAGTCAGCGATCGCGCTGGCAAATACTCCTCAAAGGCTCTTTAACCCAAAAATTGGTGCGCTTGCTGAAAAACATCGATTTACACATCATTGCCAGCGAAAAAATGGCTTCACCCAAATAGCTTTTTCACCTTTGAAGTAGAACGACTTGAAAAAACCAATTACCTAATTGATGACACGCCCTAGACGCTTCTAAAATAGGTGATTTTGACATTTAGCTTTTGACTCCTGACGGCAAACGGAATCTAAGGGGGTAAGGATGTAGAAGTTTAGTTCAATAGTTCATTTTATAGCTATTCCCTGTTAAGTGAGGTACAAAAACAATGTTTTTAACGCAAAGGGGCGCAGAGTCAAACGCAAAGGTACACAGAGGTTTACCCAATTTACAAAGCAATGTACTAAGTACCTCAGTAGATTAGGAAACGCTATATTGATTAATTTTATTGGCATTTGGCGATATCTTCATTAAAACTATTAACCCAAAGTTGTTTGACATCAACTTTCGAGGGAATTACACCCGCTTGAAAAAAGGTATCAGCAACCTGTTGTTGAGAAGCAATAGCTTCATCAGAAACCGGAAGTATTTCTTGACGACGCTGTTTTTGGCCTTGCTGGGCATCTTGATAAACAATGCCTTCATCAACATTAATGGCGCTTGCATAGATCTTTGACCATTGTTTGAGGTTAGATTCACGCCAATTTTGGGCTTTCTTTAACCGACATAAGAAATCCGCAATTGCCACTTTTTTTTGTGGCTCGGCGATTGCATTCGGTGAAGCAATAATCACAAAGTTACCGCTTAAAATATCTTGTGCTGATTCCAGCACCCGCGCCCCTTCTTTTTGCGCTTGGGGGATAGAGTAACCATAGGTAGCCCAAGCATCTAGTTCACCTTTACGAAAAGCAGAAAGTCCATCGGGTATCGACAAAGGAATTGCATTGATATCCTTCATCGTCAACCCTACTTTTTCCAACATCTTAATGAGGAAGTAGTGGGCAGTTGTGGCTTTAACGTAACCGACTTTTTTACCCTTAAGATCAGCGATGGTTTTGGCTGTTGAGTTCTTGGGTACAAGTACAACTTGACCAACCGTTGGCCCTTTAAGAGTGGCGATGATTTTGACAGATGCTTTTGATTCAATCGCAAAAATCGGCGGAATTTCACTAGCCGAAGCTAAGTCAATTGCACCAGCATTAATAGCTTGTACCATCAAATTACCGCCAGTAAACTCGGTAAATTGAGTTTGGTAAGGGAAATCATCGAGTCCAGCTGACTTTAAATTTAAGTCCCAACCGCCCTTATACTTGGCAACACGTAATTGAGTTGTATTCGTCGCCGCAATGTCAGATGGAGTAGGATTAGCAGCGATCGTTGCTGGACTGGTAGACTTAACCTTTGAGCAAGCCGTTGTTGCTAAAGCTAACAAGCAAACCAGAGACAAGATAAAATTCTGCCGCAACCAATTGGTAGACACGTTAATTTTTAGGTATAAAAAGATAAAATTTTCTGAGAAACTCTCCGCGTAGCTTGGCGTTAAAAAAAGGTATTCAACTACTCCAACAAATCCGGTTCTTCACTGTCCTCCTTGTCCCTCTACCTTCACCTAGAAGCAGTAGTTCCTAACGGACACACAGATGCAGCAATATCTACTTTTTGAGGAATAATTTTTTGCTTTAGTAACCAGTCAGCTGTTTTTTGAAGATTGGCGACATCTTCACCATTAGGAAATACGTAAGACTCAGGGCCGCGATTTTTAGTAACTTGCTTGGCTACTGCATCAGAAAGTTTTAACTCTTTCACCAAAAAATCTGATGCAGCACTAGTATTTTGATTTAGCCATTCACCATCTTCACTTAAAGCAGTCAGAGCAACTTTTACAGCTACAGGATTTTCTTTAGCTGCATCACTACGAACAATTAGAATGCCGTAGGTAGGAGCAGGGTGTGTAGTAGTAATTCTTCTGGCTTTATGTTCTAATTCGGCAATAGAAATATAAGGTTCCCAAACAGCCCAAGCATCAACAGAACCTTGATATAAAGCCGGTGCGGCATCATTCGGTGATAAATAAACTCGCTGGACTTTTTCTTTAGGAATATTTTCTTTTTCCAAAACTTTTAATAACAGATATTCGCCTGCACCACCTTGATTAACAGCTACTTTTTTCCCGACTAAATCAGCAGGTTTCTGAATAGGAGAATTACCTCTAACTAAGATGGCGTTCCCCAAAGAATTAGGTCTTGGACGCTGTACAGAACCAATACAAAGAGGTTGTCCAGCAGCAATTCCAGAAATGGAAGGAATATCACCACACCCACCAATATCGGCTCGATTACCATTGAGAGAACTTAACAGTGTGGCGCAACGGTCAAATGGCCCAATCCATTCAACTTTAATATTTTGTGCTATTAACTGACGTTCTAACTCACCTCTTTGACGGGCTAGGGGAATAATTCCACCTTTTTGGTAGCCCAAGCGAATGACATTGTTTTTCTCTGTAGTTTTGGTACTAACAGTATTTGAGGTGGTATCTGACTTAGCTGAAACATTGGTAGCTGTTTGTTGGCTGCAACTACAAGCGAGTAGTCCCAAAAAAGAAGCTGCGATCGCCAATTTCTTATCAATATGATATTTCTGTTTGTATGAAAAGCGGTGTTCTTGTAAAGAATTGACCATAATTGACTCCTTGATATCAATTTTTAGGAGTTTAGGCAGGTTTATCTGTAATCACAACTATTAACTACTTTAATTCCATCGACTTAGCGTAGTTAGTATAAATTTGTAGTAGTTCTTGTCCTTGCATCTTTTGAAAAGAGTGTAAGGGTTTAGGGGCTGAAGAATTAAATTCTCAGACCAGCTTGTTTTAGCAGTGGTAAAACGCGCTTACCGAATAAATCTAAATCAGGCTCGAAATCGTAGAAGGCTATTTGAAAACCATCAACACCAGCTTGATGCAGTTGCAAAAGTTGTTCGGTAATTTGTTCTGGTGAACCGATTAGTTGCACATTACCGCCGATAGCACTGCCAACGTCATGACGCAGATTTCCTTTTTTATGCCCTCTCCAAGCGTGTGCATCGCTGCTAACACGGGAACGTCCCGCAATTGATTCATAATCAGCCTGGTCAACAATGGCTTGGGCGTATTCTTCTGCCTCTTTTTCCGTTTCTCGCAAAACAATCAACGGATTTAGAAGTGTGCGGACTTGTCTACCTTGGGCGATGGCAGATTGTTTCACACGTTCTGTATGGGCGGGTAAGGATGACAAAGCACTGTCTATGTCTCCACCAGCCGGACTGGTGATAAACACAATATCAGAATGACGACCTGCAAAATCGATACCCGCATCTGAACCAGTGGCGTTAACTAGGATGGGGCGGCCATAAAGCGGACGAGGGCTAATGTAAGCATCTTTGAATTGCCAAGAACTTTTTTGACTCTGGTAAGAAAAATTCTCTGTTTCCGACCAGAGTCTTTTTAAAACAGTAACAAATTCATCAGCCATTTCATAACGGCGATCGTGTTCAATTTGACTCCAGCCAAACAATTCATGTTCATAAGCCCGATGTCCAGTGACAACGTTAATTCCCCAGCGACCTTGAGAAATATGGTCAAGTGTTGCCCCAAATTTAGCTAAATGAATGGGATGCCAAGGCCCATAAAGAACGTGAATGGTGGAAATTAAGAGAATCCGCGAAGTCATCCCAGCTAGAGAAGCTGTTGCAATGAAAGCATCTAAACCCGCTTCCGTGCGAGTCGGCCCCTGTCCACCCTTGGGTTGCCATGTAGAATAACCAAAAACGAGGTCAAAACCCAGTTCCTCAGCCTTTTGGGTCAGCTTGGCATTATAGTCAAACGACCAATCGGTGGTGCGCGGCAAATGTGATGAACTCCAGCCACCGTGATGAATTGGTAAGAATAACCCTAGTAATACAGGCTGTTTGAGAGCTTGAGATAATGGGCTATCGGGATAGTCTGCGGGAGAGGAAAGCACCTCTATATCCTGTCTGATAGCAGTAGTATTAATTCCGCTCATACTTGAATTTCACAAATAAAAGTCTTGTTAAGAAAGGGTGTAGGGGTATAGGAGTGTGAGGGTGTAGGGAAGAGGTTTAAAGAGAGATATTAATTAGGACTTACGTAATATCTCTCTCAAACTCTTATAACTTCGTGTCCTTCTCTGACGAGACGCTGCGCGAATGCGTCCTACCCTGCGGGAAGCCGCTACCGCGTCTATGCGGTTCGTTTTTTTCATACTTGTGCGTAAGTACTTCTTTCCCCTACACCTTAAACCCCTTAAAAGAATCCTCTCTGCGGTAACGGCGTACCATTTATCTCGTAATCGCCAATTGCACGCGCCTTAAAGTGATTGGGATTATGTGAGGATAAAGTACGGGCGTTGCGCCAATGACGGTCAAAATTAGAGCTTTTCTTCGTTGTCGAAGCCCCGCCGACTTCAAATAGTAAGGTGGCTGAACGTAACGCTAAATCATCAACAATTAATTTGGCTTTGGCTGCATTCAAAGAAGTTTCTAACGCTACAGCCGTTTCTGCTTCTTCACCTTGGGCTTTAGCGGCAGGCAAGCGATCGAGTCCATCGGCGGCGGCTAAAACGATCGCTTCTGCTGCAAAGGCATTAGCCGAAATTTGTCCGATGGTTTGCTGCAAGATGGGGTCATCTGCTGCTTGCTCAGATACCGCATGGTAGAAAGTCCGAGGACGATTATGGACTAAAGTTGTGGCATCACGCAGCACGCTACGAATAATGCCAGCGTTGATTGCCGTCAAGAATAATTGCGGAACGATATTGTATGGCAGATAATCTTTATCTGTATCTGTCTCAAAAATCACTTCTTCTGCCTCTACGCGGACATTAGTGAAGTTAGTCGTTCCTGTGCCTGTAAGCCTTTGCCCAAAGCCATCCCAGTCATCTACAAGCTCAATTCCCTCGCGGTTTGTAGGAATGAGGATGAACGCTGTAGTGCCGTCGGGTACTAGTACACGTACAAAAATCAAGTCTGCATAAAGACTGCCGGTGCTGTAATACTTCGTCCCATTCAGACGATAGCCATTACCATCGGGTGTTAATTTTGTATTCACAACTTGACCACCGCCAGCCCGTTTAACTTCTAATTCGGTGGAAGCAAGTCCAATAATTGCCCCATCAGCCACGGCTTTTAGCCAGCGACGATTTCTTTCGGTGCGTTGAGAACGCAAAATTCGTTCTGTGACAGAAAAATGATTCCGTATAATGTGAGCCACATTTGGGTCAGCATCGCCTAACTTAATCACCACCTCGAATAATTCCCGCGCCGTGGTACCACCGCCACCTTCAGCAACGGGGACTCGCAATGCACCCAACCGGGAACGCCGGATTAAATCAACTACATCAAAAGGCAAGATGCGATCGCGATCGCGCTCACTTGCTCCCAAAGCAATAAAATCAAACAGGGCTTGTAGTTCAGGAGAATTGGCAGTTACAGGAGATGAAAATTTGAAGGTGGAATTTATAACTTTTTCTTCAATTTGAGTCATTGTTTTTCTGCTATTTTTAGAAAGTGGGACGAGTAAGTATTGCTGTCACGTCGCTTTGTTCCAATTTCAAAATTCAATCTGAAGAACTTTTAGGCTATGGGGTATAACTCAACCCCTATATCCTGATTTCTTCTCTCTTTTAGCTGGCGATCGCTGCACTTTCTACTGTTAACCCCCGCACTCTTGGTATAATCTCCGCAGCAAAACGCTCGATTTCTGTGGCAAAGGGCTGGAATTGCAGCATGAACATACCAATTCCTACTTTGGTAAATTCAGCAATCCGATGAGCCACAGTGTCATAGCTTCCAACTAAGCCAGCCGCAGTTCCGCCATTGCTCCCTACACCTGGGTATTTAGCCATATTTTTAAACATGACTACTTCTGAATCTACTCCTTTGAGGAGTTCTGAGCGATCGTCTTGTGCTAGTACCATTGCTCTGAGGTTTTGATATTCTGTTTCTGCTTCTGCGTCTGTTGGTCGAGCAATCACGAAAGCCGACATGGCAAAACCTAAAGGTTGAGAACGAGAGCTAGCTTTTTGATGAACCTGAGCGATGGTTTCGCGGATAACTTCAATTGGACGACCGTTGAGGAAAAATGTATGTGCTTGTTTTGCTGCTAGTTCTTGTGCTGGTTCTGACTCTCCACCCACATAAATACGCGGATGTGGTTTGGCTATGGATGACGGACTAAACCTTAAGTCTTTGATCTGAAAATAATTTCCCTGAAAATTAACTTCTTCTCCACTCCACAGAGCTTTGACGACGCTAATCCATTCATCAGAATAGCGATAACGCTCATCATGTTTCAAGAAGTTTATTCCTGCTTTTTCCATTTCTGGTCTAAACCAAGCACTGACTAGGTTAATCGCAAAACGACCTCGACTGATTGCATCAATACCTAAAGCCATCTTTGCTAAGACGGCTGGATGGAATAGTAATGGTTTCACAGCTGCAATAATCTCAATAGAAGTTGTCGCTTCTGCAAGTGCGGCTGCTGCTGTCCAGGTTTCTAGTTGGTCAAGTTCTTGGTTTCTGGGATTGATGATATGTTGTGCTATTAAAGTTGTGCTAAATCCACACCTTTGGGCCAACTGAATTAAATTCTTGGCTCGTAAGTAACTAGCATCTTGAGGTTCAAGAGGATGGTTCATCACGCCGCAGTTGCCGTAAACAGGTATCCAAATCCCGTAGCGTGGCTCAGTCATAGCTTTCCAGAACCCTTCTCAATGGGTGCTAAAAGTTGATTTTGCATCTAGGTTGGTTTATACGGTAAGTCAGTAGCTTTACCGTAGTATATATGAGATTTGCATATATGAGCCTAAAAAACAAGGGGGTACTTGGATTCTGTGGTGGCAATTGGCATAGAGCCGAGATCCTTGCAAGTGCAGAAATAACGGCTGAAAAAGCTTGCTATATCTAGGTTTCAAAAATTTCAAGGTGAAGATGAAGAGCCACCTCAAAAGGTTGGGGAATATTGTGCAGATTTACCACATAAGCGATTGACACGCCCTAGTAGTTCGGCAAATCAACTTAGCTCTTTAAAGGGGAAAGGGGAAAGGGGAAAGGTTTTAAATCCCTTACCCTTTTCCCCTTTCCCTTTCCCCAGACCTCATCCAGCAAAGTTGACTTGCCAGACCACTAGTCACCAGTCCCCAGTTCCTTGCTATAACTACCAACTGCAACACAGTAAAGTGCAGCATGATGCTTGCCGTCAATGCCCAAAATGGTGTTCAGACTCATATCATGGAATCCGCCGATACAAAGACTGCCAAGACCTAATTGCACAGCCATTAAACATATATTTTCAGCTTGATGACCAGCTTCCAATAAAGCAAAGCGGTAGCCGCGGGCACCGTATTTACACATCGATCGCATAAAAACAGATGTGAACACAAATAAAGCATTGGCATTCACAACGTAATGCTGGTGTAATAAGGCTTCTACAAAATCTGTTGGTACTGCATCGCTAACTCGATGTAAACCGTGACCGCGTGGCTCATAGTGATATAACCCAGCAGCCAAATCTTCTACTGCTTGTGTAGATACAAAAATTTCCATCGGGTAAAGTCCACCCGCAGAAGGAGAGTTGCGACCTTCAAAGAATTGACCCTCTACTTGGCGCACACCGTTGATCCCGCATCCAGCATCAAGCAGTTGAGCCAATAAGACGAGTGGCATTACCTTGTTATCAAACGATCGCACAGAAGAACGTTGTTCCAAAAGCTCAATTAGCTGATTATTGCGCGGTGCTTGTGGAAGTTCAAGAAAAGGAGCCTCCGGCATATACCGCAGTTGAGTAGCAGAAACGCGCTTGACATAACTCTTAGGTACTGGAGAGTTCAAATGATAAAGAAGAGCTAGCTCCAAAGGTTCTTTATCTGTATACATTGCTTTCAGGGAACTCCAAAAAATAAACAATGGAATGGTAGTTGAGTGTTGACGGTTGACTGTTGACCGTGAACCGTCAACTTAAGCCATAGGATGCGGACAGGGATTTAGAGTGTCTTCAGTACGTTGTCCGGTGTAACCCAGTTTTTCTGGAACCTCGAACAAACGTCTAGTACCCAGTGGTTCTTGTCCGTAGCCGAAGTATATGGGGACTAGTCCACTGGCCAATGTCCGGACTACTCGAAAACCAAGAGTCCTGATATCAGGGGTTGTAATCTCAACTAAATAAGGTTCAACGCCAGCTGAATGTAAGTTGACAATGAGCGATCGCAATTTCTCTACCTCTGGTTGAGATGGATAAGTTGGTAAATTTTCAACTTTTAGTTGTTGGTCGTGGTGAAATAAGAAGTCCAACTCACCCAGCCGAGCGGTACTATAGAAAAAAGCACTGTGATCATCCAAAGATTTAATATCACTATATTGCTTAAGATTAGCCCCAGCGCCGCCCCTCATACGTTCTATGTCACCAAAGCGGCATTGACAAACTTCAAAAATCGCTTTACGAAGCGCCGTTGGCCCGTCAAGATGGCATCCTAAACCGGTGGCGACGGCGGGAGTTTTGCCGGAACTATCGATTAACATGGCCATCACAACTGGGACTTTAATATCAGTAGTCAAATCGAAGGTAACTAACTCAATTCCAAATCTCCCATAGTGGCGGGCAATTTCCGTCTCAATTCCCGGTCGATGGTCGAAATAAATCCGTGGAGCAGGTAATCGATTTAACCATGTAATCATAAAAGCATCGCGCTCTATTAATTCGCACAAGCCACTGTAGGCAGCAAATTCAAGAGTAGGCCCGCTAGCCATACCGTTAGAACTTACGGGTAAAATATAATCCCCTGGAAAATCGCTATACCAATGAAAATAAACCAGAGAGGCTGGAACTAAAACCTGTTGATTAGTTAGCAGAGAAAGGGCAGCAATCCACGAAGTCTGCATTGCGCCATTGAAAGCTGCAAAGGGAAAAGTGGGGTCAGAGTATTGTTTATCAGAAAACGAGAAAAAAGCTAGAGGGGGAACGATGGCATCATTATCTAATTCTTTGTAGCTACTAACAACAATCTGGCGATCGTCAAATATGCTACCACAGTACCGTTCTATAGCTTCCCCAACAGCGCCGAAAATTGCTTGTTCATCAGTCATCCCCCTGCCTACACCGTAGCGTAAATCATCTTGCTGTTTGCGAAGCTGAAAATTTGCTAATTCAGCTTGCCACAAAACCGGCAACTCAAACTCTGTATAAGGCTTACCGAACCTATCTAAAGCTCGGATAATTCCAGTATGCGGGCTGACTAAATCGCGCCACCGTGGACTAGCTGCTACTGCATTCACTGTGTTCTCTCCTAGTTTGGAAGTAGGGAGTAGAAGGAGGGGAGCAGGGGGGGAAGGGGGAGCAGGGGAAAAGGTTAAAGGTTAAAGGGAAAAGGAATCAATTTAATCTTTCCCCTTTACCCCTTTCCCTTTCCCCTTTACCCCTTTCCCTTTCCCCATGCCCTGTTTGCCCCATTCCCCTCCTAATCAATATGTCAGTTGTTATGATTGCCCCGAACAATGAGGACAACCAGGTTTTTTTAAGACAACGTTGTGAGTTAGTTTTGTGCCGATTAAATCGAGGTGCAATAATTTTCCGTCAGTGGCGATGGGTAGACCGAGTAATATTTTGACTGCTTCCAGAGCTAGGTAACTACCAACTAACATCTGGCCTATGGGCAAGTTTTCTCGTAGTCTTGGTTGAGTACGGCGTTCTCGGTTGAGAAACTGTTCGATTGCTAACTCTGCTTCCGGAAGTTTGGCACAGGCCATAGCCCGCATTCGATAGCACAAATAGCAAGGGCCATCCTGAGAAAAAACCAAGGGGCCGATAGTTCCTTCAACACCAGCAGCACCGCCTGGTAGTAATGCACGCTGCATTTTCAGGCATAGTCTGTTCAAGCGATAGGCTAGATTGACTGATACTGCATCGGTGGCGACAATAACGAGGTCAACGTCATCAAGTAAAGCATTGATTGTTTCGTCGTTAGTTAAAGGATCTGTGACAACTTCAGTTCTGGTGACTCCTACCATCGCCTCGATTTGTCGAGCTGCTTCCACACCTCGAAAAGCACCGATTTGATTAAATACCAAGCCTGACATCATCGAAGAATCGGATACCACTGTAGAGGTATCATCGCATAGACGTAGAAAACCAATACCAGCACTAGCTAGATTCATTGCTGTTACTAGCCCTGAACCTGCAAGTCCAAAAACGGCAATTCTAGCCTTGGTTAAGTACTTCTGGACATCCTTTTGCTCAAAGCCGAGTTCATGATAAAGACCGATTTGAGGGAGTAAATAAGCACGACTATCTAAATCATCAACTGTATCTTCCAAAAACTCTTCTACTAAACGATTGTCCATCAAAAACTCTAAACATTGATTTAATGAAGAATCTGTCAACTTTTCGCCGACGGTAGCACGTATTTCTCCTATTGTTCTGGAGCCGTCTAATAAAGGTAAAATAATCCTTTCCACGTCGTGCAATGCTTGACCTTTCACTGCTAGTGTTCGCCGCGTGGTCTTGAATATCATGGTTTCTTCGTCATGACAATCTGGCGGCATAACGCCAACAATGATATGTTCTAGTAGACGCAGGCGGCGATCGTCGTTTAATTTCATAGGCTTTTTCACAAGGTTGTTAACTGTTGACTGATGACTGTTAACCGTCAACAGTCAACACAAAATTCCATCACCTTTTAATGGTGTGATGAACTGAATTAGGGAACTCCAAAAAACAAATTATTCCGCTGCAAGTCATTGATTGTTAACGGTTCACAGTTAACAGTCAACAGTCAACAACCTTCTAGAGAATATTTTTTTATTTGGAAGTCCCTTAGTACCCAAATCCGACTTCATCAGTGTCTTCTATGACACCAGATAGTGTTTTTTGATCGCGAAATCTACATCCACCACATCCACCACAAGGTCTACATCCAGCACAAGGTCTACATCCGCCACATGGTATGCATCCACCACAAGGTCTACATCCACCACAAGGTCTACATCCGCCACATCCACCACATCCGCCACAACTAGCAAACCATCTTTGTTGAATCGTAGAGTCAAATACTCCTGAGGTTGCGAATTTTTCTAAAGCTGCTATTTCCTCATCAGACAACAGAAGTTGTTCTAGTTTGTCTGCTTTATCTATTAAACGCATTTCTAGTGTTGGTTGAGTTAGTGTTTTTTGTGCAAGCATGATTCCTTAATCCTTTGAACTTCAATTCTTTGATTGGTCTGTAAATCTGCATTCCATTACGGAAAAAACTTTGATGATTTTTTTGAGTCAACAAAATTTTCACCGTTGCATAGGTATTTCAACAAGTGAGTTGGAATAAATGACCAGAACATTGAACAACGCTTAATTTTGTTCAAAATTTTGCTGTAATTAACGTCACCAACCAATAGTGCAATACTGTTCAATTAACAGCATGTAGCTCCAGAAAATACCCCAATGAACGGGGAGTTGGGGGGCTTAGTTCTCTCCTTTTTCAGGAGGGTTCGGGAGGAGCGAATCTTAAGTGAACTGTATTAACTAATAGTCTTTTTGTGAGCCTTTAATTCTTATAACAATATCTGTTTCTAGAGCTTTTTATTCTTTCTCAAGAGGTATATTGTACTATAGATAACAATTTCATTCTGAACTAAGCCAGATGAAATTAAGTCTTGATAACACTAAAAAAAACTACCATAGTGTGTCATTAAATTAAAAAAAATCTTGAATATGAAATAATTTGAGAGTTAAAGTCGATTTTTCAATAATCAGATTACCTCCAGTAAAAATGTGACTCTATTCATTTATGAATACGACTTTAGTCAAGTAGTAATACTCCGATTATACGCAGAAGATTATCTCATCAGACTAGTTGCGACTCAATATCTTATCAGACTTGGATTATAGATTTGAGATTAGTGCGATCGCCTGAATAAAAATAACCATACTACGATTATAAACAGGAGATTATTGAACAACAATAATTGTTGAAAATTAAAGAAGTATCTTAATAAAAATCAGGTTGAATTCATGAGCGATTTCAGAGTTGGGTTTAAGGAGTACACTAGAGTTTTATTTCGTTCTCTACCTTTGTTATGGAGAGCAGCACCTAAAGAAATGCTTGTCTTGGTTGCTGTCACTTTGTTACAGGGGATTCTTCCTGCTATCAGTGTTTGGATTACTAAATTAGTGGTGGATACTGTAGCAACAGCATTAACATCCGGCAAAGAATTAGGTAATGCTATGTTGTTACCTTTAGTAGCAGCATGGGTGGCAGCTTTATTATTACAAACACTTTTGTATCCTTGGATCTTCGCACTTCAAGGAAATCTCAATGATAAGTTAACTGCTCATATCAGCTTATTATTAATGCATAAAGCTGATTCTTTTCCAGACTTGAGCCGTTTTGAAGATTCTCAATTTTATGATGAGCTACAACTTCTGCAAGAACAAATTAACTATAAGCCGTTGAATTTGCTGAATAATTTGGTTGAATTAGGTCGCTCTTTAGTAACTTTGATTGTTATTGTTGGACTACTAGTACCCCTAGCTTTTTGGATACCACTGGTAATTGGGATAGCAACTATACCTCAAATAGTGGTTTCTTCCCAGTATGGTAGAGCTATTTGGCTAACTTTATTTGAAAACAGTCCTCATGCTCGGAGAATGCAATATTACACTTCAGTGATGCTCACTGACACCTATGCTAAAGAAATCAGGTTATTTAAGCTAGGTTCGTTTTTTATGGAGCGTTACCTGCAAGCATTCGAGTCTTTACATCAATCTATGCGTTATCTGAGGGGCAAGCAAGCATTTTGGTCATCTAATTTAGCTATTTTGAGTACTTTAGGAAATGGTTTTGCCTTTTATTGGGTGGTAAATAAGGCTTTTAAAGGAGATTTCACCCCAGGAAGCGTACTTCTTTTTGTACAGTCATTGACTTACTTCCAAAATAATCTAGAAGGATTTGTTGGTAATTGGCTGGATTTGTTTGAGAATGTTCTCTACATGGAGAAATTTTTCAATTTTCTCCATAGCCCAATTCCCATGCCATTAAGCATACCTGGAGAAAAAATACCAACTCCCATTTGCTCAGGTATTACTTTTGAGAAAGTTGACTTTTGCTACCCAGATGGTCGGTTAGCTCTCAAGGATATTTCTTTTACCCTTTACTCTGGGCAAACGGTAGCGATCGTAGGGGAAAATGGAGCAGGTAAAACTACTCTAGTCAAGCTATTGACCAGGCTATACGATCCAACCACAGGAAGGATTCTAGTGGATGGTATAGACCTGAAAAATTTCAATTTGGAACAATGGCGGCAGCAAATTGCTGGAGTTTTTCAGGATTTTGGACATTATGCCCTGACTTTGGGAGAAAATATCGCTTTAGGCAACCTAGCGGCTTTGGAGTGTCCAGATATTTTAAAGTACGCGGTTGAAAAAGCTGATATCGCCAAATTAGTCGAGCATTTCCCCGCAAAGGAAGATACGCCACTGGGTAAGCAGTTTGGCGGAACTGAACTTTCTGGAGGTCAATGGCAAAAATTAGCTCTCGCTCGTGCTTTTGTCCGCCAACAAGCCCAATTACTACTTTTAGATGAGCCTACAGCCGCACTCGATCCCCGCAGCGAATACGATCTTTATCTGCGATTTATGGAGTTAGCTGAGGGCAAAACCACTATTCTCATCACCCACAGATTAGCTTCAGTGCGGATGGCTCACCGCATCTTAGTTCTCAAAGCTGGATGTTTAATTGAAGATGGTACCCATCAGGAACTTTTACAGCATGGAGGCGAATATACCACGCTGTGGAATATGCAGGCACAACACTATGGTATTTCCGACCCACAGTAAAAAATAAACAACAGGTTGAAGCGTTGACCGTTGACAGTTCACAGTTAACCGTCAACAGTCAACAATATCAATCTTTGAGTGCAACTTAGTATCAATAGAGGCGTGGTGAAATCTAAAGAAAATATTAAGGGAATACCCAGATAAAATTGGGTAGAAATTGGGTAGTTATCCCCTATTTTTTACCAACCTCTTGAGCCATAATTATGTGTATAGAAAACCGCCGGCAAAGATTTTTAGCTGGCATTTAATAAACCCTATAAAAGCAAAGCCTTGAATTTTTCAGGGCTTTTTAAATTAGCTGATACCTTCAGCAGAGGTTTACGCTACTTTCACTCATAGATTTTTTACGTGAAGATAGCTGAAACTTGGCAAAACACCGATGACCTCACATGAGTTCTTCAACTTGGCACAAAGATTGAACTAATAGACTAGTAGTTCACCAAGTGAATTTGGCTTTTTAAAGGGGAAAGGGGAAAGGGGAAAGGGGAAAGGTTTTAAATTTCTTACCCTTTTCCCCTTCCCCTTTACCCACACCTCACCAAGCATTGTTGAGTTGTCAGACTACCAGTAATGTTTCATCACCGAATTTTTCGATATCTAATAAGTCTGGAATGCTTTAAACCATTTATTCAAAACTGTACTGATGGTTTTCTTAATTTGATGCTTGCGGTTCCACTTCTGGAATGCAATTTCATATTCTTCGCCTTTAATTTGAAAGGTATTCCAGACATCAAGCCCTACTGGCAATCCGCAGAATAGTAAAATGTACAGCGACCAAGAAATTCCGCCACCAGTGATAAAATCTATCAGTATCAAAAAGCCATTGAATATTGCATAATTGCCTAGACGTTTTTGAAATCTTCTCTTGCGGTAAGCGTCAAAAGCTTTTCGTTGTTGGCTTTGGCTTTGTTGCAATAACCAATCGCGTTCTGCTAATTTTAAAGACTCAGGTGAAATTTCTAACTCAGCAGCAATTTCTAATACTTGTTCGTAGGAAAATTCTTTGTCTTTATCATCAGCTTGACGAGCGATCGCTAGCTGTAGAATTTGTTGTACATCTTCTTGGTTATAAGAGCGGATGCTTTGAGGTTCAAAGGCCGTCATAATTCTGTTTCTGATAAAATTTTCAATAGCAACTTAACTATCTGACAGATTTTAACTAGCTACGCTAGTACTACTATAGCAATCCTATTTGAGTTGTGAAAAATATCGGTGTTGACTGTTGACTCTCAACAGTCAACAGTCAACAGACTAATGTTATGGATGCTGTGCCGCATCTATAAACCTTGAACTTTTGGTTGTTGAAAAGCGTAAATATCTTGAATAACTTGTACCCAACCGTTAGCCACAGATTCGAGAATGCGATCGCCTTTTTCTTTAGTTGCGGTTGTAGCGTCACCAATCACTCCACTTTCACTGATATCTCGCGTTACCCAAGCCACAGGTAACTTGCCCTCCCAACTCAGTAAAGTACTTTCTGTTGGTTCTGGTGGATACTCTGCAACGGCTTTTTCTAGCTGCACTCGTTCCGGCAACAGTGATAACATAATACTAGTTTCGGCATCTCCAGCGTGCATTCCCAGCGCTGCTTCTTTCGGTGTCAATAATTCTTTAGTAATATTAGGCACGCGCCAAGTAAACAGGGGAAATACCATAAAATCATCATACTGGACGTGCAAATCCCGCGCCGCCATTTGCATAACTTGGGGTTGTCCGCCGTGGGAGTTCATTAACACTAATTTTCTAAACCCAGCACGGTAGATACTTTCTCCCACTTCCATAATGATTGCCGTTAGAGTTGCCGTGCTGAGGGTAATTGTGCCGGGAAAGTGCCAGTGTTCGTTAGATTTGCCGTAATAGAGGGTTGGTAAAGCATAAGCCGGAATACTAGGATCGAGTTTTTCCAATGCTTTACCCAGTACCCCCACACCAATAGCAGCATCTACAATTAATGGCAAGTGGGGGCCATGTTGTTCAATTGCCCCTACTGGTTGGATAATAACCACATTTTCCTTATTTGGCATTGCCTGGATATCAGTCCAACTCAGATAGGGGAAAAATCGTTGTGGAGGGATGAAGCTGTGCATATTACTGAAATGTTTATATTTTAGGGTATGGGGCATGGGGCATGGGGAAAGGGTAATGGGGAAAGGGTAAAGGGAAAAGGGTAAAGGGTAAAGGGGAAAGATTAAATTTATCAAAACAATCGGGTCTAAAACCTCGCCTTTTAAGGCGAAAAGTTAGGCGTGCGGGGTCTAAATCCCCGTTACAAAACTGCGCTTTTGACTTCCGACTTTTTTAATTTTTTTCCCTTTAACCTTTAACCTTTTCCCTCTTTCCATACCCATACCCCATCAATAATGAAGACTCTCCAAATATCCGGATATTACCAGATGTACCAAAGCATAATAACGAAATAACAAGCTGTGACAGGGATGTAACTCAATGGTTGAAGAAAATGGATCGATTCGTACATTGTCAGTTGATATTGGTGGTAGTGGAGTTAAGGCGATAGTTTTGGATATTACAGGAAAGCCAATAACTGAAAGAGGACGTTTAGATACGCCACAACCTGCTACGCCTGAGGTTGTAATTAATGCGATTGCTGTGTTAGCGGCGGCGCAGGGTGAGTTTCATCGGGTTTCTGTGGGTTTTCCCGGTGTGGTGCGCTGTGGAGTTACGGAAACAGCGGTAAATTTGCATCCAGATTGGATTGGGTTTGATTTGGAAACAGCATTACTAAAACGCTTAAACAAGCCTGCACGAGTAATTAATGATGCAGATATGCAAGGGCTTGGGGCGATCGCAGGTAAAGGTGTAGAATTGGTGATTACTTTGGGTACGGGGTTTGGTTCGGCTTTGTTTGTGGATGGAAAGCTGGTGCCGAATATGGAAATGGGACATCATCCATTTCGCAAAGGAAAGACTTTTGAAGAACAACTAGGACGGGCAGAGTTAGAAAAAATTGGTGATAAAAAATGGAATAAGCGTTTACAAAAAGCCATCGCATCTTTGCAACATTTGTTTAATTATGATTATCTATATATTGGCGGTGGCGAAGCCGTAAAAGTGAATTTTCAGTTACCTTTAAATGTAAAGCTGATCCCCAATATCACTGGTTTATTAGGCGGTATTGCTTTGTGGAAAGATGAAAAAAGGTAACATGTTTTGCCATATTTACAGATGAGTATCCTCAGTACAATGTTTCTTTAATTCCTGAAAACGTCTGTTTGGATAAGGTTTTACATGGCTTTGCGTTGAATTTTTAACCTTCAATTGATGATGAATTTACGCAAAGCTCTAATCATAAGTAAAGTTGCTAAAACTAAATAATACTGCAACAAGCACCATGTATCCATCAAGATAATATTGAACGATAAAAAGTAGATAATCCTCTCCAAAGGAAGACAAATTATTGGGTTCGAGAGCTTATCATTGTTGCCAAATACTACACCAATGAATCTTCAAAAAATTAACTCTGAAAATCCAGTGGTATTTTTGCTTGCAGGATAAATATGATAAGGCTGCATCAGCATACCAAGCGTCAGCCAAAGATGACTAGACAAATTTGTGCGATCGCATTCCCATACGATCGCATAGTATGTTATTGTCTAAACCATTGATTTAGACAAGATATCTTACAAGTTGATAGCTGAATCAAAGATAAAAAAAGCACAAAGACTAATGATATTAGTCTAATTAGGCAAAATGGGAGGTAGAAAAAATATTAAATATAGCAGAATTGAGAATTTGGTAGTCAAAATTGGAAACTAAAACACGCTTTCTAGTTGGCTACTAGACACATCTTTGTGTAATTCACTTTACTTTAAATCTGCTGTATGTCAAAAAATCACTAGTTGATTTTTTTATTGCAACAGTATCCAGTATCCCGGACAGCTGTACTGTTGTTTGTTAAAAGAAATATTGGTTTAACTAAAATGAACGACAATGACTGAAATGGGCCTGATGATGACGGGCGTTTTAACAGCAAGACAAGCATCTGGGCCTAATTTGCCAGAACAGCAATTATTTCAGATGGAACATGACATTAACCAGTCAAAAGGCAGTCAATTAGAAACAACTGCTCAAGTCACACCACCTGAATTCATACAAACAGATGCAAATTTGCAGGCTTCTTTAAGAGGGATCGCGCTAGAAAAAGAACATACAGTTCAAAAAATTGACAATAAGAATCAGTTCCCAGGTTCTGGTGGTTTAGTACAGCCTCAGAAATATTCTCAATCGGTAGGGAAAAACCCTGCAAAGTCTGGGGGAAAATTTGATAAATATAGTACACAGCCTCTACCAACTCTTTATTTTGGTAGTTCTGGTGTGGCTGTCAGAGCTTTACAACGGCTTTTGGTCTCTAACGGATATACCGTTAGAGTTGATGGAATCTTTGGGGCGCTGACGGAAACTGCTGTCAAAGCATTTCAAAACCAGCGGAACTTAGCAGTGGATGGAGTCGTAGGTCAGCGAACTTGGCGCGCGCTAACAATTTAGTTAAGAGTTGAGAGTTGGGAGTTAGGAGTTATAAAATTTTCATTCTTCATAGGTTTTTAACTCTTCACTCCTCAATCCTCACTCCTAACTAAATTATCGGTACTTATGCTGCTCCAATAACTGTTGCGCTCTTGGCTTGTAAATTAAATAGAATAAAGCCTCTATATAGCGCAACAAATCTTCTCGATTTTCCTTAGAAGTAAAGTTCCAAAAGCCATAAATCCGTGCTAGTGATAACAGCTTGGTGGTGTGAATTTTCCAAGTATAGGTACTGTAAACTCGGTCAATGGCTCGCTGGGAAATTTCATTCCAATAATGTGAATTTTGTTCGCACTTAGTGATAAAGTCCACAATTATTGTTGCTGTTTCCTCTAAATTTGTCGGGTTAATGTAGAATCCATTAACTTTGTTTTGAATAATTTCTAGCGGCCCGCCAAACTGTGTAGCGAAGGTCGGTAATCCTGAAACCATCGCCTCTAAAATTGTTAAACCGAAAGCTTCAAATAAAGCTGGTTGGACAAAAATTCCTTGGTGGTCGGCAATCACTCGGTAAATTTCACCAGAATCAGTTTTGGACAAGCGCACACCCAACCAGCGAATTTTTCCGTGGAGATTGTATTCGTCAATTATGCGGTAAAGTTTGACAATTTCATCTCGTTCTTCGTTGTCTTCGGATTCTTCTACACGCAACTTACCAGCCACTAAAATTAAGTTGCAATGTTCTTGTAATTCTTTACTTTGACCAAAGCATTCAGCTAAGCCTGTGAGGTTTTTGATGCGGTCAAGACGCGCCATTGAAAACAGAGGACGCTTGT
>VFQR01001181.1_pt1 | contig 21697 bp, 17 predicted proteins | sample 3512321 | NCBI WGS metagenome assembly VFQR01 (sample SAMN10412374, study PRJNA504923) | tailings metagenome | isolation source: Relicate 3 Philex TSF1 revegetated site | place: Philippines: Tuba, Benguet | collected 2017-08-29 | reverse complement strand
AATAACTAGTCAACCCAAAAGAATTGCTTTTTCATGACTTTTTCAGCAAGCCCTATTTAGTATTTTTCTCATAGGAACAGCATCGAAAGATGCAATTCGCTCCAATTTTAATTCTTTATTCGGCAAAAAAATAACCTGTATTGTTTGAGGCAATACATGGTTATTTTGGGTTATTATTCTGTCAATTACTGAGAATAAGTCGGAATTATTTACTCGTCTTCATCTTCTTCATCTAATTCGTCATCTTCATCTAAATCTTCGTCAAGTTCATCTTCAATATCCTCCTCATCTTCATCCAGGTCTTCGTCCAGTTCGTCATCTAAATCGTCAAGTTCTTCCTCTTCTTGTTCTTGGAAAGAATTACGACGTTCCAGAGATGCGCGGTTGAATTCAACTAAATCTGCTATTGCTTGCTCTGGGTCAGTGCTGATAGTGTCGTACAGCATACTCATGAAAATTGCTACTACTTCTGGTGCATATTTGAGTGCATCGGGTTGTCCAAACAATTTAGTAAATAATTTGGTATTCCATTTTTGCCAATCAAACTTTTTGTTACCACCTTTCTTTTTGACTTGGGCTGCAATGTCAAGTCCGAGTTTTTCACGGGCTGCATGACCGATTTTAGTTGAAACACGCGAATCCCGTAGTTGTAATTTAACACCGTATTCCTTGAAGATTAGGTTCCGCAATTCCTTCAACAATGCTAATGCCTCTTCTTGTGGTGAAGCATTCGCTACCTTTGATTTAGTTGTAGCAGATGTGCCATTGGTTTTGGCAGATGTTTTAGCATTAGCTGCGTTGCGATTGTTATTGATTCTAGCTTTAGCGATAGCCATTTTACAGCTTCCTTTAATGAAGTAAATTTTTCACCTCCTTGCCGCAATCGCGGCTTTCACATCCATTTCATTTCAATTTCATTTTTTTGCGATTTCAAACCTGTCTTTGCTGCGACAAATTTATGCTTTTAAGAGATAAAGAAGCGGACTAGGAGCAGTTTCCGAAATTAACACTGTACTGGAGACAATCGCTCTTTTTCACATAAGAAATATAGCCAACCCGTTAGTGATAATTATCCGTGTGGCTAAAGCATCAGTAATAAATTTGCTCTAAAAGGAGAAAGTAAGTTGTTGAAGTCAGATTTATGAAGTTGACAGACTGGCCTGCTCTAGCTAACCAAAATACTCCAATTGTGGCTGTGGAGTATCATACGCCTGACAGAATGCAGATATTACAGCAGTTTTACCATTGGGGTGAGGAGCGGTCTTTGTCAGTCTTTGTCTGGAATCCTGGTTACTGTGGACTACAGCAATTAATTCAGCATCAAGGTCAGTACATCTTACAGTCAACTGACAGCGGTAAAGACGGGGACATTATTCAGTATCTTCTGGAGGAATATCAACCAGGCATTTATTTACTGGAGGGAGTTCTAAATGAGGGTGATGGTAGCAAAATAAGTCAAAAATTTAGCTATCAATTACTAAATGCCTGTCATCAAGCTCTCTGGAGTCAGCAACATCATTACTGGGTGTTATTAGAAACTTACGTTCAACTACCTCTAGAATTACAGCCTTTTATTCCTGTACTGTCAAATCCACTTCCAGACCAACAGCAGGTGCAGATGGTTGTAGAGCAGTTTTGTGATGCCTGGGTTAGGCGTAATCATCCCCGGCTTCAGCAGTTTGCGGAGTGCGATTACCTTGCCGTAGCCGATCGCAATTCTTGGTTAAAGACAACAGAAAAAACATCAGCACTGCAATTGCTCTTTCGTGCCTGTCAGGGTTTACCCATAGGCGAGATAAATATGCTACTACAGCAATGTTTAGGTTTTGCAGAGCAGCTTGAGGAAATCGCCCAATTAGTCCTAGAGCATAAAGTTAGCAAACTGCGGGGTCGGGGTTTAGAGTACATTGCTCAACCGGATGTACCTTTAGCTGGAGGATTAGATTTACTGGAGAAAAGGTTGGAAACTATTACCTGTCTACTTCAAGCTAAAGCAAAGCAATATGGATTGAAGTTTCCCACTGGGATGCTCTTATGGGGGCCACCGGGTACTGGTAAAAGTCTTTCTGCCAAGTTAGCAGCTCAGAAAATGGGATTGCCACTGTTAGCAGCTAACTGGGGTGTACTACTGGGCGATCCTCATCCCGACAGAGCATTAAAGGAGTTTATTGCTTTGGTGACTTCCCTTTCTCCCTGTGTACTCTACTGGGACGACTTTGATAAAGGCTTTGCTGGCTGGGACTCCAATGCAGATGGAGGTGTGGCACGGCGGCTATCTGCGGCTTTGTTGACTTGGATGCAAGAGCATCAAGAGCCAGTTTATACCATTGCTACTGTCAATCGCTTGTCAATGCTACCTGCGGAGTTAGTTCGCCGTTTTGATGATATCTTTTTTGTGGATTTACCCCATGAAGGGGCAAGATATGAAGTTTTCAATCTACATCTAGCTAAGTATTTTCCAGTATTTCAAGATAATCACTCACCTTGGAGCGATGACCAATGGCGTAGACTGTTGGCTGAATATCGCATTTGCAGTCCGGCAGAAATTGGTAATGCAGTCCGTCGTTGTGCTGAAGAGGCTTTTTATCAAGGTAGACCTGGGGAAATTGAGTTTGAGGATTTGCTGAAACAGCGACAAGAATTCACACCAGCTATGGAGCGAGAGTCAGAACAGATACAAGCAATTCGCAATCAGGCTATTTATGCTAAACCTGTGGCTAGTCTGGATGTTTCTCGATTTGCTTATCAGCACCAGGAGTTATTTGGGTGATCAATTTAGCGACAAAAAAATGGGGAAGAGGTTTTTCCTCCACAGATAAATTAGGGGGCTTATCGACTCAATAAAAAGCCTCTTACCATTTTTTTAAGCCTAGCCTCGACGCTCTGAATAGAATTTTTGAAATTCAGCTTGTATCGGATTTTGAAATCCGACATTTATTAAAATTCTCAAACTTATGTTTGTCGGATTTTAAAATCCGACAAACAATTGATATACTGCGACTAAGTTTGAGTAATTTTTATGAAACAGATAGTTCTCGCACTCCTGGCTAATGCTGGTGGAGTAGGTAAGTCTACCATTAGCACACATATTGGCTATGAAGTAAGTAAGCGGGGTTATACAGTAGCTATGTTAGATTTAGACCCCCAACGTTCATTGGATGTTTTTTGTGGTTTGTCACCAGCCGAAGCAAATTTAACTACAGTAGAGTTACTGTCTAAGGATTTTAAAGGTGATTGGTCATTAGTACCAGTTTGGGATTCCAAAGTCGAGGTGTGTCAAGGACATCCCTTGTTGGCTGAAATAGCTAATGAATTGGTTATCAGAAAACGTGGAGAATATAGTCTAGCGGACAAACTAAATAAATATTCATTACCTCATAACTTAATTATTTTGGACTGTCCTGCAACTTTGGGTATGCTCAATGTCAATGCTTTAGCTGCTGCTACTCATGTTTTAGTTCCAGTACAGTTAGAAATGAAAGCTATTTCTGGTTCGGCAGAGTTAGTTGAATGGTGTATTTCCACAAGTGACGAGTTACAACTTGAACCACGTCCACCAATTTTAGGGTTTGTTCCCAGTATGTATAACGGAGTAGTAGCTATGCACAGGCAATACCTGGCACAGTTACCTGCAATTGCTGAGAGATTAGGGATAAAGTTATATCCAAAAATTCGGAGTTCTAACGAGTTTAAAAATGCTAGTGCCTATGGATTACCATTACACAAGTATCGTCCCAAGCATCCTGCTTGCAAAGATTTCAAATTAATTGTTGATGATGTCATTGCATTAATTAAGGAAAAATAATGGCAAAAGCATTACCGCAAATAGGCGAGAAGTTTAAAGGGGCAGTGCAGAAAACCGATCAAGAACAAAAAATTACGGATTTACAAGCTGAAGTAGAAAGGTTACGTGCATCGCAATCACCAGAATTAGAAACAGAAATCGCCAAATTGCGCGAACAATTGCAAACGCAAACAGGTGAGATTGCTATTGATACGGGTTTAATTGACCCTAACCCTAACCAGCCAAGACAAACAATTACACAAGAGTCTATTCAGGCAAAAGCGAGATTACTAAAAAAACATGGGCAGATTACACCAGTAATTTTAGTTCCTCAAGATAACGGCCGTTATATGCTCTTGGACGGACAGTTACGTTGGTCAGGAGCGAAGCTATTAGGATGGGAGACTATTCGGGCATTAATCGTACCTCAGCCACAGGATTTAGATCAATCTTCGTTATTGACTTTTTTAGGTTTTGAAGATTTAAATCCGCTAGATAAGGCAGAAGCAATATTTAAAGAGATCACCAAATCAACTGGTTTAGAAATTGATGAGGTTGCTACAACTCTTGGTGCTGTACTTAAGCGGCTTGAACGTAATAATCAAGTCAAAGAATTAACAAAATTATTAATTGCTAGTAGTGAGGAGCAACAACAAGGTTTAGAAGTACTGGATATTAATAACGAAGAGCAAGCTTTATTTTTAGTGTTCTTAGAATTTGGGTTGAATCCTGCTTCTGTTAAGTCCAATCTTTTACCAATGTTATCTTTGCCAGAAGATTTGAAAAAGGCAATTCGTCATCAAGAACTGAAAGGCGCTCACGCATTGGCATTAGCAACATTGTCATCAAAAATATTGAAAATTTCCGAACAAGAAGCAGCTATAGAACGAATAAAAGCAACAGAGCAGGTATTAAAAGAAAGTTTAACTGTACCTGAGACACGCGATTTAGTTAAGAACATTAAAGCTAAGTATTTAACATCAGAACAATCAGAATCGAAAGAAATAAAAGCAGTTATTCAAAAAATCAATAGTGGATTATCTGAGATGACTTTAGCTAATGCTAGTAAGGAACAACTTCAATCTTTACAAGAAATCTTGGAGCAGAAATTAAACGAAATTGGTAAGTTAATCGAATAAGTTTTTGGGGCAAAAAGAGCGATCGCTTAGGCCACAGTTTACTTATCCCCAAGCAACTACGGGTGAGTATTTTTACAAACAAAAAGGCGTTGGCGTTCATGTAGTGTACCCGTAGATACCCAGAGGACGGCTTACCAGAAGGTAAAGTAGATTAGGTTATACGAGGTTTGCCAAACCCCATATCTTATCAAAATCGCACTTTAAATTGGGCGTCTCTAAAATCTTTACAAAGTTATTAGGGATACACCAATTACTCAACTAAATAAAGTTAATAGTGTTGATTGGTTAATCATGAGTTTGCACCTCAAAGCACTTGACTATCTCCACACAAAATCCTTACGACGCAAGTATTTTGGACTGACCAACATGGAGATTATTCAATCACATCGCTTTCAAATTGGATATGGGCAAGCAACAAGTCCACATAATACCCTTCTGTTCACTAAATATCATGGAATTACTATGGATTATACTGCTGATGATATCAATTCACTTGTCCCAGTAGTTTTTCGATCTTCTAGGAAAGAATGGGCAATTAAATTGATGATTTCAACTCTTTCTACAGCAGAGGCAGCAGATACAAGCTTTTGCAGGCTTACACCTGGCTTTGCCCCAAGCATCTGAGACAAATACCACTCCCGTGCTTCTATGGGAACAGCCCCTAATAATGCTAGAAACTTTCTAGTTCCCAAGTCAGCTTTTCCCTTACGAAATCTGGAAATTAGCACCTCTGAAACTCCAGCTTGCTTGGCTACAACCTTTGCCGAAAGGTTGTATCTATCGAACATCTCGTCAAATAGTTGCTGGTAAAGAGAAGTTTCCTCTGTTACAAAATTTTGCATTGCTAGCTAATTATAGGATTAGTTAGTTGTTATAGTATGCGATATTTAGAGAGAACTCTATTAGGATTTTTCAAGTTATGGATAATTCAATGATAACAAGGGACTTACTCTTTTCAAATTAAGCCAACAGCAGTTCTGACTGAAAACATAAGATTAGCTTTTCTTCAGTAGAGCAGAACTTCGGCTAATACTTGCTTTGTCCACACTTTTGAGGGCGCAAATTAAGAGAATTTCGGCATACATCAAGTAACGCTTGAAGTTGCTAATCACTTTGCTCTCTATTGCTGTGTGTCAAATGGCTGGTATTTAAAAAGTTAGCCCTTGTCTGGGGGGACAGGGGCTGGAAATTTTTCTTGCTTATTAAGGTGATTATGACACAGAACAGTTCAAAAATTCAAGGTAAGTTTTACCCACTCCAGCACGAAGAATGGCTGAAAGCCTGCCGAGAATTAACGCCAGCACAAAAAGATGTGCTGTACTACATTCGCACTCTCGATCCTTATGGCGACGGGGTTGAGTTGTCTGTTTCCGGGATAGCTAGGCAACTGTCAACAGAGAATAAAGAAGTACATCGCTCTACAGTTAGTCGCGCTCTCAAAGCCTTAGATTACAAGGGATTCATTGACCTTGAACTACTGAAAGTCCAAGTCAAAATTTTAGCTGGGGGTCTTCATTGTTGCGATGAGACAACACTGTTGCCTACAGACAACACTGTTGCCTCACCGCAACAAGCGCGATCGCTACGCAACAAGCGTGATCATGACGCAACAGACGCGATCGCTACGCAACAACCGAGTTCCAAAAGCCCTACCCAGAGCCAATCTTCAAGTCCTAAGACTTATAATACTTATTCAGACTTTATTAAGACTCTCTCGGAAGAGGAGCGAGCGAATTTTTGGAAATTTTGTGAGGAAAAAACCAAAAATCTTAGCCAGCCAGTGAATGACATTGAGGCTTGGTTAGCTCACAAGAACAAAGCTGGAAGAAATCGCTGGGAGGTTTATTACGAAAAATATCTGGCATCAATTCAGGTACAAGCCAAAAAAACTGAAACAAAAAATGCTCGAGACGAATTCCGTCGTGAACTTGAAGAACGGCAGCAACAGGCTCAAAGAGCTTGGGAAGAGTCGCAAAGCCAAAATCTCGTTGAGAACACTGGAGGTGCGACGTGATTGATAAACTACCACCCCAAAACATCGAAGCGGAAGAGGCGATTTTAGGCGGTATTATGCTTGATCCAGAAGCAATCGATAGGGTAAGCGATCGCTTAATTCCCGAAGCCTTTTACATTAGCGCTCATAAAGATATCTATCAAGCCGCGCAGCGCCTTCATTGTTCTGGTAAACCCACTGATTTACTCACAGTTACAGCTTGGCTTACTGACCACGATTTACTTGTTCGTATCGGCGGGAGAAATAAATTAGCAACTCTGGTAGACCGCACAGTGTCAGCTGTCAACATCGACACCTTAGCCGAGTTGGTAATGGACAAATTCGTGCGTAGACAGTTAATCAAGGCTGGAAATGAAATTGTACATCTGGGTTACGAGACAGAAACTGAGTTATCACAAATCCTTGACCAATCAGAACAGAAAGTTTTCCAATTATCTAATCAAACTCTATCTTCAAACACTGAACATAACAGCACGATTAACGTTGCTGCTTACGAGGATTTAAATTCAGGAAACCCCATTTACCCTACAGGACTTCATGAACTCGATAATTTGATGGTGGGATTTGAAAGCGGCACACTCACCATAGTTGCGGGTAGGCCATCAATGGGAAAATCCCAAATTGCGCTGTTTCTTGCGCTCCAAATGATACTACTTCACAATCTACCTGTGGTCATCTTCTCCTTGGAGATGACAAAGAAACAATTGGAGTACAGGCTGTGGAGTTTAATTAGTATTACCAACGCCTATAAGCATTTAGAGTTAACGCCACTAAAAAGCGATCGCATCCGCAGACATCGCTCAGGTAATAAACCCCTAGCAGACTGGGAATTTACAAGCATTGCCAAAATCGTTGGTATTGCTTCAGAACTGCCGCTTTATATGAATGACTCAAGAGGTATTACCGTTTCTGGAATTGCTTCCGAATGCCGTCAAATTAAGGCCAAAGAGGGAAAACTTGGGTTAGTTGTCGTTGATTACCTGCAAATGATGGCAGAGGACTCTGGAGGCAACCGCAGCTATGAACTGGGAGATGTAGCCAGGGGACTTTACAAAATGGCTCTTGAACTAGATGTACCCGTGCTAGCACTGTCCCAAATCTCTAGGGGAGTTGAGGGTAGACAGAATAAGCGCCCAATGATGAGCGACCTTAGCCAATCGGGAATTTTAGAAATGGTGGCAGACAATATTATTCTCGCTTATCGGGATGAGTACTACAACTCAGATACTACAGACCAAGGAATATTAGAGCTAATCATGGCTAAAGCACGGCACGGTGAAACAGGTATAGCAACGGTATTTTTTGACAAGTCCTATGGAATTATCCAGAATTTGCGCTCATGTAATATTTGAGTCCTCAAACTGCTGTCAAAACCATCCGCCTCCTGTATCGGAACTTTTACTGGGGGGTATTGATAATAGCCCTAGTAAAAACTCTGAAGAAATAGAAATACCCCCCAGTAAAGATAACCCTAGTAAAAACTCTTTAGAAATAGAGATAACTCCAAGTATTGACAACCCTAGTAAAAAGCGCAGAAATTGGGGTGAGGGTAACGGCACTATTCATTGGCGCACCATTACTAGGGGTGGAAAGGACTATCCCCAGGCTTATTATCATTGGCAAGAAAAAGGTAGAAAAAAGACCAAGTACATTCCCAAGCATTTACTGGGGGTTATTCAAGAAGCAGAGTTCAAGAAGCGCCCAATTAGAGAAATTTTGACATTACTGGGTGTTGTGCCTAGCCCTAGTAAAAACACATTACTGGGGGATATGGAAAACAGCCCTAGTAAAAATAGACGACACAAAGAAATACCCCCCAGTAAAAATAACCCTAGTAACGATGTCGAACAGTCAGAGATAACCCCCAGTAAAGATAGCCCTAGTAAAACTAGACGACACAAAGGATTAGGTAGTGGCTCCATTCAGTGGAAAACTATCACCCTTCACGGCAAAGATTATCCCCAAGCTTGGTATCACTATGAGTTTTGGAAGGATGGCGATCGCCTTGTTAAAAAGTGCAAGTATATTCCAAAACGACTATTAGAGAAAATAGAGAAGCTAGAAGCAGATAAAGCCCCAGTTAGAGAGATTTTGTCAATATTGCAAGTCAAATTATAGAAAAACCTCATCCTCACAAAAGCCCCGCAAATCTTAAATACCGGGTAAGTCTACTACAGCCTTACAATAATGATTATCATTCTAACTAAATTCTATGTCACCTGCCTCTTCAACTACCGACAAGCTCTTGAACCCGTTCCAACGTCCCCGTCGTCTACGTCGCACCGCAACGCTAAGGCGGATGGTGCGGGAAAATACTCTGACTGTGAATGATCTCATCTATCCCATGTTTGTCACTGAAGGCGAAGGGCAACTCGTAGAAATTGCCTCCATGCCAGGATGTTATCGATATTCTTTAGATTTATTGCTCAAAGAAATAGCAGAAGTGTCTGAGTTAGGAATTAATGCGATCGCACTTTTCCCCGTTATCCCCGAAAATAAAAAAGATGACACAGGCACCCAAAGTTACAACCCAGAGGGATTAGTACAGCAAACCGTCAAAGCCATTAAACAAGCAGTTCCCAATATTGTAGTCATTACTGATGTTGCCCTTGACCCCTTCACCACTCATGGTCACGATGGTTTAGTAGATGAAAATGGCACTATCCTAAATGACCCCACTGTAGAAGTCCTAGTAAAAATGGCACTTTCACAAGCCGCAGCTGGGGCAGATTTTGTTGCACCCTCCGACATGATGGATGGTAGAGTCGGGGCAATTCGCCAAGCTTTAGATGCAGAAGGTTATATTAACGTTGGGATTCTAGCGTACTCTGCAAAATACGCCTCCGCCTACTATGGCCCCTTTCGTGATGCGTTGGATTCTGCCCCCAAATTTGGCGACAAAAAGACTTATCAAATGGATGCAGCTAATGCTAGAGAAGCTTTAAAAGAGATTGAACTGGATATTGCCGAAGGTGCAGATATCATCATGGTCAAACCTGCTTTAGCTTACTTAGATATAATATGTCGGGTAAAATCAGCTACAAATTTACCAGTTGCAGCATACAACGTTAGCGGTGAGTACGCCATGATTAAAGCCGCAGCCCAGATGGGTTGGATTGATGAAAAACAGGTAATTTTGGAATCATTAACCAGTATAAAACGGGCTGGCGCTGACTTAATTTTGACTTACTTTGCCAAAGAAGTAGCTCTGATGTTGATGTAATGGGGGAATGAGGAAGAAGCAGGGGAGCGGGGAGCAGGGGGAAAATTCCTCTCCTCTGCACCCTTTCCCGGGAGCAATGCGATTTTGTGCCCCATACCCTATTTTCAGAATCACCTTGCTGGACTGATCTTCTCCATATAGAATGATAACTATTATCACAATAGCCAGATTGTCTCGTAAGCAATGCAATTTCCGATCGCTCTTCCTGAAACAATTGACCTGGCAATTATTGGTGCAGGGCCTCATGCTCTTACCTTGACTACCCATCTGCTGCAAAAACGGCAGTCTATCAGGGGTAAATTCTCGGTATTTGACCCCAGTGGCAGGTGGATGAGTCGCTGGAAGCAGCAATTTGCGGCTTTGGAAATTCCACATTTGCGTTCTCCCGCAGTTCATCATCCAGACCCAAACCCCTTTGCTTTACGGAAATTTGCTGAATCTCGTCCTCATGAGTTATTTCCTCCTTATGATTTACCAGGGACACAACTATTTGAGGATTTCTGTCAGGATGTGATTCGAGTTTGGCAGTTGCAAGAGCAAGTTATCCCTTTAGTAGTCAAGAGTATTGAACCCTTACCTCATCATTTGCGTCCCCGATTTCGCCTCTGCTTGCAAGACGGACAAGAAGTCATTGCACGGCGGGTAGTGTTGGCAAGTGGTAACGCTCAAATTCAAATACCTGATTGGGTAAACCAAATTCAGACAGCCTACCCACAAGATAGACTTTGCCACTCACAGTCTGTAGATTTACGGAAATTGCAGTTGATGGGTAAAAGAGTGTTGATTGTGGGCGGCGGTTTGACGAGTGGACATTTGGCATTAGGTGCTATTTCTCGTGGTGCCAAGGTGCATTTAATGATTCGGCGGCAATTAGTAGAAAAGTTGTTCGATGCGGAACCGGGTTGGTTGGGGCCAAAGTATCTCAAAGATTTTTTTGCTCAACCTGATTGGGGGCAACGGGTAATCATGATTCAGCAAGCTAGAAATGGTGGCTCGATGACACCGGCAATCGCTACACAACTACGGCAACAAGTGCGTCGTGGTAAAATCAGAACTGATGAAAACTGTCAAGTAGTAAAAGCCGAATGGTTAGGTGAAAATTGGCGCGTCGAATGTAGTGATGGTAGTAAGCACGAGTGCGATTACATTTGGCTTTCCACTGGCACTAAATTCGATGTCACCACTGAACCCTTATTAAAGGACATTTTAGCGGCTTACCCCATCAAGATAGTGAAAGGTTTACCAGTTTTAGATACTTGTCTGCGTTGGCCTGGTTGTGAATTATTTATCATGGGTGGTTTAGCCGCTTTACAAGTAGGGCCAACAGCACGGAATTTATCGGGTGCAAGAATGGCTTGTGAAAAAATTGTACCAGCGATCGTCAAGCCAAGTGTAGCCTTTTCCCCCAGTGTCAGTGGAGTATAAGCAGGCTGACCAAAAACACTACTCTATAAAGCTTAGTTGACACAGATCAGTATCCCAGAATGATTGCGAAGTTTCCGGTCTACTGAAAGTCAGGTGCTATATCTGGACTTGATTACGGTAAGATTATTGAAAATATATGTCATTAATCTTTTACCAGTCATGACAATTATTCTTACGCAAAGAGAGTATAATGAACTGTGGGCGGAAAGTCGCCAGAATAGCCCACAAAAACTGCGAACAGAGCTTTTTTGTGAAATGCCTAAGCGATTCGGCAAAGGCTATGCACAAGATATTGAGGTGTATCCCCATCTCTGGCTGACAGTTGAAAACTGTGAATATCAAAATGATGTATTGTTAAAAATTCCTGATTGGGATCACCCACTGCAATTTTTCGTCCTGCTTTCAGGCAGAGTTATGGAAGGGGGAATGCAGATAGGTGAAGGATATATGCACATTGCTGGTGGCGGTGTTCAACGAAAAACGACGGTAGAGTTTCCCAAATCCCGAAATGTAGGCGTTGACATTAATATGTCCGCTGATTTGCTAGCAACTTTTTTTTCTGATGAAGAGGGAGAAATTCCCAAGGAGTTGCGTTTTCTGGCACAGGGTAACGATTGGCAAACGTTACTTTACCCAAAGATTACCACAGATGTTCAAGGTGTAGCACAGCAAATCATCAACTGTCCCTACCAGGGGATAACAAAGCGAATGTATTTGCAAACTAAGGTGTTGGAACTGATTAGGTTGCAATTATTTCCTATTTTAGCAGAGCAGGATAAACCGCAACGATCGCCGCAACTGAAAGCAGAAACCATCGCCCGAATTGATTATGCAAGGGAAATTTTACTCTCCCGTTTGGAGAATCCGCCATCATTGTTGGAGTTGGCGCAGATGGTAGGGGTGAGCGATCGCACTCTTCGACGCGGATTTAAAGAACTCTTTGGCACTACAGTACTTAATTACTTAATTGAAAAACGTATGCAACGCGCCCAGGAACTCTTACGAGAAGGTCATCTCAGCGTTGCTGAAGTCGCTAACCTCGTTGGTTATTCCCATCTGAGTCAATTTGCCGGAGTTTTTAGACGTAAATTTGGTATCACACCTAGTCAGTGTTTTTTGGGTAAAAAGTCCGTATCGTGATAATGATGCCGGATTTAGATAGACAGAACTAGTAACTCTCTTTTAGACTCAGTTCTACTGAAATTAATAATTATTTGCAATAGCAGTTTTTGTGCTTGCTCTCATCACTCATGGCTACTTCTTTTTCAAGGAATGGTCAAATAAATCCTGTTTGGGGATTGGAGGGATCTAAATAGAGAACTGTTATCAGAGGAAATTAACAAACTGGCGTAAGAGGAGTTGTGATGAAGCTTTGGCAGGTGTGGGTGTTGATGAGTCTTTTGGGATGTTTGAGTGCTGTAGCTATGCAACCAGTCGAGGCGCAGGAAAACCGGGAAGGAAGAAAAGTAAATATTTCATCAATTAACGAAGAAGAAAAAACGTCTTTGCAGAATGCGGCAAAAATTCCTCAACTCAGTGAGATAGAGCTTCCTAATACTAGTGCCAGAATGCTGGTGCAGTCGCCAGCACCAACTAACCCCCCTTCTGTCCCCCCTTACCAAGGGGGGATTGAGGGGGGTGTTATCCAAGTGACGGGAGTGGAAGCTAAACCCACCGATAAAGGTGTGGAAGTGATTTTACAGACGACTGATGGAGACAAACTGCAAATTACAAATCGCAGTGCTGAGAATAATTTTATTGCAGATATTCCTAATGCTCAACTGCGTTTACCCAATGGCAATGGGTTCACATTTCGTTCGGAAAAACCAAGTGAGGGAATTACTGAGATAACAGTCACTAACTTAGACGCAAATACTATCCGGGTGATGGTGATAGGTGAGAAAGCTTTACCAACCGTTGAGTTATTTGACAGTGACGAGGGTTTGATTTTTGGTTTTACGCCTGCAACAACAGCCATGCAGCCACCACAGCAGCCGACGAGTGAAACACCACAAGAAGAACCATCAACACCCCAGGATGAGCCGATTGAATTGGTGGTAACGGGAGAACAGGATAACTATCGCGTGCCGAATGCGTCAACTGCCACCAGAACTGATACACCATTGCGCGATATCCCCCAATCGATTCAAGTTGTACCTCGACAAGTGTTGCGCGATCGCAATGTCAGAGGCATCACTGAAGCAGTAGAAACTGTCAGTGGTGTTGTTGAAGGTGCGGATAGTATCGTCAGAATCATCAGAGGATTTACTACAGATAATGCCTCCTCAGCATCACAACTCCAGAATGGCTATCGCATCGGAGGTAGTCAGGATGCGCTTGTCCCCGAAGAACCGACTGTGGCGATCGAGCAAGTGGAAGTTCTGAAGGGACCAGGCTCTATATTGTTTGGTGCTTTAGAACCCGGTGGAGTCATCAACACGATTACCAAAAAACCTCTGAGTGAGCCTTATTACCAGCTCGGTTTGGAAGTAGGTAATCGTGGATTTTATCAGCCCAGCATCGATTTGTCGGGACCATTGGCGGCTGATAAAACGGTTCTCTATCGGTTCATTGCCGCCTATAACAGTTCGGATGGTTATTTTAATGGTGGTGGCAAGAACAATACACTCATCTCACCCTCGATTCGCTTGAATTTGGGAGATAAAACAAGCCTGGGCTTACGCTATGAGTACAGTCGATACGCCGGAGATCTCTATGGGGGTCTCTCTACTGTCGCACTCAGCGATGGTAGTCTTGCACCCAGAGGCATTAATGTCTGGGGTAATCCCGATCTGACCTTTGATGACAGGCAAAGTCATGAATATGGTTTCGAGTTCAAGCATAGCTTTAACGACAACTTGCAGCTTCGCAGCGCCTTTTCCGCTAACAATTTTAGCGTTCCAGAGCAGAGATTTGCCGTTCCTATAGGGATTACGGACGATCGTTTTGTAGATTTCTTCTATCTTGATCGTTCCTATTCAAGTAACGTTTACTTTGGACAGATCGACTTGCTTGGGAAATTCAACACAGGTTCGATCGCACATCAAATTCTAATAGGCTTCGATGTTCAGGATAACTCTAAGACGTTTGCATCTTTCACCACTCAAACACCGCTACTTCGTTTAGATTTGCTTAACCCAACCTACAATCTCACAAGACCCACCGATTTAGTCTCATCTTTTGATTTCGAGCAGCTAACTCGATCTTACGGGGTCTACCTTCAAGATCAGATTGAGTTTAGTAGAAACTGGAAGCTACTGATTGGCGGTCGCTATGATTGGGTATCCAATAAATATGAAATACTTAATAATGGCATTGATGAGGAAGTGGTAAATGATGGTGCTTTTAGCCCTCGCATTGGGTTAGTGTATCAGCCCAGCGATACCGTTTCTCTCTATGCCAGCTATAGTCGCTCCTTTATCCAGACCACATCATTCAGCCCAGATCAGATATTTCAGCCAACCAGAGGAACTCAATATGAAGTTGGGATGAAAACAGATTTTCTAGATAAAAAGCTTTCCGCAACCTTAGCCGCCTATTACCTGACGAAAACCAATGTGGTCACAGAAGATCCCAATAACCCATTCCTTTCTATCCAAACCGGGGAGCAACGGAGTCAAGGAATTGAGCTAGATGTTGCAGGTGAGATTTTACCTGGATGGAAAGTGATTGCTTCCTACGCTTACACCGATGCAGAGATTTCCAAAGATAACACCTTTCCGGTTGGTAATCAACTCAATAATGTCCCCTATAATCAAGCCAGCCTGTGGACAACCTATGAGATTCAGCAGGGCGATCTCAATGGTTTAGGATTTGGTTTGGGACTGTTTTATATTGGTGAGCGTCAAGGTGATTTAGCGAATACGTTCACACTAGATAGTTACTTGCGTACCGATGCAGCACTCTACTATCGTCAAGATGGGTTTAGAGCAGGGATCAATATTCGTAATTTGTTTGATACCGACTATGCCAGCTTCGGAAATAGCACAACTAATATCCGCAGAGGTGCGCCATTTACAATCACTGGCTCACTTAGTTGGGAGTTTTAATAATTGATTATGGATAACCCAGAAAATGAGTGCGATCGCCAACGCAATGTATCGTTTGATCAAGCCATTTTTACTAATGGCTTTATCCTTTCTTTTAATTACAGCTTGTTACCAGCCTATCATCCAAAAACCTGACATCTCAACAGAGAATTTAGAAGGTTCTGCTAAGTGTCGTGTTGTTCAACACAAGCTCGGTGAAACCTGCATTCCCATTCATCCACAACGAATTGTTGTATTGGATGAATATTACCTTCTCGATAATATATCAGCACTAGGTATAAAGCCAGTGGGTTTTGCTCCTTGTGTTCTCTGTATCCATTCGGATACTCTCAGTAAATTTGTTGTCGGTATTCCAGACGTGGGTGATATAGGAACACCTTCTTTAGAAAAAATTCTCATTCTCAAGCCAGATCTCATTTTGGGACTGGAATGGCAAGCAAATTTCTATCCGCTACTGTCTAAGATTGCACCTACAGTGATGATAGAAAATCCTGAAACGAGTGGATTTAAGAAAGTGCTAAAATACTTAGCTGGTATTCTGGATAGGAGCGATCGCGTCGAGGTAATTTTGGCTGAGTACAATCGGCGAATTCAAAATTTTCGGCAACAGTTAGGAGAAAAACTGAAAACTAAGACAGTATCTATACTTAGCATTGGCGGTTCTTCATTTTATGTTGAGAGACCAAAATTTACTATTTATAGTCAGATCATGAGCGATGCAGGTATACAGTTTATTCCTGCTTATAACAATATAAAAAATAATCGCATAATGCTGAACATCGAGACTTTACCTGACTGGGATGCTGATTTTTTGTTTGTTTTACAAAATTATAAAAAACACTCTGAAAACTTCAGATTGATATCGAAACAACCCATCTGGTCAACATTAAAAGCTGTGCAGAATAATCAAGTCCATATAATGACTTTGGATGTGTGGGGTCCAATTACAGCTACTCGATTTATTGATGACCTCTATGGATATTTCATTAATACACCCTAAACCTATGAGCAAGCGATCGCAATCTTCTGTAGGTTGGGTGAACAGAAGCGGAACCCAACAAGCAAACGAAGAAACTTCCAACTACTGTAAATATGAAAATTGGACTCCACCAACACTGGAACTTACTTGTAGATTATCTCAAACCCCAAAAAGGAAGAGTAATTAAATTAGCGATCGCCCTCCTCGCCAACATTGGACTACAATTAGTTAGCCCCCAAATTCTACGTTATTTCATTGATGCAGCCGTAACTAGTGGTTCTGGGCAAAACTTATTGTTGACCGCCTTACTGTATATTGGTGTGGCTTTAGTAACTCCAGTCACATCCATTGCTGCTACTTACTACGGCGAAAACGTCGCCTGGAGAGCCACTAATACCTTACGTGCTGACTTAGTTGAGCATTGTTTGAGACTAGATTTATCTTTTCATAAGTTTTGTACGCCCGGTGAATTAGTAGAACGGATAGACGGCGATGTTCACACACTCGCGCAATTTTTCTCGAAATTTACTATTTACGTATTCGGCAATTTGCTGCTGATGTTGGGTATTATTTTCGTTCTGTTTGCAGAAGATTGGCGAACAGGTTTGGCTACTACATTATTTGCCCTCATAGCATTGTCTACTCTAATGAGTCTGCGTTCTATCGCAGTTCCTCATTGGAGAATTTATCGCCAAATAAGTGCCGAATTTTTTGGCTTCGTGGGCGAACAACTCGCTGGGATGGAAGACATTCGAGCTAATGGAGCTAAAAGTTATGTCATGCAACGCTTCCATAAAATTTTACAAGACTGGTTGCCCATCTTTCATAAAGCCCGCTTTGCCGATACTATTCTCTGGGGTACAACTAACGGTATCTTTACTCTGGGTAATGCGATCGCCTTAAGTATGGGCGCATACCTTTGGAGTCAAAATATTATCACTATCGGTACAGTCTATCTGCTCTACTATTACGCCGATTTGCTAGGTCAACCAATTGAGCGACTTCGCACCCAATTTGAAGACCTCCAACAAGCAGAAGCCAGCATTTATCGCATTCAAGACTTATTGCAAGTTCAATCTCAACTGAGTTCAGGAGGCGAAAAACAACTTCCTCATGGCGCACTTTCTGTAACTTTTGAGAACGTCTCATTTAGCTACAACGACCAAGAATTGGTATTGCAAAATATATCCTTTGATTTACCTCCAGGTCATGTATTGGGTTTACTTGGACGTACAGGTAGCGGTAAGTCCTCCTTAGCACGGTTATTGCTGAGATTATATGACCCACAATCAGGCTCTATTCGCTTGTCTGGTGTACCTATTAACCAAACTCCTTTAACAGATTTACCAAACCTTGTGGGATTAGTCACTCAGGATGTGCAACTGTTTCAAACTACAGTCCGTAATAATCTCACGTTTTTTAACCAGAACATTAGCGACGAACGCATATATGAAACCCTAGAAATATTGGGATTATCAGAATGGTTACACTCATTACCCCAAGGTTTAGATACAAATTTGGGGCCAGATAGTAGCGGCTTATCTGCGGGACAGGCTCAGTTATTAGCATTTACGCGTGTGTTTCTCAAAGACCCTGGTTTAGTAATTTTAGACGAAGCATCCTCTCGCCTCGACCCAATGACCGAGAAACTAATTGAAAAAGCGATAAACAAGTTATTAATTGGACGTACCAGCATTATTATTGCTCATCGTTTAACGACTGTAGAAAAAGCAAATCAAATTTTAATTTTAGAACAAGGTCGAGTTAGTGAATATGGTCAACGAGAAAAATTAACCCAAGATTCTCACTCGCGTTTTGCCCAGTTACTAAAAACAGGTTCTATCGATTTATTAACCTAAAAAAAGTGAAGAAAATATTCTTTCTCCCTCTCCTTACTAAGGAGAGGGATGGGGTGAGGTTTTACAAATAAAGAATTACGAATTATCATGATATCAACAAAAAATCTAAAAACTTGGCAATTATTATGGCAACTTATTTGCTACAAACCGAAATTATACATAATTGATAGCTGCTTTTGGATTTTAATCATGGGTTTGCCTGCTTTACCTGGATTAGTCATCCGGGAATTTTTCAATAGTCTGACAGACAAAGCACAATTGGGATTCTCCCCTTTAGCTTTAATTGTGTTGTTTCTAGCTCTGAATTTAGCACATATCGGAGTTATATTTGCGGGGCGTATTACCAAAACTCAGCACCGTTTCATTATGCGGTCATTACTACGACACAATTTGTTAGACGGTCTTTTCAAGAATCCTACAGCACAGCCAATGGTTTTTAGTAAAGATGCTCAAACAACTATATCCCCAGGTGAAATCATTAGCTACTTTCGTGATGATGCCGAACAAATAGAAGAAAATGTGGCATTGTTATCAGAAATACTAGGACAAGGAATATCTGCTGTTTTTTGCTTAATAATTTTATTTAGTATAAATATCAGGATGACACTATTTATTTTTCTACCCCTGGTAGGAATAATAGTGATTATTCAACGAGCAGAAACTCGTATTAAACAGTATCGCCAAGCTAGCCGCCAAGCAACCGAAAAGGTGACAGGAATTTTAGGCGAAATATTTGGCTCAGTCCAAGCGATTAAAGTAGCAGGCGCAGAAAAAAATGTACTGGCTTATTTTCGGACTCTGAATGATCAACGCCGCCAGATGATGATTAAAGATAGCCTATTCAATGCCATTATTAATTCTGCTTTTCAAAATACTGAGTACTTGGGGATAGGGATAATTTTACTGCTAGCTTCTCAATTAATGCAGAGTGATGTTGGTAAATTAACAGTGGGTGACTTTGCTGTGTTTGTCTATAACGTCTGTTTTGTGACTGGCTTTTTTAGCTCTGTTGGCAATTTTAGAGCATTATGTAAGCACACAGAAGTTTCTTTTGAACGTATGGCTAGTTTACTATCTGGTGTATCCGCAGATACTTTGGTAACTCCCAATCGACTTTATCTCAACGATTTGAGCGATCGCAAGAAATCTTTGCCATCAGTAATACAACCGTTGAGAAATCAAATGGATAGTCTGCAATCATTAAAAGTATCTCATTTAACTTATTATTATCCTGGTACTCGTCAGGGAATTACAGATATTAGCTTTGAAATTCATCGCGGTAGTTTGACTGTAATTACTGGTCAGATTGGTTCTGGCAAAACTACATTGTTGCGGCTATTGTTAGGATTACTACCTATGCAAAGCGGATGTCTTTATTGGAATGGTCATCTAATTAAAGACCCCGCCAGTTTCTTTGTTTCACCTTGCAGTGCTTATACTCCCCAAATTCCTCGACTGTTTAGCTACACTCTACGAGAAAATATTTTATTGGGCTTGTCTAAGGATGATAATGACATCGCCACAGCTTTAAAAATGGCTGTGTTCGAGCAAGATTTAGCAACTATGAATGAAGGTCTAGAGACTTTAGTGGGGTCGAAGGGTGTGCGACTTTCTGGTGGACAAATACAGCGTGTAGCAGCAGCGCGGATGTTTGTGCGTCAACCAGAGTTGCTGGTGTTTGATGATCTTTCCAGTGCTTTGGATGTAGAAACAGAATTGGCGTTATGGTCGCGGATATTTGTTAACAGCACAAAACCAGAGCAAAATAATTGGACACCAACCTGTCTTGTGGTTTCTCATCGACGTTCAGTTTTGCGCCGTGCTGACCAAGTGATTGTTTTGAAAGCAGGTGGAGTGCAAGCACAAGGGAAGTTTGATGAAATTTTTAGGTAATTAATTCTGCCTATGTACTTATACCTTTAAATTAGTACGATCGCGATCGCTATTCTCTGCAAAAGTATCACCATTTCCTATGAGGAAAAGTAAGTGCGATGGGCAAAGCCCGGTCTACGACCATCGCCAAAGACTTAACTAAGTGCATCTAACCATGATCGCAAATCAGCCATACTGGTGAAAAAGCAGGGGGGCAGGAAGAGAAGTCTGACGGAGAATTAGCGATCGCTTGATGTTTCCAACCAAGCTCCCATTCTTCAAAAGAGAGATTGGACACGTTGGCGCATCTCTTGTGAGCTAAACGAGCAAAATTCAGCAATTCTCAATTTGGCTCTCTAAGAGGAATTGGCTGGACAGATGGGGTCAAATTCATCTAGCATAAAAGAAATCAGATGCCGCCACGAGTCAAAAATAAAGTAAGTAGTTAAGGTACGCAAATCATTGAAGAAACGTTTGCGCGTGCCTAACAGGGAGCGAATCTGTTGGTAGGACAGGTCAACTAGATGCAAGACCGTGTGAAACAAAAAAGCCAACAGATTTAAGGTCAGCAAAAAGGAAGCCAAATGTTGTTTACCATGCCCGAAGTTATGTTCAAGGTGGTAGCCCTTTGTTTTGAGGACGTTATGGTTCTCGTTCTCTGTCTTCCATCGGGCACGACCTGAAGTCACAAGTTCGGTAACATTATCGTTAGTGAGGTAGCGATCGCAAATCCAAGCGTTTTGGAATATGTTCTGCTGGTCGCAGGTAATAGTCAGTTCAAACCAATTAGTTAACAAAGCAGGTTGAGTATCCCGTAGGGGAATATTGTTAGCCCATCGGTAATTGTAGAAGTGCCATTTACGACCATGACGTTTCCTGATGCTAAGATGGCTAATTTCCCCATTAGCATTCAGATATTCCAGCCAATCGTATAAGGCAATATGAGATTCAGGTAAACAGGTAAAAATATAGTGAAAGCCTTGATTAATCGCCAATTCACACATTGGTTGCCGACTATAAAGGTCATCTCCTAACAGCGTCACTTCACCATTACCAAACAACTCGGTGTGTCTATTAATCCAGCGCTTTGCTGCTGCTACCTCGCTGTCCTGTGTTTCATGACCGTCTTGTGGCGTGATAAATTCTGGGTCGAGGCTGATTACATGCTCAAGTCCTGGTGCGACAATTACAGGGAGAATAGCGCTATGAAAGTAAGTTACTGTCCCGTTTTTATGGGTACGGTGTGAACATTGGTCACAGTGGATTGATTGGGATGAAAAATATTCAGTTCCATCTAACGCTCTTCCATCACTCTAAGCAGAGGAAAATAAGAAATCCTCAGAAGATAAGGTG
>VFQR01001180.1_pt1 | contig 21712 bp, 20 predicted proteins | sample 3512321 | NCBI WGS metagenome assembly VFQR01 (sample SAMN10412374, study PRJNA504923) | tailings metagenome | isolation source: Relicate 3 Philex TSF1 revegetated site | place: Philippines: Tuba, Benguet | collected 2017-08-29 | reverse complement strand
CGAGGTAGCCGCCGGTCGTGTGCAGCACGCCCTTCGGCTTGCCGGTCGAGCCCGACGTGTAGAGGATGAAGAGCGGGTCCTCCGCCTTCATCGGCTCCGGCTCGCACTTCGCGTCCACGCCGCGGATCTCGTCGTGGTACCAGAGATCGCGGCCGTTCGCCCAGCCCACCTTGCCGCCGGTGCGGCGCACGACCAGCACTTTCTCGACCCTGACGTGCTGGCGCGCGGCGATGTCGATCGCCTTGTCGGTGTTCTCCTTGAGCGGCACCGGCTTGCCGCCGCGCAGGCCCTCGTCCGCGGTGATGACGAAGGTCGATTCGCAGTCGACGATGCGTCCGGCGAGCGAGTCGGGCGAGAAGCCGCCGAAGACGACCGAGTGCACCGCCCCGATCCGCGCGCAGGCGAGCATCGCATAGGCGGCTTCCGGGATCATCGGCATGTAGATCGTGACGCGGTCGCCCTTTCTGACTCCGTGCTTCTTCAGGACGTTGGCCAGGCGGCAGACATGCTCGTGGAGCTGGCGGTAGGTGATCTTCTTGTCGTCATAGGGGTTGTCCCCCTCCCAGATGATCGCCGTCTGGTCGCCGCGCTTCTTAAGGTGCCGGTCGATGCAGTTGTGCGAGACGTTGGTGACGCCGTCCTCGAACCACTTGATCGAAACCTTGCCCTTGAAGCTCGTGTTCTTGACCTTGGTGTAGGGCTTGAACCAGTCGATCCGCTTGCCGTGCTTGCCCCAAAACTTCTCCGGGTCCTTCACGCTGTCGCGATACCACTTGAGATAGGTCTCGTTGTCGATCAGCGCGTTCTTCTTCCAGGCGGCCTTGACGCGGTGAAGCTTGACGTCCGACATTTTTCCTCCCCGAAGGTCCGCCGGGGCAACGCATGCGCCCGGCCGTCCGATGCGGGCGCATTATTATCATTCCGCCGCACGCGACAACATTAGACGATCGGTTGTGCCACCGGATTGTTAGCAGTCAGCAGAGACGGCTGCCAACATGTTGAAATGTTTGGGAAATCGGCGGTGTCACGCCGATTTTCATGGATTGGCAAGAAACCTGCCGGCACAATCCGGCGTTGGGAGGATGATCAACCTTCTCCGAGGCCGGACATGCGCGACACACGGGAAATGGAACTGATGCTGAAGGGCTACGGCCTGACCACGGCCGAATTCCTCTACCACCTGCCCGACCACCCCCACCTGATCCAGAGCTTCGTGTGGCAGCACTACGATCTCGCCCCGAAGTTCCCCGCGCTCTACAGGTTCATCGAGTTCTGGAAGGAAAAGCTCGACGGCCCACTCCATTCGGTGACCTACACCCACCGCCGGCTCATCGCGCCAAACGAGTGGCGCAACGTGACGGGAGAGCTGGTGCTGCACTGAGCTGCAACAGCCGTCGGCGAAGACCCCCCTACGCCGGAACCGCGATAAGTTCAGGCAACCCTTCCGGTTGCGCTGCTCGCCTCTCGCGCCTTCCGCCGCTTCCCGTGCACCGTGAGGCCGATGGCCACCGCTAGGCCCGCGCCCCCGAACGCGAAGGCAAGCGCGCTCAGAATGGTGACGACCAGGCCTCCGACGAACCCCTGTCCCACGGCGAGCACGGTCTCGGGGCCGGACATGCCGTCACGATATGCCCCGGACAGCAGATAGACGCCCGGTTCGGCGATGTCGAACTGAAGCACGGCCGAGCCGCGCCGGCCGCCGAACTGGTACGTGCCGGCCGTCGCCTGGCTGAGCGTGACCGGCTCGCCCGCGGCGGAGGTCAGCCTGACGCCCAGGCCGGCGACGTTGTCGGCACTGAAGATGCGGCCATCCACCGTGCTCTGGCTCTCGTGGAAGATCGTATGGCTGCCCGCTTCCAGCGAAAGCTCTCGCTCGCCAGGCACGACGATCTGCACGAGGTCGTCCCCGAGCCTCGAGAGCGAGTTGAAGACGACCACTCCCATGCCCACGAAGCCGGCGAGGAAGACGCCGACGGCAAGGAGATACCAAAGCCAGCTGGGGCCGGAACCGATGCCGCGTCTCGGTGCTGCATATGCATTTGACATCGAACGCTCCCTCCGTTTCGATCCGGGCCGGCCTCGTCTACGGCGACTGAAGGATGATCATCGCCGGTACGGCGATCGCCAGTCCCACCGTCGCAATCGTCCACATCGCCAGTATGATCACGTCCCCCGCCTTTCGCGCCGGGCCCGCGAGCCTGGTGACGGTCTCTCCGGTCGCGCTACTGTGCGACGCAGCCGACATGCGCTTCCAGAACGCGATGTTGCCGTCGACGACCACACGCACCATCAGGGCGATCATCGAATAGAGCCACACCAGCATGAGGGCGAAGAATATCGCGAGGAAGATCGTTCGTATCCACGGGTGAGGCTCCGGCCCGAAGACGGCCTCCCCCGTGAACGCCATGAAGATGACGCAAGCGACCGAGCCGCCGCAGAAATAGGCGAAGATCCTGGTGGCAGGCAGCGCAAGATTCATCTGCGGCTATCCTGATCGGGCAAACCACGAGCGCAGGTGCCGGCTAGTATAGCTTGATACTCACACGGCAGGAAGACACAGCCGCAGGCGGCGTATCTGGCAAATTTCAGGCTGTCGCGGCGCCCCTGGAGCGGATGCTACCCGAACACCACCAGCAGATCCTTCGCGTCGATCTGGTCGCCCGCCCTGACCAGCACCTCGGCAATCGTCCCGTCGCGCTCGGCATGCAGCGCGGTCTCCATCTTCATGGCTTCGATCGAGAGGATGACGTCGCCGGCCTTCACCTGCTGGCCGGCCGAGACCGAGACGGATGACACGACGCCCGGCATCGGCGCGCCGAGATGGGCCTCGTTGCCGGCCTCGGCCTTCGGCCGCGCCTTGGCGGCCGAGGCGCCGTGCACGCGGTCGGGCACCTTCACGCGGCGCGGCTGGCCGTTGAGCTCGAAGAACACCGTCACCATGCCCTTCTCGTCGGTCTCGCCGATCGCCAGGCAGCGGATCACCAGCGTCTTGCCGCGCTCGATGTCGACGAAGATCTCGTCCTCGGGCGCCATGCCGTAGAAATAGACGGGCGTCGGCAGCACCGAGACCGGCCCGTACTCCTCCGAGACGGCGGCGAAATCCGAAAACACCTTCGGGTACATCAGCCAGGCGGCGAACTCGAATTCCGTCGGCCTGCGGCCGAGCTTTTCGCCGAGCTCGGCGCGGCCGGCATCGAGATCGGCATCGGCCAGCAGCGAGCCGGGGCGCACCGTGATCGGCTTCTCGCCCTTCAGCGCCTTCTTCTGCAGGGCTTCGGGCCAGCCGCCCGGCGACTGGCCGAGATCGCCGCGCAGCATGGAGACGACGCTGTCGGGGAAGGCGATGTCCTTCACCGGGTTCTCGACATCGGCGACGGTCAAATCCTGGCTGACCATCATCAGCGCCATGTCGCCCACCACCTTCGACGACGGCGTAACCTTGACGATGTCGCCGAACATCATGTTGGCGTCGTGATAGGTGCGGGCGACCTCGTGCCAGCGGGTCTCGAGGCCGAGCGAGCGCGCCTGCTCCTTCAGGTTGGTGAACTGGCCGCCCGGCATCTCGTGCAGATAGACCTCCGACGCCGGGCCCTTCAAATCGCTCTCGAACGCGGCATACTGGTTGCGCACGGCCTCCCAGTAGAAGGAGATGCGGCGGATCCATTCGGGATCGAGCCCGGGATCGCGCTCGGTGCCGCGGAAGGCCTCGACCAGCGAGCCGAGGCAGGGCTGCGAGGTGTTGCCGGATAAGGCGTCCATCGCCGCATCGACCGCATCGACATTGGCCTCGACGGCGGCGAGCACCGTGGCGGCCGAGATTCCGCTCGTGTCGTGCGTGTGGAAGTGGAGCGGCAGGTCGGTCGCCTCGCGCAGCGCCTTGAAGAGCACGCGCGCCGCGGCGGGCTTGAGCAGACCGGCCATGTCCTTGATGGCGATGATGTGGGCGCCGGCGGCTTCCAGCTCCTCCGCGAGCGAGACGTAGTATTTCAGGTCGTATTTCGCGCGGTTGGGATCGAGGATGTCGCCGGTGTAGCAGATCGCCGCCTCGCAGAGCCTGCCTTCCCTGGCGACCGCATCCATGGCGACGCGCATGTTCTCCACCCAGTTCAGGCAGTCGAAGACGCGGAAGAGATCGACCCCGCCGGCGGCCGCCTGCTTCACGAAATGGCGCACCACGTTGTCGGGATAGTTGGTGTAGCCGACGCCGTTGGCGCCGCGCAGCAGCATCTGCAGCAGGATGTTGGGCGCCGCCTCGCGGATGAGGGCGAGCCGCTCCCACGGATCCTCCGTCAGGAACCGCATCGCGACGTCGAAGGTCGCGCCGCCCCAGCATTCGAGCGAAAGCAGCTGCGGCAGGGCGCGCGCATAGACGCCGGCGATCCGCGCGATGTCGTGCGTGCGCATGCGGGTAGCGAGCAGCGACTGGTGGCCGTCGCGCATGGTCGTGTCGGTGAACAGCACCCGGTGCTCGTCGCGCATCCATTTGGCGAAGCCCTTCGGCCCCAGCGCCTCCAGCCGCTGCTTCGAGCCGTCGGGGATGGGGGCGTCGACATACGGCACGCGCGGCGCGGCGATTTCCGCCTTGGGCCGCGGCCGGCCGCGGGTCTCGGGATGGCCGTTGACCGTGACGTCGGCGAGGTAGTTCAGGAGCTTGGTCGCCCGGTCCTGGCGCTTCACCGCGGTGAAGAGTTCCGGCGTCTCGTCGATGAAGCGCGTGGTGTAGCTGTTGTCGCGGAACTTCGCGTGGCCGATGATCGCTTCGAGGAAGGTCAGATTGGTGGCGACCCCGCGGATGCGGAACTCGCGCAGCGCCCGGTCCATGCGTTTCCTCGCCTCTTCGGCGGTCGGCGCCCAGGCGGTGACCTTCTCCAGAAGCGGGTCGTAATAACGGGTGATGACGGCGCCGGAATAGGCCGTCCCGCCATCGAGCCGGATGCCGAAGCCGGTCGCGCCGCGATAGGCGGTGATGCGCCCGTAGTCGGGGATGAAGTTCTGCTCGGGATCCTCGGTCGTAATGCGGCACTGGAGCGCGTGGCCGTTCAGCCGGATGTCGCCCTGCGCCGGAACGCCGCTCTCGGGCGTGCCGATCGCAGCACCCTCGAGGATGTGGATCTGCGCCTTGACGATGTCGATGCCGGTCACCTCCTCGGTGACCGTATGCTCGACCTGGATGCGCGGGTTGACCTCGATGAAATAGAATTTTCCCGTGTCGGCGTCCTGCAGGAACTCCACCGTGCCCGCGCCGACATAGTCGGTGGCGTCCGCGATCTTCAGCGCGTAGCCGCACAGCTCCTCGCGCTGCGCGGCGTCGAGATAGGGCGCCGGGGCACGCTCGACGACCTTCTGGTTGCGGCGCTGGATCGAGCAGTCGCGCTCGAAGAGATGGACTGCATTGCCACGCGTGTCGCCCAGCACCTGCACCTCGACATGGCGGGCGCGCTCCACCAGCTTTTCCAGGTAGACCTCGTCCTTGCCGAAGGCGGCGCGCGCCTCGCGCTTCGCCTCCGTCACCTCCCGCGCCAGGTCCTCCGCCTTGCGGATCGCGCGCATGCCGCGCCCGCCGCCGCCCCAGGAAGCCTTCAGCATGACCGGATAGCCGATCTCGGCGGCCATCTCCCTCACCGCCTCCATGTCGTCCGGCAGCGGCTCGGTCGCAGGCACCACCGGCACGCCGATCTCGATCGCCAGGTTGCGCGCGGCGACCTTGTTGCCGAGCCGGCGCATGGTTTCTGGCCCCGGCCCGATGAAGGTGATGCCGGCCGCCGCGCAGGCCTCGGCGAATTCGGGGCTTTCGGACAGCAGCCCGTATCCCGGATGGATCGCGTCCGCGCCCGAAAGCCTTGCGACCCGGATCACCTCCTCGATCGACAGATAGCTCTCGATCGGGCCCAGATCCTTCTCCAGATGCGGCCCGCGCCCGACCTGGTAGCTCTCGTCGGCCTTGAAGCGGTGGAGGGCGTATTTGTCCTCCTCGGCCCAGATTGCGACAGTGCGGATGCCGAGCTCGTTCGCGGCGCGGAACACGCGGATCGCAATCTCGGATCGGTTGGCGACGAGTATCTTCCTGATCCGCACTGCATCCTCCGGCACTGTTTGCCGGCGATGCTAGACCGCGCCTTGCTGCAGCGCAACAATACCGCTCAGGTGACGGAGAAGCCGTGCGCGAAGGGGTCGCGGTCGTCGATGAAGATCGTGTTGAGCCCGGTCATCCGCGCCCAGCCGGCGATCGATGGCACGATGGCCGGGCCGCCGCCCACCTCCGTCTCCCGCTCCACGCGCCCGTCGAAGAGCGAGCCGATGATGGATTCGTGCACGAACGTGTCGCCGGCCTTCAGCCTGCCCTTGGCGTGGAGCTGCGCCATGCGTGCCGAGGTGCCGGTGCCGCAGGGCGAGCGGTCGATGGCGCGGTCGCCGTAGAACACGGCGTTGCGCGCGTCGGCACGCTCGTGGCGGGGCGCGCCCGTCCACAGCACGTGGCTCAGCCCGCGGATCGCAGCATTCTCGGGATGGACGAACTCATACGCCTCGTTGAGACGCGCGCGCATCACCGGGCTCCAGGCGACGAGGTCGCCCGCCGAATGGTCGGCAATGTCGCCAAAGTTCTGCTGGCGCTCGACGATGGCGTAGAAATTGCCGCCATAGGCCACATCCACCACGAGTTGCCCGAGCACGGGGCATTCGACCTCCAGTCCTTCCGAATGCAGGAAGGAGGCGACATTGGTGATCCGCACCTCCTCGACATGTTCGCCCTCCTGCCGGTATTCGGCGACGACCAGCCCGGCCGGGGTGTCGAGCCGCAGCACCCCCGGCACGTGCGGCCGCACCAGCCCGTGCTCGATCGCCATCGTCACTGTCCCGATCGTGCCGTGCCCGCACATCGGCAGGCAGCCCGACGTCTCGATGAACAGGACGCCGATGTCGCAGTCGTCGCGTGTCGGCGGGTAGAGGATCGAGCCCGACATCATGTCGTGGCCGCGCGGCTCGAACATAAGCCCGCGGCGGATCCAGTCGAACTCGGCCAGGAAGTGCGCCCGCCGCTCAAGCATCGAGGCGCCGTTGAGCAGCGGCCCGCCGCCGGCCACGAGCCGAACCGGGTTGCCGCATGTGTGCCCGTCGATGCAGAAGAAGCTGTGGCGCGCCATCCCGTCCTGCCGGCCTGTTTCGCCGGATCATCCGCCGGCGACCATTCCGCGATTCCGCCGGAGGATCAAGCGGGCGCGGGGCACGGGGACTTGCCCGCGAAAAACCGAGTGTCTACTAGTCGCATGGCCACAGGAGAACCGCATGCTCGCGCTGATCAGCACCATCGACCTGGCTCTCTCGATCTACTGGTGGATCGTGATCCTGTCAGCCGTGTTCTCCTGGCTTTACGCCTTCAACGTCGTCAATCCGAACAACCAGTTCGTGGGCATGGTCGGGCAGACGCTCTACCGGCTGACCGAGCCGGCGCTGCGGCCGATCCGGCGGTTCCTGCCCGATCTCGGCGGCATTGACATCTCGCCGATCATCCTGCTGCTCGCCATCTTCTTTGTCCGCCAGCTCCTGTGGACGACGATCGCCCCGGCCCTGGTGCGCTGACGGCTTTCGCCGGCTCGCCTACCTGACGAAGGCGAGGGGGACGGTGAAGTCCCAGCTCGGGCGACCGTCCGGGATCGCGGGGAAGGGCGCGGCGCGGCGCACCGTCTCGAGCGCCGCCTGGTCGAGCACGTCGTGGCCGGACCCGCGCACGACCCGGACGCCCGAGACGCCGCCATTGCTGGCGATGGTGAACGCGACCTGCACCTCGCCCGAGATGCGCTGGCGACGGGCCTGCGCCGGGTAGGCGAGCGAGCGCCTCAGCCGCGAGACGACCTGGCCGGGATAGTTGGAAATGGCGGCGTTCCCCGTCGCGGATGCCTGCGCGCCCTGCTCGCTCGATTGCGCGGAACGCCCCGTAGCCGACCCCGACGCGTCGCCGCGGCGGCTGTCGGCCTGCGCCGTGCCGCGCGATCCCGGCGCCGGGCGCTGCTCGCGCTGCCGGCTCGCCTGCTGCGCGGCGGCCTGCTCCTGCTGGCGTTGGAATGTCTCTCGCTCTGCCCTCAGCGCCTCCATGTCCGGCTTGGGCAAGGGGATCGGCACGTTGGCGATCGGATTGACAGTCTCCTCAGCCGGCACGGCGATAGCGACGTCGGCCGGCGGCGGCGTGTCGGCGGGCTGCGCGCGCGGCAGGGCGACCGTGGCGTTCGGCTCGACAGGAACGGGCTCGACCGACTCGGCTGCCGCCGGTGCCGCTTCCGTTGGGGAGGACTGAGGGACTTCGGCGACTGCCACCTCCGCGGGGCCGGGCGCCACGCGCGCGACGTCTGGAACCGGCATCTCCGCGGCTTCCGCCGGCGCGACCTGCGCGGCACGTGCCGGCTCGCTCACCGGCGCTACTGCGGGTTCGGCGGTCACGGGCGCCAGCCGGGCCTCCGGAGCCACGGCTTCGAGAGGTTCAGCCGTCTCGACAGGCTCTCCCGCCGCGAGGGCGTCCTCGAACGCATTGCCGAGGAGCGCGATGTCGACCGGCGCGCCGCCCGCGATGCGGGCCTCGTCCGGCCGTATGTGCAGCATGGCGGCCATCCCGGCGTGGACGGCCAGCGACAGCGCCAGGGCGCCGGTCCAGACGAGGCTCATGGAACGCTTCACCGTCGCGCCATCTCCGTCACGATGTGGACGCTCTCCGCTCCGGCCTGTTTCAGCGCCGCGACGATGTCGATCAGCTCGACCGCCGGAAGGTCGCGGTCGGCCGCGAGCTTGACCCGCCCCGGGCGGCCGGCGTCGAGGAGGGCCGCGACGAAGTCCTGCGGCGTCACCGTCCGCCCCCGCGCGCGCAACTCGCCGGACGAAGTGGCGAAGAGCGCGTCGGGCGGCTCGGTCGCGTCGGCGAGGCTCGACTGGGCGAGCGCGACCTCCGGGTCGAGCGGCGGCGCGAGCGTCCCGGCGATCAGGAAGAAGATGAGCATCAGAAAGACGACGTTGATGAGGGCGATCGTGCCCTCCGCCTTCGCTCGCTCGGGCGGCCTCGCAAGACGCATGCCGCTATCGCGCGATCGTCAGCTGGAGCGGCGTCGCGCCCCTGATTCGCTCGACCGCGTCGACGAGGTCCTGCGAGGTCATCGCGCCGCGCACAAGGAGCACGGCCGACTCCGCGCCGGCATCGGAAAGGCGCGCAAGCTCTGTCCCGAGATCTGCATCGGCGACTGCGACGCCGTTGACCTGCCAGTCGGTGCCGTCGAAGCGCAGCAGCACGTCCGGCCGCTCGCCCTGCACGGACGCGGAGGCGGCGCCTCCGGTGACCTCGATCTCGGCGAAGCGGGAGAAGGTCGACGACAGCATGAAGAAGAGCAGGAGCAGGAAGATGACGTCGATCAGCGACGTCATCGACAGGCGGCGGCGCGCCCTGGGTTGCGCGTCAATGCGCATAGGCCTCTCCGCGCGCCGGCGCCTGCTGGGCATCGGCGGCGGCATAGGCCAGGCTCGCCGCCGCGCCGTTGCGGGCATGGGCGATGACGGTCGACGCCATGGTCTCGATCGCCACCCGCTCGTTCTCGACCTGCGTCTCGAACCACGTCAGGATGAGCTGCGTCGGCATCGCGACGGCGAGGCCGACGGCGGTGGTCAGGAGCGCGACCCAGATGCCCCCTGCAAGCAGCGAGGGGTCGACCGCGCTGCCCGCCGCCTGGAGCTGGCGGAACGCCTCGATCATGCCGAGCACGGTGCCGAACAGGCCGAGCAGCGGCGCGACCTGGGCGATCGCGTCGAGCGCCCGGAAGCCGCGCTGCAAATCGTGCAGGCGCTGCTGGGCCCCGCGCGCGACCTCCTGCTCTATCGCGGCCTGGGGCAGGTCGCGGACCGCCGTTAACCGCATCGCCGTTGACAGCGCGGCCGACACCGCCGAGGCGTCTGCGTCCACCATCGCCTGCCCGCGCGCCCGCTCGCGGTGGAGCCACGCGTGCAGCGCCTCGCGCGGAACGCGGTGTCGCCCAACCCGCTCGCGATGGAACTGGAACAGCTTCACGAGCACGAGCGCCAGCGCGAAGACGGAGATCGTCGCCAGGATCGCGACGACCGGGCCGCCGAGCGCGAGAAGGCCGGAGATGGAGTCGAGCATGGTCAGGTCCCGAACTGGATGGATGTCTTGTTGTCGATCGCGAGCCGGTCGAGGCAGATGGTCGCCGGCACATCCTCGCCGCTGCATTCGGCAAGGTCGTTGATCAGGATGCGGCCGATGCCCTCGCATTCGAGGCCGGCGAACTCGAACTGGCGCACCCGCGTGCGGCCGCTGTCGAGGCCGAGGAAGTCGACCACGGCGAGCCGCGAGATCAGCCCTTCCGCGTCGAAGAAGGCAAGCTCATAGGCCGCGCGCGCGATATCGTGCTTGAGGCCGTTGGCGACCACGAAGGTCACCCTGCAGCCGCGCTCGGACGGCTGCAGGGCGTTGAGTTCCACCGACAGTCCGGCGGCGCCCGCCGGCGCGGGCTCCTCGGCCGACACCGTCAGCGGCGCGACGAGGCAAAGCGCAAGGACCGCCGTGCGCGCCGCCTTCATCGTCAGCCTCCGAAACGCATCGTGGCGGCCAGCTTCAGGCTGAAGCCCGGCTCGTAGACGGTGGAGGTGGCCGTCGCGTTGAGCGGGTGGGCGTAGCGGACGTTGAAGATGTTGTCGGCGCGCAGGTCGAGCCGGAAGTTCTCCGTCGGCTTGTAGCTGGCGAAGGCGTTGACCAGCGTGTAGTCGCGGGCGATCGGGTTGCCCCGTGGCGCCTTGTTGTACTGCACCTCGCCGCCGACCGTGAGCGCGCCGTCGAGGAAACGCAGGCCGAGCTGCCCGGTGACCTGCGAGGACGGCACCGTCAGGAGGTCTTGGCGCAGGCCGTCGGTCAGCGTGTAGCCGTTGATGATCGAGGCGCTGAGCCCGGCGAAGTAGCGCGCCGTCTCGTAGCTCGCCTCGAACTCGAAGCCGCGGATCCGGGCCGAGGCGAAGTTCTGATACTGGAAGCAGATCGGGATGCGGCCCGGCCCCGGAACGAAGGGACAGATGCCTGGATTGGCGAATGCCGAGATCTGCCGCCCGCCGATATAGTCGGTCAGGTTGTTGTTGAAGTAGGCGGCCTTCAGCCGCAGCCCGTCGCCCTCCTCGAGAAGCCCGTCCGCTGCGTAGTTGATTCCGAATTCCCACGTCCGCGCCGTCTCCGGCCTGAGGCTTGGGTTCGGCAGGAAGGGGAACGCGACGCCGGACGGATGAAGGCCGCTGATCAGCGTCTCCGTCACCGACGGCGAGCGGTAGCCTTCGGCGTACGTGCCGTAGAACTGGAGCCCGGCGAGGCTCCCCTCGCTGAAGGGCGAGACGCCCGCAGTGATCCGCGGCGAGACGCGCGAGCCCGCGCTTTCGAGCCCGTCGCCGTCGAGGCGGTAGCCGTCGTAGCGCAGCGCCGCCACCACCTCGAGCCAGTCATAGGTCGCCTTGTTCTGCACGTAGCCGCCCCAGACCTGCCGGCGACCCGACGGGGTGTAGACGTCGCTCACGCCGACCGGCCCGAGCGTCTCCACCGCATCGCGGAGGAAATCGCCGCCATAGGTCAGCTCGTGGTCGACCATGCCGGTCGAGAAGCGAGATGTGTTCCAGACGTCGAAACCGTAGGTGTCGATGTCGTAGGTGGTCCGGGACCCGGGCGGCAGGAGCGTCGGGACGCCGGTGATCGGGTGGAACTGCTGGACGGCGAGCAGGTTGGTGCGGGCGTGGTGGGCGCGCGAATAGGCGGCGTTGATGTGGAGGTCGAGCCAGTCGTTGCCGGGGTCGGTGAGGCTGTAGCGGCCGGTGAAGTCGTTCTGGCGCAGGTCGGCGTCGTAGGTCCCTCTTCCCTCCTGCCAGGAGTTCGAGGCCCCTACCCAGCCGAGTTCCAGCTCGCTGAAATCGGTCGGCAGGAAGGTGACCTTGGCCAGCCCGCTCAGCACGTCGAAGCCGGTGCCGACCACGCGGTCGCCGTTGCCGTCCTTGTAGTCGCCGAAGTCGCGCCAGACGATGTTGCCGATCACCGAGACGGCATCGCTGAAGCGGTAGGCGCCGGTTGCGCTGGTCGTCCACCCGCTTCCGTTGGTGTCGAAGCGGCCGGTTGTCGATAGCGCCCAGGTCTCGCCGGCGCGCAGGAAGTCGTCGGCGTTCTTGGTCTCGAAGAAGACGACGCCGCCCACCGCGCCCGATCCGTAGGTGTTCGAGACCGGGCCGCGGATCACCGAGACTTCCTGGATGAGTTCCGGATCGATGAAGAACAGGCTCTGCGTGCCGTGGCCGGAACGCTGGAAGTTCTGGCGGGCGCCGTCGACGATGACGGCGACGCGGCCGAAATCCTGCAGCCCGCGGATGTTGATGCTCGAGGCGACGCGCCTGGAATCGGCCTGGGCGGTTACGCCAGGCAATCCGAAGAGCAGTTCCGCCGTGGTCGCGGCCATGCGCCGCTCCAGCGCCTCGCCTTCGAGCTGGCTGACCGAGCCCATGATCTCGATCGGCGTCTCGCCGGTGCGGCTGACGACGGTGATGCGGTCGAGCCGCGTGCCGCTGGCATCGACCTCCTCGCCGGCCGTCTGTCCTTCCTGGGCGGACGCGCCACCGGCGGCGAGGATCGACATCGCTCCGGCGAGCAGGATCGCCCTGCGCCGCTCCATTGTGCCCGTGCGCGTGGTGCCACTATCGCGGGCCCCAAGCCCCCTCACATACAACATGCCCGAAACTCCTTGTTCTCGGCGTCATGCTGGCTGGCACCCGGAGCTTGCTGGCATGGATTGCCGGAAGCGGCGTTCGTTCCCCCGTCGCCTTCCGGTATTGCGCTTCGTATAAAACATGATAGTTGGTGTCAACATTACCGGCAGACAGTTCGACGACGCCCAGCCAGCCTCCTGCAAGCCCGGCGCGACAGGGGTTCCGTCACGTGAACAGCCACAGTGTTCCGCCCAGGAAGGACATCGCCCAGCCGCCCTTCGTCCACCAGGACGACGCGCGGGAGACGTCCGGCCGATCGATCGACAGCCGCATCCTCTTCAGGGGCGCGAACGAGATCGTCATCGACCACGAGGGTGCGAAATACCGGCTGCGCATCACGCGGCAAGGCAAGCTGATCCTCAACAAATAGGGTGTCATATGAGTGTGCTTGAGAGGCCGTCGCCGGCCGGTATCCGCGGTGCAAGGGCCGACAATCCGAAGATGCGCGAGCGCGACCTGGCCGCGCAGCTCGGCATCTCGGAGGCGGAGCTGGTCGCCGCCCATTGCGGTCAGTCGGTGCGCCGCATCGAGCCGCGCGTCGACGATCTTCTCCTCAACATGGAGGCGGTCGGCGAGGTGATGGCGCTGACTCGCAACGAGAGCGCCGTGCACGAGAAGATCGGTACCTACGAGAACGTCCATGTCGGGCCGCGCTCGGCGATGACGCTCGGGTCCAACATCGACCTGCGCATCTTCCCTGCCACCTGGGTGCACGGCTTTGCGGTCGAGAAGACCGACGGCGACGACGTCCGCCGCAGCCTGCAGTTCTTCGACGCGGCAGGCGACGCCGTTCACAAGATCCACCTCCGTCCCGCATCGGACCGCGCAGCTTACGAGCGCCTCGTCGAGCTCCTCGCCTGCGAGGACCAGTCGCAGACCGTCGACATCAAGACCTTGCAGGCGGTGGCCAAGGCGGCCAGCGACGCCTCGCCGGACGATTTGCGCGAGCGCTGGTCGGCGATGACCGACGTCCACCAGTTCGTCGGCATCCTGCGCAAGCTCAACCTTTCGAGGCATGAGGCGGTGCGCATGGTGGGCGGCGATTTCGCCTGTCCGCTAGATCCTGCCGCGTTGCAGGCCATGTTCGACCAAGCCGTGGCGGACGAGGTGCCGATCATGTGCTTCGTCGGCAATCACGGCTGCATCCAGATCCATTCCGGCCCGATCCGCAACGTCAGGCCAATGGGACCGTGGATCAACGTGATGGATGAGACTTTCCACCTCCATCTGCGCCAGGACCACATCCGCGAGCTGTGGGCCGTGCGAAAGCCGAACAGGGACGGCCACGTCACCTCGGTCGAGGCCTACGATGCCGACGGCCGGATGATCATCCAGTTCTTCGGCAAGCGGAAGGAAGGCGAGGGCGAGCGCGCCGACTGGCGGCAGATCGCCGAGACCCTGCCGATGCTTCCCCGCACCGCCGCCTGAGGTGACGAGATGACCGTTCCCTTCGCTCGCATGCTGCACGGACTCGCCCTGGCCGCCTTTGTCGCCACCTGCCCGCCGGCCGCTGCGGAAGAGGAGGCGAGGCGGATCGTCTCGATTGGCGGATCGGTCACGGAGATCATCCACGCGCTTGGCGAGGGTGACCGGCTCGTCGCCCGCGACTCGACCAGCCTCCATCCGGAAAGCGTCGCGGCCCTCCCGGATGTCGGCTACATGCGTGCCCTCTCGCCGGAAGGCGTGCTTTCCGTCGATCCCGACCTGATCGTCATGCTGGAGGGCGCCGGCCCTCCCGAGGCGATCGAGGTCTTGAAGCGCGCGAGCGTGCCGGTCGTCACCGTGCCGGAAAGCTTCGACCGTTCGGGCGTGCTGGCCAAGATCGAGATCATCGGCCAGGCGCTCGGCGCCGAGGCGCGCGCGGCCGAACTCGCCGGAGAGGTCGAGGCCGCCATTACCCAGGCGGAGGCCTCCGCCCACGATTCCGGCGGCGAGCCCGCCGTCATGTTCGTCCTCAGCGTCCAGGACGGCCGCATCATGGCCTCGGGCACTGGCACCGCTGCCGACGGCATCATCGCCATGGCGGGCGCGCGCAACGCGGTGACCGGCTTTGAGGGATACCGCCAGCTCACCGACGAGGCGATCATCGAAGCCGCGCCCGACTACATCCTGATGATGGACCATTCGGGCGGGCTCGACGTGCCGGCCGAGGCATTGGTCGCGCTGCCCGCCATTGCCTCGACCCCCGCCGGCGCCGGCGGTCGCGTTATCCGCATGGACGGCTCCTACCTGCTCGGCTTCGGCCCCCGCACCGCCTCGGCCGTGCGCGATCTTGCCGCCGCGCTCCACGGCGGGTGAGGGTGTGAGCCTGCTGCAGCCGATGTCGACCCGCTTCGCCTTCGCCCGGGCACGCGCGGCGGACGGCGACCGCTCGCAGCTTGCGCGGCTCGTCATCGCGCTGCTCGTCGCGGCGCTCGGATTGACGGCGCTCTTCGGCCTGGCCTCGGGCGCGTCAGACGCGTCGATGGGCGTCCTGCTGCGCGACTGGCTCGGCATGACATCCACCGACGAGGCGCTGTCGGCGCGCGACCGCGTCATCATCTACGACATCCGCCTGCCCCGCGTCGCGCTTGGCATCCTCGTCGGCGCCGCGCTCGCGGTCTCCGGCGCCGTCATGCAGGGCCTGTTCCGCAATCCGCTCGCCGATCCCGGCATCGTCGGCGTCTCGGCGGGCGCAGGGCTCGGCGCGATCTCCGTCATCGTGCTGGGCGGCACCGCGCTCGCCCCGGCGATCTCGCTCTTCGGCATCTACGCGCTGCCGATCGCAGCCTTCCTCGGCGGCCTCGCCTCGACCCTCGTCCTCTACCGCGTCGCGACGAGAGCCGGCCGCACCTCGGTCGCGACCATGCTGCTCGCCGGCATCGCCCTCGGCGCCATGGCGGGCGCCTTCTCCGGGCTCATGGTCTATGTCGCGGACGATCGCCAGCTGCGCGACCTCACCTTCTGGGGCCTCGGCTCGCTGGCCGGCGCGACCTGGACCAAGATCATGGCGGCCGGCCCGATCATCGCGCTGGCGCTGGTCTCGGCTCCCTTCATCGCGCGCGGCCTCAACGGGCTGGCGCTGGGCGAGGCGGCGGCCGGCCATCTCGGCATCTCGGTCCAGCGGCTCAAGAACGTCGCCATCCTCACCGTCGCCGCGGCGACCGGCGCCGCCGTCGCCGTCTCCGGCGGCATCGGCTTCGTCGGCATCGTCGTGCCGCATCTGCTGCGTCTCGTCATCGGCCCGGACCACCGCTACCTGCTGCCGGCCTCCGCGCTCCTCGGCGCGATCCTGCTCATCCTCGCCGACACCGTCAGCCGGACTGCCGTCGCCCCCGCCGAACTGCCGATCGGCATCGTGACGGCCGCTGTCGGCGCGCCCTTCTTCCTCTGGATCCTGCTGCGCCGGCGCGGCATCCTCGACCTGTGAGGCGCCGATGATCGAGGCGCGCCACATCGACGTCCATCTCGGCTCGAGACAGATCCTCCACGCCATCGACTTCCGGGCGGAGGCCGGGGAGGTTACCGCCATCGTCGGGCCGAACGGCTCCGGCAAGTCGACCTTCCTCAAGGCGCTGTCCGGCGAACTTCCCTATCGCGGCGAGATCGTCTTTGACGGCCTCCCGCTCGCCCGGCTGCGGCCCCGCGAAGCCGCGGCGATGCGGGCGGTGATGCCCCAGCACACCGCGCTCTCCTTCCCCTTCACCGTGCGCGAGATCGTGCGCCTCGGCCTCACCGGCGGCTCCCCCGGAGCGCGGCCGGGCGAGGTCGAGCAACTGCCCGAGCGCGCGCTCGCTTCCGTCGACCTCGCCGGCTTCGCCGGCCGCTTCTACCAGGAGCTTTCGGGCGGCGAGCAGCAGCGGGTGCAGCTCGCGCGTGTGCTTTGCCAGGTGTGGGCGCCGGTGCTCGACGGCAGGCCGCGCTACCTCTTCCTCGACGAGCCGGTGTCGAGCCTCGATATCCGGCACCAGATCGGCATCATGCAGGTGGCGCGCGACTATGCCGGGCGCGGCGGCGGCGTGATCGCCGTCCTGCACGACCTCAACCTCATGTCGATGTTCGCCGACCGGGTCTTCATGTTCCATGAAGGCAGGGTGGCGGCTTCCGGGTCGCCGGCCGAGGTGCTGGAGGACGGGCTGATCGAGGAGGTCTTCGGCTGCCGTCTCCGGGTCGGCGCCGTCCCGCCGCCGCGAACACCGTTCCTTCTGCCGCAGACGCTCCGCTGATCGGGGAGTCAGTCGCCAAGGGCGGCGGCAATGCCCCGCCGCAGCTCCTCAAGCGAGAAGGGCTTGCCGACAACCGGGTGCGACAGATACTCGCCCGGCAGACCGCCGGCGCCGTAGCCGGTGCTGAAAAGAAGTGGAATCCGGCGCTCCCGAAGTATGTCGGCGACCGGGAACACCGGCTGTCCGTCAAGATTGACGTCGAGGACGGCGAAGTCGACCTGCGCCGTGGCGGCAACTTCACGCGCATGGGAAAGGCGCGCGACCGACGCGGCGATCTCGCATCCAAGATCCAGCAGCATGTCTTCGATCATGAGAGCTACGAAGCCTTCGTCCTCGACAACGAGAACCTTGAGGCCGGCGAATTCACTCATGCCTATGCCTGCCTGACGGGAACCACAATCCGGCAGGTAACGCCTTCGGGATCAAAGACGAGATCGAACTCCCCGCCGAGGTCGCGCTCGATGCAACGCTCCATCAGCCGGGTCCCAACGCCGCGCCGCGTCGGCGCCTCGACCCGCGGACCGCCGCGTTCGCGCCACTCCAGCGTCAGCACCGGTGGGCCCTCGGTGTCGACCTTCCACACGACGGACAGCTTTCCGTGGGGAGAGGAAAGGGCGCCGTATTTCATGGCGTTGGTCGCGAGCTCGTTGAGAGCCATGGTGATGCTCAGTGCCGCTCGGGGGTCGAGCTCGACTGACGGGCCATCCGTAAGGATGCGCTTACCCGCCTCGCCCCCGAGCGGCTCCAGCACGCTCTGGGCTAGGGCATCCATGGGAGCATCTTCCCAATGGCGCCTGGTCAGAAGATCGTGAGCCCGCGAGAGAGCGAGCAGTCTCGCCTCGAACCGCCCGACGAAGTCGCTCATGCTCTCGGAGTGGCGCGCCGTCTGCCCGGCGATCGACTGGACCGTCGCCAGCGTGTTCTTCACCCGGTGATTGAGTTCGTCGATCAGCGACTTCTGCCTGACCTCCGCCTGTTTGCGCTCGGTGATGTCGACGAGCATGTTGATCGCGCCGATAAGCTTTCCTTCGGCGTCCCGCAGCGGCGTGGGATACGGGATGAATGGAATGCGCGTCCCGTCTGGGCGCTCCGCGACGGCCTCCGCTCCGCGCACCGGGCGGCCTTCCTTCAACGCGATTGCCATCGGGCATTCGTCGTGCGGAAGGTAGGTCCCGTCGGTGTTGAAGAGGCGCCAGCTGACGCACCAGGCATCGCCCGGCAGCGGCGTCCGGCCGCACATCTCGACCGCAGCCTTGTTGAAGAAGGTTATCCGGCCCGAGGCGTCGGTCGTGTAGACGGCCGCAGGCAGGGCTTCCAGCAGGTCGCGCATGTGCTGCTCGCTCTCGCGAACGCGATCCTCCATATGCTTGGCCGCGGTGACGTCCTGAACCACGCGCACGCCATAGCGGAAATCGCCCGCCTCGTTGCGGACGGACGAGCTGTGGACGTCGAGATAGACGACCGTGCCGTCGGGCCGGTGCGCGCGCTTGCGCAACACGTAGCTGTCGATCTCGCCGCGGATCTGGCGGTCGTAGAGCTCGGCGTCCGACTTCCGATCCTCCTCGGCGGTGTAGTCGAGGAAGCTCATCGTCAGCAGCTCCTCGCGCGATCGGCCGAGCATGCTGCAGAGCGCGTCATTGACCCTAAGCAGGCGTCCTTCCGAATCGGACTCCGCGATCCCGATCGTCGCCGCCTCATAGGTCTTGGCCAGACGTTCCTCGCTGTCGCGGCGTGCCGCCTCTGCATTGTGAAGCTCGGTCACGTCCGTCGTGAAGCAGCGGGTATTGACGAACTTGCCTTCCTCGAAGCGGCTGTTCGAGGTGATCAGCACATGCTTGATCGATCCATCCTTGGCGCGCAGCCGTGCCGGATAGCGGTCGAGCTTTTCGCCGCACGACAGTCGGTGGAGAATGTCGCCGATGACCGGCGCGTCGGCATGGAACTCCGCAACATGGCGGCCGCAATATTCCTCCCGATCATAGCCCAGGAGGGCGAGCTCGGCCTTGTTTGCACGCTGGATGATCCCGTCACCGCTGACGATGTGGAGGCCGATGGCGCTGTTCTCGAAGAAGTCCTCGAGGTCGTCGTTCCTGCGGCGAATCTCCTCTTCCATCGCCTTCTGCGCAGAGACATCCTGGAAGCAGTTTATCGCCCCGAGCACAGTCCCATCGTGATCCTTCAAGGCGCGGATGTTGACGAGGGCGACGACGCGCGACCCGTCCGGTCTTTCGACGACGATCTCCGCGTTGCGGACTTCGGTGCCAAACCGAACCGCGTCTGCCATTGGACAGGCATCGTGGGCCAGCGGCGTCCCGTCGGGCATGAAGAGTCTGTGGGAGCCGCAGAAACGTTCGCGCCGGCCGAGTGCAGGGCTTCTGCCCCAGAGTTCGGCGGCTTCGGAGTTGTAGCGTACGAGCCAGCCTTCATCGTCACAGAGATAGACGGCGCCGGGAATAGCATCGAGGACGCCTGGTGCCGCTGCCAGCAGCGCTTCGTACTCCGACAGCCTGCGCGCCGCTACCGGAAACTCTTCTATATTAGACATTGCATATCCCGAGACATACTTCCCACCCTACCCCGGTCCGGGGAAACAAGACGGTCTGTTTCGCAAGATCTCCGCCCGCTCCTCCACCAAAACAGTCTCTAACGCCCGCTCCAGCGTTTTGTTCCCGCCCCACCACCAACTTTCGAACGCTGATGCTTCGCCAACACACCAACATTTGTCACCCGGACTCGCATTGCATGGACACGCTCCAGGCCCAGGTCGATCGGCCGCAGGCATGTGTGGATGACGGGCAACCCCGACAGGCGCTACGGCGATTGCGGTGCCATTTTGCGACCATTGGAAGTGTGATCCTGGCGATCGGCGGCTGCTCGGGCGACGAAACCCGATCCGGGCCGGGGCCGGGAATGCCGGTTCTTTAGCCTTGTTCAGCGTGCCATAGTCGCCTGATGGCGTTCACGCTGAGGCAGCTCCAGTATTTCGTCGCGGTGGCCGAGCAGGGCTCGGTGTCGCGCGCCTCGCAGCGGCTTGCCATCTCGCAATCCTCGGTCACGGAGGCGATCAAGGAGCTGGAGGCCGATCTCGGCGTCTCGCTGTTCGAGCGGCACTCGCGGGGGCTCAACGTCACCCATCGCGGGCACCAGTTCCTGCGCCACGCGACGAAGATCCTGGCCGACGTCTCGGATGCGCGGCGCACCTTCAGCGAGGAGCCTGAGGCGGCCAAAGGCCGGCTCCATCTCGGCGTGACGGCGCTCGTCGCGGGTTACGTCCTGTCCGACCTCCTGTCGCGCTACCGCCGCGCCTTCCCGTCGATCGAGGTGACGGCGATCGAGGACAATGGGGACTATCTCGAGCACCTCCTCGTCGGCGGCGAGCTCGACATCGCGGTGATGGTGATCTCGAACCTCAAGGACCGGATGGCGCTGCAGGCCGAGATCCTGGAGGTCTCGCCCTATCGGCTCTGGCTGCCGCTCGGCCATCCCCTGGTCGGCGCCGACATCGTCAACATCGACGACATCACCGGCGAGCCGCTCATCATGCTGACCGTGGACGAGATCGACGAGATCACCGGCAAGCTGCTGGCCGAGATCGGTGCCCGACCCCAGGTCGCCTTCCGGACGCGCTCGGTCGAGGCCGTGCGCAGTCTGGTGGCGACGGGCGCGGGCGTCGCCCTCCTGCCCGACCTGATCTATCGGCCTTGGTCGCTGGAAGGCGACCGTATCGAATCGCGCGACGTGGCCGGCGCCCTGCCGGTCGTTCAGGTCGGCATGGTCTGGCGGCGCGGTTCGACTCTGGCGCAGGCCGCGCGCGACTTCGTCGGCGTCGCCCAGGGGCATCGCAGCAGCCGGGACCGATGATTTCGGAATTTCCGATTTCTCTATTCTGATAAATGAATTTGCGAAAGCGCCCGCAGGGCAGCACGATCTTCTTCCGGGTGTTGTGCCGCCGCTAGAGCGGCTTCCCCGCAATGGGAGATTGGAGATGAAGGCTTTCCTCAGATCCTGCACGGCCCTGACCGTTGCAGCCAGCATGACCACGCAGGTTCTCGCCGCCGAGATGCTCATGGAACTCGGCGAGCCGGAGGGACAGGTGAACATCGTCGCCTGGCCGGGCTATATCGAGCGCGGCGACACGATGAAGGAATTCGACTGGGTGACCGGCTTCGAAGAAGCGACGGGCTGCCGGGTCAACGTCAAGACGGCCAACACCTCCGACGAGATGGTGGCGCTGATGAACGAGGGCGGATTCGACCTCGTCACCGCGTCGGGCGACGCCTCGCTCCGCCTCGTCGCCGGCAAGCGCGTCCAGCCGATCAACCCCGACCTCATCCCGAGCTGGAGCGAGATCGACCCGCGGCTCGAGAGCGCGCCGTGGCACACGGTCGACGGCGTCCATTACGGCACGCCCTACATGTGGGGCCCCAACGTCCTGATGTACAACACCGAGGTCTTCCCCGAGCCGCCCACCTCGTGGAATGTCGTCTTCGAGGAGATGGACCTTCCGGACGGCAAGTCGAACCGCGGGCGCGTGCAGGCCTATGATGGCCCGATCCACATCGCCGACGCCGCGCTCTACCTCATGCACCACAAGCCCGACCTCGGCATCACGAGCCCCTACGAGCTCAACGCCGACCAGTATGCAGCGGCGCTCGACCTGCTGCGCCAGCAGCGCACCCTGGTCGGCCGCTACTGGCACGACGCCTTCATCCAGATCGACGACTTCAAGAACG
>VFQR01001179.1_pt1 | contig 21725 bp, 22 predicted proteins | sample 3512321 | NCBI WGS metagenome assembly VFQR01 (sample SAMN10412374, study PRJNA504923) | tailings metagenome | isolation source: Relicate 3 Philex TSF1 revegetated site | place: Philippines: Tuba, Benguet | collected 2017-08-29 | reverse complement strand
GAGCCGCGCATCACCGCCTCGCTGCTGATGGCCGACCGCGTGGTGAACCTGGTGGAGGAGGGGATCGACGTCGCGTTGCGCATCGGCAGCCTGCCAGACTCGTCGCTGGTCGCACGGCGCGTCGGGGAGACGCGGCGCATCCTTGTCGCGAGCCCCGCCTATCTCGCGCGGCGCGGTGCCGTGGACCGGCCCGCGGATCTGCGCCGGCACGACATCATTGCCTTCACGGGTCTGATGCCGGCGCGGGAATGGCGGCATGTCGGAGAGGACGGGCATCCCGCGACGGTGCCGCTCGCGCCCCGGTTGGAGATGAACGATGCCGCCGCGGCGCTGGCGGCCGCCGAGCGGGGAGAAGGCATCACGCAGGCGCTCTGCTACATGGCCGCGCCCATGCTGACCGATGCGCGCCTCGTCATCCTTCTGGACCGCTTCACGCCGAAGGCCCTGCCGATCCAGTTCGTCTATCCACAGGCAAGACTGCTGGCGCCGAAGATCCGCGCCTTCATCGACTTCGCGGCACCGCGGCTTGCGGCGCGTCTCGAGCCGAGCCGGCCCGATGTCATGCCCGAGCCGCGTCGCGGGCGTCGCAGCGGATCAGGCGGCCGAATCGAAGACATCCGCTGAACCCGGCGCCGTCAGGAAGAAGGCGATCGGCGAAATCGCGCTGGGCCCTTGTTCTGCGCACCCTCCGAGTCGCCTCGGGTATCCGCTCGGCCTGAAGATGCGCTGGCAGGCTGTCGGATCTGCCCGTCCTGACGTAGCGGTCAGATGCGTATTGCGCGCGATGTGGCCGTCGTCAATCGTCGTGATGTAGCAGGCGCTCTTTCGGCAATCAGGGTGCGCCGCAGCCCGAACGCCGACAGGTTGCTAGATTCCGCCGCCATCCACCACGAAATACTGGCCGGTCACCATCGCGCTGTCATCGGCGGCCAGCCACAGCACCATGCGTGCGAGATCGGGCGGCATGACCTTGCGCGGGATGCATTGCGATGCGAGGTGCCGCGCCGTCGCCTCCGGCGTCGCCCATAGCGCTTCCTGACGCTCAGTGAAGACCCAGCCGGGCACCACCTCATTGACGCGGATGTTGTCGGGCCCGAGGTCCCGCGCCAGGCCACGCGTCAGGCCGCGCACCGCGGACTTCGCGGTGGTGTAGGCGGGCATGCCGCCCTGACCCTTCATCCAGCTCACGCTGCCCATGTTGATGATGGCGCCCACCTTCGCCGCGCGCATCGCCGGCGCGACGGCCTGTGCGCAGAAGAACATGTGGCGGATGTTCGTCGCCATCCGCTCGTCCCAATAGTCAGGCTCGACGGTGTCGAGGCCGTGGCGGTCGTCGCGCGCGGCGTTGTTCACCAGCACCTGGATCGCACCGAGCCGCGTCACCGCCTGGGCGATCGCCTCGCGCAGCGCCGCGATGTCGCGCAGGTCGCAAGGCAGGAACAGTGCGCCTGTCGCGGCCGCGACCTTCGGCCCGTTCGCCGCATCGAAATCCAGAAAGGCGACGCGCGCCCCTTGCGCGGCGAATTGGGCGACGATCTCGGCGCCGATGCCGCTCGCGCCGCCGGTGACGAGCACGACCTTGCCGCGCAGGCTGGGGTAGGTGGCGAAATCGCTCATGTGGGCAACAGGGGCTGAGGGTCGAGCCAGGTCTGGTACCAGGACAGCGAGAAATGCAGATGCGGCCCGGTGACGCGCCCGGTGGCGCCCATCCGCGCGATAAGCTGGCCCTGTTCCACCACCTCACGCTCCGTCGCGATCCGTTCGGACAGATGGGCATAGAGCGTGTTCACGCCATGGCCATGATCCACCACCAGCAACTCTCCGAAGAAGAAGAATTCGCCCGAGAGCACGACGCGGCCGGCGAGCGCGGCCTGGATCGGCGTGCCGACGGGGCCCGCGACGTCCAGCCCGAAATGCGGCTGGCGGGGCTGGCCGTTCAGCACGCGCTGGCTGCCGAAGACGCCACTGATCCGCCCGCGCGCGGGCCAGGCGAGCGGTGCTGTGAAGTGCGTGAGCGGCGAATCCGTGGCGCGTGCCGCGCCGAGCCGCTCGCGCTCGGCCGTGATGCGCCGCAGCGCCGCCGCGTCCGGGGTCACCTGCGCGGGCGGCAGGCCGGTGATGTGCTGCACATTCCATTGCCGGCGCAGGACGGTGAGCGCGCGCTGGTCCTGCCGGCCGTCTGGATGCGTCAGCGTGATCGTCGCATGCGGGCCGTGGTCCCGGCCGAAGCCGCAGACGAAATCGCCGTCCGCGCTGACGCGCAGCGTGCGGCCGTCGAGCGACACGCGCGTGCCCGGCGCTGCGCGGCCGAGCAGCATCCCGCCCTGGGCCGGCACGCCGTGCCATTCCACTGCGGCGGCCGGTCGTGCCAGCAGCAGCGCCGGCGCGGCGAGCAGCGCACGGCGCGCGGCATCCGGGATGCCGTCGCAGGCGAAATCGTGGCGCCCCTCGCAGCCGCAGGCGAGCCGGGTCACAGCAGCGAACCCTGGGTCGGCCGCATCGTCTTCGCCTTCCGCTTCGCCTCGCCGTCAACCGTCGCGGCGACCTCGCCATCGGCGAAGGCGATGGCAAGCCGCGCACCGGGTGCGATGTCCCCGGCCCGCGTCAGCGGTTCGCCGGCGGCGTCGCGCACCAGGGCGAACCCGCGCGCGAGCACGCTGCGATAGGACAGCGATTCGAGCTGCCGCGCGACGCCTTCGAGCCGCGCGCGACGCTCCCGCAGCAGTGCGGCGAGCGGTGCGGCGGAGAAGGCGGCCAGAGCGCGCGCGCCGCGGGCGCGCTGCACGCGCCGGGCCATGGCGGCCCCGGCACGGCCTTGCAGCAGCGCCAGCGCATGCGCGCGCGCGGCAAGGCCGGCGCGGGGATGCGGCACGGCCAGCGGCGCCAGCGCCTCCCGCTTGCGGCGCAGGAAGTCGCGCAGCGCGACCGGCAGGCTCTCCGACGCCTCGTCAAGCCGGCGGCGGTAATCCAGCACGCGCGCGGGGATGTCGGGCAGGCGCTTCTCCAGCCGGAGCAGCCCGGTCTCCCGGGCGTTCAGGCCGCGGCGCATCGCGCCATCCATCCGCAGCGCGGTCTGGCCGAGAGCCTGGAGCAGCTCGGCGCGCATCGGCACCGCAAGTTCCGCCGCCGCGGTGGGCGTCGGCGCGCGGCGGTCGGCAGCGTGGTCGATCAGCGTGGTGTCGGTCTCGTGGCCGACGGCGGAGATCAGCGGGATCGGGCAGGCGGCGGCGGCGCGGACCACGATCTCCTCGTTGAAGGCCATCAGATCCTCGAGGCTGCCGCCGCCGCGCGCGACGATCAGCACGTCCGGCCGTGGCACCGGCCCGTTATCCGGCAGCATCCCGAACCCGAGGATGGCGGCGGCGATCTTCTCCGCTGCGCCCTGCCCCTGCACCGGCACCGGCCAGAGGATGATCCGGCGCGGGAAGCGGCGCGCGATCGTCGTGCGGATGTCCTGGATCACCGCGCCGGCCTCGCTGGTCACCACGCCGACCACCAGCGGCAGCGCCGGCAGCGCACGCTTGCGCGCGGCGTCGAAGAGACCCTCGGCGGCCAGCGTCTGGCGCAGCTTCTCGATCCGCGCCAGCAGCGCTCCCTCGCCGGCATATTCCAGGCGATCAATCACGAGCTGGTATTTCGAGCGGTCTGCGTAGGTGGTGAGCTTGCCGGTGGCGATCACCTCCACGCCGTTCTCCGGCTGCACCGAGAGCCGCGGCACGGCGGATTTCCAGATCACCGATTCGAGCTTGGCGTTCTCATCCTTCAGCGAGAGATAGACATGGCCGGAGGGGTAGCGCTTGCACTCCGTGATCTCGCCGCGCACGCGCACGCGGCCGAAGGCGCCTTCCAGCGTGCGACGCACCGCGCCCGAAAGCTCGGAGACGGTGAAGTCCGGGACGTTGTTGGCGGCGGCCGGGCTGTCCATGTCCCGCCCGTTCTATGCTAGGACGCGGCCGCGCGGAACAGGGGATGCGGGATGCGGGTTCTGGTGGTGGGCGGCGGGGGGCGCGAGCATGCGCTGTGCTGGGCGATCGCCGCCTCGCCGCGGCTCACGAAGTTGTGGTGCGCGCCCGGCAATCCTGGCATCGCCGACATCGCCGAATGCGTCCCGATCGGCGCGACCGACATCGCGGCGCTCGAGCGATTCGCGCGGGAGAACACGGTGGATCTCGTGGTGGCAGGGCCGGAAGCGCCGTTGACGCTGGGTCTCGCGGATGCCTGCGCCGCGGCGGGCATCCGATGCTTCGGGCCATCGGCGGCCGCGGCGAGGCTCGAAGGCAGCAAGGCCTTCTGCCGCGAGGTCTGCGATGCCGCCGGCGTCCCCGGCGCGGCCTGGGCGCGCTTCGATGACGCGGCCGCCGCGCGCGCGCATGTCCGGGCGAAGGGCGCGCCCATCGTGGTGAAGGCGGATGGCCTTGCCGCCGGCAAGGGCGTGGTCGTCGCGCAGACCGTGGCGGAGGCGGAAGCCGCGATCGCCGACATCATGGAGAGCCGCGTGCATGGCGAGGCCGGCGCGACCGTGGTCATCGAGGAATGCCTGATGGGCGAGGAAATCTCCTTCTTCGCGCTGTGCGACGGCACCCGCGCGCTGCCGCTCGGCGCGGCGCAGGACCACAAGCGCGTGGGCGAGGGCGACACCGGCCCCAACACGGGCGGCATGGGCGCCTATTCGCCGCCGCCCGCCTTCGGCGACGCGCTGCGCGAGATGGTGATGGCGCGTATCGTGCAGCCGACGCTCGCCGAGATGAAGCGGCGCGGCACGCCGTTCCGCGGCGTGCTCTTTGCCGGCCTGATGCTGACCTCGGAGGGCCCGAAGCTGATCGAGTTCAATGTCCGCTTCGGCGATCCCGAATGCCAGGCGCTGCTGCTGCGCCTGCGTTCGGACCTGCTGCCGGCGCTGCTGGCTGCCTGCGACGGAGGCGTCTCCAGCGCCGACCTTCGGTGGTCCGATGATGCGAGCCTGGTGGTGGTGATGGCTGCGGAAGGTTATCCCGGCGCGCCGCGCAAGGGCACGGCGATCAAGGGCCTGGATCGTGCCGCTGCGGTGCCGGGCGCCAAGGTGTTCCACGCCGGCACGGCGCGGCGCGCGGATGGCGCGCTCGTGGCGGATGGCGGCCGCGTGCTGGCGATCGGCGGCACCGGCGCGACGCTGCGCGCGGCGCGCGATGCCGCCTATGCCGCCGTGGATGCGGTGGACTGGCCCGGCGGCTTCTGCCGGCGCGATATCGGTTGGCGCGCGCTGCGGGATCGTGCGGCGTGACCCGCCCGCTGATTGCCATTGACGGCTACAATCTCTCGCTGGAGCAGGGCACCGGCGTCGCGACTTATGCGCGCGGGCTCTCGGCGCGGCTCAAGGCGCTGGGCGCCGAGGTCGGCGTGCTCTACGGCCACCGCTCCTCCGCCGGGAAGGATGGGCTGCTGCGCGAGGTGACCTTCTTCGACCCGCGCGGCGACCTCCCGGGCTGGCGCCGGCCGATGGACGATTTCAACCGGATGATCCGCCTGCGCTTCGGCGTCGAGGCGGTGGAGGTGCCGATCGGCAAGGTCGAGACGACGGCGCTGGATTCGCGCCTGCCGGCCTATGACCGTGTCTGGAACATCCCAAGCCTCTATCGCGCCGCCGTGCTCGGCTTCGGCGCCAGCAACCGGTTCGGCAAGGTGCGGCTGCCGGCGACACCGCGCGTCATGCACTGGACCTATCCGGTGCCGCTGACGGTGGAGGGTGTGCCCAACATCTACACCATCCACGACCTGGTACCGCTCCGCCTGCCCTACACCACACTCGACAACAAGAAGCGCTATCTCGGCACGGTGCGCGGCATCGCAGAACGCGCAGCGCATATCGTGACAGTCAGCGAGGCGTCGAGGCGCGACATCATCAACCTGCTCGACGTGCCGGACGAGCGCGTCACCAACACCGGCCAGGCGGTTGAACTGCCGGATCGCGCGAAGCTCGCGCCCGAATCGCTGGTGCGGCACGAGCTGCAGGGCGTCTTCGGACTGGAGTGGCAGCGCTACTTCCTGTTCTTCGGTGCGATCGAGCCGAAGAAGAATGTCGGGCGCCTCATCGAGGCGTATCTCGCCAGCGGCTCCGAGGTTCCGCTGGTCATCTGCGGCAAGCAGGCCTGGAACGCGCATCAGGAACTCGGCCTGCTCTACGAGGATGATCGCCGCGACTTCGTGCCGCGCGGCCCGGTCGAGGGCGTGCAGGGCATGGCGCGCCGGCTGCGCGAGAAGGTGATCCTGCTGAACTACGTGCCTTTCCGCCTGCTGCTGGGCCTGATCCGCGGGGCGCGGGCGATGCTGTTCCCCTCGCTCTATGAAGGCTTCGGCCTGCCCGTGATCGAGGCGCTGCATCTCGGCACGCCGGTGATGACGGCGAATACGTCTTCCTTGCCCGAGGTGGCGGGCGATGCGGCGCTGCTGGTGGACCCCTACGACACGCGCGCGATGGCGCTCGCGATCCAGGCACTCGATACGAAGGCAGAGTTGCGCGCCGAGCTGTCGGCCAAGGGGCCGGGCCAGGCGGCGAAGTTCGACGCCGCGTCCTACGCGGAACGGGTGCGCGCGCTCTATGCGCGGCTTGGCGTCACGCTCGACGGGCGGGGCTGAGGCCGAAGCGTTCAGCCAGCCCGCAGCACCACGAGCCGAGCCGCGCCATGCGCGCGCTCGGCAAGGAGGGTGAAGCCGGGAAGGTCCAGCGCCTCCGTCTTGCCGATCTCCGCCACGACCAGCGCCCCTGGCGCGATCCAGCCCGCCGCACCGAGCGCGGCAAGGCTGCGCGGCACCAGCGCCTTGCCATAGGGCGGATCGAGGAAGATCAGCGAACACGGCGCATCGGCCGGCGGTGGTCGCGTCGCGTCCCCCTGGATCACGCGGGCACGCCCCTGCTCGCCGAGCGTCGCGATATTGGCGCGCAGCGCGGCGAGCGCGGCGCGGTCCGGCTCGATGAACACGGCCCGCGCAGCATCGCGGGAGAGCGCCTCAAGCCCCAGCGCGCCGGTGCCGGCGAAGGCATCGAGCACATGCGCGCCCTCCACCACGGCGCGGCCGGCCCAGGGCGCGTGCCAGAGCATGTCGAACAGCGCCTGGCGCACGCGCTCCGCCGTCGGGCGCGTGCTGAGCCCCTCCGGCGCCGCGAGGCTACGGCCGCGATGGCGGCCGGCGACGATTCGCGGCACGGGGACGGCGCGGCGCGGCGTTGCGCGCCCGGGGGATCTGGCGCGGGCCGGTGGACTTAGGCGGCGGCTCGGAGGGGATCACCGGCTCGACGCGGCGGCGCGCCGGCTTCTCGCCGATGCCGAGCTGCTCGCGCATCACGCGGGGATGCACCTCCTCCACGCCGCCACGCGGCAGGGTGCCGAGCTGGAAGGGGCCATAGGCGATGCGGATCAGCCGCGTCACCTGAAGGCCGAGATGGGCCATCACCCGGCGGATCTCGCGGTTCTTGCCTTCCTTGAGGCTGACGGTGAGCCAGGCATTCGCGCCCTGGCGGGAATCGAGCCCAGCCTCGATCGGGCCATAGGCGACGCCTTCGATCATCACGCCGCGCTCGAGTCGCGCCAGCGCCGCCTCATCCACCGGCCCGTGGACGCGCACGCGATAGCGCCGCAGCCAGCCATTGCTCGGCAATTCCAGCCGGCGGGCCAGCTCGCCATCATTGGTCAACAGGAGCAGCCCCTCGGAGGTGATGTCGAGCCGCCCCACCGAGACCACGCGCGGCAGGCCCGGCGGCAGCTTCTCGAAGACGGTGGGCCGCCCCTCCGGGTCGCGATGCGTGGTCACCAGGCCGTCGGGCTTATGGTAGCGGAACAGCCGCGTGCGCTCCGGCGGCACGACCGGCTTGCCCTCGACGGTGATGCGGTCGGCGGGACCGATGAAGGTGGCCGGCGTCTCCACCAGCTTGCCGTTGAGCTTGACCTTGCCCTCCGCGATCAGCTTCTCGGCGTCGCGCCGCGAGGCGATGCCGGCGCGCGCCAGATACTTCGCGATCCGCTCGCCGCGCTTCAGATCGTCCTCCACCTCGTCGCTCATCCGCGCGCGGCCTTCACAAACGCGTCGAGGATCGCGGGATCGCGAGGGTCCACCGCGTATTCGGGGTGCCACTGCACGCCGAGGGCGAAGCGATAGCCGGGGTGCTCCACGCCCTCGATCACCCCGTCCGGCGCGACGGCATTCACCACCGCGCCCGCGCCCGGTGTCGCCACCGCCTGGTGGTGCGCGCTGTTCACGGCCATCGGCGTGTCGCCGACGATGCGGGCCAGAAGCGTGCCGCCGCAGACCTCCACGGCGTGGCCGGGTTCCGTGCGCGGGTTCGGCTGCTCATGCGCCAGCGCGCCGGGCACCTCGTCCGGGATGTGCTGGATCAGCGTGCCGCCGAAGGCGACGGCCAGGAGCTGCTGGCCGCCGCAGATGCCGAGCACGGGCAGGTCGCGCGCCAGCGCCGCGCGCACCGCGGCGAGTTCGAAATCCGTACGGCCCGGCTTCAGCGTGACCTTCGGATGCGGCGCCCCGCCGCCCCAGAGCGCCGGGTCCACGTCGAACGCGCCGCCGGTCACCAGCAGCCCGTCCAGCCGGTCCAGGTACTCCTCCGCGAGATCGGGATGGTGCGGGAGCGCCACCGGCAGGGCCCCGGCGGCGATGAGACTCGAAAAGTAGTTCTGGCGGAGCGCGTACCAGGGCAGCTTGGACCACCCGCCGGCGGGCTCCGCATCCAGGGTCACGCCGATGACGGGCTTGCGCATGGTGCGTTGCTAGACCTGCACCCCGTGTCGCGGCAAGCATGCCGCATGACGCCGATGGAGATCGCCCTTGCCGAGGCCCGGGCCGCCGCCGCGCGGGGCGAGGTCCCAGTCGGCGCCGTCGTGACCGATGCGGCCGGCGCCGTGCTGGCCCAGGCCGGCAACGCGGTGGAGGCGCGCCGCGATCCCTCCGCGCATGCCGAGATGCAGGCGCTGCGCGCGGCGGCGGCGGCATCGGGCGACAAGGTCCTGCCCGGGGCGACGCTCTGGGTCACGCTGGAGCCTTGCGCGATGTGCGCCGCGGCCGCCAGCCTCTTCAGGGTGAGGCGCCTGGTCTTCGGCGCCTACGACCCGAAGGGCGGCGCGGTGGAGCACGGCCCCCGCTTCTTCGCGCAGCCCACCTGCCATCACGCGCCCGAGGTGATCGGCGGCGTGCGGGAGGGCGAGAGCGCGACGCTGCTCAAGGATTTCTTCGCCGCACTCCGATAGCAGCCTACATGAAATGGTCCGCGAACTGCTCGCGCAGCTTCGTCTTGAGGATCTTGCCCGTGGCCGTGTGCGGAATTTCGTCCACCACCACGACATCATCCGGCATCCACCACTTCGCGACATGCGGCGCGATGTGGTCGAGCACAGCCTGCTTCTGCACGCTCCGGCCCTGCTTCGGCACCACGATCAGCAGCGGCCGCTCATCCCATTTCGGGTGCCGTGCCGCCACCACCGCGGCCTCCGCGACGTCCGGATGGCCGACCGCGAGATTCTCCAGCTCGATGGACGAAATCCATTCGCCGCCGGACTTGATCACGTCCTTCGTGCGGTCCGTAATGTGCATGTAGCCATGCGCGTCGATCGTCGCGACGTCGCCGGTCTCGAACCAGCCATCCGGGGTCAGCGCGTCCTTCCCGGCCTTGAAATAGGCCTTGGTCACGGTCGGGCCCTGCACCTGGAGATTGCCGAAGGTCACGCCGTCCCAGGGCTTCTCCGCCCCGTCGTCGCCGACGATGCGCATGTCCACCGTGAAGGGCGGGAAGCCCTGCTTATCCTGCAGGGCGATCATCGCCTCGGCATCGCCGCCCGCGACCTCCGGCTTCACGCCGCAGATCGTGCCGATCGGCGACATCTCCGTCATGCCCCAGGCATGCATCACCTCCACGCCGCGATCGGCGAAGGCGCGGGTGATCGCGGGTGGACAGGCGCTGCCGCCGATCACCACGCGCTTCAGCGTGCTGAGCGTCGAGCCAGTTGCCTCCATGTGCTGCAGCAGCGCCAGCCACACGGTCGGCACCGCGGCGGTGAAGGTGACGCCTTCCTTCTCCATCAGCTCATGGATCGAGGGGCCATCCAGCTTCGGACCCGGCAGCACCAGCCCCGCCCCGGTCAGCGCGGCCGAGAAAGGCAGGCACCACCCATTGGCGTGGAACATCGGCACCACCGGCATGACGCGATCCGCCGAGCGCAGCCCGAACATGTCCGCCGCGCAGGAGGCCATGGCGTGCAGCACGTTGGACCGGTGGGAATAGAGCACGCCCTTCGGCTCCCCCGTGGTGCCGGAGGTATAGCAGAGGCCGGCGGCGGCGTTCTCCTCGACCTCTGCCCAGGCGAAGTCGCCATCCGCCTCGGCCAGCCAGGATTCGTAGTCCACCGCGCCGGGCAGCGATGTCGCCGGCATATGCGCCGCATCGGTCAGGATCACGTAGCGCGTCACATGCGGCAAGCTCGGGGCGAGCTTCTGGAGCAGCGGCACGAAGGTGAGGTCGGCCAGCATCATCCGGCTCTCGGCGTGGTTGAGGATCCAGCCGATCTGGTCCGGGAAGAGCCGCGGGTTGAGCGTGTGGTAGATCGCGCCGGCGCCGGTGATGCCGTACCAGGCCTCGATATGGCGCCAGGTGTTCCAGGCCAGCGTCGCGATCCGGTCGCCCGGGCGGACGCCTTCCCGCGCCAGGCGCTGCGCGACGCGCAGGGAACGCGCCCGCACGGTGCGATAATCGGTGGCGTGGAACGGCCCCTCCACGCTGCGGCTGGCGATGCGCCGCGCGCCGTGGTGGCGCGCCGCATGGTCCAGCAGCCGGTGGATGCGCAGCGGCCAATCCTGCATGAGACCGAGCATGGTCGTCCTCCCTGTCCTGCCGGCGTTACGCGGCGCGCCTCGCGGCGGATGCGGCCCGGCCCGGATTGCCGGCGATTGTCCGGCGGAAACCCAGCGGCGCGCAACGGTGGCCGCCACCGCCGCGCCGAGCTAGGCTCAGGGCATGCCTGACGCCGGCGGCGCGCCGCTGACCCGGACCGTGACGGAGCCGCACCGCCGGCGATGGCTCTCGCCGCTGCTGCGCCGCATCCTGCTGCTCAATGCGCTGCCGCCGGCGCTACTGGCGGTGGCGCTGCTCTATCTCGACCAGTACCAGAACGGGCTGCTCGCCGCCGAGGTGGCGGGGCTGCGCACCCAGGCGCGGATCTATGCGGGCGCGATCGCCGAGGCCGCGACCCGCACCCGGGACGACCGCACCGCCCTGGTCCCGGAGGCCGCCCGCCCGCTGCTGCGCCGGCTGGTCGAGCCCTCGCCCAACACCCAGGCGCGGCTCTTCGACACCTCCGGCCTGCTCGTCGCCGACAGCCGTGTGCGGGAGGGGCCGGGCGGCGCGATCGTGACGGAGCCGCTGCCGCCGCCCGAGCCGCGCGGCGCCTTCGCCGGCACCGTCGCGGGGCTCTACGACCGCGTCCTGACGGTCCTGCCGCGCAGCACGACGACCCAGGATGTGACGGTGGACGTCAACCCCGACGCGCCTTCCTTCGACTGGCAGCCGGAATTCGGCGGCACGCAGCCGGGGGGCGACCGGCAGGAGGAGCTGCGCCTCGCGCTCGAAGGCGGCGTGCGGCCCTATATCCGGCGCACGGCGGAGGGGCGGCTGCTGGTCTCGGTGGCGGAGCCTGCCTGGCGCGGCGCGCAATCCGTCGGCATCGTGCTGCTGACACGCGAGGCGCGGGAGGTGGATGCGCGGCTGCTGGAAATCCGCGTTTCCGTACTGGCCCTCTTCGGGCTTGCGCTGGTGCTGACGGTGCTGGCCAGCTTCTACCTGGCACGCACGCTCGCCACGCCGATTCTCCAGCTTGCCGAAGCCGCGGCCGCGATGCGCGAAGGCGAGGGCCGCGGCGGCAGCGTGCCGGCTGGGCTGCTCAGCCGCGATGACGAGATCGGCGTGCTCGCCCGCGATCTCCAGACCGCGGCGCGGGCGCTCTGGGCGCGGATCGACGCCAATGAGCGCTTCGCCGCGGATGTCGCGCATGAGTTGCGCAACCCGCTGACCTCCGTCCGCTCTGCGATCGAGACGCTGCGGCGGATCGAGGACACCGCCAAGCAGAAGCGGCTGCTGCAGATCATCTCCGACGACGCGGTTCGGATGGACCGGCTGATCGCCGACATCTCGGACAGCTCAAAGGTGGATGCGGAGCTCTCGCGCACCATCGCCCAGCCGGTGAATGTCGCGCCGATCCTTTCGGCGCTGGCCGAGCTTCACGCCGCGACGCGCGAGGAAGGCGACCCGCATGTCGAGCTGGAGATTCCCGCCACCGTCGTGGTGCGTGGCGTCGAGGGGCGGCTGGTGCAGGTGTTCCGCAACCTCATCGGCAACGCGCTGTCCTTCAGCCCGAAGGACGGCAAGGTGACGGTGCGCGCCCGCATGCTCGGCGCGCATGTCGAGTTCACGGTCGAGGATGAAGGCCCCGGCATCCCCGAGGCGAAGCTCGAAAGCATCTTCGACCGCTTCTATTCCGAGCGTCCGCATGGCGAGCGGTTCGGCCAGCATTCGGGGCTGGGCCTGTCCATCTCGCGCCAGATCATCGAAGGGCTGCGCGGCCGGATCGCGGCGGAGAACCGGCGGGACGCCGAGGGCAAGGTGATTGGCGCGCGGTTCATCCTCCGCCTGCCGGCCGCCTGATCAGGGCCGCAGCGACAGCCCCTGCGCCTCTGCCAGGATCGCATTGACGCGCTCCAGCGGCAGCAGCACCGCATCCACCACCTTGCCGGAGCGGCCGGGCGGGTCCTGGGTGAGCCAGCCGCGCCCGTCCTCGAAGACGTAGTCGAAGCCGGCGTAGTTCTCCCGGCGCAGCCACTCCATCACCTCGGGCCAGTTGTTGCGCTCGGCCGTGATCACGGGGCGATGGCGGCGGACCGCGGGGGTGATGCCCTCCAGCACGCGGCGCTCGAAGCCTTCGACGTCAATCTTGACCAGACGCAGCGCCTCCGGCTCCCCGATGCGTTCGAGGCGGCGCACCACGGCCGGGACCTCGACGACAGAGAGCGCCGCGCGGTCGGTCTCCGCCTTCAACAGGCGCCGGACCACATGGTCCTTGTCGAGTTCCGTGCGACGTAGCGAGGCGTTGGAACTGGGGCCGAACCCCTGCTCGCCGCGCACCACCGGCACATGCAGCGGCATCGCCGCGTCCTCGTCGGCGATGCCGCAGAGGAAGACCCGCACCTCGTTGGGCACCAGGCCGGCCGCGAAGGCGAGGCTTTCGGCGCAGAGCGGGTTGGGCTCGAAGGTCCAGATCGCCATGCGCGGGTTGAACATGGCGAAGCTCACCACGCTCTGGCCGACATTGGCGCCGATATCGAGGAAACTGCCCTCCCACGACGCGAAATGCCGCCAGAGCGTGAGCCAGGCGTGGTACGGGGTGCGCGAATCCCACAGACGGCGCAGATAGTCCGAGACAGCGGTGTCCCGGATATTGACCGCTGTCTTGTCCGGCAGGAGCGCGCCTCGATCCCACCGTCTCATCTCAGCCAACATGACGTCTCCATTCGATCGTCACATCCAAAAAAAGTGGCAGACTTGGCCCCTCGGCGCAACGGACCCAATTATCACGCCATGAACCCCCTGACCCGCCGCGCGGCCCTCCAGGCCGCCGCTGCCGCCGCCGCGGCCGGGGCGATCGCGCCGATCGCCACGGCCCAACCTGCCGCCGAGCGGCCCCTGTTCGGCGCCGAGCTGCGCACGCTGCCGAACGGGCTGCGCGTCGCCTTCGTCGAGGCGCGGCGAGCGCCCGTCGTGGCACAATACGCCTATGTCTCGGCCGGCGGGGCGGAAGATCCGCCCGGGCGGTCCGGCGTGGCGCATTTCCTGGAGCACATGCTGTTCAAGGGCAGCCCGCGGGTGCCCTCCGGCGAATTCTCCCGCCGCGTGGCGCGGGAGGGGGGCAACGACAACGCCTTCACCTCGCGCGACGTCACCGGGTACTTCCAGCATGTCGAGGCCGGCCGCTTCGACCTGATCGCCATGATGGAGGCCGACCGCTTTGCCGGCGCGCTGATTCCCGAGGCTGAGCTGGAATCGGAGCGCAGGGTGATCCTGGAAGAGCGCGCGCAGCGCACCGGCTCCTCGCCGCGGGCGCTGTTCTACGAAAGCTACCAGGCGGCGATGTGGGGCCCGCAGCATTGGGGCGGCCGCCCGATCATCGGCTGGGAGGAGGAGATCCGGGCGATCACGCATGCCGACCTGCTGGACTTCTTCCGCGCGCGCTACGCCGCCGGCAACGCGGTGCTCGTGGTGACCGGCGCCCTGGAGCGCGAGGCGTTCTGGCGCATCGTCCAATCGGAATGGGGCGCGCTGCCTGCCGGGCCAGCGGTCCCGCGGGACCGCGCCCCCGTCCCGACCGTGGCGCCGACCCCGCGCTACAACCGCAACGACGCCAGGCTGCGGGGCGAGGCGAGTTTCGTTCGGTCCTGGTTCGCGCCGTCCGCCACCGCGGGCGAATCGCGCCATGGCGACCCGCTGGAGGTGCTGCGCCATGTGCTGGGCGGCGGCACCGGGTCACGCCTGCACCGCGCGCTGGTCGAAGCGGGCCTCGCCGTGGCGGCCGGCGCTTCCTACGATTCCGACGTGGCGTCCTGGACCGACTTCGACATCACCGCGACGCCCCGGCGTGACGTTCCGCTGGCGCAACTGGAGGAAGCGGCGACCGCGGTGGTCAAGCGGCTGCTCGACGACGGCGGCCCGACGGAGGCCGAGGTCGCGCGCTCCATCCGCCAGATGACCGCCGGCGCGCTGCTGGCGCTCGATGGGCTCGGCGCGGCGCCGCGGATGATCGGCAATGCGCTCGCCATCGGTCTGTCGATCGAAAGCGTCGAGTTCTGGCCGCAGCGGCTGCGCGCGGTCACCCGGGACCAGGTGGCCGAGGCCGCGGTCGCGGTGCTCGGCCGATCGGGCGGCGCGAGTGGCTGGCTGCTGCCCGAGGGCGTCGCCGCGCCGGCGGAGATCGGGCTGTGAGTGGGACCTTCAGGCTCGACATCCAGACCGTCACCGCCGGAAGCCGCATTGCCTGGCTGATCGAGGATCACGCGATCCCGGTCGTCTCGCTCGCCTGGGCGTGGCGCGGCGGCACCGCGCTCGATCCGGACGAACATGCCGGCGCTCGCTCCTGACGGAGGGCGCCGGACCGCTCGACAACGCCGCCTTCGCCGACGCGGTGCGGGACGAGGGGATCGGCCTCGGCTTCGAGGCGCAGCGGGACGGCTTCGAGGGATCGCTGCGCGCGCTGTCGCCGGCGCTGCCCGAGGCGATCCGGCTCGCCAACCTGGCGATGCGGGCGCCGCGGCTTGACGCCTCGGCGGTCACGCGGGTCCGGGCGCGGGCCATCGCGGGACTGCGCGCCCAGCTCGAGACGCCGCGTGGCCAGGTCGGGCGGGCCTTCTGGGCGGCGGCCTTCCCGGAGCATCCGGCCGGGCGGCCGGGCAGCGGCACGCTCGAGACGGTGACGACCCTGCCGGAAAGCGCGATCCGCGCCGCATTGGCCCGGCAGCTTCGCCAGGATGGCCTGCTGATCGCCGCCGCAGGCGCGATCACGCCGGAGGCGCTCGCACGGGCCCTACCCGCGCTGTTCGAAGGCCTGCCGGAGGGCGCGCCGCCCACGCCGCCCGACCTGCCGCCGTTCCGCCCGTTCGGACAGCGGATCATCCAGGTCGCCTCGCCGCAATCGGCCATCCTGTTCGGCCAGGCCGGGCTGCCGATCGCCGATCCGGATTGGGAAACCGCGCAGGTCGTGCTGCGCGTCCTGGCCGGAGGCGGCTTCTCCTCCCGTCTCATGGAGGCGGTGCGCGTGCGTCGCGGGCTTGCCTACGGGATCGGCGCCGGGCTCGATTCGCTGTTCGGGCAGGGCGTGATCATCGGCTCCTCCGCCACCGACAATGCGCGCGTGGCCGAGACCATCGCCGTGACGCGGGAGGAATGGGCGCGGATGGCCGGCGCGGGGCCGGATGCCGCGGAGCTTGACGACGCAGTCGCCTTCCTCACCGGCAATCTGCCGCTGCAATTCACTGATACGCGCCGTATCGCGGGCACGCTCCTCGCCCTGCAGCGCAACGGGCGGCCGATCACCTGGCTGAACGACCGCGCCGACCGGCTGCGCGCCCTGACTCCGGCCACCGCTCGCGCGGTGGCCTCGCGGTTGCTCGCGCCGGAGACGCTGTCCGTTGCGATCGCCGGGCAGCCGGAAGGCGTGTAGCGGGATCTACAGCAATTCGAGCTGCCGCGGCGCGGCCTGGGGCGGGCGGAACTGGGAGCGGTCAAGCGTGCTGCCCATGTTGCCGCGGCCATCGAGCCCGAAGCGGCGCATGGCGAGCCGGAACCGCTGCGCGATCAGCTCCGCGTAGGGGCCGGTGCCAGTCTGGCGGATGCGGAAGCGGCTGTCGTAGAGCTGGCCGCCGCGCGTCTCGCGCACAAGCGCCAGCACGCGGGCGGCTCGGTCAGGATGATGCTCGTGCAGCCAGGCCTCGAACATGCCGCTGATCTCCAGCGGCAGGCGAAGCAGCACATAGCCTGCGCGCGTGGCGCCGGAACGGGCGGCCATCTCCAGGATGCGCTCGATTTCCATGTCGTTGAGGCCGGGAATGATCGGCGCGACCAACGCCGCGGTCGGGATGCCTGCGGCGGCGAGTGCGGAGACCGCCTCGAGCCGCTTGAGCGGCGAGGCGGCGCGGGGTTCCATCAGCCGGGCCAGCTTCAGGTCGAGCGTGGTCACCGACAGGCAGACATGCACCAGGTTCCGCTCCGCCATCCGCTTCAGGATATCGAGATCGCGCAGGACGGTGGCGGATTTGGTGACGATGGTCACCGGGTGGCCGAAGCGTTCCAGCACCTCCAGTACACGGCGGGTGATGCCGAGGGTGCGTTCGACCGGCTGGTACGGGTCGGTGTTCGAGCCGAGCGCGACCGGCGCGCATTGGTAGCCTGGCTTCGACAGCTCCTTCTCCAGCAACTCCGGCAGGTCCGGCTTGAAGAGAAGCTTCGTCTCGAAATCGAGGCCTGGCGACAGGCCGACATAGGCGTGGCTGGGCCTTGCGTAGCAATAGACGCAGCCATGCTCGCAGCCGCGATAGGGGTTCAGCGAGCGGTCGAAGCCAATATCGGGGCTGTCGTTCCAGGCCAGCGCCGATTTCGCCTTTTCCCGGATCAGCTCGGTCGGCAGCGGCGGGAGATCCGCGAACTCCGCGGCGAGCGTGCCCCAGCCATCGTCGCACCGCTCGGTCCGCGCCGATTCGTACCGCACGGGGGGATTGGTGACGGCGCCCCGGCCCTTCCGGGCCAGGGAGGGCAGGGCACCTCCATCCGGCATGCTCGCTCTCCGAATTCCTGCTTTGTTCCAGGGCAACTTGCCGTTGTGAGGTGCGGCGCGTCAAGAACAAAATGCGAATAGAGGGCTTGTCGGTCGTCATCCCCGCGCTGAATGCCGCCGGCCGGATCGGCGCGGCGCTGAACGCGCTTGGCACGGCGCCGGAGGCGATCCTCGTCGTGGATGGCGGCAGCACGGACGGCACGCCGCGCATCGCCGGAGCCGCGGGCGCCCGGGTGATCTCCGCCGCCCGCGGGCGCGGCCCGCAGATCGCCGCGGGCGTGTTGGCGGCGTCGGGCCCATGGCTGCTGCTGCTGCACGCCGATACGCGGCTCGCGCCCGGTTGGGTCGAGGCCGTGCGCGACGCCATGCGCGATCCGTCCCGCGCCGGCTACTTCCGCTTCGCGCTGGACGATGCGGCACCGGCAGCGCGCCGGCTGGAAGCGGCCGTCGCGTGGCGATGCCGCGTGCTCGCGCTGCCCTATGGGGATCAGGGCCTGCTGATCCATCGCGATCTGCTGGACGAGGTCGGCGGCATCCGGCCATTGCCGCTGATGGAGGATGTGGACCTGGTCCGCCGGCTCGGCCGCCGGCGGCTGCGGGCATTGGATGCGACGGCGCTTACCAGCGCGGTGCGCTGGCAACGCGAAGGCTACCTGCGGCGCTCCGCGCGCAACCTGCTGTGCCTCTCGCTCTGGTTCCTCGGCGTGCCGCCGCGCATCATCGCGCGACTTTACAGGGGCCGTCGGGCATGAAGGGCGACACCGTCATCGTCTTCGCGCGAGCGCCGCGGCTGGGCGCCGTCAAGCGGCGGCTGGCGAGCGGCATCGGCGCGATGGCGGCGCTGCGGTTCTACCGCGGCCAGCTCGCGGCGACGCTTACCGAGGTGTCGCGCGACGGTCGCTGGCGTACCCTGGTTGCGACGACGCCCGATCGCGGGCGCTGGCCGCTGCGCGTGCCGCGCATCCCGCAAGGGCCGGGCGATCTCGGCGCGCGGATGGCCCGCGCGCTGGCGCGCTTTCGCCGCGCGGTGATCGTCGGCAGCGACATCCCCGGCCTTGCCCGGCGCGACATCGCCGAGGCCTTCCGGGCGCTCGGCCGCGCGGATGCGGTGTTCGGGCCCGCCGAGGATGGCGGCTATTGGCTGGTGGGCCTTGGCCCGAGGCGGCCAGCACATCCCTTCGCGGCGGTGCGATGGTCGAGCGAGCATGCGCTTGGCGACACGCTCGCCAATTTCCACGGCCGCCGCATCGCGCTGCTGCGCAGCCTGCGCGACGTGGACACGGACGATGACCTGCGCGCGGTGAGGATGCAGCGATGAGCAACCCCGACTGGTCCTGCACCAGCACCGATTACGCGAAGCATCGCCAGGGCTTTCCACCGCGCTTCTACGACATGATCGCGAGGGAGGGCCTGTTCGCGCCGGGCATGCGCGTGCTCGACCTCGGCACCGGGACGGGCACGGTGGCGCGCGCGCTGGCCTCACGCGGCGGAGACGTGCTCGGCCTCGACGCCGCGCCCGGCCAGATCGCGGCAGCGCGCAGCCTCGCCGCCGCCGAGGGCGCCAGCCTGCGCTTCGAGGAGGGTCTGGCCGAGCGCACCGGCCAGCCCGATGCGTCCTTCGACCTCGTGGTCGCCGCGCAATGCTGGCATTGGTTCGACCGCGGGCTGGCGGCCACCGAGGCGCGGCGGATCCTCAAGCCGGGCGGCGTGCTGCTGATCTGCCACTACGATTGGCTCCCGCTTCCTGGCAGCGTCGCGCATGCCAGCGAATTCCTCATCGAGGCGCACAACCCGCGCTGGCGCATGGGCCGCACCACCGGCTTCTACCCGCAATGGGGCAACGATCTGTCGCTCGCGCGCTTCACCCGCCTCGCCTTCGCCGGCTTCGACCATGAGGCGGTCTATGCGCGTGCCGACTGGCTGGGGCGCATCCGCGCCTCGGGCGGCATCGGCGGCGGGCTGGAGCCCAAGGCCGTCGCGCGCTTCGATACCGAGCATGCCGCGCTGCTCGATGCCCGCTTCCCGGCCGAGCCGCTGACGGTGCCGCACCGCGTCTTTGCGATCTGGGGATGGCGCGATTAGCCTTTGCGCAATCCTTGCCCGCGCAGGATGCGCGGCGGAGGAACCCCATGCCCGACAGCGATGATGCGCGCGAGGCGAGGCTCGCCATCGCGCGGCACCTGGCCGAGCTGCACCGGCTGCATCTCTCGCTCGCGGCCGACAGCCGCCGCCTCAAGGCGCTGACGCATGAGGGCCGCGGCCAGGCGGAGATCGAGATCGCCGCCGAGATGCTGGAACAGTACATGGCCGCGACCGGCGCCTTCCTCGAGAACATGCGCGGCCGTTTCGAGGCGCGCCTGCCCCTGCTGCGCCGCGCCGAGCCGCGCGGCACGGAGATCGCACCCGGCCAGGGCGCGAGCGGGCATGGGCCCTTCTGGTATGCCTTCTCCCGCCTCTGCGCGGCACTTCGGCAGGCGGAGCGAAGGGTGGGGTAGCGCGCGACGTCAGGCTCCGGCTATGCGCACCCCATGCCGGATTTCTTCCTCGAATCGGCGCATGGTGGGCGTGTCGCAGGGCTCGACGAGGCGGGGCGCGGGCCGCTGGCGGGGCCGGTCATGGCGGCCGCCGTGGTGTTCCTCGCGCCGCCGCCAGCCGCGCTTGCGGAACTGCTCGACGACTCGAAGAAGCTGACGGCGGCCCGGCGCGACATCGCCTTCGCCGCGCTGCGCCGCGCTGCCCTCGACGGCTTGCTGCAATTCGGCATCGCGGCAGCGAGCGCCGACGAGATCGGGCGGATCAACATCCTTCGCGCGAGCCAGCTTGCGATGGCGCGAGCGCTCGCCCGGCTGCCATCGCCGCCGACACTGGCGCTTGTGGACGGCAACCAGGCGCCGGTGCTGCCCTGCCCCGTGCGCTGCGTGATCGGCGGGGATGCGGTGTGCCTCTCGATCGCGGCGGCCTCGATCCTGGCCAAGGTGACGCGCGACCGCGCGATGGCGCGGCTCGATCGCCGTTGGCCGGGCTACGGCTTCGCCAGCCACCAGGGCTACGCGACCGCCACGCATCGCGCGGCGCTCGCCCGGCTCGGGCCGACGCCGCATCACCGGCGCGGCTTCGCGCCCGTGGACCAGGCGCGCTTCGCCTTCGGTTGACGCCGGGAGTCCGCGCGCCGCATGGTGCCGTGCCGATTCGCGAGGGGGTTTCGCAGCAGACGATGGGCACGGGTCTCGACCTGCCGCTCGACCAAGTGCTGGTCGGCGACTGCATCGAGACGCTGCGGCGCCTGCCGCCGGCCTCGGTGCATGCCGTCTTCGCGGACCCACCCTACAACCTCCAGCTCAAGGGCGAATTACGGCGGCCCGATTCCTCCGTGGTGGACGCGGTGGACGATGCCTGGGACCGCTTCGCGGATTTCGGCGCCTATGACGCCTTCTGCCGCGAATGGCTCGCGGAATGCCGCCGCATCCTGCGCAAGGACGGCACGCTCTGGGTGATCGGCAGCTACCACAATGTCTTCCGGCTCGGCACGGCGATGCAGGATTTGGGATTCTGGATCCTCAACGACGTGATCTGGCGCAAGGCCAACCCGATGCCGAACTTTCGGGGGCGCCGCTTTACCAATGCGCACGAGACGCTGATCTGGGCAGCGCGCGGGCCGGACAGCCGCTACCGCTTCAACTACCAGGCGATGAAGGCGCTGAACGAGGATCTCCAGATGCGGAGCGACTGGTTCATCCCGCTCTGCACCGGCGCGGAGCGGCTGCGCAACGACTCGGGCGGTAAGCTGCACCCGACGCAGAAGCCGGAGGCGCTGCTGCACCGCGTGATCCTCGCCTGCACGCAGCCCGGCGAGGTGGTGCTGGACCCCTTCCTCGGCACCGGCACCACGGCCGCAGTGGCGAAGCGCCTGGGCCGCCGCTTCATCGGCATCGAGCGCGAAGAGAGCTACGCGGAAGGCGCCCGCAAGCGCCTCGCTTCCGTGCAACCGGTGGAGGAAAGCGTCGCACTCGCCCTGCCGAGCCGGCGCGAACAGCCGCGCATCGCCTTTGGCGTGCTGGTGGAACGCGGCATGGTGCCGGTCGGCGCGACGCTCACCGATCGGCAGCGGCGCTGGCGCGCGCAGGTCGGCGCCGATGGCACGCTGCGTTGTGGCGCGGCGGCGGGCTCCATCCACAAGGTCGGCGCCGAGTTGCAGGCGGCGCCCTCCTGCAATGGCTGGACTTTCTGGTTCCTCGAAGGCCGCGACGGCAGGCTTCGCCTGCTCGACGAGTTGCGGCAGGAGGCGGTGGCGCAGGGTGGGTGAGGCGCATCCGGTCCTCTGGCTGATCGCGGGCCCGAACGGCGTCGGCAAGACCACCTATGCGCGGCGTTACCTCAAGC
>VFQR01001178.1_pt1 | contig 21732 bp, 18 predicted proteins | sample 3512321 | NCBI WGS metagenome assembly VFQR01 (sample SAMN10412374, study PRJNA504923) | tailings metagenome | isolation source: Relicate 3 Philex TSF1 revegetated site | place: Philippines: Tuba, Benguet | collected 2017-08-29 | reverse complement strand
TTAAAGAAGCTCATAGTTTGGGACAGAATTACATTAATACTGAACACTTACTCTTAGGATTAACTGAAGCGGGGGAAGGTGTCGCCGCCAAAGTACTGCAAAATCTAGGGGTTGACTTTAAGTCTGTCCGTAGTGCAATTACTCGCCGTCTGGGTGAAAATGCCCCGGCTTTTGCTGGTGTTGGTAATCAAAAGCGCACCCAAACCCTAACTATGGAAGAGTTTGGCAGAAATCTGACCAAATTAGCCCAAGCAGGTCAACTCGACCCCGTAGTTGGTCGTGAGAAGGAAATTGAGCGTGCTGTCCAAATTCTCGGTCGCCGCACGAAAAATAATCCCGTGTTGATTGGGGAACCAGGAGTTGGTAAAACTGCGATCGCAGAAGGTTTAGCTCAGCGTATTGTTAATCAAGATATCCCCGAATCATTACAAGATAAGCAAGTCATCAGCCTAGACATGGGTTTATTGGTGGCTGGAACTCGCTTCCGTGGCGATTTTGAAGAACGGATTAAAAAAGTCGTGGAAGAAGTCCGTTCTGTGGGCAATATCATCTTGGTGATTGACGAAATTCACACTTTGGTCGGCGCTGGTGGTACAGAAGGCGGTTTGGATGCAGCTAACATCCTTAAACCCGCTTTGGCACGGGGTGAACTCCAGTGTATCGGCGCAACCACCCTCGATGAATATCGTAAGCATATCGAACGCGATGCCGCCCTAGAGCGTCGTTTCCAACCGATTATGGTCGGTGAACCATCAGTAGAGGAAACCGTACAAATTCTTTACGGCTTGCGCGGTGCTTATGAACAACACCACAAAGTCACAATTTCTGACGCAGCGGTAGTAGCAGCAGCCAAGTTGTCAGATAGGTATATTAGCGATCGCTTTTTGCCAGATAAAGCAATAGACTTAATTGATGAAGCTGGCTCCCGCGTTCGTCTGCGGAACTCTCAAAGTTCTCCCAATAAAGAACTCAAGCGCGAACTCGCTGGCGTCACCAAAGCCAAAGAAGCAGCAGTCAGAGTCCAAGATTTTGATAAAGCCGGACAACTGCGCGACCAAGAATTGGAACTCACATCTCAACTGCAAGCTGGGATAGCAGAAAACGAGAAATTTGTCAATACTGCTGTAGTTGACGAAGAAGACATCGCCCAAATCGTGGCTTCTTGGACTGGTGTACCAGTCAACAAGCTAACTGAATCTGAATCAGAGTTGCTGCTGCACCTAGAAGACACCCTGCACCAGCGGCTCATCGGTCAAGAGCAAGCAGTCACATCTGTATCTCGTGCCATCCGTCGCGCCCGCGTCGGCTTAAAAAATCCCAATCGTCCTATTGCTAGCTTTATCTTTTCTGGCCCCACTGGCGTTGGTAAAACAGAATTGGCTAAAGCCTTGGCTGCTTATTTCTTTGGTTCGGAAGAAGCGATGGTTCGCTTAGATATGTCCGAATACATGGAAAGCCACACCGTCTCCAAATTAATTGGTTCGCCTCCTGGTTATGTAGGATACGATGAAGGCGGACAGCTAACTGAATTAGTGCGGCGCAAACCTTACACAGTGCTGCTTTTCGACGAAATCGAAAAAGCGCACCCCGATGTATTCAATATGCTGCTGCAAATATTGGACGACGGTCAACTTACTGATGCCAAAGGTCGGAAAGTGGATTTCAAGAACACGCTGATCATTTTGACCTCTAACATCGGTTCCAAGGTGATTGAAAAAGGCGGTAGTGGTTTAGGCTTTGATTTTGACACCCAAGCCGACGCTAGTTACAACCGCATTCGGAACTTGGTAAATGAAGAAATGAAAGCTTACTTCCGTCCTGAGTTCCTCAACCGTCTCGATGAGATTATCGTCTTCACCCAGCTTTCTAAGGATGAAGTCAAGCAAATCGCTGAAATTATGCTCCGTGATGTTGCTAGCCGCTTAACAGAAAAAGGAATTACTTTAGAAGTTAGCGATCGCTTCAAAGAACGTGTGGTACAAGAAGGCTATAATCCCAGCTATGGTGCCAGACCATTACGCCGAGCAATCATGCGCCTTTTGGAAGATTCCCTCGCCGAAGCAATGCTATCTGGTGAAATTGTAGACGGAGACACAGCGGTTATCGATGTTGACGATGACTCCCAAGTAAAAGTCCAAAAATCAGCAAAACGAGAGTTGTTATTGGCAAATGTTGGCTAATATTTATACCTAATCACTTTTTGCTGTAATATTTTAGGAACACTCTAGCCTCTTGCTTAGGCAGAGGTACAAACAGGGGCATCTCAGACAAACATCAAGTGAAATGGTATTATATGCTTCACCTCTGGTAGAAATACCAGGGGCTTTTTTTTTCAACAGACCTGCCTTGAAAATAGGGACTGGGGACTGGGGACTAGGAAAGAGATATTTTAAAGGCAGGTCTAACTAGTAGCCACCAAAATTTTCTAACAACTCAAAAATCTACTCATCGTCCACATCTGCAAATATAGATTCTAAATCCCGATAACCGCTAACTACCCGCACAATCACAACACTAACTTCAAAAACTCGATAAAAAATAATATAGCCATTCAACGGTATGCCTCTCAGACTGGGGTCAAATTTGGCGTAACTTCGGCCTATATTCGGGAATTGAGCTATATTTTGGCATTTATTATTAAATTCTCCAATAAATCTTTCCCCAGCGTTGACATTGCGAACTAAAAAATAATCCAAAATTTCATCTAAATCTTGGCTTGCTTCCTTGGCAATAAAGTATTCCATCATCCTTGAGTCTCACGGGCTTTGCGTAATTTCTCCTCCAGTCGCGCCATCACCACTTCACCACCTACTACGTCTCCACGTTCGATAGAAGCCAGCCCAGCCGCTAATTTTTTCTTAGTTTCTTCTTCCCATTCCTGATAACCCTTCTCCCATTCCTCCAGCAGTTTCAATGCTTTAATAATCACATCTTCAGCATTGTCATATCTACCTGTAGCAATTCGGGTTTGTATAAATTGCTCGTATTCCGCTTTCAGTTGGATGTTCATAGTTTTTACCTCTAGTTAATTAAGAGTGTTACCTAGCCAGATTTTCTGTAGCTCGTAAAACTCACTTGCGGGTTATTTTCCTCAGAGGACGTTTGTAAAGTCTACCGTTGTATCAATATTTCCCCGAACAAGCCTTAAAAAGGGGGAAATAGGCATCTAAAGTTTTGGATACCTCAGCCACCACTTGCAAAACATCCTCTAATCTCATTTGTAAACCATTGTTCACCTCTGGTTAGCATGAAAGTAAGTCGGCGTTAATATTTCAAGCTATGTTAATAAATTTAAATGTAGGGTGCGTTGCGCTACGCGACAACACACCATCAATAATTCAAGGTGCGTACCCTCAGCACTAACACACACTACATGAAAATTATATTTTTTTATATACATTGAATTTTTTTCACCGATTTACTTACAGCTATGATTATTGATGCAATAAATCCAAATATTTAATCATTTCATATAATGAATAATGAATAGATACAGTCTTGTTTTTTGTAATTTGCCACAAAATTTCTTCTTGATTTTGTATCACCTCTACGAATATTTCTGATGGATTAGCATCTATGGTAGGAGAAGACTTTCGCCTTTGATTAGCCAAAAACCCCACTCTTTCTAAAGCACGAATAGTCCATATTACTGCAATTCCCTCACCGATGATATTAATTTCTCCTTTGTGCGCCGTGTGGAGATGAAATTCTCCAGAAGAAATATCAAATTCTACACCTTCGCTGCGGAAAGTATTAGCAAAAGCACCACTCAAAACCAAATCTTCTGGTGCGCCAACATTTAAATTTCCATTACTTGATAATAACCAAACTTTATCCGCAAGGCGCAAAGCTAAATCTAAATCGTGGGTAGAAAGGAGAATCGCTTGATTTGTTTCTCGTGTTAACTGGCGTAACAATTGCATAATTTCCACCCTTCGCGGTAAATCGAGAAATGCTGTTGGCTCATCAAGTAACATAACAATAGGCAATTGAGCCAAAGCACGCGCAATCATAATTTTTTGTCGTTCACCATCACTTAATTCGCTAACTTGGCGTGGTGCTAAGTGTACTGCGCCTACAGATTTGATAGCCCAATTTACTATTGCGTCATCTTCGGGTGTTAACTTTCCCCACCAATTAGTGTAAGGATATCGTCCCAGAGTCACCAAGGTGTAAGCTGATAGCATTCCCACATCAACTTTCTCAGTAAGTACTAAACTCAGACGTTTGGCTAAATCTTGCGGCGCTAACTTGTAAACATCATCACCCAAGAGTCGCACTTTACCTGCGATTGGGGGTTGCATTCCGGCGAGCGATCGCAGTAATGTAGACTTACCCGCACCATTAGGGCCAAGTAAACAAACAAGTTCCCCAGCTTGCAGAGATACAGAAATATCCAACGCAACACTCCGAAGGATTTTTCGGGATGTTTTATAACCAATAGTCAAATTGTCAGTTGTGAGAATTGCATCACTCATGAGGGGAAAGATTTTTGAGAATTACGCCGCAGAATCACCCAAGTCACAACAGGAGTTCCTATCAAAGCGGTAATAGCATTTAAAGGTAAAACCATTTGACTGACCCAAAGTTGAGAAAACAAATCTGCAATCAACGCTAAAATTGCTCCTAAAATCATTACCCCAGGAATTAATATCCGATGGTCAGCAGTATTTAAAAGACTGCGACATAGATGGGGAATTGCAACACCTAAAAATGCTATTGGGCCACAAAAAGCTGTAATTCCTCCTGCTAATACAGATGCACTGCTAATAATATAAAATCTGGTTTGTTTCACTGTTAACCCTAGACTACGTGCATAAGATTCACCAAGTAAAAAAGCATTTAAAGATTTTGATAACAGCACTGCTACTAATAATCCCAAACAGATAACGGGAGTTAAAATCACTAACTGTTTCCAAGTAACACCAGCAAAGCTACCAAAAGTCCACATTATATAACTTTGAATGCGTTCTTTGGAACTAAACTGCAAGAGAATACTCACCATTGCACTTGTAGCATAGCCAAATAATAAACCTAAAATTAGTAATGTCATTGTATCTTGCACTCGGCGAGAAACAATTAGCATAATTCCTAGCACCGATGCTGCACCAAAACTTGCTGCTATCACTAAACCAAAATCACCAATTATCCCCAAATTTGCTAATAATGTAGGTGTCGTAGCATTTGCTAGCAATACAACTAATGCTACTCCTAAACTTGCACCAGAACTAATTCCCAAAACAAATGGCCCTGCTAATGGATTTCTAAATAAAGTTTGCATTTGTAAACCACTTACACCTAAAGCTGCACCTGCTAAAGTTGCAGTTAAAGCTTTAGGTAAACGAAATTTGATAATAATAGTAATCCATATCGCCTTTTCTGGTTGTTGTCCAAATAAAATAGCAATTACTTCATCAATGGGTATATGGACTGACCCCAAAGCTAAGTCTAATAAAAATGCTAAGATTAAGGCTGCAAATAAAAATGAGAAAATTATAAATTTTCCATTGGCAATTTTGTTGAGTATTAAGTAATTTTTAAATTTATTTTTTTTGCTTAACATCATTCAATGAGTTGACGATAGTAAAATAACTTATAATTAGGTAATATCTCTGGATGTAGTATCTTAATTAAGTCAGATAGCACTATATCTGGATTACTAATTCCACCTTCCCAGTAGTCATTGCCACCATTGGCGTTAACACGAGCATTGTTATTATAAAGATTCCTCTGTTTGAGGGCATTAAAATCAGCATAACGATTATCTTCAGCTATTAAATCTTTTATATTCCTCCAATTTTGACGAAAATTTAACCAGTAATCAACATTACTAGCACGTTCCAAAACTACCTCAAAAGATAAAGGTAAACTACCTGATGATTTATCATCACTCCATAGATAATTTCCTCCTGCATCAGCTAGATATTTGGCTACATAACTTTTGCCTCCAGGCATATACCAAGTACCTTTAAAGTTAAATCCAACAAAAACACTCGGACGATTTTTTATAGATTGAGCTTTTCGAGCTATTGTTTCATATTTTTTCGTAATTTCGCCAAATATTTGTTCTGCTTGTTGCTCTTTATTAAAAAACAAAGCAGTAAATTTCAACCATTCACTTCTCCCCAATGGTGTGTCTTCCATATATTCAGCATTTATGGCTACTTTCAAGCCTGCTTCTGTTAATTTTTGGTAACTGTCCGTTTGGGAATTTCCAGTACCATAGCTTGTTACTAAATCTGGGTTTAATTCTAATAATTTTTCAATGTTAACATTGGAATTATTACCTATTTCTGAAACTTTACCCGCTTGAATTTGATTGACAATCTCAGGTGTATTCACTTGCTTAATGTCACTAATTCCAATGAGTTTATCAACTACTCCTAACTTCGCTAAGTGTGGTAAATGAGTAGTAGAAAGAGAGACGATAGAATTAACTGGTACTGAAATTATCTGTGCTTGATTAAATCCGCTTGGTGTAGGAGTTCCACATTGGACTAAAACATATTGAAAACCAGTTTTAGCATTCTGCCAAGGATTTTTTATGGTAACGATTTTGTAGTGTTTGTGATATTCTACTGTCAAGCCTGTTGCATGAGTAATCTTAATTTTATTAGGGAAGTAATCAGTATTGGGGTCATAGTTTTGAATACAGGTCTTATTATTGTTATCTCTCGATGTGTTGATTGCTGTACTATGGCAAGCAATGATTAAGGTTGCTATTAAGAAGAATTGACACAAGAAAATAATAGGTTTTAAGTGAGGAAATTTTACCAATTTCATGGGTTTTAGACAAATATGATTTTTCTCACGCAGAGGCGCAGAGACAAGTATGAGGATAAATCGCTCAAAATTGATTTATATATTTGCGTGAGATTTTAACAAAGATAAATTACACAGACTCTGGTGGATAGGAATGTTCAATAAGTTTGTTACCTTTAACCAAGTGTTCATTGACAATAGTTTCAGCTACATTTGGGTTAACGCGAGTGTACCAAGTTCTATCATCGGAATAAAATACTACCGGGCCTAATTGACAAACTTCTAAACAGCCAGATGTTCTAACTTCTACGTCTACACCTGCTTTTTCAACTGCTGATTTTAAAGCTTCAAATGTAGGTTGCCATTTCCGTGAAGGAAGACAACGAGTAGAAGTACAAACTGAGATATAAGAATTTTTTAAGGGATTTTTGGTAAATGGTATGGGTTTATTTCCTAAAACATAAATATCTCGTAGTTCCTGATAAAGAGTTAACTTTGATAAGTTAGGCTTACCCTCTGGTAATAAATTTTCACCTTCTACATATGGATTTGGTAGGAAAATAGTCATCAGGTTTTCATCTGCACCATTCCAAAAATCGATTCCCCAACTTCTAGGGATACCTTCTGCATTAAACCGTCGATAAAATGCAGCACGACTTACTTGACGTTGTTGCCTTAGTTCTAAAGGAGTCTTACAATGAGGGCCACCTAAATTAGCCTCAATACATAGATGCAAATGCCAGCCTTCTGCTACTACTGTCAGATATCCATCATAGAGAATACAAATTTTAGGTGGAGCATTAAATTCTAATTCTAATACACCACCTTGCACAATATGTCCTACCCCTACCTGCTGCCAATTTTCCTGAAATAAGGTGTACAGTAATGACGATAAAACATCGGTACTAGAATCAAAATATTCATATTCAATTTTTCCACCCGCTGGTAAAGGGTTAGTGACAACTTGATTTAATCGGTTTACCCAGGAATTAAATTCAGTCATGTCTTTTAACTCTATAGTATTTAGCTTGATTTACGCTAACAGTTTGAGAAACTAAACTGCCAAAATTTATCCTATTCTTTAGCCAATCTAAAATTTCCAGTTCAAACCAACTTGAAAAACTCTACCTGCATCAGGAAACCCTGCAAACAATTGATATCTTTGATTAAAGATATTATCTACACTACCATTCACAGCTAAACTATCGCTCAAAGGTACTCGTAACTTCACATCAAATGTCGTATATCCTGTTAGAAATTCGGTGTTGATGTTATTCGTTGGATATTTACCAAGTGAATGCATGAGTAATCCCATATATAAACCTTCCGGGTTTTCATAATTAATTCCAAGGTTGATACTATCTGCACCGACAAACCGCAATTCTTTGTTAATTTCTGCGGGGTTAGAGCTTTTTAAAATCCGCGGATCGTTCGCTGTATAATTGACGAAAGCATAGACATTTTTTGCCAGTTGTAAATTTAATGCCGCTTCGACTCCGGTGGTTTCAACTAAGCCGATATTTTCCCAAGTTCCTGTATTTCCGTTTACAGCTGGTATCAGTGATTTAAAAGCAATCACATCAGAGACTCGATTGTAAAAAAATGTTAAACGTAATAAGCCGATATCGCCGAGTTTTTGGTCAATTCCGACATCAAAACTATCACCTCTTTCAGGTTTAAGTTCTGGGTTACCAATATTGCTAGGATTATTATTGAATAAATTGGCAATGGTTGGAACTCGGAAATTTTTGATATAGTTTGCTCTGAGAGTTGTAGAGTCAGAAATGGCAAATTTTGTACCTACAGAGGGAGATGTCGCTGAGCCATTTATCAAGCTGCTAAAGTCTTGACGTAAGCCTAAATTGACAGTCCAGCTAGGAGTTATTTTCATTTCATATCTGGCAAATAAGGCTCCTTGACTAATACTAGTATCGTAGTTTATTCTTTCTATATTTGTAGAATAACTAAAAGAGGTATTGCGTACATTCACATTGCGATAATCAAAGCCATAAACTAAATTTTGATTTTTCGCAAAAATCCAACTGTGTGTAGTTTGAATTCCGTAAGAAATTTGGTTAGAATCAAATCGATTTTGAGACGAAAGTGTGCCACTACGATTGTCAAAACGAGTGTTGCTAAAATCGCCATAAACTCTTGCGGTTAAAAGCGAATCATCTCCACCACCTAATTTTGAGTTCCAAGTTAAATCGCTGAGAATTTGGTCTGTGTATTTGCGATTATTTTCGGTGAGAGAGTTAAAAAAACCTTGACCAAATTCTGGTATGGGAATGGGGACTCCTCCTGGTACTCCTTGTTCTTTACCCAAATATAGAGTTGAAAGACTTAGGGTGTTACGCTTTCCTAAATTTGCCTCTAATTTCACATTAAAATTATTGTAGAGAGTATCGTTGTTTTGCCTGGTTCCTTCAAAATTGGCTTCAGGAATTGTAAAAGGATAGTTGTATTCAGCTTTAGTTCTGTTGTATCCAATTACCCAACCAATATTTCCTGTTTTTCCACTATTTTGAATAGTCTGTTGGTTCAGTCCATAAGCGCCTACATTAACTTTGGTTTCTGTTGTGATTTTCTCTGTGGGACGGCGAGTAATAATATTAATCACCCCACCTATCGCATCGGAACCATAAAGAGTTGAACCACCTCCCGGTAATACTTCAACTCGCTCAATATTACTTGTAGTAAACTCTGAAAGGTCAAAACTACCACCACCAAGATTATTAATCGGTCTACCATCAAGTAATATTAATACTTGACCGCCACTAGAACCCCGAATAAATTGACCACTTAAGGCGTTTACTTCTGTTCCAACTGTACCATCAGGTAAAATACCAGGAAGAAATTTTAGCGCTTCTCTGACAGTTCTAGCACCTTGCGCTTCCATTTCTTCACCCGTAATCACGTAAATTGGACGGGTAGAATCTTTCACTGTCCCTTCACGACGAAAGGGTGAAAACACAGGTTCATTTAATAGCTTGTCGATGACTGTCAGTTCAATGTCGGGTTCTTTTTCTGCTGTGGAGGCTGGTGTATTTTGAGATATAAATTTCCCAACTGGTTGTAAGTCTTTGGCTGAACCTATATGGTTGGATAATTCTGATATTTGTGGAATTTCTGTGGCTTTGGTGCTGTGATTTTCCGATAGTATCCTGATGACGACAATCAAACTAAACACAACAATTTGAATTCCCCATTTGACAACGAAATTACTATCCATTTGTAATTTAAGCAACCTGTATAACTAAGAAAATTGATTTTGATTCAGCAAAAAGACGACAAGCATAGTGAAACTGACCACCGCTTGTGTAGCGGTAGAAGAAAGCCGTAGCGTATTTGTCTGATTATGATAATCATTATCATACAAATTGGTAAATTATGGAATTTTTTCGGCAAGAAGATAGTTTTGATACTACCTAATGAGCAATTAACAACAATTTACGTTTAATTTTGTCCACTTACTCAGTGGTGGAATACTTGCCAAAATACCTTTTTTTAAAGGTTCGGGACGTTCTGACCAAGGCAGTGAACCATTGGGTTTAGCATAATATTGAGTAGCACATTGCAAAATAGCAGATGTACTACTATCAACTCGTAAATCGCCGAAGAGATGGGTTAATTTATCTTCTGCAACAAAGGCAATGACACAAGAATGGTTACAAGCACTCATGCATTCAACTCCTTGAATGAGGAATTTATTTTGCAATTCCCAATCTTGTGCAAGTTGTTGAAGCTGTTGTAGTAGTTGTTCTCCTTTGCTTTCACCAACTCGTTTGCCGTCTTGCCAAATGCTGCCACAAGTCGTGCAAACAAATAAAGTATGTTGTTTATTAATCATTGATTTTGAAGTGTGTAGGAAGAAGCCTGAGTCGCAGATATGACATCTTGTTGCAGTCATACAACTGCAACATAGCTATTGAGTGAATTTGGCAGAAATGATGTTGCAAAAGCTTTCACGTTAGCAAAAAACTAGCGTAAATAACAGTTACACTAAAGCTTAATTGCAATAATCAATAAACTGCCTATAATTTCATAGCCATGAGTAGTTCGTGGCGTGTCTCTGGCACGATGAAAACGTGAAACTGATATGTTGTTGTTGAAATATTTATGGCAATATTCATCTGTACCTCGCAGATGGGTATGAGTTTGTGTGTTACTTTCGGCGGGCATTCTGACTTTGAAGCATCAGCTTCATTACAGCTGCGGGACAGCGCCGGATTTACACCGGACTTTCCCCGTTACCTCTGATGGCTGACCCCCACCAGAACCGAGTTTCTATTGGGCTAATAATAGCATGATTATGGCGATCGCAAATAATTTGTCACACTTGAGGGAACGCGAAGAAAAAAATTATCCAATATTGTGGGGTGGGCATCTTGCTATTGGTGTCAAGTTAAGAAAATTAAAGTCTTGTCAAGTGGGCAAAACTCAATGGTTAAACTGAACACAATAGCTGATAGCTGGATTTAAAATTGATAGACAAAAATACTTAAATCGATTTACACTCAGATTAACGGTGTACTTAAGAACAAGGTATAAATGTCAGCAAATAAAAAATATACTTCGACTAATTCTCAGGATTTGCTCGAATTGCAGACAGCATCTGTATTGACAGATGAAGACAAAGCGATCGAGAAATTCCAACCTATTCAAAAATACAAAGAAGATTGCAACTGTTCCTTTAACATTGGCATCAAGCCTTTGTATCTTCATCATGAAATTAGCATCCTCAGAACTTTTCTGCAAAACTTTATTGACACCTTACCAAAAGCATGGGAATTAGGTTTACAAAGATGGCCGCCATTTAATCAAACGCCCCTTCAAAGTCAGTTAAACCAAGTAGGTGCTGCGAAAATTCCACGTCTAATGCGTGTTGATTTTACATCCGTAGCAGGAACACCCCAAGTCTTTGAAATCGAGCATAATCCCAGCGGTTTGGGAATTATTACACTTTTTCAGAAAGTCTGGGGTTGCGAATCTACCCTAGCCCAGCAGTATCGTACCCATATCTGCGATAATATTCATATTCTCCTGACTGAAAAAGATTTAGATTATTACGATGCCCGTTTTTTTCTCCAAGAAATGTCTGGTAACCCCGAACAAGTGCATCTATTGAGTGAATTAAAGCCAGAATTTTTGCAGCAAAATCAACTTCATTTTCACCGCTACTTTGACCCTTGGAAAATAGAAGCCGAAGCCGAGTTAACCTTAAAAAGTAATCTAGAGTTGCTTTTGCAGTCTTGGGTAGAAGGTCAAATAGAAATTGAGCCTCATCCTGATATATTAATGTCTAAGTTAGGGTTAGCTTCGATTTTTAGCCAAACTAGTATATGGGAACAGGCAGGGTTATATCTAGAAATTGCTCAAACAATTATTCCAGAAATAAAATTGTTATCTGAAATTAGCGAGGAAATTCCAGAACGTCAAAAATCTGTGATTAAAGTGTTAACACCAGACCAATCTTATGGCTCCAGAGGTGTTAAAGTTGGGTCTTATCAAAGAGCGCAAAAATGGATAAATTTAGTGCGTGAACTTCGTGCCAGTCATACTCTTGCCGTAGTCCAGCGTCAGGTTGAACACCAAAAAGCAGTATTACCCTTCATTGATGATTCCGGTGTCATTCAAAAAGAAGAGTTAGACGTTCTCTATCGTGCTTTCTTTTTGCTAACTGACACAGGCTTAACTTTTGCCGGTGGCTACTACGTAGGCTGTGCAGCCAATACTAAGTCTGGGAAAGTATCTGGTGTCAGTGGGGTGCGCGGGCCAATATTTAGTTGAGTGGGGGAGATGAGGCAGATGGGGGAGATGAGGCAGATGAGGAGAGGGGCAGGGTGCAGGGTAGAAGCTGCTCCCCTCTGCTCCCTACTCCCTGCTCCCCTGCCTCTTTCCATGCCCAATGCCCCATGTCCCAATTCAATATACTTGTGATCGACATTTCTTGGATGCTACCGTCTACAAGGTGACAGAGGATTTAAAAGGGTTTACTTAAAGATGAAGTCTAGACACAAAGTAGCTTATAGTTTAACATCGCTGTTCGGTTTCAATTTAATATCTAGTTTAGTTGCACTTGATGGGGCAAAGGCAACACCACCGAGAAGCCCAGATAAAAGTGTCAATTGCGAGATTTTAGTTGTGGGTGGCGGACTATCCGGTGTCGCCACGGCTTATGAGGGGTTACTCGCAGGACGAACGGTTTGTCTGACGGAAATTACTGACTGGCTAGGAGGACAAATTTCTGCCCAAGGCACATCTGCGTTAGATGAACGCCCAACCCAACGGGCGAAGCAATTCTATTCTCGCGGTTATCTGGAATTGCGAAACCGGATTGAGCGTAAATACGGTAAACTGAATCCCGGTGATTGCTGGGTGAGTGACTCTTGTTTTCTTCCCCGCGATGCTCACGGCATTTTGGCTCAGATGCTTAAAGATGCTGAAAAGCAGGGCAAAGGAAAGCTGCAATGGTTTCCCAACACGGTAATTAAGGACTTGGAAATCGCTGCTGATGGTAAATTAATTAATAGTGCGATCGCTATCCAACATCAACCAGCAAAAGGCGCACCAGTTCTCAACACTTTTACTTTATCTCAAGTTATTGAAGACGCCTATCGCTACGATAATTCATCTCGATTTACCAAAACTATTCTTCGTTTCATTCCCAAGCCAACTAAAGGAGATGCCCCCAAGTGGTATGTTGTAGACGCTAGCGAAACTGGGGAAATTATTGCCCTTGCTGATGTCCCCTATCGCTTAGGCATTGATGCCCGTTCTTATCTGGAACCTTCTGCTTCCAGTTCCACCAACGATCCTTATTGCACCCAAGGTTTTACTTACACCTTTGCAATGGAGGCAACCAAGGAACCACAACCCCAGGTAATGCCGCCATTTTATCTACAATACTCGCCATACTTTAGCTATGAATTGACACGACTGGCTAATTTTGACTTAGTTTTCACCTACCGTCGCATTTGGAGTCCTAACAAAGGGCAAGCAACAAAATTCGGTGGTGTAAGTTTTAATGCAGCAACACCAGGGGATATCTCGATGCAAAACTGGACTTGGGGTAACGATTACCGTCCGGGAACAGCCAAGGATAACCTAATTTATACTCGTCAACAGTTACAAGGTACTAGGCAGTTACAACCAGGGGGTTGGATGGGAGGACTGCGAACAGAAGCCCTCCGCAAAGGTGAAGAAAATGCCCTATCTTACTATTACTGGTTGGTGGCTGGAACTACAGATTCTCAACTAGGGGAAGGTGTGAAGCAACAGCGAACTAATAACCGCTATGTGGCCGGGCTAAATTCGCCAATGGGGACAGCGCATGGCTTATCTAAATACCCCTACATGCGAGAAGGACGCCGCATCATTGGCCGCCCTAGTTGGGGGCAATCAGGAGGCTTTACCATTTGGGAAATTGATATTTCTCGCCGCAATTACAACGACGAATATTACCGCAAAACTCTACCAGCAGATATGTATCGGCAATTAACAGCCGCCCTTGCAGGATTAGAAGCTACATCTGTAATTGCGGGCGAGGTTTCACCAGACAAGGTAATGCGCCGGACTCGTTCTACCATCTTCCCCGACGCTGTGGGTATTGGTCACTACGCCATAGATTTCCATCCTTGTATGACCAACAGTCCCCCAGAAGCCCCTGGTAACACAGAACGTGCAGGTGAAAGACGCGGTGCTGGTCAAGCTTATCCCTTCCAAATTGCCCTGAGAGCAATGATTCCCCAGAAAATTGACAATTTGCTGGTAGGAGGTAAAAGTATTGGTACTAGTCATATCGCCGCCGCTGCTTATCGAGTACATTCCTTTGAATGGTCGGCTGGCGCAGCTGCGGGAACCGTTGCTAGCTTTGCGATTAAAAATGCGATCGCACCTTACCAACTAGTCGATGATTTACCTAAAGCAGAACCACAGCTCGAAGCGCTCAAACGCTTGTTGCAAAAAAATGGTAACCCTACTGCTTTCCCTGATACATCCATTTTTAACCAAAACTGGGATGATTGGCGGTAAAGTATTCGCTATTGGGTATTAGGTATTAGGAAAACAGTTTCTGGTTCCTAATACCATTTTGGATTGGCAATAGCTTTCTGTAAATTCGTCTGTTCCATTGATTTTTCAAATTGGTATAATCCCAAAAACCACTATTTTCGGCTCATTTGTTAACAATTCTTTATCATGGAAGCAAGCCTGTAGATTAATTGATATCGATGCTTACTCGTATTCAAGACTTAGTAACAAAACTAGCGCCTCGCTTAATTGAAATTCGTCGCCACATTCACTCCCACCCAGAACTCAGCGGTCAGGAGTACCAAACAGCCGCCTTTGTAGCTGGTGTTTTGTCTTCTAGTGGTTTGCACGTTCAAGAAGGAGTCGGTAAAACAGGCGTTATTGGAGAACTGCAAAATACTAAGCAAAGCGAACGTTTATTGGCAATTCGCACGGATATGGATGCTTTGCCAATTCAAGAAGGCACTAATTTGGAATACGCCTCTCGCGCAACTGGTGTGATGCACGCTTGCGGTCACGATGTCCACACCACAGTGGGATTAGGAACGGCAATGATACTTGCCCAAATAGCAGAAGAGTTGGGTGGTAAAGTGCGGTTTTTGTTTCAGCCAGCCGAGGAAATTTCCCAAGGAGCAAGCTGGATGGTGAAAGATGGGGCGATGGAAAACGTCTCAGCTATATTAGGAGTTCATGTTTTCCCTTCCATACCCGCAGGTTCTATTGGAGTGCGTTATGGGGCGTTGACTGCTGCTGCTGATGAATTAGAGATTTTTATTATTGGCGAATCTGGACATGGGGCGCGTCCCCACGAAGCGATTGATGCCATTTGGGTTGCGGCTCAAGTGATTACTGCATTGCAACAAGCCATCAGCCGCACACAGAATCCCTTGCGTCCAGTGGTGTTGAGCATCGGCAAAATTAATGGTGGCAGAGCGCATAATGTGATTGCTGATAAAGTACAGTTATTGGGAACAGTGCGATCGCTTCATCCGGAAACCCGTGCCCATTTACCAAATTGGATCGAAAATATTGTAGCTAGTGTCTGCCGTGCTTACGGGGCAAATTATCAAGTCAATTATCGTCAGGGCGTACCCAGCGTCCAAAATGATTATGCTCTGACACAATTGTTACAATCAGCCGCCGAAGAAGCTTGGAGTAGCGATCACGTCCAAGTTTTACCCGAACCCTCCCTGGGTGCTGAAGATTTTTCCATGTATTTAGAACATGCCCCCGGTTCGATGTTTCGCTTGGGTGTAGGCTACAAAGAAAGAATCATTAACCATCCTTTACATCATCCCCAATTTGAAGTTGATGAATCTGCCATTATTACCGGGGTTGTGACTATGGCCTACACAGCTTATAAATATTGGCATCAAGGGTAAATCCTTGAAAAACAAGGGTTTCGAGTTGCAATTGGCTAGCAGCAATCAAGTAGCGCTTCAAACGTGGTTCGATTTTCCATTACCTGTGTGTAAGTCTTGTAAAAATAAAGGAGGATATGAACCCAACAGTAGAGCAACTCAAAGAGTTGTTTCGGTTAAGTTACCAGCTAACTAAAATGCTGATACCAATAAATCTAGTCAGAATAGATGAAAGGACGGACGACTTAGTAATTCTCGTTGGAGACGAAATCGAGATAACAGTGGATAAACAAGGAAGAGTCAGCTATGACCAGACCTAATTTTAAGGCGATGCTCAAAGCCGAATTGAGGGCTTACGTATTGAAAAATCCTGAAGACAACGAAGCTTTTTACGAATTGTCTGACCGGATTAGAGCAAATGCTAAACCTTTAGACCCAGATCAACTACCTGCAATTATTCAGCGTAAACGCCAAGGAGGAACGATTAACCCACCGCAGTAAACACTCGCCATAGTTGTTGAAAAACCGTTGTGCTACCAACACAATGCTTTTTATTTTTTCAGGCGATCAAATTTTGACTCTCAAATAAATAAAAACTCCTAACACATAGTGTTAAGAGTTTTCATTTACCTAGCAATTTGACATTGCAACTAAGTCAGATTGATTAAGCGGAAATTTCGCGTTTCTGGAACTATTAACTAGATTTTAGATTCAGTCACAACACCTAATTTCTGTTGAATTCGGACTTTAGCAGCTTTGAATTCGGTGGCGAGTTGCTCGCTTTGTTCGTTACTCAAGTTGTTACGAATTCCAGCAAACATTGTGCTTTCTTCTTGACGAACATGGTCGCTAACGATGTCCATCAATTCTTTGACTCGATCTTTGAATTCAGGTGCAGAGGGGCTAATGGATTTAATTTGTTCTAACCGCCGCTTCATATCAGCTTGTTCATCGTACAGTTCTTGGGTGTTGTCTTGACCGTAGAAAGAACGTACTCTGGGGTAAACAACTTCCTCTTCAGCTTCAGCGTGTGCAGTCAAATCCTTGTAAATTTGACCAAAGTATTCTTGGATCTTTTGGGGATTGTTGCTTTGTAGTAGTTCGGTGAACAGGGTGTTGACCTTGTTGTGATCCATGCGAATCACATCCTGGATATTCAAATCCTTTTTGTCACTGGTTTGGGTGACAGCACTACCGACCACACCACTTACCGCCGCCAAAGCATCTTGAACACGCGCCCAAATTCCTTGGTCTGCATCTTGTCCAGTGAGTTCGCGGACACCGAGAATTTCTAGAATCCCTTTGAGTTGCTCTTGGTGAGCGCGGTTTTCAAAGTTAATTGTATTCAAAGGTGCGATCGCCATCATCACATCAGCACCAACTTTTTGAGCAGCTTTGTGAACTATCAAGCCACTGGTTACTAGTTGATGTTTCAGCAGTTCATGTTGAGATATTTTTTCATATAAGCTCAACTCAGAACCTTTAAACAATTCTCTTGCTTTTTCAATGAATTCTCTGACAAATTTTTTGGGTTCAGCCTGAATGCCATACTGAGTAATTACAGTTTCCAAAACACCAAGGTTTTTTTCATCATCTTTGATAAAATTGCGGATGCGATCGGCAATTTCGGCATCAAGTCCTGCTCTCAAAAGGAGTTGTTCATTTTCGATGACCAATTCTTGCAGCGCTTTGATACTTGCCAATTTCACAGCAATAGCATTACGTTTCGTATCATCTAAACTAGCTACCATCCTGAGTTCTCCTCTAGCAAAGTGTTCGGAATTATTGCTATTCTCAGGTTGACATAGAGGTTAGGGTGATTCCATCTTTCTTTTGAGCGATTGCTTTCACAACTGGGGGTAGAAAAATATCAAGTTTGTTGCTGCAAAATAGAAAGATGAATGAGAGCGATCGCTTTGATTTGTAATTACAATCAGAGAAACCTATTCACCATCATTCAAGTTGACTTGATTACCTAATTCTAGAGCGAAAAACCTATGTCTCTAGGATGATTAAGCTGCTCTATATTAGACGTAAGGGCACAGCAATACCGTGCCCCTAGCGCCTGGTTTATTCACTTGAAAATAGCTTTAATCCTGAGATAATCGGTTGTTGAGAAGATGTTAGACTGCCACAGAGACACTGCTGAGTGAAAGAACTTTTTTCATATGGATGGAATATTGACGACAATACCTTCTCATTACTTAGATTACTGCTGCATCGAAGGTGTGCGAAATATTCTGCTGAATATCGGAATTCTTACCTGGGGCTGAGGCGCAGTTATATTAGCTTGAGAAACAGAAGAGTTATTAACTGTCTCAGAGAGGATAGTCGGTTTGCTATCAGTAGAATTGGCCAAATCACGCTGTTGGGTAGCAGAAGATGAATTTGAAGATACGGAACTAATATTATCAGTATTTTGACTATCGGGTTTTGCCGCCGTTTGAGCATGACACGGAGTAAAAGCGCAAGTCGAAATTGTTGCTAATACCAGCATTAGCAGATTACAAATATGTTTGTGCATGGTGATTTTTCAAATTGGTTAATAAATATTCCCAGCTTTTAGAGCTTGTATTTGTGCGTTTGCAAGAAAATCGCTATTTGACCCAGATAACTTTTTGCGCTCTCAAATAAATCCTGTTAGCCATTGCTAGCTGTGACTCTGAAATCGCGCAATTGACAATATCAATAATTTAGTTATATTTGCTTTGATTTCAAACAGAAATATTACTGATTTTAGAAAAATTAATCTTCATAGCAAGACTATTTTTTCTGGTATTAAATGAAGCTAAATTCAAAATTTATCGATATTATTTTTAATAACTTATATTTTTGATGAAGTAGCTTCCGTAAATGAATACGTGTATGCGTTTGCGGACGGATATAAATCTCAGTTTGTTAGGTAAATACTGAGAAAATGATTTGCCAATCAACCTAACAGTCAATATCCTAAAACTGCATTCCATAGGCATAACCCAATACGATTCAGTTAAGAGGAAAAGTAGGTTGGGTTGAGCAATAGCGAAACCCAACGTATTTGTTGGGTAACGCGAAAGCTTAACCCGACCTACAAAAAAATGGCGAACGCGAGTGCGTCTCGCAAAAAAGGTATTGATTTGAATATTTTTTTATTTGTCAGTCCCTTAAGGGATCAATTTATTGATTAATGTGGATATTTGAGGGTTTACTATCCTCTCCAGAAACTTTCATGGCAGCTATTCAATCTGAGAAATTAAACTAGATATCTCTGGTTAATGATGGTAATATTTATGAAATTGAGAACTTTCAAAAATCCCTTTGTACTCGTATTAATTAGCCTCACTCTTTTACAGACAGCTGATGCTCAAACTCCTGCAACTGAAACCTCCAAGCTATCTCAAGAAGTTTCTCTGCTTCGTAAACAGGGTGCAAATGGGTTACAGGTATTTCTCAAATCCCACGCCAATAAGTTAAACATCAATTCTTCAAGCACAGTCTTACCCTCTGCTGCACTGCGGGCGGCTTTAGATGAACTTTGCCAGCAACGGGACTGTTACGCCTCTCGTCTGTATTGGTACACTGACATAGAACAAGCTAAAGCTGCTGCCAAAACTAGCGGCAAACCGATTCTGTCTCTGCGCTTGCTGGGCAGACTTGATCGCGATTTAAGTTGTGCTAATAGTAGGTTCTTCAGGGTAGCGTTGTATCCCAATAGTGAAATTTCTCGGCTACTTCAAGACCGCTTTATTTTGCACTGGGAATCAGTGCGCCCTGTACCACAAGTTACAATTGATTTCGGTGATGGGCGCAAGTTGGAACGGACGATTACAGGCAATAGCATTCACTATATATTAGATGCGTCTGGTCGCCCAATCGATGCAATTCCAGGATTATATAGCCCTAAGGCATTTCTGCGTCAGTTACAGCAGGCTGAAGTAGTAGCAAAAAATTATCGCCAACTTACACCCAGCGTTCGCGAAGCTTTTTTAAAAAAATACCACAGCGATCGCTACAATTCCATCCAAGCCCAATGGGTTGCAGATTTATCTCGCTTGGGTATCGAGTCTCCCCCAAAGTTGGTAGAATCTCCCAGTAATTCCACTCAGCCACCAACAGCCCAAACCGCAGGTTCTCTGGCAGTTTCTAAAATGATGGTTGAAAGACCAATGCTCACTGCTCTCCAGCCTAATGCCCAACAAAATCAAAAAACTTTAGCTGAAATTACCGACCAAGAAGCTTGGAATAAAATTGCTCAACTTTATGCCAGCGATGCCAAGCTAGATGAAAACAGCATTTCTTTAATTAAAGCTAAAAAGTCTCAGCCTGCGAACACTGCAAAAGATAATTTGCTGATAATAGTGAAAAATTTTGAAGCCGCAATGGCTTTAGATACAGTCAGAAATGAATATGTATTGCACAGCCAAATTCATCAATGGTTTATGGAAGGTCAGCAAACAAAGAATGTGGAAACCCTTAATCAGCAAGTATACGCCCAACTCTTTTTAACTCCTAGTTCTGACCCTTGGTTAGGGCTTTTCCCCAGCGACAGCTACAGTGCAATTGATAATGATGGCATCCGTTAACTGAATTTTGGATTTTGGATTTTGCGAAAAGTCGGAGCGCCAGCTTCCGGCGTTAGCGCAGCTAAGCCGAGTCTGCGAGCGTCTCTGAACTTTTCAAGACAGATTTATTTTGGATTGAAAATCGTTGATGCTGGATAGAAATAGGTAGGGCCATACAGCTGTACGCCCCTACAGATGATTTATGATGTTGCCAAGATTTTTGTGAATAAACTTGGAAGTGAATCTAAAATTGCAAATCTAAAATCCAAAATTCAAGTCGGTACTAGTTCGCCAGGACGCAACTTCGACCATTTACCCATTTCCCGCTTAAAGCTCAGACAACCAACAACGTCCCATTCCATTTCAATCACATCGTCTTTAGTCCGGATGTTGACGTTGATAGAAGGTTCATTCGGTTCAAAATCTGGGGTTTCGGTCAAGTGGGGTTGTTGGTGCTGCCCTTCTACGGCATGATAGGTGAGACAGCTGTCTACATAGTGGCAGTTCACGCAAATACACATAATAGAACCAACTCCAGGGGCCTTTATTGTTAATCTAGCTTAAGCAGGACTATTATTCATTAGTTGCTGGGTTGATTTTTATTACAATGTATTCTTCTGTTGCTTCTACCCTAGCTCCCGAAAATTGGCCTTTTAGCTTGGCGTTATTACCACAACCAGCTTACATGGTGGGTGGCGCTGTACGGGATGCCATCCTTGGCAGAACTCGTGAATACCTGGATCTAGATTTTGTCATACCATCTAACGCGGTCAAGGTGGCAAGAACCATCGCCCATCATTATAATGCTGGGTTTGTCTTACTCGATGCAGAACGACAAATCGCCCGTGTGGTTTTCCCCCACGCCACAGCTGACTTTGCCCAACAAGAAGGAGACAGTTTAGAAGTTGACTTGCATAGACGGGATTTTACAATCAATGCGATCGCTTACAATCCCCACACCCAAGAAATTATCGATCCTCTACAAGGCTATGCAGATTTACAACAGGGCATTTTGCGAATGGTATCACCCGCTAACC
>VFQR01001177.1_pt1 | contig 21746 bp, 16 predicted proteins | sample 3512321 | NCBI WGS metagenome assembly VFQR01 (sample SAMN10412374, study PRJNA504923) | tailings metagenome | isolation source: Relicate 3 Philex TSF1 revegetated site | place: Philippines: Tuba, Benguet | collected 2017-08-29 | reverse complement strand
GTCCTTCAGATCAGGAATAGCTTAACACCCTGTCCAGCTTTCCGGGACCACCTCACAGGACGTCAATGACTCAGAAGGCTCGCGACACGCTGCAAGCGGACCTCGAGATCCCAGTGGCGTCACTTGAAGACGTGTACGGCGGCAAGCTGGTTGCTGCGATGGACCGCCAGCACCCCCGCGATCTGTTCGACATTATGCAGCTCCTCGCACACGAAGGAATCACGGCGGGCATCCGCCGCGCGTTCGTCGTCTATCTCGCGAGCCATAACCGGCCGGTGCACGAGGTCCTGTTCCCGAAGACAAGGCCGCGTTTCAGGTTCTTCGCCATCTTCTGATAGCGGTCGCGCAGATGCGGCTCCAGCTTGCCCATGTAGGGCTCGAACCAGTTCTCCTGATCGCCGCGCGCTGCCGGCATCTTGCCTTGCAGCAGCTTGAGGATCACCGCCTTCGCCGCCTCATCGAACGGGCCGAGCAGCGCGTTGAAGGCCGGCGCGAAGTTCGTCCCGTCGCCCTTCTTCTCAAAGTACCGGTAGAGCTCCGCCGCGTCCTCGGCGGCCTTGCGCTCGCGCGGCGTGAGCTTGCCGAGCGTCTCTTCAGAGTAGAAGGCCTGCGCCTTTTCGCGCGCCTGTTCCCCAAACAGCGGCAGCTCGGGCGCGCCGGTGGTCTCGCTCAGAAGGTTTTGCAGCGCCGGCGCGCAGGCGCGCACGAGATCGGCAAGGCGGCTGCTGGTGAGCCCTTCCATCACGGTTTGCGGTACGAACACGTACTCCCACCGCGTGCCTGACTTGGAGGCCGTCTTGCACCACTCGACCGCGGCGCTCGCCTTGCGCGGCACGTCCTGGTCCTGCCGGCCCTTGGTTTCGATCAGGTAGTACGCGCCCTCGGCATCGCGCGCGAAGAAGTCGGGCGTGTAGAAGGCAAGGCGGTGATCGGCCGTCAGATAGTCGATACGCACCGCCTGCGGTCCTGCATTCTTCGCGAAGGCGGCGACATCCGGCGCCTTGTCCAGAAACTTGGTCGTCGCGACTTCGAGCGAGCGGTTGCACGGCACCAAGTTAAAGAGCGTCTTCGCCGCCCGCTCGACCGGCCGGCTCTCCGAGAATGTCGCCTGATACGGCTTCCAGTGCCGCAGGCTCCGCGGCGAGCCCTTCACGCGTCGCTTCTCGGTCTTGACCGTCCGCTGCCGGATCAGTGGGATGAAGACCGCGCGGATATGCTCGCGCACATCCTGGTCCGACAGGCGCGCTGTGAGGCGCGGATCGACGAGTTCGACCTTTTCACCGAAGAGCATCTCGCCAAGGAAGATCTGCAACAGCGGAGCGAGCACGGTGTGCGTGCTCTGGACGCGGCAGGCCGATTCAAGTTCGCGCACGAAGAATGAAACCGCCGTGAGGCCGTTCTGCAGGAGCGGCAGGCTGATCTTCATCGACTCGACGAGTTCGTCGGTGATCAGCGCCCGCCCTTCATACTCGATGTCGGCCGCGGTCGCCTTGCCAAGCGGCAGCGGCGTGTACGGCTTGAAAGCCGCCCGCACGTCCTCGATGCTGAGCTCTTCGAGCTTCGGCTGGACCTCGTGCGCCGCCGTCAACGCCGGCAGCACGATGTCGAGCTTGTCGAAATCCTTCGTCTCGTCCGGAAAGATCGTGACGGTCGTCGCCGGGACCTTTTCGACCTCCTCGATGGTGATCGGGAGGCCTTCCTGCTCAAGCTCCTGCTCATAGAGGTTGATGAAGGAGGGGTGCTCGACGACTGTCACCAGCTCGTTCGCCTGGCCGGGCGGCGTCATGCGCCGCAGCCCGCGGCCAAGCGTCTGCTCGGGAAGGATATTGGACTGCGCCGTGAGCGGCCGGAGCGGGACGATGGTCGTGACGTTCCGCACGTCCCAGCCCTCGCGCAGCATCAGGACCGAGACGATGCAGGTGTAGTGGCTTTCGTTGCTGTCGAGATCGCGGCTGATCCGCCGGAGCGCCTTCAGATCCTCATCCGAGATTGCCTTCTCGTCCTCGACGAAGACCTCGATCGTCCGGCCTTCGATCTTCTGCTTCTTGATCTTGCCCTTAAGATTGGTGTGCAGGTTGATTGTCTTGCCGTTCAGCTCCTTGAAGACGGCGTCGCTGTTCAGACGCGCCGTGATCTGGTCCGCAGCGTCCGTGTTCTCGCACATGACAAAGAGCAGCGGCTTGCGCCCGCTCTTTTGCCACTCCTCAAGGCTGCGCTTCCAGCGTTCGTAGCCAATGCGCAGGTGCGCTTCGAACCGGTAGGCCGCATCATCGTGCGGCTGTTCGATGATCTGCTTGCTCTTGCCGATGACCGGCGTCTTGATGATGCCGGCATCGACAGCCTCGCCGAGCGGCGTGTCGCAGACGACGTGGGGAAAGACGATGCCCTTGTCGTTCTTGGGCGTCGCCGAAAAATCGAGCTGCGCGATCACGCCCTCGCCGCCGCGCTTGCGTAGCGTTTCGTGGATCGTGCGGATCGCCTGGTTCCACGCAGAGCCGGGGTCCCAAACATGGTGCGCTTCGTCATTGAGGATCAGAACGCGGCGGTGCGCCGTGATCCGGTCGCGCAGCTCTTCGCTCGTATCAAGCGCCTTGGCCTTCGATACGGACGGCCCCGCCCACGGATAGGTCTCGGCCTCCCTGCCCCGGCCTTCGCGAGAGTCGAACAGCCGGTGGATATTGGTGAGGTAGAGGACGGCGCCGGTGCTCGCACCGCTCGCCTCATCCTGAAGGACGACGGAAAAATTCCAGTCGCCTTTCCATTCCGGCGGAATGAGCGGGTCCCTCATGAAGATATCGGGACCGCCGCCTTCCGGCCGGAAGTCCTCCTTGAGCCGCTCGAAGACAGTGAGGTTCGGCGCGACGACGACGAAGTGGCGAGGCATGTCCGAGCCTTCACGTAGCGCGTGGAAGTAGCTCCACACGATGGCAAGGCTCATGCATTTCGTTTTGCCGGCGCCGGTCGCGAGCTTAAATGCGTAGCGCGCCCACAGCTCGTCTTCCGGATTGATCCCGCTCGCCTCAAGCTCGCCGGTGGGGCCGCCGAAATCGGCCAACATGCCTGAGAGCGTGCGGATCTGGCGGACCTCAATCAGATAGATGAATGTCTCGATCGCCTCGCGCTGGCAGAAATAGTACCGGAACTCGATATCGCCGCCGTTGCCGTCCAGGAGGCGGTGCGGCCGCTCGAACCAGTGCTTAAGGAGCTGCTGAGTCGTTTCGCTCGCGCCGGGATAACCGAGGTCACGCCATTCTTTCACGGCCTCACGCAGCGGATTCACCAGTCGCACAGGTGATGGCCGGCGGTAGGTCTTAATCTCAGGCGGCAGGCCCGGCCTGCTCGCGCGCACTCGGTGGCGGTTCGGCTCTTCCCACGGCGCGAATAACGGCTCCAGTGCTGCCGTATTGATAACCAGATCCTCGGTAGTACTATCGTCGGCGCTCATACCTGGATCTCCACCGTAATGCTGGTGTCGCAGCCGAAGACATCTACGACCTTGATGCATGCCGTGCGCTTGCCACCGCTCGCGTAGATGAATCCTGCGTCGCTGACGGTCTTGAGGCTGCGGTCTTTGCGTGTCCTGTAGTCTTGCCAATGATGGTTGAATGGCTGATTTGGCTTCCAGTCGAAATCCACGGCCCAGAAATCGATGAAGTCGAAGCCGCTCTTGACCGCTCGCTCTTGCAGCGCTTCGAGTTCCTTGGACAGCACCTCGGTCAGGGACGGCAGGAAATTCACCAGCTCAATATCGACGGTTGTGCTGCCCTTGCCGTTCTTGCGGTAGATAGGCGCCGCTTCGAGCAATGCCACTTCAAAGAAGGGCGGCACTTCCGTTCGGTTGCGCTCCATAATCTCGCGCGGGATGCGGTGCAGTCGAACTTTCACGCCGTGCTCGGCTTCAACGGCGGCGACCACCTGGCGGATATCCATTTCGAAATCCCAAGCGAGGCAATGGACTTCGCGGCCCCCCGCAGCCTTGACCGCTTCGGCCACGGAGACGACCTCGCCTCGGCTGAAGATACTGTCGATACCATCGACATGCACGAAGGCCGTTCCTTTGCGTGCGTGAATCAGCGGGGAGGGCGACTGCGTCAGTTCCTCGGCCCGAAAGAACCGAAGCACCACTTTGCGGTGCTCATCATCCGCGCCCCTTAGGGCTTCTTTCTGCCACCACTGACGTTCGTACCGTCCCAGATTGTAGACGTCGAAGGAACGATACGGCAGAGCGGCCTCATGCAGCTCACGCTGTACGTCGATAAGACGCTTCCGAGCGACGTGAACGGAATATCGTCCTAGGTCGCATCCTATCCAGCGCCGCCCAAGGCGTTCCGCTGCATCGAGCGTCGTGCCAGAGCCGCAAAAGACGTCCGCCACGATTGAGTCCTCGTTGGACGCAGCAAGAATGACGCGCTCAAGAAGCTTTCGAGGTTTCTGAGTTGGATATTCCAACCGTTCGTCCGCCACAGGATTAATAATCGGGATGTTCCAAAGATCGCCGACCGGACGTTCGTCCGCGCCTTCCGCATACATCGGCGAGCCGTCAGGATTTTTCAGCCAGACCCGCTCGCCGCGAATCTTTTTGGTTACGGGCTGGAGCTTTTTGTTTCGCACCGGCTCTGTTATCGCCTTGTGGAAATATTGGTCCGACTTTGAGTAAAGGAGAAGGACGTCGTGCCTCGTATCGAAAGTCTTGGCGCCCCAACCGGTCCCAAGCTTGTTCTCGTAATGCCAGATAATCTCGTTACGGAATCGATTCTTCCCGAATACTTCGTCGCAGATCTCCCGAAGGTGGAAGTTCACGCGCCAGTCACAGTGCAAGAAGAAGCTGCCGTGCTCGGAAAGCAGGTCGCGGATGAGAATGAGCCTGTCAAACATCATTTGCAGATAAGAGTCGGCGCCCCGTCCCCAGATGTCGCGGTAGGCGACCATCTCTATGATCGAGGGGGCCTTGCCGATTTTCTCGGCTTCGTCTCCAACTGGGATCGGCAGGGAGAAATCCGCACCGGCATCAAATGGGGGATCGATGTAGATCAGATCAATTCGCCCCGCGAATTCCTCCATAAGCGATGCCATTACGAGTTTGTTATCGCCCCAGATTAGCCGGTTCCGAAAGTCGTCGCGGTGAGCTTGCTTCTCGTCGAACAACTCCCCCTGCCCCTCGGCCCGTGAGCGCGGCTCATCGATCGTTTCAATTTTCTGCAGCGGCATCGTAAGTCCGGCGACGTTCAGCTCACGCCGCCTTCCGAACTCGTCGTACTTGCCTTCCCACACCAGCTCGGTGCGCATCGTTGAAAGAGGATGCGGATTATGCGGGCCGTATGTCGTCATCACTGGTCCTGCTAATTGCGCCTGCCTGGACGTGCCGCCACAGCGGCACGATGATGGTGCGGCTTCTCGCCGCCTTCATGATTGTTTATCCCGCCGGGATCATGGGAGTCGCCTTCCGGTTCTCTCTATCGACCTGCGCTTGCGGCCAGGGGAGTGTCGGTGTCTGACGCGGACCCACCGGCCTGCGCTCTCTTGAGCGCGCGCCTGACCTCATCGGGATTGGCGAGTACGACATGCTGCTCGCGTGCGGGGCGCTTCGCGTCCTCGAAGTCATGCAGATCGAGCCGCCGCAGTAGGTAGTAGAGAAGCGCAAGCCGGACCTTTACATCCAACCTCTCACCTCTCATCCCGAAGTCCTGCGCAACGACCCGCTTCTGCTCGTCCGTAAGACCCGGATTCGGCTTGAGGCCCACCGTGATGATCTCGTTCCAGATATCATCGTCCTCGCGACGGGCTTCGGCGTCTGCGGTCGCGCGCGTTTTGAGAATGCGGGGGAGGAGGAAATCCTTGAAGATGCGGTCGAGGTGGCAGAAGGCGCGCACGTGCCAACGGTTGCCGTCGAAGGCGAAGGCGTGCGGCGAAGTCCACCGCCACATCGCCTGGGGCCGGTTGCTGCTCAGGGACTGGTAGCGGATCTCCAGCGCCTTGCGTCCGCGAATCGCGTCGATCGTCGCCCGCAGGATCGCGGGATCGACGTGGCGGTGTGGCATGGGCACCGCTTCGAAGGGCGGCGGCTGCGAAAGCCAGCTCTCCTCTAGGTCGAGGGCACCATCGGCAACCGTGCGCAGTTGCGACAGATACCGGTCCGCATCGATTCTCAGAAAGCGCGGCCGGAACGTGTTCGCCGCGAAGTACCGCTTTTCGCTGCGGTTATAGGTGATGTTCTCCGGGGCGAGACTCTGGTAAAGGCTCAAGTCCTTCGATGCCTGCGGCACCGACACGCCGAATCGGTCTGTGATGTCGGCGCGGTTGATCCCGCCCTCCCACAGGAGGCGGAACTCGATGAATTCCAGCCGCCGTTCGACTCCCCAGCGCAATCCCGCCGATTCGCCCATATTCTGCTCGTTCTCCGATCAGGATAAAAACTATATTGACCGCGAAAGGCGATCCGTATAGTTTCTTACCCCAAGCGGGAGTCCCGCGTCAACCGATACCGGAGACTGAAAATGGCGAGCAACGATCGCTACGTCGTGAAACAGGGCAAGGGCTGGGCCGTGAAACAAGGCGGCGTGAGCGCGCCCGAGAGCACGCATAGCAAGCAGGCCGCCGCCGAGAAGGCGGCCAAGGCGACCGTCAAGGAGCTTGGCGGCGGCGAGGTCCGCGTTCAGGGCCGTGACGGGAAGTGGCGCGACTCGGATACAGTGGCACCGGGGCGTGACCCGAACCCGCCGCGCGACAAGAAGCACTGAGGCGGGAAGGAGGCGGCTGTGAATGATTTTCGCTTCCGCCGCCTTGAGCGGCACCGCATCGGTGGCATGCGGGACCGGATGGAGCTCTCCTATCCGGTGCCCCGCAGCCCGTCGGGCAAGATCTATCAGTATTCCCCGAATGCCGATGCGGTGCCGCGCCTCTTCCTCATTGGTGAGGCACCCGCCGACCGCGCCATCGCTCCGGAGCATCGACAGCGCATCCGCCGCGAACCGGGGCCAGGCGAAACCGTCTGTCCGTACTCCGGCCATGTGGCGCCCGACGACGAGTTCGTCCATTTCGCCGACATTGAGGCGATCAAGAAGCAGGTGGAGTGGGAGGCGGCCGCCGACATCGAGGACCACCTCGCCGCCATGGCCAAAGACTTCAACCGGCGGCAGCCGCGCAACAGCTTCATCAGCATCAAGATGGACTTCAAACCGAGCCGCCGCCCGCGGCCTCTTGCCATCCGCGAGGATCTGCTGCGCGATCTCGAGTGCGACGTTTGCCGCCGCGCCTACGCGGTCTATGCGATCGCCCTGTTCTGTCCCGATTGCGGCGCGCCCAACCTCGCGCTGCATTTCCGCCGCGAGGTCGGCCTAGTGGCGGAGCAGATCGCTCTCGCCGACGGCCTCAATCCGGCCCGCGCGGAACTCGCGTACCGCCTGATGGGCAACGCCCACGAGGACGTGCTCACGGCGTTCGAGACCGCCCTCAAGACCGTGTACCGGCACCTGGTCCGCTCCCGGCTTCCCGCGCAGGCCGAAACGCTCTGCGCGAAGAAGGAGATCGGCAACGCGTTCCAGAGTATCGACCGCGCACGCGAGAAATTCGGCAAGCTCGGCCTCGATCCGTTCAGCGGACTGGCGGGCAGCGATCTCGATCTGTTGCTCATCAACATCCAGAAGCGCCACGTGATCGGGCACAATCTCGGCGTCGCCGACGAGTACTATGCCGAGCTGACCCAAAGCGAACAGCCCGGTGAGACGGTGACGCTGATCGGCGAGGAAACGCGCCGCTTCGCGCAGCTCTGCCTGCAAATCGTGACGACTCTCGACTCCGAGCTCCTGTCCGATTGGCAAGCGCCGGCAGCTCCCGCCGCTACGGCGCCGGATGCAGGCAGTGCGCAGGGGGATCGCGCATGCTGAAAGACCGGACCGACCTGATGGGGGCCGCCGCGCCACCCGCCGCAAACGCAGCGCCGGCGCGCTGCCTTGTCTTCATCAGCCATGCGACACCGCAGGACAATGTCTTTGCCGAGTGGCTCGCGACGCAGCTTGCGATCGCCGGCTACGAGGTCTGGTGCGATGTCACCCAGTTGCTCGGCGGCGAGAAATTCTGGGACGACATCACCGAAGCTATCGACGCTTTTGCGTTCCGGTTTCTGTTCGTCTCGACGCTGCCTGGCAACACCAAGCCGGGCACTCTTCGGGAGCTGCGGCTTGCGCAGGAGGCCCAGACGAAGCACGGCCTCAAGGACTTTATTGTCCCGCTCAAGATCGACCAGTTTCCGTTCGCGAGCATGCAGCCGAGCATCCAAGACCTCAACATGGTCCGCTTCGATACGACGTGGGCCACAGGGCTCGCACAACTCCTCAAGCTGCTGGAGCGGGAGGGTGCGCCCCGGTCGGAGGCGGCGAACGCGGCGTGTGTGACCGACTGGTATCGCCGTTCGCTCGACCGCACACGGCAGATCGTCGTATCCAACGACAAATATCTCTCGAACTGGTTCCGGCTCAAATTACCCAAGCAGCTGCGGTTTCACCGCTACCGGGGGACGGCCGAGCAGTTGAGCGCACTTGCGGCGAGCTTCACGCGGCCGCACCGGGTCCACGGCAGCTATCTTGCGACCTTTGCTCCGGGCCACGAGATCGAGACGGAATTGGGGCCGGCCTGGGACCACGCGCAAACGGTAGAAGCCGACACGCAGGTCTTCATTCACAACGGCGATGAGGGGCTCCAAGTCGAAAGCCGCGATGCCGCCGCCATGGTCAGCGACCTCGTGCGGCAGGCTTGGGAAAACGAAATGCGCCGGCAGGGTCTTCGCTCCTACGAGCTGGCCAGCGGCCTCCTCGCCTGGTTCTTCCGCAACGGCGATCTCGAGAAGAACCGCGCATATTTCAAGGCGCTCGGCGGGCGGCGGGGCTACCGCCAGCTTGTCGGCCTGAAAAGCAAGAAGACCGCCGACGGCACGCGGCGGCCCGACGGCTACTGGCACTACGCAATCTCCGCCTCACCGCAGCTCGTCCCGTTTCCGCGGCTCGTTCTGCGCCACCACGTTCTTTTCACTGACGATGGGGAAGAGCCGTGGGCCAATGCGGGGCGCATGCACAAGGCCAGGCGCAGTGTCTGCAAACAGTGGTGGAACCGGGAGTGGCGCGATCGCCTGCTCGCCATGTGCGCGAGGCTCGGCCGGAGCGCCGTCGACCTCAGGATCACGGTCGGTGACGGCGAGACAATGCGCCTCGCCATGGTGCCGATGAGTTTCGTTAGCCCGTGGACTTATTGCGAGGACGGCGAAGCCGGCCTGGATGAAACAACCGACATCGAGCTCGTCGAAGATCAGAACGATGAAGACGAAGAGAGCGACGCGCGCGAGGATGGCGACGATGGCGAAACCGTCTAGGCGCAGCGTGCAGCCGGCGCGCCAGCTCCTCACCTTCCCGGAGCCGCGGCTCCGCTTCGGCCACGATCAGGCGATCGAGGACCCGAAGGACGGCCTGCTGCTCTTCGGTCCGCCCGAGAAGCCGATGGGCATCCATTACGGCGTGATCGGCACTCCCGAGGGGATACGGCAGTTCGAGGCCTGGGCCGCACGGCTCGCAGGAACGATTGACGCCGATCCGGCCGTCGCAAGCTCGATCATGTTTCCGGGCTTCGAGACGGTCTTTCGCACGCCATGGGAGACCGCGCCGCGAGTCAGGCTGGAGATCGACCCGGCCGTCCTCGATGCGAAGGTCAAGAATACGGACCCGCATCAGCGCGTCTTCGACACGGTAGATCTGTTCGCAGAGCCCATCAGGCGCTGGACCAAGGAAGAGGATATCAAGGTCGCCCTCTGGTTCGTGGTTATCCCTGAACAGGTGTGGACACTCTGCCGTCCGCGCTCGACCATCAGCAAGGCGGACGGCGTCGAGCCCGATGTCCATCTCTCGCACGCAAGGGCGCTCGAGCTTCTCAACGCGCCCGACCTATTCGACGAGGCGAATGTCGCGGCCGAGAAGCACCTGTACGAAAACCACTTCCACAACCAGCTCAAGGCCAAGCTGCTCGATTGCGAAGCCATCACGCAGATCGTGCGCCAAACGACCGTCGCTCCGAACGAGTTCCTGAACCGGTTCGGCAAGCCGGCGCGCAAGCTTCAGGACGAGGCAACGATCGCCTGGAATCTCGGCACGGCGATTTACTACAAAGCCGGCGCGAAGCCGTGGACGCTGGCCGACATACGTGAAGGCGTCTGCTATATCGGCCTCGTTTTCAAGCGCACCAACAACCCGAGGAACGCATTCGAGGCGTGCTGCGGAGCGCAAATGTTCCTGCACACGGGAGAAGGCATTGTCTTCAAGGGCTCCGTCGGCGCGTGGGCGTCCGACAAGCCCGGCGAGTACCATCTGCCGAGGGACAATGCGGCTGACATCGTGCGGCGCTGCATCGATAGCTATGTCAGCAAACAAGGCAAGCCGCCGCGCGAGCTTTTCATCCACGGCCGGACCGGCTTCAACCGGGAGGAGATCCAGGGCTTTCGCGATGCGGCTCCCGAAGGCACGCAGGTGACCGGCATCCAGATCCGCAGGCCGAATGATCTCAAGCTCTTTCGCGCGGACGGTCGCCGGGTGGTTTTGCGCGGCCTTGGGCTCAGGATGGACCGGCGCAACGCCTTCCTCTGGACCTCCGGATACATCCCGAAGCTGCTGACCTATCCGGGGCGGGAAGTCCCGACCCCGCTCAAAGTGCGCATCGTATTCGGTGACACTGATCTTCAGCAGGTGCTCGCCGATATTGTGGCCTTGACCAAGCTCAACTTTAATACCTGCATTTTCGGCGACGGCTTTCCGGTTACGCTGCGCTTTGCCGACGACGTTGGAGAAATCCTGACCGCGATCCCCGACGTCAGCTCAAAGCCGCTGCCGTTCCGGCATTACATTTAGGTCGGGGGGACGCATGATCGACTACCGGTTCAACCATCTTTCCGTGCGGGTCCCCTGGCATGACTCCGGCTGGACGGGCCATGTCTGCCGCAATCCGCTCGGCAATCATCAGTGCAATGCGCTCCCCTATATCGCCGCGCAGCGCAAGGAAGCCGAAGAGATGCGCGACGGCATGCCGGGCACCGAGTTTGCGGCGCTTGATGCTGCGCAGGTGCCGCCGTGTCTCAAGGAACGTTCAGCCTTCCTGTCAGCGAACCAGCACACGATCGACGTCCAGATGCCCTATTCAACCTGGAGCCGCGATCATGCGCACATCCTGCCGACCACGGTCGACCTGCCGCCCTGGGGCGGCGTAGTCGTGCCGTTTCGCTGGATGAACAAGGAGCATGCCTGGAAAATCGGGCAGTCGCTCGGGCTTGATGTCGGCGTTCAGTATGAGCCGGAGGAACCGGACTGGCTCGCGAACACGGCCTGGGTCCAGGGCATCGAAAACCAGCGGGCGTTGCTCGACGCTTTTGCGGATGGCCTCAAGAAATCAAGTTCGCTCATCTTCTTCTATGCAAAGCGCACGCCGCTCTCCGACCTTGATTCCCGCTTCCTTGTTGCCGTCGGCCGGCTCGGCAATCTGGGGACGCTCAAAGAATATCCTTATGAGGGAGGGAGCGCGCGAGGGCGCCTGCAGACGCTGGTCTGGGAGCGGCCGTTTCAGCACTCGGTCCGGCGGACCGATGATGGCTCTATTTCCGGTGGCGTGGTGCTTCCCTATTGGAAGCTCATCGAGGAAGCGGAGGACGGGGAGGACCTGAGCGCGCTTGCCGCGGCGTTGCCCCCCGATGAGGAGTTGCGGACACAGTTCTCCTACGGCAGCGAGCATGTGACGCATCAGGGAGCCGCCACGGCGCTCTGGGCGTTGAAGCGCGCTGCCGAGCGCCTTGCTGAGCGAGTTGATTTCGATGCCGCCTCCGCGCTGTCCTGGATTGACCTTGAGCTCAATCGGATATGGCAGGTCCGCGGACCATATCCGGGCCTCGGCAGCGCCTTATCGGCGTTCGACAAGAGTCTCAACGGCACGCTGTTCTGCTATTCCCTGTCATCGGTCTTGAAGGACGGTGACGATCCCTGGGAAGCCGCGCATGCTGTTCTTGGCGGCACGCGCGCGCTCACAGGCGGGCTCAAGGTTCCGAAGAGCATCATCCGGAAATGGACGGCGCTTGCTCAGCGCCTGCCTCACCGCCTGGAAGCGCTGCGCATGCTTGCGCGCTTTGATATCACCGCGGACCAGGCTCTGCGCTTCTACGAAAACGAGACCCTTGCCGCCGAGATTGTCCGCAACCCTTACGCCCTTTTCGAACAAGGTCGCGCCGACGAGAATCCCGTCTTTTTCTGGACGGTGGACACCGGTCTCTTCGCTGGGCCGCCGCGTCCCCCTCTGCCGCAGGCCTGCGAGCTGGATAACGAAGATGCCAAGGATCCGCTGCGCCTGCGTGCGGGCGTGATCGAGGCGCTTGAGCGCGCCGCCGCCACGGGCGACACGGTGCTCGCGGCCGAGCCCCTGGTGCAAGCGATCACGGATGTCGAGGCGGCGGTTCCGATTCCCGTCGATCTGGATGACCTCACCCTGTTCGGCGACGACTTCACGCCGGACGTGGTGCGGACGGGGAAGACGTTCCAGCTCGATCGCTATGTCCGGTATGGCAAACTGATCCGCGATGCCGTGACGGCGCGCCTGGGCAACCCAGTTGCGCCGCCGGCGCTCGACTGGGACGCGGTTGTCGCGGCCGAGCTCAAGGAGAAGCCCAAAGACGAGGATGAAAAGCGCGCGCGGCGCGAAAAGGCCTATGCCCTCTCGGTGTTGTCACGCGCGCGGATCGCGGCACTCGCAGGACCCGCCGGCACGGGCAAAACGCTCGTTATCGGGATGCTCCTGCAAGCGCTTCCCGAAGGGTCGGGCGCAGTGTTGCTCGCCCCGACCGGCAAGGCGCGCGTCCGGTTGCAGGCGGCCGCCGGACGCGAGGCCAAGACTGTTGCCCAGTTTCTGCTCAAGCAGGGCCGCTATGACGAAACCTCCCAGCGCTATTTCCCGACCGGCGGGTCACCGGCTCCCGGCGTGCGCATGGTAATCGTCGATGAGGCATCGATGCTCACCGAGGATCAGGTTGCGGCGCTCTTCGATGCGCTGGAACCGGGATGCCGGGTCGTGTTCGTCGGCGACCCGCAGCAACTGCCCCCGATCGGGCCGGGCCGTCCGTTCGTCGATCTGATCCGGTGGCTCGAAAGCCAGCCCGGAAGACCAGGAGTTGCCGAGCTAACGATTCGCCGCCGCCAGACCGATTCCAAGGCAGGCCGGCGCGACCTTGACCTTGAGGACGTGCAGTTCGCCGAACTCTTCTCAGGCCGCCCCCTGCCTGCCGGCGAGGACGAGATCATCGCCAGGATCCGCAGCGGCGAACCCATGGATCGCCTGCAATTTATCCGATTCCGCTCCGGCGCCGAACTGCAGGAGCTTGTGAAGCAGACGATTGAGACCGAGCTCAAGCTCGCAGGCGAGCGGGAGAAGTCCTTTTCCCTCGCCATGGGTGCGAAGTTGTCCGACAAGGGCAATCCGTATTTCGAGTGCGGTTCGACGGCCGAAGCGGTCGAACGCTGGCAGGTCCTCACGCCTCACCGCGTGCTGCGGGGCGGGGCGCAGGGCCTCAACCGGATGATCCATACCGAGTTCAGGTCCGGGACCATCGAATTTGCGCGCGCCTGCAACCGGGGACAGCCCTTCCGGCGCTACCGCATCACGCCGCCCCGCGGCCCGGAACAGATCGTTGTCGGCGACAAGGTCATCTGCCTGCGCAACGGCGATCGCCGGATCACCGGTCCTGAAAAGCAGTACGGCTACGTCGCCAACGGCGAAATCGGCACCGTCATTGGCGAATCGTTCGTTTCGACGTCTAAGCCCAAGCATCTGGATGTGGAGTTTTCCACCCAGCCGGGGGTGAGCTACAAATTCTGGAAGAACGAATTCGACGAGGATAGCTCAAAGATGGAGCTGGCCTATGCAATGACTGTCCACAAATCGCAGGGTAGCCAGTTCGGCACCGTGATCCTGATCCTCCCGAAACGCTCAGCCGTCCTATCCCGCGAAATGCTCTACACGGCGCTGACTCGCCAGCAGCAGCGCATCATCATTCTACACGACGGCGACCTGTCCGATATCCTCGCATTCCGGCGCGACGAGCACTCCGAAATCTTGCGGCGATCGACAAACCTCTTCGTCCCGCCTGATCCCGTCCTCATCGAGATTGCAGGCGGCGGCATTGAGAAGCTCAAACGACGCAAGTTCATGGAGGAAAAGCTCATCCACCGCTCCGCCGCCGGCGACATGCTCAGCTCGAAAAACGAGGTTATCATCGCCGATGCGCTTCACGATGCCGGCAAGGAACTCGGCTTGAAGTACATCGCAGAACCCGAGATCGATATCGCGGGTCAGACGCGCTCACCCGATTTTGTCGTCCAGGACCGGACCGGCTCCATCTGGTACTGGGAGCATCTCGGAATGCTCACCGAGGACGCCTACATCCGGCGTTGGGAACGCAAGCTCGCCCTCTATCGTCAAGCGGGCATCTTCCCCCGTGAGGAAAAGCCGGACGGGAAACTGATCGTCACACGTTCCGGCAATGACGGCTCAATTGACTCCCACGCTGTCCGGAAACTCATTGGTGAAATCTGGGGCCATTGAGGCCGGCGGCACGGCAGCATGGAGTCGTTATGACTCAATCGGAAAGACGCAAGTATGATCCCCGAGCACTACAGCCGCGACATCGCCCAGCGCTGTCAGAATCTAATCCACAATCTGCGCCCTATAGTGCAACGTGGTTTGGCCGATGATGCGCGGTTTGGCGGCCCATTAGGCACGACCTTCCTTCTTGCTATGGCTACGCCAATGATCGTCCTACCCATCGAGCGCATCTTCAAACCCGCCAATCCACGCGCGCCGCAGGCGGCCGATGACCGGCAACTCGATCCCGCCTTGGCACGGCAAGTGGACGACGTTCTTGGCCCTACGCGCAGCTTCGGCGCGGCTCCTTTCGCCGCGCCCGGCCGCTGGAGCTATGTCGCCGGATGGCGTCGTTTCAATGCGGCGCAGACCTGGCCGGCCGATCTGCTTGCTTCGCTAGCTGCGCCGAAGGCCTACAGCGCTGCGGCGAATGCTCCGGCGGGGCGGATTCTGCGCGACCTTAGAAACGCACTCGCCCACGGCGGCATTACCTACCTGGACTCAGATGGGCGGCAGACCAATGGCGATGCCGCGATGCTCGCGTTTGCTGGGGCCGTGATCGATCGAGCCAACCGGTTGACCGGTCTCAACGTTCTGCGCGTCGGTGAGGACGATTTTTGCGAGTTCTTGATGGCCTGGGCAGATTGGCTTGCCCAGCCTCCGATCCGTGATGCACTCAACGGCTTGGATCCGCTGGCTGCCTGAGCGTTAGTGTAATCATTGTCGAGCCCGTTGGCAGCGGCGCTAATCACTGCCATGCGGCTCGTCATGCGTCATCTCCATTACGGGGTGGCCGGGATCCTCTCTCGATCCTCAACCCGTCATGGCGACCATCGGCGTCCTCTTCCAAACCGCCTCCGGCCGGCCACGAAGAACGCGACGTTACGGCAGCGACGGAGCGCTGGAACGATCAGGCCCGGATCATGCCGGCGGTATGCGCTTCGCTAGCGTAGCGGCTGAGCGGCTTATCCGCCTGGAAGAACAGGTCGCGCTCGACCGGCAGCCCGAGCTTGCCGCGCACCGTCTCGATCTCCGAGAGGCGGACGTAGCCCAGCTCGGGGCAGCCGAGGCCGAGGTCACAAAGGCCGAAGGCGAGGTCCGGGTCCTCCGGATCGAGTTCGGTCAGAAGCCAGGTCGCACCGGCGTCGGGCGTGAATAGTTTCACGACAGGATACGGATCGATCTGCTCGCCAGCCGCGGATCGGGCGCCATTCGCAAGAAGCTGGACGCGAAGATGATCTGGGATGAGTTGCATGGGGGCCTCCGCGACGGGCCGGCCGAAAGCCGCTCTCTCAGCCTTCCTGCCCGTCACGGCGACAGCCGCCATCCTCTCCCTCTATTGCGCAGCACGGCTCTTCATCGGACAGGAGCAGCTCATCGGATCGACGTAGTTGCCGGTGCGGACGTCAGTCAGGTCCAAGGTCTGCCCGGTGACGGTCTCGTAGAAGAACCAAGCGTGCTGGCTGTAGGCGCCGGAGGGTTCCGCCCGCACCCAGGTTTCGAACACGGCGGGATTGATCGCCTTGAGGGCTGCGACCAACACGCCCAAGTCCACGGGCTCGTCGCGGAGTGGGAAGCGGAGGCGTGACACCGCAGTCCCGTCGCTGGCACATTGCCGGGGCTGGAACTCGACGATCCGCGGGCCGTGCACTCCTGTGCGGCGTGCAGCGGCGACGATGCAGCTTCCCACTGCCGGCGGCGGCACGGCCAAACCGAACTCCCGCCTGAGCCAGGCGTGACCAATTGGGCTTCGCTCCGCATGCGGATGAGGTTAGACATCCAGAATCGCTTTGTGTCGTGTAGAATTGCTTATGGCGAAATACTTTTCTTCAAGACCGATGACAATTCGAGCTCTCTCCGAGCGGACAGACACGGGATGCAGGTTTACTTTACAGACCGCGAACAGGGCCCTCGGCCCAGAACGGTCGAAGCCATCGACGAACGGGTCTGGGGCGGGCTCTACGCCCTGATCTCCGCGCGGCTGAACGACGACTCCTTAGGCTACCGGTTTCCCGAGTCGTGCCCCGACGGCTACGGACCGTGCGGGTATGACCATAAGATGCTGCAGCTTACAGCGGCAGCCGAGATCCCGGAGATCGATTGGCCGCTGCAGCCAGAGGCCATGCCGTCGACGTCCGCGGTCATGGACCTGCTCGAGTTCGTCGCGGCTTCAATCGGCGAGCCCGAGAAGGGCAGCTGGCATTCCTTCTTCGCCCATCACCATCTGAGCTGGGACCGGGAGACCGGCCTCCGGCGCTTTGCCGCCGATGTCAATCGCCTCTTCGCCCGAAACGGGGTTGCCTTCGAGCTGGGAGAAGACGGCGTGGTGCGTCGTCTTCTTCCCGAGCCCCTTCGGGACGCGCTGGCCAGCACCCTCCTTCGCACGGGCGACGCCGAGACCGACCGCCTGCTGGAAGCCGCGCGCAAGCTGATCCTTGCCCCCGATCTCAACCGCCGCCGCGATGCGCTGGAAAAGCTGTGGGATGCCTTTGAGCGCCTGAAGACGCTTGAGCCGGGCCCCGACAAGCGTGCCCAGGCCGACGCGCTGCTCGATCGGGCGGCCGGCCCGGCCGCTCCTCGGTTGCGGGCGCTGATCGGCGAGGAGGCCAAGGCGCTGACGGACATCGGCAACAGCTTCCGGATCCGTCATTCGGAGACGAGCCAGGAGCTGCCGACGACGCCGGAGCAGATAGACTATCTATTCCAGCGCATGTTTGCCTTCGTTCGGATGGTGCTCAAAACCACGGGCCGGGGCGGCTGATGGCCAGTGTGGCAAGCGCGGGGTCAGCTTCCCGAGCAATTTCCGTCTTCGACGATCTCGATCGGACTCTCGTGGGCGGCGCGCCCTATCTGCTGTCGCACTTCGATTACCTGAACACGTCGAACCGGCCCGAGGCGGATCGTGTCCGCGCGCTGGTCGCTGCGTTTCTTGGCCGTTATCCCGAAGGGGATCGGGATCGGCTGCGCGATCGACTTCGTTCGATCGACGACATCGGGCATCTCGGGGCGTTTTTCGAACTCGCGCTCCACGAGCTGCTCCTCCGCGCGGGCTGCCGCGTCATCGCGGTCGAGCCCGCTATCGAAGGCACGCGCAGGGTTCCCGACTTCCTCGTCGAGACACCGTCGGGCGATCGATTCTACCTTGAGGCCACACTGGCGACGGGCCGCTCCCAGACCGATGCCGCGGCCCAGAAGCGACTCGAGCAAGCGTTCAAAATCATCGACTCGGTGCCCTCGCCCGACTTCTTCTTCAGCCTGTCCACGTCGGGGATGCCCACCGCGATGATTACGGGCAGGAGGTTGAAGCGCGAGCTCCAGCAATGGCTCGCGGGCCTCGACTATGATGCGGTGACCGCCGGCTGGCAGCACGACGACGGAGCCGTCCCGGTCTTCACGTACGAGGAGCATGGGGTCCGGTTCCGCATCTCGCCGGTGCCGCGGCGACGTTCGCGCGGCTCGACCACTCCGTCGCGGTCGATCGGCGGCCGCATGCTCGACCCGATCACGGTGCAGCCGCACGTGCCGATCCGGAACGCCGTCATCGGCAAGGCCACGCGCTACGGCGACCTGGATTTGCCATACGTGGTGGCGGTCAACGCGATGAGCGACTACGCCGATGAAGATGACGCAATTGACGCGCTGTTTGGGTCGCCTGCGGTCGTGGTCAAGCAAACCGAGGCAGGCTTTGTGGACATACCCACTCGCGTGCCCGACGGCGTATGGCAGGGGCGCGGCGGCGCGATCAACACGCGTGCGAGCGCCGTGCTCTCGACAGAGCGCCTGACGCCATGGAGTCTCGGGCAGCGGCGGCTGCGCTTGATTCAGAACCCTTGGACGCAGAGACCACTGCCGTCGCTGGAGCTTGGCATGGACATTGTTCGCGTCGAGCAAGACAGGCTGCGCCGCTCCGCGGGTGACGATTTGCGCTCGCTCTTCGGTTTGCCCGAGGGCTGGCCGGAGTAGCTACCACCGACCCTCGCTCCGGCGGGAGATTGCGGAACAAAGGCGATAGGATGTGCTGATGGTGTTCGCAAACCGGTCGCTCCCTGTACAGCCGGCCCAGTGTCCGAAGTACGCTGGGCCTCTTGGACAGATTTGCCGGGGTGCCGAGGCCACGGTGCGCGTTCCCGCTGACCGTCGATCGCTTCTTTCTGAGCTATGCCCCACTTCGCGGAGGTACGCCGCGGCGCGTGAATCTACCCGAATGCCGCCGATAGGCGCCGCACGCGCGAACCGAGTGTCCTTGTTTCTTGGCCTACTGCCACAGAACCTGACCGCTAACGACTCTTCACGAGGCGGTGTTCAACGCTATTATGGCAGGCAAGGTCGATCCGCGTACGGTGGATGCACTCCCCCGGTATGGCGAGCCGGAGTTGGCGCTCCGGTCGCGCGGCGCGGACGGCCGGCCGGACCCACGCCTGGTCGAACTGGTGCGCATTCTCGCCCGGCGGGCCGCGCGGCGCTGGTACGCGGAGCAGGTCGAGGCGCAGCGACGGCGGGACAGGAGCGGCCCCTCCTCGACCTGAGAACGGAGGAGACGCTGCCATGAGGGTCGCCATCTATGCCCGCTATTCGACCGACAATCAGCGCGTTGCCTCGATCGCCGACCAGTTTCGGGTCTGCCGCCTGCATGCGGAGAAGCAGGGCTGGAAGATCGTCGAGGAATACTCCGACCAGGCGATCAGTGGCTCGACGCTGATCCTGCGGCCGGGCATCCAGGCGCTCGTCGACGACGCGCTGCGCGGCCGTTTCGACCTCGTGCTCGCCGAGGCGCTGGACCGGCTGTCCCGCGACCAAGAGGACATCGCCGGCCTCTACAAGCGGCTGCGCTTCGCGGGCGTCCCCATGGTGACGCTCGCCGAGGGCGAGATCACCGAGCTGCATGTCGGCCTCAAGGGCACGATGAATGCCCTCTTCCTGAAGGACCTGGCCGACAAGACACGGCGTGGGCTGCGCGGCCGCGTCGAAGACGGCAAGTCCGGCGGCGGCAACAGCTACGGCTACGACGTCGTCAAGCAGTTCGCCTCGAACGGCGAGCCTATCCGGGGCGATCGCACCGTCAACGAGACCGAAGCGGCGGTGGTGCGGCGGATCTTTCGCGACTACGCGGCCGGGAAGTCGGCCAAGCGGATTGCCGTCGAGCTGAACCGCGACGGCATCCCGGCGCCCGGCGGCGGCGCGTGGGGATTCAGCACCATCAACGGCAACCCGAAGCGCGGCAACGGCATCCTTAACAACGAGATGTACATCGGCCGCCTGGTCTGGAACCGGCAGCGCTTCGTCAAGGACCCGGACACCGGAAAGCGCGTGTCGCGCCCCAATCCCGAGAGCGAATGGATCGTCAAGGACGTGCCCGAGCTGCGGATCGTCGACGACGAGCTCTGGCAGGCGGTGAAGGCGCGGCAGCGGGCCGTCAAGGTGGTGCGAGGCGCGGACGGCCGCGAAGCGGAGAACCACTTCCGGGACCGGCGCCGGCCCAAGTACCTCTTCTCGGGCCTGACCCGCTGCGGCTGCTGCGGGGGCGGCTACACGATGATCTCGGCCGACCTGGTCGGCTGCGCGACGGCGCGCAACAAGGGCACCTGCGCCAATCGCGTCAACATCCGGCGGGACCGGCTCGAGGCCCGCGTGCTGAACGCTCTTCGCGACCGGCTGATGGATCCGGCGCTCTTCGCGGTGTTCTGCGACGAGTTCACGCGGGAGGTGAACCGTGCGCGGATAGAAGCTCGCACGAGCCTCGATGCCGCGCGGCGCGAGATCGAACGCATTGACCGTGAGCTTCAGAAACTGCTGCAGCACATCGTCGACGGCCATGGCGACGGCCGCACGATCGGAGCACGCATGAAGGAGCTCGAGGCGCGCCAGGACGAGTTGCGATCATTCCTCGCCGAGGCCGAAGAGCCGCCGGCGCTGCTCCATCCGGAGATGGCGACCTACTACCGCCAGCAGGTGGCCCAGCTGCACGCCGCGCTCCAGGAGGAGAGCGAGGCCAAGCGCCTGAAGGCGGCCGAGGTGCTCCGCTCGCTGATCGACCGCATCGTGCTGATGCCGGAGGGCAGAGAACTCAAGATCGACGTGGTCGGCGACCTCGCCGGCATCCTGACGATCGCCGTCAAAGCAAAAGCCCCGGCCGCTGGGGCCGGGGCTTCGCAAGTTGAGATGGTTGCGGGGAGGCGATCTGATCTCAAATCGCCGCCGTCGCAAGTTGAGATGGTTGCGGGAGGTGGATTTGAACCACCGACCTTCAGGTTATGAGCCTGACGAGCTACCGGGCTGCTCCATCCCGCGGCAAGTCTAGGGATGTCTGACAGTGTGAATGGGTTTTTCAGGGGGTCCGGCACGGGATTCTGAGCCTGGCGGCGTCCTACTCTTCCGACGCTTGAGCGGCAGTACCATCGGCGCTGCCTGGTTTCACGGCCGAGTTCGGGATGGGATCGGGTGGTTCACAGGCGCTATGACCACCAGGCTTAGGATCCCGTGCGGGAAATCGATGCGCAAGTCTGCTGGGCAGACATCTGCTGGATCGCTGCAATGCGTGCAGCGCTTCTGTTGATGATGGGACTCATCAAGTGCGAATAGAGCGATTAGGACCGGTTAGCTCCACGCGTTACCGCGCTTCCACATCCGGCCTATCAACGTGGTGGTCTTCCACGGCTCTATGAGATCTTATCTTGAGGGAGGCTTCCCGCTTAGATGCTTTCAGCGGTTATCCCGTCCGTGCATAGCTACCCTGCTGCGCGGCTGGCGCCACGACAGGTCCACCAGAGGCACGTTCACCCCGGTCCTCTCGTACTAGGGGCAACTCCTCTCAAATCTCGACGCCCACGGCAGATAGGGACCAAACTGTCTCACGACGTTCTGAACCCAGCTCACGTACCACTTTAATTGGCGAACAGCCAAACCCTTGGGACCTGCTCCAGCCCCAGGATGTGATGAGCCGACATCGAGGTGCCAAACGATTCCGTCGATATGGACTCTTGGGAATCATCAGCCTGTTATCCCCGGCGTACCTTTTATCCGTTGAGCGATGACCCTTCCACATGGGATCACCGGATCACTATGACCGACTTTCGTCTCTGCTCGACTTGTCAGTCTCG
>VFQR01001176.1_pt1 | contig 21777 bp, 27 predicted proteins | sample 3512321 | NCBI WGS metagenome assembly VFQR01 (sample SAMN10412374, study PRJNA504923) | tailings metagenome | isolation source: Relicate 3 Philex TSF1 revegetated site | place: Philippines: Tuba, Benguet | collected 2017-08-29 | reverse complement strand
TCAAGCGCTTCCGGCCGCGCTTCAACGTGCTGATGCGCGACGACAAGTCGTTTCCGTATATCCTGCTCACGAGCGACCACCCGGCCCCGCAGATCGCGAAGCATCGCGGCGCGCGCAGCCGCAAGGGCGATTACTTCGGTCCTTTCGCCGCCACCGGCGCCGTGAACCGCACCATCACCGCACTGGAGCGCGCGTTCCTGCTGCGCTCCTGTTCCGACAATGTGTATGAGAGCCGCACGCGCCCCTGCCTGCTGTTCCAGATCAAGCGGTGTTCCGCACCCTGCACCGGCGAGATCGCGCTGCCGGAATACAATGTGCTGGTGGAGGAAGCCCGCGATTTTCTCTCCGGCCGCAGCCGCGCCGTACAGGATCGTCTCGTGCAGGAGATGGAAGAAGCGTCGAACCGGCAGAACTATGAACGCGCCGCCGCACTCCGCGACCGCATCGGATCGCTCGCCGCCATCAGCTCGCAGGCTAACGGCATGCACCCGCGCAACATCGAGCAGGCGGACGTCTTCGCCGTGCATCAGGAAGGCGGCGTGAACTGCATCGAGGTGTTCTTCATCCGCAATTTCCAGAACTGGGGCGACCGCGCCTACTACCCGCGCGCCCCGCGCTCGCTTTCTCCCGCCGAAGTGCTGGAAAGTTTCCTCGCGCAATTCTACGAGGACAAGACCAGCCCGCGTCTTGTACTCCTCTCGCACGAGATCGCCGAGAAAGAATTGCTGGAAGAAGCGCTCTGCACCCGCTCCGGCTACAAGGTCGAGGTCGCAACACCGACGCGCGGCGACAAGCGCTCGCTGGTGGAGCATGCCGCTCTCAACGCCAAGGGTGCGCTCCAGCGCCGTCTCGCGGAGTCCGCTTCACAGGCAAGGCATCTCAAAGGCCTCGCCGATGTGCTCACTCTCCCGCTGCCGCCGCGCCGCATCGAAGTGTACGACAACAGCCACATCGCCGGCTCGAACGCCGTCGGCGTCATGATTGTCGCGGGGCCGGAAGGTTTCCAGAAAAACCAGTACCGCAAGTTCAACATCCGCTCGGAGGATATCTCCCCCGGCGACGACTTCGGCATGATGCGCGAAGTGCTGCGGCGGCGCTTCAAGCGGCTGATGACGGAATCTCCGCGCGGCGCCGGCGGTGAACAGCCCTGGCCCGATCTCGTCATCATCGACGGCGGACCCGGCCAGCTTTCCGCCGCCCGCGAAGTGCTCGCCGATCTCGGCATCAACGATGTCTGTCTTGTTGCTGTCGCAAAAGGGGCGGATCGTGATGCGGGGCGCGAGACGTTCCACATGCCGGATCGTCCGGCCTTCCGCCTGCCGCCGCGCGATCCGGTGCTCTATTTCGTGGAACGCCTGCGCGACGAGGCGCACCGCTTCGCCATCGGCTCGCACCGGGCGCGCCGCAGCAAGGACATTGTCAGCGGCGGCCTGCAGGAAATCCCCGGCATCGGCCCGACGCGCAAGCGCGCGCTGCTCCGCCATTTTGGCACGCTGCAGGCCATCGAACGCGCGTCGCTGGCCGATCTCGAAGCCGTACCCGGCATCAATGCCGCCACCGCGCGCGCGGTGTACGGCTACTTTCACACCACCTAGCGGGATTTTATCGCAAGATTTTTATCTGTTTCCGCATTGACGCGACGGCTTCAGGGTGTCTTTTCTCGCTCCATGACCGCGCCGATGAATCAGGCGACCGCCGTCCGCAAGAGCGAGGCCTCCGGGGCGATGAACGGTCACGCCTATTCGCTGCCGAACCTGCTGACCTACGCGCGCATCGCGGCCGTACCGGCGGTGGCCGCGTGCCTGTTCGCCATCGTCATCTACAATGCGGGCCTCTGGCTGCGCTGGGTGGCGCTCGGCATCTTTCTCGCCGCCGCCATCACCGACATGCTCGACGGCTGGGCCGCGCGCGCGTATGGCGAGCAATCGAAACTCGGCCAGATGCTCGATCCGATCGCCGACAAGCTGCTGGTCGGCGGCTGCCTGCTGATGCTCGCCGCCGACGACACGATCCGCGGCTGGTCGCTGTGGGCGGCCCTCATCATTCTCTGCCGCGAGATTCTGGTGTCGGGCTTGCGGGAATATCTCGCCGAACTCCGGGTCAGCGTTCCGGTTTCGCGTCTCGCCAAATGGAAGACGACGCTGCAGCTTGTCGCGATCGGTTTTCTGCTCGCCGGCCCGGCCGGTGACGCGGTCATCCCCGGCATCTCCATGACCGGCATTACCCTGCTCTGGGTTTCCGCGTTGCTCACGCTCTACACCGGCTTCGATTATTTCCGCGCGGGCGTGAAGCACATCGTCGGCAGCGCGCGATGAAAATTCTCTATTTTGCGTGGATCCGCGAGCGGATCGGCAAGCCCGAGGAAGACATCGACCTTCCCGCTTCGGTGAAGACCGTGTCCGATCTCGTGCAGTTTCTCAGCGCGCGCGGCGAGGAATATGCCCACGCCTTCGAAAACGCGAAGGTGATCCGCGCCGCCCTCGACAAGGTGCATGTGAAGCCGGACGCGAAGCTTTCCGGTGCGCGCGAAATCGCGCTGTTCCCGCCCATGACGGGCGGGTAAAAACTTTTTTGTCTTCATGCGGATTTTTTTCGGGTCGTCCCCGCGCAGGCGGGGACCCATATCCCCTGTATTCAATTTTGCCCGGATGCTTCATAATTAAAGCCGGAGCGTATGGATCCCCGCTTGCGCGGGGATGACGGAAAACAATGAAAGTCCGGATCACCGACCAGAAGATCGACACCGCCGCCGAGGAAGCCGGCCTCACCCGCGGCCGCACCGACATCGGCGGCGTGGTGACGTTTTCCGGCATCTGCCGCGACAGCGAGGAAAGCGGAAAGATCAGTTCGCTCACGCTCGAACATTATCCGGGCATGGCGGAATCCGAGATCGCCCGCCACATCGAGGAAGCCGAAGCGCGCTGGCCGCTGCTTGGTGTGCGCATCGTGCATCGCGTGGGCCGCATCGAACCCGGCGAGGTCATCGTCGTCGCCATCTGCGCGTCGAAGCATCGCCGCGCCGCTTTCGAGGCTGCTGAATTCCTGATGGATTTCCTGAAGACCCGCGCACCCTTCTGGAAAAAAGTGGAAGGTGCCGGCGCATCCGCAAACACCTCCGGATGGGTCGACGCCCGCGAGCAGGACGACAGCGCCGCCGCCCGCTGGAATTCTCCACGGAAATCCGAAGCCGCGGAATAGCGATGACGGCGGACGAACCGGAATGCGGCCCGCCCGCCAGACCCCGCATCAGCGTCATCGTCGTCTCCGATTACGAAACCGGCGAAAAAAGCTGGGCCGACGAACGCCGCATCCTGCATGCGCTCGCCGCACAGGACATCGCGGAACCGTTCGAGATCTTGCTTGCCGAACACGACGCGAATCGCAACAGACTTCCCGCCGATCTTCTGGGCATCGCGCCGCGAACCCGCATCGAGTTTTTTCCGCTGAAACATTCATCCACTCTGAAGGACGCCGCCGTGCCCTGCACGCAGGGTTCGCTCGTCGCCGTGTTCGAGGCGGATTCGCGCCCGCTCCCGCCGTGGCTGCGCATTGCCGCAAGGGCGATCGACACCCGCCCCGGTTTCGCGGTCGTATCGGGCCGCACCACCTATGGCGGCGGCGGCATGCTGATGCGTTCGCTGTCGCTGCTGGACCGGGGATTTCTCGAAGTGCGCGGGGTCGGCTCCACGCACAATATTTCCAACAACGCCGCGCTCTATCGGCGCGAGGTGCTCGAGGCGTTTCCCTATCCCGCCGATGACAGCCCGTTCCTGAACGCAAGTCTCCGCACGGAAAAAATCATGCAGGCCGGACACAGGCTGCTGTTTCATCCGGAGGCGGTTTCCATCCACGAATTCGGCGGACTGCATTTCGTGCTCGATGTCCGCCGCAATCTCGGCTTCATGGAAGGCCGCGCGGATTTCCTGCGCGCGCCGCAAACCACCTTCGCGGGCCGTCTCCGCCGCCGCCTTGCGCTCAGTTGGAAACGCCTGCGGCAGGATTCGGTGAACGCGCGCCGCGCATGGCGCGGACATATGCGCTGGTACGACTGGCCGCTGACCGCACTGCTGCTGCTCGCGTTCCGTTTTGTGGAATGGCCGGCGATGGGCCGCGGCCTCGCGGGCCAGCCCATGCTCTCCGATACGAATTACCGCTGAACGATTTAGGACAGGATTACCGATAGATTTTACTGACGCCGTTGTATCGTACGGCTGTCGTCCCCGCAAAAGCGGGGACCCATAATCCCGGTGTCGAATTGAACCGCTACGCCGTCTATATTCTGGCAAGTAAAAAGCACGGTACGCTTTACATTGGCATTACAAATAATTTGAGCCGGCGTCTCTCGGAGCATCGCATTGGCAAAGGCTCTGAATTCTGTCGTCAGTACAAAGTGAACCGGCTCGTCTATGTCGAATTCTTCGACGACCCTGAGTTTGCCATCGTGCGCGAGAAGCGCATGAAAAAATGGAATCGCGATTGGAAAATTTCGCTGATTGAGCAGGAAAATCCTGACTGGCAGGACTTGAGCAGCCTCGTATAGAAAATCTGTTCTGAGGCTATGGGTCCCCGCTTGCGCGGGGACGACACTGATTTTGCTAAATTCTCAGGCCGCCGCCGAGCGCTTCTTTGGCTGCACTTCCGCCGTGTAGTCGTCCATCAGCTTCTTGGTGATGGTGCCCGGCGTGAAGCGCCACTTGGCGATTTCCGAAACCGGCGTCACTTCTGCCGCCGTACCGGTGATGAAGCACTCGCTGAAGCCATCGAGTTCTTCCGGCAGGATGCGGCGCTCGATCACCTCGTAGCCGTTCTTCTTCGCGAGACCGATCACCGTACGGCGTGTGATGCCGTCGAGGAAACAGTCCGGCGTCGGCGTGTGGATCTTGCCGTCCTTGATGAAGAAAATATTCGCACCGGTGCATTCGGCGACACGGCCCTGCCAGTCGAGCATCATCGCGTCGGCATAACCTTTGCGCTCGGCGCGGTGCTTCGAGATGGTGCAGATCATGTAGAGACCGGCGGCCTTCGCCTTGCACGGGATGGTCGCCGGATCGGGGCGGCGGTATTCCGCGAGATCGAGACGGATGCCCTTCAGGCGTTCCGCCGGGTCGAAATAGCTCGGCCATTCCCACGTCGCGATCGCCAGATGAATTTTGTTGTTCTGCGCCGACACGCCCATCATCTCGCTGCCGCGCCAGGCGACCGGGCGAAGATAGGCGTCCTTCTGGCCGTTCTTTTCCAGCACGAGGCGCTTGGCGGCATCGATCTCGGCCGCGCTGAACGGAATTTCAAAATCCAGCAGCCGGCCGGATTCCAGCAGGCGCTCGGAGTGCTCGGTGCATTTGAAGATTTCGCCGCCATAGGCGCGTTCGCCCTCGAACACGCAACTGCCGTAGTGCAGGCCATGGGAAAGTACGTGGAGATTGGCGGACTCCCACGGAACCAGCTTGCCGTCGTACCAGATGACGCCCGGCCGCTTGTCGAAGGGTTCTGCCGATCCGGCCATTGTCTCTCTCCTCGTGACGGGCAATGCCCGTAATGGTCCAGTTTCCGCCGAATTCTTGGGGTTTTGCCCTGCAGGGCAACAACCTTTATGGTTCCGCATGGAAGCGCGTCTTGCCGCGCGGCGCAACGACCGATCCGAAACCGAAGAATTTAAGATCGGGTCTTTCGCCGGAACGCGCTGACGGGTACAGATCAAACCCAGATATGTCAATATGGCTGACATAAACGTGTCGACGGCATCGCCTCGCCCCTCGGATCTCGCGCGCAAAGGCAGCGGGACCGGACAGCCGTCCTATGACCTGATCGAACTGCTGTTTTTCGCCTATCGGGATTTCATCGCCGACGCGGACGAACTGCTCGCCGATCTCGGCTTCGGCCGCGCCCATCACCGCGTGCTGCATTTCGTGAACCGGCATCCCGGCATGCGCGTCGCCGACCTGCTGGATGTCCTCAAGATCACCAAGCAGAGCCTCGGCCGAGTCCTGCGCGAACTCGTGGACGACGGCTACATCGTGCAAAAGGCCGGTCCCGCCGACCGCCGCCAGCGGCTGCTGTTCCTGACCGCCAAGGGCGAGACCCTCGCCCGCGATCTCGCCAGCCTGCAAACCAAACGCTTCACCCGCGCGCTCGCCGAAAACGGCGCGGGTGCGCGCGAAGCCGCCAAAAAATTTCTGCTCGCCATGATCGATCCGGAATCCCGCGAGGAAGTCGAACGCCTGATCGCACGCGCCGATCGCGGCGAGCGGCCCGGCACCAAGTAAGCAGAGAGCAATGATCCAGCCGCGTTCCGCTCCCTCCGACAATGCCGCGCATTTGCTCGTCGTCGACGACGACCTGCGTATCGTCGACCTGCTGTCACGCTATCTCGCCGACAACGGCTATCGCGTCACCACTGCGAACAACGCCGCCGAGGCGAGACGTCAGCTGGAAGGCATGACGTTCGATCTCCTGATCCTCGACGTCATGATGCCGGGCGAAAGCGGCCTCGATCTCGCCCGCGCGATCCGCGAAAAAATGCCGGCGGTCCCGATCCTGATGCTGACCGCGCGCGCCGAACCGCTCGACCGCGTGGCGGGGCTGGAAACCGGCGCCGACGATTATGTGCCCAAGCCGTTCGAGCCGCGCGAACTTTTGCTCAGGATCGGCAATCTCCTGAAGCGCAGCGAGCAGTCGGAGTCGAAAGCGGTAGAGATCGTCCACTTCGGCGAATTCATCTTCCACATCGAATCCGGCGAACTCTCGCGCGACGGCGAAACCGTCCGCATCACCGACCGCGAACGCGACATGCTACGCGTGCTGGCGGCGAAGCCCGGCGAGACCGTGCCGCGGCAGGATCTCGCCGCCCCCGGCGTCGAGGCCAGCGAACGCGCCGTCGACGTGCAGATCAACCGCCTCCGCCGCAAGGTCGAAAGCAATCCGAACGAGCCGATCTATCTGCGCACCGTGCGCGGCATCGGCTACCGGCTGGTGGCGACGCCATGATGTTCGTGCCGCAGAAGCTCCAGAGCGGCATCGCCCATACGCTGGGAATTTTGGCGGTCCCGCACCGGCGGGTGTCGGCGTGGCTGAATGCGCGACTGCCGAAGGGCCTTTATGCGCGTGCGATCCTGATCATCGTGACGCCGATGGTGTTGCTGCAATCGGTTGTCGCGTTCGTCTTCATGGAGCGGCACTATAATTTCGTCACCCGCCGCATGGCCGCCGCCGTCTCGCAGGACATCGCCGCACTGGTGGAAATTTATCATCGCTATCCGCAGGATGCGAAATCCGCGACGCTGGTGAAGATTGCCGCCGAAAAACTCAACCTGAACGTCGAAATCCTGCCGCCGGAACCGCTGCCGCCGCCGGGGCCAAAGCCATTTTTCTCCACACCCGACTCCGCCCTCTCCGCGCAGATCAGCCGCCTGATCGAGCGTCCGTTCTGGATCGACACGGTGGGCGATTCGAACCTGCTCGAAATCCGCGTGCAGCTCGAAAATGCCGTCATGCGCATCTTCGCGAGCCGCCACATGGCCTACGCGTCGAACTCGCATATTTTTCTCGTCTGGATGATCTGTACCTCGATCATCCTGCTCGGCATCGCCATCATCTTCCTGCGCAACCAGATCAAGCCGATCCTGCGGCTGGCGGAAGCCGCGGATGCTTTTGGTAAAGGCCGCGAGATCGCGAATTTCCATCCGCGCGGCGCGCGCGAGGTGCGGCAGGCCGCTCTTTCCTTCATGGAAATGAAGAAGCGCATCGAACGCCAGATCGAGCAGCGCACCACGATGCTCGCCGGCGTCTCCCATGACCTGCGCACGATCCTGACACGCTTCAAGCTCGAACTCGCTTTGATCGAGGACAGCCCGGAGATCCAGGCGTTGCGGAAGGACGTCGACGAGATGCAGCGCATGCTCGAGGCGTATCTGGCTTTTGCAAAAGACGAGAGCGGCGAACTGCCCTCGCTCGTGGACGTCAAGGGCATGCTCGACGAACTCGCCTCAGACGCCGAACGGCGCGGCAAGCGCGCGAGCACCACCTTCTCAGGCCCGCCGATGGTTCAGGTGAGGCCGGACTCGTTCAAGCGCTGTATCGCGAACCTCGTCTCCAACGCGATCCGTTTCGGCAACACGGTTTCGCTTTCAGGCTCGCGCGAGCCGCGCTGGCTCTATGTGCAGGTGGACGACGACGGCCCGGGCATTCCGAGCAACCGCCGCGACGACGTGTTCCGGCCGTTCCTGCGTCTCGACGACAGCCGCAACCAGAACCAGAGCGGCTCCGGCCTCGGCCTTTCCATCGCACGCGACATCGCGGGCGTGCATGGCGGCGACATTACGTTGTCCGAAAGCCCGATGGGCGGTTTGCGCGCGACGGTGAGAATTCCCGTATAGGCTGTCATTCCGGGGCGCGGCGAGCGAAGCAAGCCGCGAACCCGGAATCCATAACCCCGGAATCAAAAATTAGGTGCTGGGATTATGGATTCCGGACTGCCTCGCTTTGCTCGGCATCCGGAATGACAACTTCAGAAAAGCTTCCCGCCGTTCGGCACTTTCCGGTCGGGCGAGAACAGCACCACGCCGCCCTCTTCGTCCGGAAAGCCGAGCGTCAGCACTTCCGACATCATCGGTCCGATCTGCCGCGGCGGGAAGTTCAGCACCGCCGCCACCTGCTTGCCGATCAGTTCTTCCGGCTTGTAGTGCTTCACGAGTTGCGCCGACGAACGCCGTGTGCCGATCTCGCTTCCGAAATCGATGGTGAGCTTGATCGCGGGCTTGCGCGCTTCCGGAAACGGCTCGGCGCTAACGATCGTGCCGACGCGGATGTCGACCTTCTCGAAATCGCCGAATGTTATTTGCGAACGAACAGGATCGGCCATCGCGGATCAGGCAGCCTGATCGCCCGCGGGCGGAACGTCCGGCTTGTGCCGCCGGGCGCGGCGGCTCGCGAAGCCCGGCACCATGTTCCACAGCCCGCCGAGCATGTTCATCGCGCGCTCGCCATTGGCGAGTTCGCGGTCGAGCGCCGCCATGGTGCGCGCCAAGCCTTCGTCCTCGTCCTGAAACCAGACGCGCAGCGTCTTCGCCATCACATAGACGAGGCCCTGCGCGCGCAGGCGTCCCGCCATGCCGGAGGATTCGATCCCGGCCGCCGACAGCATCCATTGCTGCGAGCGCAGTGAGAGACGATTAAGCCCCAGCAGCAGCGACGGATCGCGCTGCGCGGATTCCATCAGCGAGCGCAGCGCCGCCTTGTAGGGCTTCGCCACTTCGATCCGCCGCATCAGCACGTCGAACAGCCGTTCGCGCGCGGGCGAGTCCGCCATGTCATCGTCACCGCCGGCCAGAACTTTGCGATCGATGTCGCGATAGAACGTGGCCAACATATCGAAGGTGGAGCCGAATTCGCCGCGCAGGTCCGCGAGCGAAACATTCGCCCGCGCGGCCACCGCGGCGAGATCGATTTCGTTGAAATGCTGTTCGGCAAGCAGCGCGAGAAACGCTTCGACGATGGCTTCGCGATGGGTACTCGGCACGAGTTACTCCTTTATCCGGACCATACTCAATTTCCGTTGATAACGCGACCCCGCGATGTCGTCCCCGCGCAAGCGGGGACCCATAGCCACCTGAGAAAAATGGGGTCGCTGCATCTCAACGCAGTTCGGAGAGTATGGATCCCCGCCTTCGCGGGGACGACAAGAGTTACTTCGCCAGGTCCTTCGACCGCTTCGTGGCGGCGGCCACCGCTTTCTTCAGCGCCGGGTCGAAGCCGCTCTTGCCCATCAGGATTTTGAGTGCCGCCTCCGTCGTGCCGCCCTTGGAAGTGACGTTCTCGCGCAGCTTGGAGGCTTCGAGATCGGATCGGTGCAGCAGTTCGCCCGCGCCGGACACCGTCACGCGCGCAAGCCTTTCGGCCAGCGGCTTCGGCAGACCCGCGGCGACACCGGCTTTGGCGAGGCTCTCCGCGAGCAGAAACACATAAGCCGGGCCTGAGCCGGAAACAGCCGTCACCGCATCCATCAGTTTTTCATTCTTGATCCACTCCACCGGCCCGGTGGCGGAGAGCAGCGCATTCGCAAGATCGCGATGCTGCGGCTTCACCTTCGCATTCGGCACGGCGACCGTGATCCCGCGTCCGACCGAAGCCGGCGTATTCGGCATCGCGCGCACGATCGCGGCATTCTTCGGCAGGTGCCTGCCGAGAAACGCCATCGGCCGCCCGGCCATCACGGAGATGACCACCGTCTCCGGTCCGACGAAGCGCGAGACTTCGGAAATCACATGCACCGCTTCCTGCGGCTTCACCGCGATCACCACCGCTGCGTGGTTCGGCAAGAGCGGCGGCGGCGGATCGCGCGTGATGCGCTTGGAAGAGAGAAGCTTTGCAAGCTCGACCGATGTGGAAGGATCGCGCACCGCGACGAGTGCCGGCGGCAACGCGCGCGCAAGCCAGCCTTCGAGCAGCGCGCCGCCCATCTTGCCGGCACCGACCAGAAGCACGGGACCGGGCACGGACTGGAGCGACTGCATGGCTTACGCCTCGCCGGCTGTTTCGAACAAGGTTGCGTCCATCGCTTCCTTGGCGTTCTTGCCCGCCCAGATCACGTAGTTGAACGCGGGGAAGCTGCGCTCGGCGGCCTCGACGGCGCTCTTCAGCAGCGCCTCGCACTGGCGGCCGCTCGCCGTGGCCCCGCCCGCGAGCAACAGCGCGTTGCGGTACATGATCATGCCCTGCTCGGTCCACACATCGAAATGGCCGACCCAGAGCTGCTCGTTCACCTTGGCGAGCAGCTTCAGCACTTCCGCCATCCGCGCCTCGGGCACCTTGAGATCGAACGCGCAGGCCAGATGCAGCGCCTCGATGTCGTTCATCCACTGGAACGAAACCTGATAGTCGGTCCAGCGTCCGGAAATCGACAGCGAAATCTCGTGATCGTTGCAGCGTTCGAACGACCATTCGTTCAGCGACGCCAGCCGCTCGATCAGGTCCACCGGATTGGCCGGCAGTTCGATCTCCATGTCCCGTTCAATGCCGGTAAATGCCATTTCCGCCTCGAATCCCTCTGCCTTCCCCGCAACCGGAATCCCGATTGCGGGCCGCCTGTGCCCTGCCCACTCGTGGTACGGATCGCGTTGAAGTCCTTGAATCGCCGCCTGAAAACCGGCGCCAAGGCTTGTTTCCTGATCCCCAGCAGAATCGGATTCGGCGCGCCCTTCAATGCCTAAACCGACGCGTCCACAGGCGTTGGACCGGCCATGCACAGTTTCGTGGAAAGGGCGGAGTCAGCTACCGGCTTTGCGGCTTTCGGCGAGCTGCTTTTCAACTTCCGCGAGTCTCGCGGCGAGCCGGTCGTTCTCCTCGCGCGCCTTGGCGGCCATTTCCTTCGCCGCCTCGAATTCCTCGCGCGTGACCACATCCATGTCACGCAGGATCCGTTCCGCCTGCGACTGCACCATGGTGGAGATTTCCTTGCGCACGCCGTCCGCGACCCCGGCTGCGTCGTTCATCAGCCGGGCGATCTCGTCGAAAAAGCGGTTCTTGGTCTGGGTCATGGCGCGGACTCCACTATCGCCTCTTCACAATGGGGACTGGATTAAGACCGTGCAAGGGCCGTTCTCGCAAAGAAGCAAATATGTCGTCCCCGCGAAGGCGGGGACCCATAACCCCGGTGAAAATCGTGAACGAGGTGTTTATGGGTCCCGGCTCTCCGCGCCCTGCGGGCGCTCCGGCCGGGACGACGAGGAGTTGACTCGCCGCCCTCATCGCAGCATCACCCCGGCAATGCCTCTCTTCGCCCTGCCGTTCCCGCAGATCGACCCCATCGCCGTTTCCTTCGGGCCGCTCGCGATCCGCTGGTACGCACTCGCCTATGTAACGGGCATCCTGGGCGCATGGTGGCTCGCGCGCACGGTCGCGGGCCGTCCGAAACTCTGGGGCGGCAAGTCCCCTGTAACTCCTAATGATATCGACGACGTCATCGCATGGGCCGCCATCGGCATCGTACTCGGCGGCCGGCTCGGCTATGTCCTCTTTTATAATCCTGCCTACTTCGCCGCGAACCCCTTGGAGATTTTCGTGCTCTGGCGCGGCGGCATGTCGTTCCATGGCGGCTTCCTCGGCACGGTGCTGGCGCTGCTGCTGTTCGCGCGCAGCCGCAAGATTCCGATGCGCTCGATGCTCGACATCGCCGCCCTCGTGACTCCGATCGGATTGTTTCTCGGCCGCCTCGCCAATTTCATCAACGGCGAATTGTGGGGCCGCACCACCGACGTGCCCTGGGCGTTCGTTTTCCCCGGTGCCGGTCTGGAGCCGCGCCATCCGAGCCAGCTCTATCAGGCGGGACTGGAAGGGCTGCTGCTGTTCGCGGCACTGGTGATCGCGCTGATGGCGGGCAAGCTCGCCCGCCCCGGCTATCTCGGCGGCTTGTTCGTCGCCGGCTACGGCATCGCGCGCATTATTGGCGAGCTTTTCCGCGAGCCGGACGCCCATATCGGCTACCTGTGGGGCGGGCTGACCATGGGCATGATCCTGTCGATCCCCATGCTGGCGCTCGGCGGCTGGATGATTGCGACAGCCCGGCGACGCCCGGATAGCAACTAAAAAATACTTCTCTTCCCGCCTTGAACCGGTCAGTACCGATACCATTTGACCGGGTTCCGTCCGAATGGCTAGGCTTTGAAAGAGCTGAGCCATAAAGGCCGGACGATTAACAAGGGAGAGGCACACAACATGGGTATCCTCAGCACGATCTTCGAAAAAATCTTCGGCACCAGCAAAGCCAGCGCGATGGAGCCGGTCGACGTCGAGAAAGTGGTCGCGGCCGCGGCGGCGACGAAGAAGGAAAAGCTGAACTGGAAGGAGTCGATCGTCGACCTGATGAAGGCGCTCGACATGGACTCCAGCCTCAACGCCCGCAACGCGCTCGCCAAGGAGCTTGGCTACACCGGCGCGCTCGGCGGCACGGCGGAAATGAACATCTGGCTGCACAAGACGGTCATGCAGAAGATCGCGGAGAACGGCGGCAAGGTGCCGGCCTCCATGCTGAAGAAGTAAACTGACAGCAGCCTGTCAGAACTGTAGAAGACGGCGCCGGGAAACCGGCGCCGTTTTTGTTCAGCATGATCCCCGAAAAGTGGGTACCGGTTTTCGGACAAGGATCATGCCCGATAAAATATGAGTCTACGCTTTGAACGCTCTCGAAAAGGAAATCCGCAGGCTGATCGAGGCGGACGGGCCGATGCCCGTTTCCCGCTACATGACGCTTTGCCTGACGCATCCCGAACACGGCTACTACATGAACCGCGACCCGTTCGGCGAGCGCGGTGACTTCGTGACGGCACCCGAAGTCAGCCAGATGTTCGGCGAACTGATCGGCCTCTGGTTCTCGGAAGTCTGGCGGCTGATGGGCCGCCCCGGCAAACTGAACCTCGTCGAATTAGGCCCCGGACGCGGCACGCTGATGCGCGACTTCCTGCGCGCGGCGAAGGTGGTGCCGGAATTCCGCGCGGCCCTCGAAGTGCATCTGATCGAGACCAGCCCGACGCTGACCGAAATCCAGCATGTCGTGCTGCAGTCCGCCGGCGTGCCGCTGCACTGGCACAAGTCGCCCGCCACGCTGCCACGCGGGCCGCTCGCCGTGGTCGCCAACGAATTCCTCGATGCGCTGCCGAGCGATCAACTCATAAAACCGCAGGACGGCTGGCGCGAATGGTGTGTCGGTGTCGCCGACGGCAAGCTCGCCTTCGGCGCATCTCCGCACAGCCTGCCGGGCGTCGAGAAAGTGCTGCCGACTTCCGCGGTGGCGGCCGACACCGGCGCCATTTTCGAGCGGCGCGATCTTTCCGCGATCAAGGACATCACCACCCGCATCGCGCGCGACGGCGGGGCTGCGCTCTTCATCGACTACGGCCACGAACGCAGCGCTCCGGGCGACACCTTGCAAGCGATCAAGGCGCATCGTTTCGTGAATGCGCTGGAAAATCCGGGCGAGGCCGATCTCACCTCGCATGTGGATTTCGAGGCGCTTGGGTCGTTTGCGCGGCTGCATGGCGCGCGCGTGCATGGACCGAAGACACAGGGCGCGCTGCTGAGGCTGCTCGGCATCGAAGCGCGCGCGGAAAAACTGAAAGAAGCGAAAGAGCCGGGCGAGGCGGAAGAAATCGACGCCGCACTCAGCCGCCTCACGGGCCCGGCACCGGGGATGGGTGAACTCTTCAAGGCGCTCGCCTTCTCGCATCCTGCACTCAAATCGCTCCCCGCATTTGACTGACGGCACGCCGGACGCCACCTTGCCGCCGATGATGGTTCAATCGAAAAAACTCGCAGCACTAAGAAATATCCGCCACGCATTCTTCACGCGCGAGGGTGGCGTGTCGGAAGGCATCTATGCGAGCCTGAACGGCGGCCAGGGATCGGACGACAGGCCCGAGCATGTCGCCGAAAACCGCCGCCGCATGGCGGAGGCGCTGCAAGCCGACGCGCTGATCACCGCCTACCAGATTCATTCGCCCAACGCCGTGATCGCCGAACGCGCTTGGGCGCGCGGCGCGGCGCCGAAGGCCGATGCCATCGTGACGAAGACGCCGGCATTGGCCGTCGGCGTCGGTGCCGCCGATTGCGGCCCTGTCCTGTTTGCCGACGACGAGGCCCGCGTCGTCGCATCTGCCCATGCCGGATGGAAGGGTGCGTTCGAGGGCGTGATCGAATCCGCCCTCACCGGCATGGAACGGCTCGGCGCGCAACGCTCGCGCATCGTCGCCGCCATCGGCCCGCTCATCCGGCAGCAAAGCTACGAGGTCGGCGCGGAATTCGTGGAGCGTTTCACTGCGGAAAATTCCACGCACGGAAAATTCTTCATCCCGTCCGCGCGCGCGGGCCATTCCATGTTCGATCTGCCGGGATTTGTCGCGGCAAAGTTAACGGCGGCCGGCGTCGGCGAAATCGACGACCTTGGCCTCGATACCTATTCCGACGAGCAGCGTTTCTACAGTTACCGCCGCACCACCCACCGCAAGGAACCGGATTATGGGCGGTTGATCGGCGCGATTTGTATCGTTCGTTAATTGTCGTCCCCGCGCAGGCGGGGACCCATAACCCCTGCGAAAAAATTTGGCGAAGGTGTTTATGGATCCCGGCTCTGCGCGCCCTTGCGGGCGCTGCGGCCGGGACGACGCACGAGTCATGTGTCTGGACCCCACCACCCACTCGCGCTACCACTCCCGCGTCACCGGCGAAGGACGCCAAAAGTCCGCGCCGGTGCGGGAGTGTCGTCATGCAAGGCCCGTCGCAAGTCCTGCGCCGCGTATTGGGCGCGGCCTTGATCGTTGTGCGTCATCGCGCGTCCGTGCCGCTGCTCGCGGCACTGGCGCTGGCAGGCTGCGCCGCCAACGCCGAGATCACCGGTTCGCTTCCCTACACCGGCCCCCGCACGATTGCGTTTGAATCCATCGATGGCCCGCCGCGCCCCGTGTTCGACCGCGTTGTGAACGCGCTCAAAACGGAAGCGGAAAAGCGCGACCTGCCGGTCGTCTCCCATACCGGGCCCGCCGCCTATCGCGTGCGCGCGTATCTTGCCGCCAGTTCAGAGAAGAAAAAGAAACAGGCGTCGGTGGCGTGGGCTTGGGATGTGTTCGACGAACGCTCCAAACGCGCCTTCCGCATCAGCGGCGAGGAACCGGTCGGCAAGGCGGGCCGCGACGTCTGGACCCAATGTGACGACGCGACCCTCGCGCGCATCGCCGCCAAGGGCTTCGACGCCCTTACCGCGCGGCTTGAACTTCCGCCCGCGACACAGCTCTCCGCCTATTCCGCGAGCAACAGCCAATAAGGTCCGGGGACAGCCGACCGCTCATATTTACAGGGCATCCCCCCGCCGCTAGTGACTTTCCCATGACAGGCGGCAAGACAGGCGGGACGACCCGCCGGAAGCAAGGAAACAAGGCTTATGGCGGGCGGTAAGAACGGCGAGATCAAGCTCGTTGCAGGCAATTCCAACCGCGCGCTGGCGGAGGCGATCGCAGCCCACCTCGCGACCCCGCTCACCAAGGCCGTCGTCCGCCGCTTCGCCGACATGGAAGTGTTCGTCGAGATCGAGGAGAACGTCCGCGGCCGCGACGTGTTCATCCTGCAATCGACTTCGTTCCCCGCCAACGACCACCTGATGGAATTGCTGATCATCATCGACGCGCTGCGCCGCGCCTCGGCGAAACGCATCACCGCGGTGGTGCCTTATTTTGGTTACGCAAGACAGGACCGGAAAGTCGGACCGCGCACGCCGATTTCCGCCAAGCTTGTCTCCAACCTGATCACCCATGCCGGCGCCAACCGCGTCATGACGCTCGACCTGCACGCGGGACAGATTCAGGGCTTCTTCGATATTCCGACCGACAATCTTTATGCGTCGCCGGTGCTCGTCCGCGACATCAAGGAAAAGTTCAAGAACGGCAACGTCACCGTTGTCTCGCCGGACGTCGGCGGCGTCGTGCGCGCACGCGGTCTCGCCAAGCGCATCGATGCGCCGCTCGCCATCATCGACAAACGCCGCGAGCGCGCCGGTGAATCCGAAGTGATGAACGTGATCGGTGAAGTCACCGGACAGACCTGCATCCTCGTCGACGACATCGTCGATTCAGGCGGCACGTTGGTGAACGCCGCCGAGGCCTTGCTAAAAAGCGGCGCGAAGGATGTGTACGCCTACATCACCCACGGCGTGCTCTCTGGCGGCGCCGTCGCGCGCATCACCGCGTCGAAGCTGAAAGAGCTGGTCATCACCGACAGCATCCAGCCGACCGAGGCCGTGCGCGTCGCGCGCAACATGCGCGTGCTCTCGATCGCGACGCTGATGGGTGACGCGATCAACCGCACCGCCGCCGAGGAAAGCGTCTCGAGCCTGTTCGACTGATGGCAAAACCCAAAGCCGTCAAAATCCCCGAGGGGATCACAAGTTACGCGCAGAATTTCGAGGACGTCATGCTCGCCCGCTGCTTTCCGGGCAAGCGCGGCTTCTATGTCGACGTCGGCGCCAACGACCCGGACATCGACAACGTCACGCGCGTTTTCTACGAGCGCGGCTGGCACGGCATCAACATCGAGCCGCTGAACGCGAATTTCACGCGCCTGAAGGCGAAGCGGAAAAACGACATCAACCTCAAGCTCTGCGTCGGTGCCGGGTCGGGTGCGATCACCTTCTTCGAGGTCCGCAAGTGGCACGGCTATTCCACCACCGATCCGAAGATCGCGGCCGAGCATCGCCGCGACGGGCTGAAGGTGGACGAGCATCGCGTGCCGCTGCTGACCCTCGCCGCCGTCCTTGACGAGCACGCGCGCGGCAAGACCATCGATTTCCTCAAGATCGACGTGGAAGGCACCGAGATGGACGTGCTGAAGGGCTGCGACTTCGCCCGCCACCGTCCGAAGATCATCGTGCTGGAATCCAAGCTGCCGGTGACCATCGCCATGATCAACCGCGTGGACGAGGTGCCGGACCGCGCCGCCGACTACGCCCGTTTCCTCACGCCGCACGGCTATACGCAGGTCTATCACGACGGCCTCAACGCTTACTTTGTGGCCAAGGAGCATGCGTTCTTCCTGACCCGGCATTTCAGCCGCCCGCCCGGCATCTTCGACCGGTTCGTGCATGCGGCTTCGATCCGGCCCTATCAGGAGAAGCTCGCGAAGCTGAAAACTGCAAAATCAAAGAAGAAACAAAGACGATAAAAAAAATTATGCGTCGTCCCCGCGCAGGCGGGGACCCATAGCCTCCGTGACAGTCAGGAAAGGAGGCGGCTCAAATCCTGCCAGTCGGGATTTTCTTGCTCGATCAGCGATATCTTCCAATCCCGATTCCACTTCTTGAGCCGTTTTTCTCGGACGATGGCGGATTCGGGATCGTCAAAAAACTCGACGTGGACGAGGCGGTGGACATTGTACTGGCGGCAGAACTCAGAACCCTTGCCCAGCCTGTGTTCGGTCAGTCGGCGCGCGAGATCGTTGGTGATCCCGATGTATAGGGTCCCGTGTTTCTTGCTGGCTAGGATATAGACGGCGTATCGGCTCAATCTGGCACCGGGATTATGGGTCCCCGCCTTCGCGGGGACGACAATTAGGCATCTTCCCCGGCCTGGACCGGAAGGCCAAAAAGGCCGCATCCGGCCTATTTGCCCAATCCGCCCCCTCCCGCTATAGAAACCGCGCCCGCGGCCTTCCGCATCCCTGGAGGCGTGCCGCGGTCATTCCATGAGGAAATCCAATGTCCGACGTCAAAGAGATGAAGGCGACCGCGCGTCCGAAGGCCGGTAAGGGAGCCGCCCGCGCAACTCGCCGCTCCGGCCGGGTACCCGGCGTAATCTACGGAGAAAAGCAGGCCCCCACCACGATCTCGCTCGATGCGGCCGAAGTCACGCACCGCATCTATGCAGGCCACTTCCTGACCACCGTCTATGACCTCGATGTCGACGGCACGAAGACCCGCGTCATCCCGCGCGCCTTCCAGCTCGACCCGGTCAAGGATCGTCCCATTCATGTGGACTTCCAGCGGCTCGGCAAGGGCACCACGGTGCGCGTGCACATCCCGGTCAAGTTCGTGAACCACGAAGGTGCTCCGGGCCTGAAGCGTGGCGGCACCCTGAACATCGTCCGCCACACGGTCGAGTTCTACTGCCCGGCGGAAAAGATTCCGGAATCCATCACCGCCGATCTCGGCGGCATGGACATCGGCAACTCGCTGCACATTTCCAAGATTCCGCTGCCCGAAGGCATCCGCCCGGTGATCCGCGACCGCGACTTCACCGTCGCGACCGTCGTTTCGTCGTCCGGCTACATCGAAGAGCAGTTGCTCGCCAAGCAAAAGGCGGAAGCCGATGCGGCGGCGGCGGCAGCAGCGACGGCAGCCACGGCTCCGGGTGCGGCTCCTGCGGAAGGTGCGGCACCTGCGGAAGGTGCGGCTCCCGCCGAAGGCGCGGCTGCCCCGAAGGCCGACGCCAAGAAGTAACGGCTTCATACGCGGCCACGGAGGCTGCCCATGCTTATCTTCGCTGGGCTCGGCAATCCGGGGCCGCGTTATGCCGCCAACCGGCACAATGTCGGTTTTCTGGTCCTCGACGCGATCCACCGCCGCCACCGGTTCTCCCCGTGGCGGCGGCGCTTTCAGGGCGAGACTTCCGAGGGCGACCTCGCAGGCGAAAAAATCCTGCTGCTGAAACCGCAGACCTTCATGAACGAATCCGGACGCGCGGTTGGCGAGGCACAGGCTTTCTACAAGACCGCACTGGCCGAGCTGACCGTCTTCCACGACGAGATCGACCTCGCCGCCGCGAAAGTCCGGGTGAAGACCGGCGGCGGCAATGCGGGCCACAACGGGCTGCGCTCGATTAGCGCGCATCTTGGCAATGAATATCAGCGCGTGCGGATCGGCGTCGGCCGTCCCGTCACCGCCGAAGAGGTTCATTCCTGGGTGCTGAACGACTTTTCCAGAGACGAGATGGAATGGGTCGAGGCACTCTGCGAGGCCTGCGCCGACAGCGCGGAATTTCTTGTGCAGGGAAAGCCCGAAGAATTCCAGAACCGGATTCATCTCGCGCTGCGCGCGAAAGGCATCAACACCAGCCAGCCGGACGAGCCGGCGAAATAAAGAGCAAGAACGATGGGATTCAAGTGCGGCATCGTCGGCCTGCCGAATGTCGGCAAATCGACCCTCTTCAACGCCCTGACGCAGACCGCGCAGGCGCAGGCGGCGAACTATCCGTTCTGCACCATCGAGCCAAATGTCGGTGAGGTGGCAGTACCTGATCCGCGTCTCAATGAATTGGCACGCATCGCGCAGTCGAAGGAAATCCTGCCGACCAAACTGACTTTCGTGGACATCGCCGGACTTGTTCGTGGAGCAAGCAAGGGCGAAGGCCTCGGCAACCAGTTCCTCGCGCACATTCGGGAAGTGGACGCCATCGCCCATGTGCTGCGCTGCTTCGAGGATTCCGACATCACCCACGTCGAAGGCGGCATCGATCCGATCCGTGACGCGGATACCGTCGAAACCGAACTGATGCTCGCCGATCTCGACAGCGTCGAAAAGCGCATCGATCCGCTTCAGAAGAAAGCCAAGGGCGGCGACAAGGAAGCCATCGCGCAGGTCGATCTCATGCAGCGCGTTATCAAGCTGCTCGCCGACGGTAAGCCCGCGCGCACGCTCCAGCGCAAACCCGAGGAAGAACACGACTTCCGCATGCTCGGCCTGATGACCGGCAAGCCGGTTCTCTATGTCTGCAACGTTGAGGAAGGCAGCGCCGCCAAGGGCAATCAGTTCTCGGCCCGCGTCTTCGAGAAGGCAAAAACCGAGGGCGCTGTCGCGGTGGTCATCTCCGCGCAGATCGAAGCGGAAATCTCCACTTTGCCGCCGGCCGAGCGCGCGGAGTTTCTTTCCTCCGCCGGCCTCGAAGAACCGGGCCTCGACCGGCTGATCCGCGCCGGTTACGAATTGCTCGGTCTGATCACATATTTCACCGCCGGTCCGAAGGAAGCCCGCGCCTGGACCATCACGCAGGGTACCCGCGCGCCGCAGGCCGCGGGCGTGATCCATACGGATTTCGAAAAAGGCTTCATCCGCGCCGAGACCATCGACTACAAGGATTACGTGGCGCTCAATGGCGAAACCGGTGCGCGCGATGCCGGCAAGCTTCGCCTTGAAGGCAAGGAATATGTCGTGAAGGACGGCGACGTGCTGCACTTCCGGTTCGCGAACTGAGCATGGACAAACTGCACTACGAAGACTTCAACCCCGGCGAGACGCGCGTCACGCAAGCGCGGACGGTGACGCGCGAAGAGATCGTTTCCTTCGCCGCAGAATTCGATCCGCAGCCGATGCATCTCGACGAGGCCGCCGGACGAAACTCCATGCTTGGCGGCATCGCCGCTTCGGGCTGGCACACTTGTGCGTTGATGTTCCGGATGAATTACGACGAGTTCGTCCGCCACACCGCGTCGATGGGCGCCCCCGGCATCGAGGAAGTCCGCTGGCTGCGGCCCGTGCGTCCCGGCATGAAGCTCAGGCTGCGCCGTGCCGTGCTGGAAAAGCGCGTCTCGAAAAGCCGCCCGGAGATGGGCCTTATCCGCACCCGCACCGAACTCCTGGATGAAAGCGACCGGCCGGTCGTGGAACAGACCACCACCATCCTCGTCGCCGTCCGTCATCCGGAGCGGACGAAATGAAATTCTTCGAGGACATCGGGATCGGCGAGGCGGCCCTGCTCGGCAAGCATCATTTCAGCGCCGAAGACATCAAGCGGTTTGCCGCGCGTTTCGACCCGCAGCCTTTCCACATGGACGAGGAAGCGGCCAAGCAGTCGCATTTCGGCGCGCTCTGCGCGTCCGGGTGGCACACCGCCGCCGCCTGCATGCGGCTGATCGTCGATCATCAAAACGCCGAGGCCGCGCGCATGAAGGATGCGGGGCAGACGCCCGCGCGCACCGGCGTTTCGCCCGGCTTCAAGAATTTGAAATGGATCAAGCCGACTTATGCCGGCAACACGCTCACCTACAGCAGCGAAGTGATCGCCAAGCGCGCCGTGGCCTCGCGGCCGGAATGGGGACTGGTGTTCTCCCGCTTCAGCGCGGTGAACCAGAACAACGAGCCGGTGTACGAATTTGAGGGCGCGCTGTTCGTGGAGCGGCGCAAGGCTTAAACTATTCTTCCCTCTCCCTTGCGGGAGAGGGAAAAAATCTAATGCCCCTCGAACTGCACCAGCGTCCGCACCGGCACGCCGAGCTTCCGGATCTTCGCCGCACCCCCAAGATCGGGCAGGTCGA
>VFQR01001175.1_pt1 | contig 21800 bp, 21 predicted proteins | sample 3512321 | NCBI WGS metagenome assembly VFQR01 (sample SAMN10412374, study PRJNA504923) | tailings metagenome | isolation source: Relicate 3 Philex TSF1 revegetated site | place: Philippines: Tuba, Benguet | collected 2017-08-29 | reverse complement strand
CGGGGCAGCTGGTGGCGCTGATCGGGCCGAACGGCGCCGGCAAGACCAGCCTGCTGCGCGCGTTGGCGGGCCTTGCGCCGGCCACCGGGACGCTCACCATCGACGGCGAAGACGCGGCCCGCATGGCGCCGCGGGACCGGGCCCGCCGCATCGCATACCTGCCCCAGGGCCATACGGTTCACTGGCCGCTCGCCGCGCGGGACGTCGTGGCGCTCGGGCGCTACCCGCACGGCGTCAGCGACCCCTCGCGCATGGGCGCGCGCGACCGCGCGATCGTCGAGGAAGCCATGGCGCGCACCGATGCCCTGGCCTTCGCCGACCGCGACATCCTCACCCTGTCGGGCGGCGAGAGGGCGCGGGTGATGCTCGCCCGCGTTTTCGCCGTGGAAGCAGGCATCCTGCTCGCCGACGAGCCGACAGCCGCCCTCGATCCGCGCCACCAGATCGGCATCATGGAGGCGTTGCGCGCCGAGGCGCGCCGCGGACGGCTGGTCATTGCGGTCACCCACGACATCGGCCTCGCCGCGCGCATGGCCGACCTCGTCATGGTGATCGACGACGGGCGTATCGCCGCCCTCGGCCCGCCCGCCGCGGTGATGACCCCTGCCCTGCTGCGCGACGTCTATGGTGTCGAGGCCCTGGCCTTCGACCATCAGGGTCAGCCCGTCCTCGTGCCGTGGTCCCCGGCATGAACAGCCGCGAGAGCCTCGACGAGAGCCCCGGAGAGCCGCTGCCGCGCCCGCTCCCCCGGCGGCAGTCCGAATCTCAGCAGCCCTTCGTCCCAGTCGAAGCGACGCACCCAGATGTGCCGTCGCGCGAGATGCTCGTGGAGGTCGCGCGCGCGAGGATGACGCACGAGGCGATACAGCGTCGTACCGCCGACGATCTGCAGTCCAGCTTCGGCCAGAACCCGGTCGAGTTCGGCCGACTCGCTGGCAAGCCGCCGGCGCATCGCTGCGGCGAACTCACTATTCTCCAGCGCAGACGCTCCGATCTCGAGCGCGGGCCCTGCAACGCACCAGGGTCCGAGCGCCGCGGCCACCGGCTCGGCGAGTTCAGGCTTGGCGATGAGAAAGCCCAGTCGCAACCCGGCGAGCCCGTAGAACTTGCCGAAGGAGCGCAGGATCAGCACCGGCAGCTCCGGGCAGAGGACCGCCGCCGACGACTCGGGGACCACGTCGACGAAGGATTCGTCGACGATCAGCCAGCCTCCGCGCCTCGCAACGTCGCCCGCGAGCTGGGCCAGCCGCTCCCTTCCGAACAGATGGCCGTCAGGGTTGTTGGGATTGACCACGACCAGATGACGGGCGGACTCTGGAAGTGGCTCGACGACGCTGCCGCTGATCACGTCATTCCCGGCCCGGCGCCAGGCGAGATCATGTTCGGCATAGGTCGGCTGGACGATGGCCACGGGTCCAGGGGGCGCGATCTGCGGCAGCCATTGGATCAGGCTCTGCGTGCCGGGCGCTGCGACGATCGCGGCCCCGACGGGCACGCCATAGGCACCTCGCGCCGCCGCCAGGAGCCGGTCGAGAGCACCGCTCGTCGGAAGGCTGGTCCAGGCCTCGCTCGGCAGGCCGGGGGGCACCGGCCAGGGGAAGGGGTTGATGCCCGTCGAGAGATCCAGCCACCCATCCAGGCTTCCGCCATGGGTCGCCCTTGCCGCCGTCAGGTCACCGCCATGCTGCATGACCTGTCCCTGCCACGGCTCGCCCGCCTTGGCCAGATGCTGGCCGTCGTATCCGGCCTGGCGACAACGGCCTTGCCAGCGACAGCCCAGTCGGTCCAGCGCGTGGCCTCCATCAACATGTGCACTGACCAGTTGCTGGTCGATCTCGCCCGGCCGGAACAGATCGCCGGGCTCAGCCCCTTCGCACGCGACCGGGCCCGGTCCTGGATCGCGGCCAAAGCAGGCGGGTTCCCCATCCTCTCCGGCACCGCCGAGGAAATCCTCGTACTGAAGCCCGATCTGGTGGTCGCGGGCAGCTTCACGCGGCGGGAGACCCGCGAGTTCATCCGGGCACGCCGCCTGCACCTCGAGGAATTCCCGGTGGCGCGAACCGTCGCCGATGCGCGCGCGCAGATCCTGCGTATGGCGGCCCTCGTCGGCGCGGAGGCCAGCGGGCATGAACGTGCGGCCGCCTTGGATGCGGCCATGGAACGGCTCGGCGCAGCCGCCCGCGGCCAGCAGCTGCGGGTGCTGCCGCTGGCGCGGCGTGGCTGGGTGGCGGGCCAGGACAGCATCCTGACCGATCTTCTCAGGACAGCGGGTCTCGTCAATGCGGCGGGCCGGAGAGCGGGAGGGTTCATGTCACTGGAGGAGATCGTCCAGCTCAGGCCGGACGCAATCCTCGTCGGCCGTGACGACGACCGGGCCGAGGACCAGGGGCGGGCGATGCTCCTGCATCCGGCCATCGCCGCGCTCTTTCCGCCGGAACGCCGCATCCTGATGTCGGAATCGCTGACCGTCTGCGGCGGCCCGATGCTGGTCGAGGCCATCGACAACCTCGCCAGACAGCTATCGGCGCTCGGACCCCGCCGTGCTGCTCCACGCTGATGCGCTGTTGATCCTGCTTGTGGCCCTCGTCGCCGATGCGGTGATCGGCGACCCGGACCGGCTTTGGCGTCGCGTGCCGCATCCCGTCACCTGGATCGGAACGTTGATCGCCGCGCTGGACCGCCGTCTCAACCGGGTGGAATGGCGGGATGGCACACGCAAAGTGCTCGGGATTCTCTCGCTGGCGATCGTCGTCTCGGCGGCGGCTTTGGCGGGCGCTGCGGTGGAGGCCGGGTTGCGCCAGCTTCCAGGTCATGTCGCCACCATCGGCCTCGTCGCATCCGTCCTGATCGCCCAGAACAGCCTCTACCGGCATGTCGCGCAGGTTGCGTCGGCCTTCGATGCGGGCGGGCTTGCTGCAGCTCGTCAGGCGGTGTCACTGATCGTCGGTCGCAACCCCGAGAGCCTGGACGAGGCGGCGGTCTGCCGTGCCGCCATCGAGACGACGGCGGAGAATTTCTCTGACGGGGTCGTGGCTCCGGCGTTCTGGTTCGCCCTGTTCGGGCTGCCGGGCCTTGCCGCCTACAAGGCCGTCAACACCGCCGATTCCATGATCGGGCACCTCTCGAAACGCCATCGCGATTTCGGCTGGGCCGCGGCCCGGTTCGACGATCTGGTGAACCTCGCGCCGGCACGACTCTCGGGCCTCGCCCTTGCGCTCGCCGCCCCCCTCGGCGGAGGCGCGATCGGAGCCGCCATGCGCAGCATGCTCAGGGATGCGCGGCTCCACCGGTCCCCGAACGCCGGCTGGCCCGAGGCCGCCATGGCCGGAGCGCTCGGTCTCGCACTCGCCGGACCGCGACGTTACGGCAACGTGATCGTGGACGATCCTTACCTCAACGCGAGGGGACGGGCGGACGCCCGCCCCGAGGACATCCGACGGGCGCTGCGGGTCTTCGTCGGAGGAGCCTGCCTGATCGGCGCGCTGGTGGCGCTGGGCGCCTTCATCGCGGGCTAAGGACACTCAGCGGCTGCGGGCGATGGCGAGAATGCGTTCCACGTCGAGATGCGTCTCGCAATGGTCTGCGAGGGCGTCGAGCGTCGCCTCGACGTCGGCCTCGTAGGCCAGCGTACTGCCGCGGGCGAACCCGGCGAGAAAGGCCCTGCGGAAGCCATCGCTGCCGAACAGGCCATGGACGTAGCAGCCTGTGATCCGTCCGTCGGCACTGGTTGCGCCTTCGGGCCGGCCTTCAAGGGACAGGACGGGCCTTGCGCAGTCGGCCCCTTGCGTCCGGCCGAGATGGATTTCGTAGCCCGCGACCGCCTCGCCGGAAGCCACATGCCGGGCGGTCACAGGCCTGACGATCTTGTCGCCCGACAGGACGGTCTGGACGTCCAAGAGGCCGAGCCCGGCCACGGAGCCGGCCGGCCCCTCGATCCCGTCGGGGTCGGAGATCGACCGTCCGAGCATCTGGTAGCCGCCGCAGAGGCCGAGGACCTGCCCGCCGCGCCGCACATGCACCGCAAGATCGATGTCCCAGCCCTGGGCGCGCAGGAAGCCGAGGTCGGCGATGGTCGCCTTCGAGCCGGGCAGGATGACGAGATCGGCGTCGGCCGGCAGCGGGGTTCCCGGTGGGACGAGACGCAAGTCGACCTCAGGCTCCTGCGACAGCGGATCGAGATCATCAAAATTGGCGATGCGGGAGAGAACCGGCACGGCGATGACCATGCGCCCCGCTCCCCGTCCCCGGTCGACGAGATCGAGGGCATCCTCGGCCGGCAGACGATGGGCGTCCGCGAACCAGGGCAGGACGCCCAGGGAAGGCCAGCCCGTCCGCTCGGCGATGGTCGCAAGGCCACCGTCGAAGAGGCTGACATCGCCGCGGAACTTGTTGATGGCGAAGCCGCGGATCAGGTCGCGCTCCTCCGGAGCAATCACGGCGTGCGTCCCGACGAGGCTGGCGATGACCCCTCCCCGGTCGATGTCGCCGACGAGAACCACGGGCACTTCGGCAGCAAGCGCGAAGCCCATGTTGGCGATGTCGCCGGCGCGCAGGTTGGTCTCGGCAGGGCTTCCCGCACCTTCCACCACCACGATATCCGCCACGGACTCCATCAGGGCGAAGCTCTCCAGCACGCGCGGCAAGAGATCCGCCTTGCGAGCGCCGAAGGCGGCCGCCCGCAGGCTGCCGGCGCGGCGTCCCTGGACGATGACCTGCGAGCCGGTGTCCGATTCAGGTTTCAGCAGGACCGGATTCATGTGCACGGAGGGTGCGACGCCCGCCGCCCGCGCCTGCAAGGCCTGCGCCCGGCCGATCTCGCCGCCATCGACGGTGACGGCGGCGTTGTTCGACATGTTCTGTGGCTTGAAGGGACGAACCGCGAGACCTCGACGCATCAGCGCGCGCGCAAGGCCGGCGACCAGCGTCGACTTGCCGACGTTGGAGCCCGTTCCCTGCAGCATGACCGCAGCAGTTCGCCGCCTCATCAGAACTCGATCCCCATCTGCGCCTTTACCCCCGCCCGGAACGGATGTTTCACCAGCGTCATCTCCGTCACGAGATCGGCGATCTCGATCAGTTCCGCCTTGGCGTTGCGGCCGGTGATGACGACGTGCTTGGCCGGAGGCTTCCCCGCCTTGAGGAACTCCACCACCTCCTCGACCGGCAGGTAGTCGTAGCGCAGGACGATGTTCAGTTCATCGAGCAGCACGAGGTGGTGGCGGTCGTCGCGGATGAGCTCCTTCGCCCGCTCCCAGGCCGCCCGCGCCGAGGCGATGTCTCTAGCGCGATCCTGGGTGTCCCAGGTGAAGCCGTCACCCATGATCTCCAGCGTGCAGAGATCGGGAAAGCGGCGCAGCAGCAGGGCCTCGCCGGTGACATAGTCCGGCGCCTTGGTGAACTGCACGACGGCGACCGGGATGTCGTGGCCGATGTGGCGGAAGACCATGCCGAGCGCCGCGGAGGTCTTGCCCTTGCCCGTGCCGGTATGGACGATGATCAGGCCCTTCTCGGCCGTCTTCACGGCCATCATCCGGGCGCGGGCCGCCTGGAGCTTCTTCATCTTCTCGGCATGGCGGAGGTTGGTCGCCTCTTCGGAACTGACAGTCGTCATGGCGTGGAAAGCCCTTGGGAAGGTTGCTTGAGCACCAGCGGCAAGCCGGCAGCGACGAAGACGACGCGCGCGCAAGCCGCCGCGACCGCCTGATTGAGACGGCCCTGCGCATCGCGGAAGCGGCGGCCGAGCGGCGTCTCGGGCACAAGCCCGAGGCCGATCTCGTTGGAGACGAAAACGACCGGTCCGGCCGCCCGACCGAGGCAAGCGAGGAGGTCGGCCTGACGCGCAGCGACGTCGTCGTCGCGGAGCATGACGTTCGACAGCCAGAGTGTGAGGCAATCGACGAGAAGGGCACGGCCCGCACGGGCCTCGCGGTCGATCACGCCGCAAAGGTCGAGCGGTTCCTCCACCGTCGTCCAGCCTGCTGCCGCCCGGTCGGCGCGGTGGCGGGCAATGCGGTCCTGCATCTCGGCGTCGCGGGCCTCGGCCGTCGCGCAATAGAGGGGGACAAGGCCCGAGGCGACGACAAGACGCTCGGCGAAGGCCGATTTTCCAGAGCGGGCTCCGCCCAGAACCAGCGTTGGGAGCAGCGCATCGCTCATGCCGGTGCTCCGCCGTCGTCCGGCGACCAGTTCGGTGGCGGCACGCGGGCGATGATGCCGCTTCTCAGGGCCTCGGGCCGCTCCTTCCACGGGACAAAGCCGAAGTCGGCGAGGGCACAGGCCTCCGCCATGGCGACGATGGCAGGCGCGTCGCGGTCCGGATCGAGATCGCCGAAGAGATAGGTGTAGCCGCCCTCGGCGGAGAGGGAGACCGTGCAGATGCGCTTGCAAACGCTCAGGCACTGGGTCGGGCGGACGATGACATCGTCACCGGCGGCCCCGGCGAGCGCGTCGAAGAGCCGTCGGCCGGGCGCATCGGCGCGTTCGACGCCCGCCTGACGGCAGGAGGTGCAGACCGTGACGATCACGGGTCCGGTAGGCTTGGTCATGGGCAGACAAGCGTCATGGCAGGCCGATCGGCGCCAGACGTCCACGGGCCAGCCCTGATGGTCGAGGCCCGGCATTCGGCCTCGCCAGCGCGCCCTCCGTGCTCCCCGCCGGACAGCGTCCATCAGCAGCAGTTCAGAGCAGCCGGTCTCCTGGCTCGCGACTCGATGCCTGCCCCGCCCTTCCCAGCCCGGAAGCCAGTGGTGTCGCGAGGCCCGCTCGTCGCCTACAGTTGCGGGGGCAGCCGCGGCATCGGACCCGACGATCCTCACCGCATTCCCGTTTCACCCTCCGGAGAGGGCACTGCTCACGGGATGGGATGTCCCACATTCAAGCCTGCGCCTCAAGCGCCCCCTTCGACGGGCGTTCCCCGGTGGCGGGGTTGTCCTCCTGGCCAGCATGCTATTTGCTTGGGGCGATCCACCCTTCTCCAGTCCACGCGGGTGGCCGTTTGTGAATCTGCGTCAGCTTGAACTCCTCCGTGCCGTGATCCGTTGCGAGACGACGGTCGGCGCCGCGCGCGAACTCGGCCTCTCGCAGCCCGCTGTCTCCAATGCCATCAAGCATCTGGAGGACCAGCTCGGCTTTGCGCTGTTCGAGCGGATCAACAACCGCCTGTTCCCGACGCAGGAAGCCCGCACGCTCTATCAGGATTCCGAACCGATCTTCGCCATGCATACGGCGCTGGAGGCCCGCGTCCAGGACCTGCGCGAGAACCGGGCGGGCCGCATCCGGATCATCGCCACGCCCCCTCTCGGCTATGGCCCGATCCCCGTGGCACTGCAGCGCTTCCTGGCGCGGCGGCCCAAGGTCCGCATTTCCTTCGACGTGCTGCGGCTTGAGGATGTGGCCGAGAAGGTCGAACTCGGCGTGTCGGAACTCGGCTTCGTCCTCGGCATCGGCGACCACCCTGCCCTGACGGTCGAACCCGTCTACGAGGGGCGCATGGTCTGCGCGGTGCACCGCAACCATCCATTGGCGGGCCGCACCTCGGTCACGCCGGCCGACCTGCGTGGGGTGCCGTTCATTGCTCTCGAACGCGGCACCCGCCTTGGAACGGCCGTGCGGCAGGCGTTCGAGGCTGCAGGGGAGCCGTTCCACCTCGCGGTGGAAGTCCGCTACTGCCATACGGCCTGCGTGCTGGCTGCCAGCGGCATCGGCGTTGCCGTCGTCGATCCGTTCTCTCCGGCGGGCAGCGGCCGGCCCGACCTTGCCGTCATCCCTTTCGAGCCGGCGACTCCCGTCAGCGCCTACGTCGTCTCGTCGCGCAGCCGACCGTTGTCGCGGCTTGCCGGCGACTTCCTCAAGGAGGTCCGGCTGGCGCTGAGCGAGGCGACCGACAGGCTGCCCTGACGGCCCGTTGCGCCGGGAGAACAGAGCGCTGCCAGCGAGGGTATTTGCACAACGAATAGGCTTGCCCAAAAAATCATAGTCTGCAGGATTGTCCCATGCGTGGACCCGACGCAGTCTGACCTTCGGCACGCCCTTCACGGGACGCGCCGCTGTCCAGAACAGAGGTCTTCATGCCCCGCATCCTGCGCGTCGCAGCGGCCCAGATGGGCCCGAACCAGCGTGCCGACGCCCGCTCCGCGATCCTCGCGCGCATGGTCGCGCTTCTCGACCAGGCCGCCGATCAGGGCGCCCAACTCGTCGTCTTCCCGGAGCTCGCCTTCACCACCTTCTTCCCGCGCTGGCTGCTGCAGCCCGGCGAGGTCGACAGCTACTTCGAACCCGCCATGCCGAACCCGGAGGTCGCGGCCCTGTTCGACCGGGCACGCGAACGCCGGATCGGTTTCTACGTCGGCTTTGCCGAACTCGCCGGCGGCCAGCACTTCAACAGCGCCATCACCGTCGGACCGGACGGGACGATCCTCGGCAAGTACCGCAAGGTTCACCTGCCGGGCTCGGTCGAGCCGCGTCCCGGCGACCGATTCCAGCAGCTCGAAAAGCGCTACTTCGAGTATGGCGACCTCGGCTTCCCGGCCTTCTGGGGACCGCAGGCCTGGCAGGAGCCGGTGCTCGGCATGCTCATCTGCAACGACCGGCGCTGGCCCGAGGCCTGGCGCTGCTATGGTCTGCAGGGCGTCGAACTCATGCTCATCGGTTACAATTCGGCCGCCTATGACCCCAATGGCGGGACGACCGAGAGCGAGAGCCTGCGCACCTTCCACTCGACCCTCGCCGTGCAGGCCAACGCCTACATGAACGCCACCTGGGCCGTTTCGGTCGCCAAGGCCGGCAACGAGGACGGCTCGGGCCTGATCGGCGGCTCCTGCATCGTCGATCCCAACGGCGTGGTCGTCGCGCAGGCGCAGACGCTGGGCGACGAGGTGCTTGTCGCCGAAGTGGATCTCGATGCCTGCCGGCAGGGCAAGGAGAAGATGTTCAACTTCGCCGCCCACCGCCGGCCGCAACACTATCGCGCCATCGTCGACCAGGTCGGCGCGGTGCTGCCGCCGAAGCCGGCCACTGAGGAAAGGCTGCGCGCATGACCCCGAGCGCCGCATCGCACGCACGATTGCCGGACATTTCCGGCCACACCATCGTCGCCGAGCGCTACTGGGGGCGGTGGGTCGCCGTGGCGATCATCATGGTGCTGCTGGCGGCCCTCGCCCGCGCCTTCGCCGTCGGCCAGATCGAATGGAACTATGTCGGCCAGTTCCTCACGGCGAAATCCATCCTCGACGGCCTCGCCAACACCATCCTCATGACCATCGGCGCGATGACGCTCGGCATCGTCCTCGGTGTCGTCGCGGCGGTGATGCGCATGTCGCCGAACCCGGTGCTGAAGGGCGTCGCGATGGGCTATGCGTGGCTGTTCCGCGGCACGCCGGTCATCCTCCAGCTGCTGCTCTGGTTCAACCTGGCCCTGATCTTCCCGACCCTCGGCATCCCCGGACTGTTCTCTTTCCGCACCGTGGACGTGATGACGCCGGCGGTGGCCGCCCTGCTCGGCCTCGGCATCAACCAGGGCGCCTACACCTCCGAAGTGATGCGCGCCGGCATGCTCTCCGTCGACGTCGGGCAGTACGAGGCGGCGAAGTCCATCGGCATGACGCGTCTGAAGGCGCTGCGGCGGATCGTCTTCCCGCAGGCCATGCGCGTCATCATCCCGCCGCTCGGCAACGAGTTCATCGGCATGGTGAAGCTCACTTCGCTGGCGAGCGTCATCCAGTATTCCGAGATCCTGCACAACGCGCAGAACATCTACTACGCCAACTCGCGGGTCATCGAGCTGCTGATCGTGGCGGCCATCTGGTACCTGGTCGTGGTGTCGATCCTGACGCCGGCGCAGATGCTGCTGGAACGCCACTATGGCCGCGGCGCGGGGGTTGGCCGATGACCGCCATGACCCCTCCCCCCGGTCTCCCGCCGATCGTCTCGATCATCGACGTCCACAAGAGCTTCGGCACCTTCAAGGCCGTCGACGGGGTCTCGCTCGATGTCGCCTCCGGCGAGGTCGTCTGCATCATCGGCGCCTCGGGCTCCGGCAAGACGACATTGCTCCGCTGCATCAACCAGCTGGTGCAGATCGACCGTGGGGCCATCTGGGTCGACGGCGAACTCGCCGGCCTGAGGATCGATGGCGACAAGCTCTATCATCTCCCCGAGAAGGAGATCGCCCGCCAACGTCTCGCCACCGGCATGGTGTTCCAGCGGTTCAACCTCTTCCCGCACCTGACCGCCCTTGAGAACGTCATCGAGGGCCCGGTGCAGGTGCTCGGCAAGCCGAAGCGCGAGGCGGTCGAGGAGGCCCACGCCCTGCTGAAGCGCGTCGGCCTGTCGGAGAAGGCGGATGCCTATCCGACCAACCTCTCCGGCGGACAGCAGCAGCGCGTCGCCATCGCCCGCGCGCTCGCGATGAAGCCCAAACTGATGCTGTTCGACGAGCCGACCTCCGCTCTCGACCCCGAACTCGTCGGCGAGGTCCTCGCCGTCATGCGCGAACTCGCGGCGTCCGGCATGACGATGATCGTCGTCACCCACGAGCTCGGCTTCGCCCGCGAGGTCGCCGATCGCGTGGTGTTCATGGACCATGGCGCCATCGTGGAGATGGGCCCTGCGAGCCAGGTGCTGGGATCGCCGACGGAGGCGCGCACCAGCGCCTTCATTGCGGCGGTGCTGGCATGACAGCCCTTCCAACCGTCCAGAGCCGGACCCACCGGCCGCCCTTCCAGACACCCGGAGCCCTTCCATGCTGAAACGACTGATGCTCTCCGCCGCGCTCTGCGTCACCGCCTTCGCCGCCGGTGCCCAGGAGCTTCCCGCCGCCATCAAGCAGCGCGGCACGATCATCGCCGCGGTCATTCCGAACTATCCGCCGCTGGAGATGAAGAACCCGCAGACGGGAGAACTCACCGGCTTCGACATCGAGCTCGGCAATGCCATCGCCGCCAAGCTCGGGGTGCGCATGCAGTGGCAGGAGACGAGCTTCGAGCAGATGCTGGCCGCCGTCCGCACCGGCCGCGTCGACATCATCCTCTCCGGCATGAGCGACCTGCCGGCCCGCCAGGAAACCGCGACCTTCATCAACTACATCCGCTCCGGCACGCAGTTCTTCACCCAGCACTCCCGCGCCGCCGAGTTCCCCAACCGCGAGGCCCTCTGCGGCAAGACGGTCGGCGCCTCGCGCCGCACGTCGCTCCCGGCGGAGATCAAGGCCTTCTCCGACGCCAACTGCGTCGCCCACGGCCGCCCCGAGATCCGCTATGTCGGCACCGAAGGCTCGGCGGACGCCCGCACCCAGCTGCGTCAGGGGCGTATCGACGCTGCCATGCAGGGCTCGGAGACGCTGCCCTACATCATGGGCCTGGAGCCCAATACCTTCGCCCTCGTCGGCGAACCGACGCGCTACACGCTGATGGGCATTGCCACCGCCAAGGAGGCGGAGGAACTGCGCCAGGCCATCGTCGGCGCGCTCAAGGCCCTCATCGCCGACGGCACCTACAAGCAGCTTCTCGTCAAGTGGCAGCTGCAGCCTTCCGAACTCACGGAGATCACCATCAATGCCGGTCGCTAGTCTCGACGCCCTGCCGCTCCTGCCCGCCAACCGGGCCCCGCTCTCGCCTGTCTATCCCTGGCCGAAAGGCAACAAGGCGGCGGTGTTCCTGTCTTTCGACGTCGATGCGGAATCGGCGTGGACGGCGAAGGACCCGAACCACTACGAGCGGCTGGTCACCATGTCCTATGGCGGCTTCGAGGCCCGCGTCGGCGTGCCGAAGCTCCTCGAGATGCTGCGCGAGCAGGAGCTGAAGGCGACCTTCTTCATCACCGGCTGGGCCATCGAGGCCCATACCGCGATGTGCGAGGCGATCCTGAAGGACGGGCACGAAGTGGGCCATCACGGCTTCCACCACCTCATGCCCGATCCCGGCGCGCCCGACATCGTCGAGGAGATGGACAAAGGCCTCGACAGCCTGAAGCGCAAGCTCGGGGTTGTGCCGGTCGGCTATCGCGCTCCGCTGGGCGAGAGCTGCGAGGAGCTGCGCGTGCTCCTGAAGAAGCACGGCTTCCTCTACTCGTCGTCCTGGCGCGACGACGTCAGGCCCTACCGCCAGGTTCTCGCCGACGGTACGCCGGGCGTCATCGAGCTTCCCGCCACGATGACCTTCGACGACTGGATGTACGGCCTCACACACCGCTACTCGCCCCGCCCGCTCTTCCCCCGCGAGCACGTGCTCTCGATCTGGAACGACGAAATGGCCGAGACGCGTGACTGGGGCGGCCTCATCACCACCGTCCTGCACCCGCAGGTCTCGGGCCGGCCGATGCGCCTGAAGCTGCTGCGCGAGTTCCTTGAGCACGTGAAGAGCTACGGCGACGTCTGGATCGGCACGGGTGCGGAGATCGCCGGCCATTTCGCCGCCTGCGAGGCTGCCGACGCCAAGGCGGCGTGAACGGAACACGACGGCAGGCCGCTCGCCTCGACCGGGCGGCCTGCACCTCCGAATGGAAGCTGCGAACAATCAACGGGGACGACAGCCATGACCTTCCGCACGATCGCTTTCGCTGCCGGCCTTGCCGCGCTTGTCACGACCGGCGCCTCCGCCCAGCAGGCCATCCAGCTGCCGGACGCCATCCGCACCGCCGGGGTGGTGCGCATCGGCATCGAGGCGACCTACCCGCCCATGGCCTACAAGGACCCGGCGACCAACGAGCGCCGCGGCTTCAACGTCGACCTCGTGACCGAGATCGCCAAGGTTCTGGGCCTGCGCATCCAGTGGGAAGAGATGGCCTTCGCCCAGCTCATCCCGGCGCTGACCACCAATCGCATCGATTTTTCCGGCTCCTCGATGACCGATCTGCCGGCCCGCCGCGAGCGGCTGTCCTTCGTCGACTATGTCTCGACGGGTCCACAGATCTTCGCGATGACGGCGCAGGCCGGCGACATCAACCAGCCGACCGATCTCTGCGGCAAGTCCATCGCGACGCCGCGCACGACCGCCTATTTCCCGACGCTGCAGGCCTGGAGCCAAGCCAACTGCGTGGCCCAGGGCCGCCCGCCGGTCAACGTGGTGGGCACGGAGGGCGCCGCCGCGACCCGCACCGACCTCCGGCAGAACCGCGTCAACGCCGCCGTCCTCGGCGCCGAATATGTGGTCTTCCTGTCACAGCAGGAGCCGGGCGCGATCAAGCGCATCGGCACGCCCATCGGCCGCAACATGTCGGGCCTCGCCTTCCCGAAGGAATCGACCGTGCTGCGCGATGCGGTTGCGGCTGCGCTCAACAGGCTGATCGAGAACGGCACCTACATGACGCTCCTGAAAAAGCACGGACTGGAGGCACAGGCCCTCGCCCGCGCCGAAATCGACGCTGGCCAGCCCTGACCGACGCATTGGGCGCGGGACAGGCCCCGCGCCCTCTCTCCCGAGAGTGCCCGCCATGGATATCCTGATCACCAATGCCGTCGTCGCCACCTGCGACGACCACAGGACGATCCATGCCGAGGCGGCCATCGCCGTCACCGGCAACCGGATCGTCGCGGTCGGTCCGAGCGCCGATCTGGAGCGGGACTATCCGCGCCACGAGCGTTTCGATGGACGCGGCCTCGCCGTCTTCCCCGGCTTCATCAACGCCCATACCCATACCGTTCTGCTGGCGCTGCGCGGCACGATCGAGGATTGGCCGGGCGAAGCGATCTACCGCTACATGACGCCGATCTCCTACGCCATGACCGGCGAGGAGCGGTCGGTCATCGCCCAACTCGGCTGCCTCGAGGCCATCCGCTCCGGCACGACGACGCTGGTCGATCCCTTCCGGCACGTCACGACCTACGCCCCCGCCATGGCCGAGACCGGCATGCGGCTGTGGCTGACCGAGAGCTGCGCCGACATCGACACCCGCAGGATCCGCCATGGCGACTACCAGGTGGACGAGGCTTTCGGCGCCGCCTTCCTCGACCGGGCGACCGCGCTGATCGAAGGCTTCCATGGTTCGCACGGTGACCGGGTGCGCTGCCAGGCGGCGGCCCATGCCCCCGACAACTGCTCGCCGAGGATGCTACGCGCCGTGCGCGACATGGCGGAGCGATACGGCCTCACGCGCACCGTCCATCTGTCGCAGAGCCCCGGCGAAGTCGCGGCGGTCAAGGCGGCCCACGGACTGACCTCGGCGGAGTATCTCGACAGGGAGGACTTCCTCGGCCCCGATCTCGTCGCGGCACACTGGACCTTCTGCACCGAGGACGACATCCGCCTGCTGGCTGCGAGAGGCGTGCAGATGGCGCACACGCCGGCAAGCATCTCCCGCCGCAACTTCCACAGGGTCCGCATCGGTCAGATCCGCGACGCCGGGGTGAAGGTGGTCTTCGGCACCGACAACATGAGCGAGGACATGTTCCAGGCCATGGCCTTCGGCTCCATCGTCCATCGCACCGGTCGTGGGCGCGACGTGGAGGGCGGCGTCGATCCCTCGCCCGAACAGATCCTGGACTCGGTGACGCGCCTTGCGGCGGGATCGGTCGCGGCCGACGCCGAGATCGGCTCGATCGAGGTGGGCAAGAAGGCCGACCTCACCTTCATCGACCTCAATGCACCCGCCCTGAGGCCGCTCATCCGCCTTATCTCCAACGTCGTGCACTACGGCCATCCCGGCACGGTGCATTCGGTCATGACGGATGGCGAGTTCCTGATGCGCGACCGCAAGGTGCTGACCATCGACGAGCCGGCGCTGATCTGCGAGGCGGAGGCGGTCACGCGGCGCGTCTGGGAGCGGATGATCGCCGACAATCCAGACATCACCCCGCCGCCCGGCGAGCTGCGCTGGCTCGGCTGATCAGACAGGCGTGGCCGCCCCTCAGGCGCGGGCGAACACCCCGCCTGCCTCGACCACCCGGCCCTGTTCCATCAGTTCGTCGAGATGCTGGCGGATGGATCGCCGCTCGACGTCCTCCACCCACAGCTCCTCGTAGTCCGGCGGGTAGAGAAGCCGACAGGCGACCAGCTCTTCGAGCGACTTCGGGGAGGTCAGCAGTTCCACAAGGTGCTGCGACCGGGCCTCGAGCTTGGCCTCATAGGCGGCGAGATCGGCCAGGAACCTCGCCCGGTCGGTGTAGACGCCGCGATGGTGTCCGGTGATCCAGATTCTCGCGGGCAGGTCGGGGAGTTGCTTCAGGGTCTTCCGGAAGCTCGCCAGCGAGGAGGTGGCATCGCCGTAGTAGGGGCCAAAACCGCTGAGATCGATGTCGCCGATGAAGGCGATGCCCTCCTGCTCGATCAACAGCGCGCAATGCCCGGCCGTATGGCCCGGCATGTGGACAGCTCGAAGCCTGACGCCCCCGAGGTCCCAGACGGCGCCGTCATCATAGGCGATCGCGTCCGGCCGGGGGGCATAGTGAAACTCGCGCTGCAGCTTTCCAAGGAGCGCCGGACGCACGGCCTCGCTCACCCCGAGGGCATCGGCATAGCCCTCCCAGCTTTTCACCGCGGCCAGGTCCTCGCGATGAACATGCACCGGCGCGTGCGGCAGCCGGTGGAGGCCTGCCATGTGGTCTTCATGCACATGGGTCAGGACGACCAGGTCGGCCGTATCGAAGGCCGTGCCGATGCGGTTGGCGACCAGTGGCGCATCGAGCGCAGCCCTGACGTCCTTGCCCGTCACGATGACCTGGTTCGCGTCGGGATACTTGCCGTTCTTGTCGCCGAAGAAGACCGTCACCGGCCCGAAGTCGGCCCTTGGCCCGGCCATTCCGGCCGGCTGGGCCTCCTGCATGCTCATCCACCTGCTCCGCAAGCCGCGTCGATCCGGTCATTCTCCCGCGTGACGGGCCCGCGCCCAAGAGGCCTTTCGACCGATCCCCGGACAGGCTGGCCCGGCAGGGATCGCTCAGGTGATGCGGCGGACGCTCGCGAGGATCTCCTCCGGCTCGAAAAGCTGCTTCCAGTCGGGCCTGAGGATGGTCTCCTTGCCGTAGACGATGGCCTTGTTGCAGGCATCGGAGAAGACGCCCTGAATCTCCTGGAAGGTCACGGCGGCGAGGATGTTCATGTGCCCGAGCAGGAAGTCACGGGCCGCCTCGCGCGGCACGCCGCGGGCAATCGCCTCCTCCATGGCCTCGCGCATGGCATCCAGCAGCGTCGCGCAGACGGTCTCGGACAGACCCGGCTCGAGGATCGCCATCTGCTCCACGGTGACGCGGTGCGAGCGCATCACCGGCGCCCACATGGCGCGGGCGACCTCCTCTCCGAGGGCGTAATGCGCCTCCGGCCCCTGCATCAGCGCGTTGACGATATGCTGCTTCGCGGCAATGCCGCCGAAATGGTCGGCGCGGGCCGCCGGCTCGGTCTCGTCGTTGAAGATCGGCGGGTGGCAGGGATGGGTGACGAAGTAGGTGATGTCGGCCCGCTCCGGCAGATGCCCGGCATGCGGGGCGGCGGCATCGAGAATGACCACCATGGTCCCGGCCTTCAGCTTCGGCACGAGGTCCCGGGTGACAGCCCCGATCACAGTGTCGGGAACGGCCAGCACCACAACCTGCGCTGCCGCGACGGCGTCCTCCGGCGCGATGCAGGCGATGCCGTGTGCTTCGAGAAAGCGGGCGCGGCCGGCCTCGCTGACTTCGACCGGAAGGACGGTGAGGGGCGAGGCCACGAGGTTGCGGCCGATGCGCATGCCCATCTTGCCGCCTGCGCCGAACAAAGCGACTGCCGTCATCGATCCCGCTCCCGTGTCGTGCGCGCACTTCGGCCGCATGAGGCCGGTGTCCCATGGGGCATCGTGCATTGTCAATCTGGTATGATGACCTTATGAGTTCAGGTCATGGTCGGCATCGACGGAGGGCATGGCGTGGCGTCGGGAGAGCGGATCGAGGCGGACTACTGGCTGGAAACGCCCGGTGACCCGCGGCGCACGGCCGAGGTGATGGCGGGCGAACAGTCGAGCGGCACCTTCGTGGCGGTCCCCGGCGAGACGCCCGAACTGACCGAGCGGGCTGCGGCCCGCGTCGAGGCGATCGCCCTGCTCGACCGCGCTGACACGCCGAGCCTTCCTTCGGCGACACCGCAGGCCTTCCCCGTTCCGGGCGACTACCGACGGGCCCGCGTCACCCTGTCCTGGCCGCTGGAGACGCTTGGCCCCTCGCTGCCCAATCTCGTCGCGACGGTGGCGGGCAATCTCTTCGAGCTCCGGCAGGTCAGCGGCCTGCGCCTCCTCGACATCCGCCTGCCGGCAGCCTTCGCATCAGCCTATGGCGGCCCGCGCTTCGGCGTTTCGGGAACGCGAAAGCTCACGGGTGTGGAGACCGGCCCGGTCATCGGCACCATCATCAAGCCGAGCGTCGGCTTCGGCCCGCAGGAGACGGCCGACCTGGTAGCGACGCTCGTCCAGGCCGGTATCGACTTCATCAAGGACGACGAGTTGCAGTCCGACGGCCCGCTCTGCCCCTTCGAGGCGCGCGTCGACGCGGTCATGCGGGTGGTGAAGGCGGAGGCCGACCGGCGGGGTCGCCAGGCCATGATCGCCTTCAACATCACCGGCGATCTCGACCAGATGAAGCGCCGCCACGACCATGTGGTGAAGGCGGGCGGCACCTGCGTCATGGCGAGCCTGAACTCGGTCGGGCTCACCGGCACGATCGAACTCGGTCGCTTCACGCAACTGCCCATCCATGGCCACCGCAACGGCTGGGGCTACCTGTCGCGCTCGCCGGGCCTCGGCTGGGACTACCGCGCCTGGCACAAGCTGTGGCGCCTCGCCGGTGTCGACCACCTGCACGTCAACGGCCTCGCCAACAAGTTCAGCGAGCCGGACGACAGCGTCATCGCGTCGGCGCGGGCCTGCCTGACGCCGATGTTCCCGCACCGCGCCGACACCGTCATGCCGGTGTTCTCGTCGGGCCAGACGGTGCGGCAGGCGGCGGGCACCTACGCCGCACTTGGAACCACCGACCTGATCTTTGCGGCCGGAGGCGGCATCCTCGCCCATCCGGACGGTCCGGCTGCCGGCGTCTCGGCGCTGCGGGACGCCTGGGACGCGGCGATCGCGGGCCAGGCGCTGGAGGCAGCGGCAGCCGAACGTCCGGCGCTCGCGGCGGCGTTGGGGCGGTTCTCGTGACCGCCCTGCCGTCTGGACCCCTCCTCGCCTTCTACGGCGACGACTTCACCGGCTCCACCGCCGCCATGGAGGTGATGGCTTTCGCCGGACTGAGCTCCGTCATGTTCCTCGACGTGCCGACGCCGCAGCGTCTTGCCCGCTTCGCCGACCGGCGCTGCATCGGCATCGCCGGCATCGCCCGTTCGCGTGGTCCTGAGTGGATGGACGCCGAATTGCCGCGGATCTATGCGGCCCTCGCCGGGCTCGGCGCGCCGCTGGTCCACTACAAGGTCTGCTCGACCTTCGATTCCGCTCCTCACATCGGCTCCATCGGCCGCGCCATCGACATCGGAGCTGGAGCCTTCCCCGCACACTGGATCCCGCTGGTGATCGGCGCCCCGGCCCTGGCGCGCTACCAGGCCTTCGGAAACCTGTTCGCCGGCATCAGTGGCGTCGCCTACAGGCTGGACCGCCACCCGGTCATGGCGAACCACCCCGTCACGCCCATGGACGAGGCCGACGTGACGCGGCACCTCGCAAGCCAGACCCAGCGCCGCATCGGCCTTATCGACATGGCCGCCCTCAAGCGCGGTGACGGCGAGGTGCGACGCGCGGCGCTGGCGGGCGGCGATGCTCCGGTGGTCGCCATCGACGTGCTGGACGACGAGACGCTCGCGCGCGCGGGCGAACTGATCTGGCGGAACCGCGCGGAGGGGCCCTTCGTCGCGGGGTCGCAGGGCGTCGAATATGCGCTCGTCGCCCACTGGCGCGCCGCAGGGCTCATTCCCGAGGCCCCGCCGGTCATGGCCTTGCCCGCCGTGAGACAGATGGCCGCCGTATCGGGGTCGTGCTCGCCGGTCACGGCGCGACAGATCGCCCACGCCGAGCAGAACGGCTTTACCGGTATCCGCATCGATGTGAACCGGGCGACCGATCCTGCGAGCTGGGACAAGGAGATCGGGCGCGTGGCAGCTCTTGCTCTCGACGCGCTTGGCGCGGGCACTTCGCCTCTGGCCTATACGGCGCGCGGGCCGGAGGACGCGGCCGTTGCAGGCCTTGCGGAGGCCTGCCGCAGCGCCGGGGCGAACCCCTCCGAGGTCAATGACCGAATCGGCGCGGGTCTGGGCTCGCTGCTCGGGCGCATTCTCGACGCGGCACGGCTCCGCCGCGCCGTCATCGCCGGCGGCGACACGTCGGGGCATGCGACACTCGGGCTCGGCATCGATGCCCTGTCGGCCGCCGGGATGCTCGCACCCGGTGCCCCACTCTGCCGCGCCCATGCCGAAGCCCCCGGGCGCGACGGTCTGGAGCTTGCCCTGAAGGGCGGGCAGATCGGCGCGGATGACTATTTCAGCGCCGCGCGCCATGGCGGCGCGCTCGCACGGGGCTGATCCCATGGCCGCGCCACCGACTGGCGGACCCATCCAGCGCCGCAAGCTCTACCAGGAGGTGCTCGATCGCCTGATGGCGCGGATCGAGGCCGGCGAATTTCCCCCCGGCACGCAATTGCCCTCCGAGCGCGAGTTGATGGACGCCTATGGCGTCGGGCGACCGGCGATCCGCGAGGCCCTGCAGCAACTCGAGCGGTCCGGCATCGTCACCATCAGCCACGGCGAGCGGGCGCGCATGGTGCTGCCGACCGCCGACGGCATGCTCGACCAGATCGGCGATGCGGCGCGCTATCTGCTGCGGGTCCAACCGGGGTCACTGGACGATCTCAAGGAGGCGCGGATTTTCCTGGAATGCGGCCTGGTCAGGATGGCGGCCGGGCGGGCCGATCCGGACGGGCTCGCCCTGTTGCGCGGGCGGCTGGAGGAGCAGCGTAAGGCTCCGCCGGAGGACTTCCTCGCCCGTGACATCGCCTTTCACCGGCAGATCGCGGCACTGAGCGGCAATCCGATCTTCCCGGCCGTCGTCGAGGGCCTCCTCACCTGGCTCGGCGACCACTACACGACGCTGGTCCGTGCCCCCGGCGTTGAGAGCGTCACGCTCCAGGAGCACCAGCGAATCCTCGACGCCATCGCGGCCGGCGACGCCGAGGGCGCGGCGACCGCCATGGCCGATCACCTGAACCGCGCCAGCGACCTCTATCGCCACGCGGCGCCTGTCACGCCTCGCGACCGCTGAGCCATCGCGCGGCGGCGACGCCCAGAACCGCCGAGACCGCCGTCAGGACCGCCCCCCAGATCGTGTCGGTGATCACGAGGTTCCAGCTCCACAGCCGGAGCGTCGCATGGTTGGTCAGCTCGTAGGTCATGTAGGTGAAGAAGCCGAAGGCGCCGCCGCGGACCGCCGCTGTCGCCAGCGATCGGGCGGCAAGGGCCGGCAGGCTGGCGAAGTAGAGGATGCCCACGGGAAAGAGCAGGTAGAACAGGACGGCAGGCACCATCCGGGGCTGATCGAGGATCATGTCGCCGAGAGTGGCGCGGAACATCGGCACGCCGGCATTCATGAGCCAGACGAGGTCGATCAGTACGAAGGCGAGGAACGTCACCGCGTAGGTGACGATGGCGATACGCGGCGTGAGCACGTGTGTTCTCCCGTCGATCCAGAGGCTGGCCGGCGCCTTCGAGCGGCGGCCGGGTGTCGTCTGCCGGGATTGACGCCTTCTGCGGCACCATCCCGGACGTTCATGGTCGCTCATACGCGGGCGAGCGCGCGACGGACCATGCAGAAGGCCGACAGTGCGTCAGAGCGCCGCCTCGACGCCATTCGGGAACGCGCACGGACCCTCATGGAAGGGATGGAGGTCGTTCACTTCGCGGTGATGTGATGACCGCGGCGATGACCAGACCTTGCCAAGCACGTTCCGAGTTTTTAGAAAATCCTGAAAATTCGGAATGTCCGTAAGGATCGCTCGATGCACCTTCCCCCGTTGTGCGAGGCGTTCGTCCTGCATTTTGGCGAAATGGGCAGCCGTTGGGGTATCAACCGCACGGTCGGCCAGATCTACGCCGTGCTGTTCATTTCCCAGAAGCCGCTCTGCGCCGACGAGATCGTCGAGCGGCTCGGCATCTCGCGCTCCAACGTCTCGATGGGGCTGAAGGAGTTGCAGAGCTGGAACCTGCTGCGCCAGAGGCCGGTGCCCGGCGATCGCCGCGAGTTCTTCGCAACGCCGGACGACATCTACGTCATCGTCCGCACCCTGATCGAGGAGCGCAAGAAGCGCGAGATCGACCCGACCCTGTCGATGCTGCGCGAACTGATCATGCAGTCGCCGGATTCGGATGCCGAGCGTCATGCGCAGTCGCGGATGCGCGAGATGCATGAACTCATCGAACTCATGACGAGTTGGTATGCCGATGTTCAGCGCCTCGAGACCGAGCGGCTCGTCCAGTTGCTGTCACTCGGCTCGAAGGTGGTGCGTGTCCTCGACATGAAGGACCGGCTGCTGGCCCTGCCGGGCGGCCGGAACAAGTCGCGCAAGGAGGCCTGACCGATGGATCCGATCCTGCTCGCCCGCATCCAGTTCGGCGCCAACATCTCCTTCCACATCCTGTTCCCGACGATCACCATCGCGCTCGGCTGGGTGCTGCTGTTCTTCAAGCTGCGCTTCAACGCCACGCGCGACGAAACGTGGATGGACGCCTACCGCTTCTGGGTGAAGGTCTTCGCGCTGTCCTTCGCGCTGGGCGTCGTCTCGGGCATCACCATGTCCTTCCAGTTCGGCACGAACTGGCCGGGCTTCATGGAGCGCGTGGGCAACATCGCGGGGCCGCTGCTGGCCT
>VFQR01001174.1_pt1 | contig 21806 bp, 25 predicted proteins | sample 3512321 | NCBI WGS metagenome assembly VFQR01 (sample SAMN10412374, study PRJNA504923) | tailings metagenome | isolation source: Relicate 3 Philex TSF1 revegetated site | place: Philippines: Tuba, Benguet | collected 2017-08-29 | reverse complement strand
CGGATTGAGCAGGGCCTAAAGGGACTTGTAGACTTTCGTTGCGTGGAGGAGGAACCGGCCGGTATGGCCATCATCGGGGAGACTGGCACAGGCAAGACCACGGTTCTCCGCAAGTTTGCCAGCCGGTATCCGCGGATCGAACACCAGGAGTTCACCGAAATCCCGGTCCTCTTGGTCCCAGTACCTGCGAAGTGCACGATCAAGCTTCTCTGCTCGCGAATCTTGCGCATCATGGGGTCGCCCTTTGCGGGGAGGGGGAACGAGGAAGATCTGACCTATCAACTGCTGACCCTGCTCAAGAAATGCAAGACCCGTCTGATCATCTTCGACGAAGTCAATCATCTGGCAGATCGCGGGGGCCAAAAATCGCACTACATGGTAGGTGACTGGATCAAGTCGCTCTCCAGCGAATCGAGGATCCCCATCGCACTGGCTGGCACGCATGCTGCAAAGGTTTTGTGGATGACCAATGAGCAGTTGGGTGACCGCTTCCATGAAGCAATACAGCTGCGCCCACTTTCCCATAGCGGGGAGGATCTCAAGGAGCTCAAGGCAGTGCTCAAGGCATTCTCGAGCTTGATCAAGTGCATCGAGATTCCTGACTTCAAGGATGACGCCCATGCCGCGGCGATGGCCATGGCTAGTGGCGGACGGCTGCGCGACATTCGTTCTCTGTTCGTCAGGGCTGTGGAGATCGGATCTCGCGAGGGCAATTCGCACAAGCCGGGCGAGGTCTTCGCACAGGCTTTTCGTGAGTGCGTCTTCGTGGACAGTTCGGACGAACGAAATCCCTTCACGCGCAAGTTCAATGGCAAGGCACTGACAGGCACGGGTGAGCCGTACGCGCCCAGGAGGCAATGATGGCGCGGTACAACCAGTCACACGCTGATTCGGAATCACTGCTTTGTAGGCCTCTGAAGGCAGACGAGTGGCACGACACCTACCTTGTGGAAGTCGTTCGAGATCATGGGATCAAGCAACCGTCGGCTAACGACGTGAACTGGATACGATCTCGTACAAGGACCACGAAGACAACGGCTCTCCGAGACCCTTGTCAGGTCCGCCTGGTGACCTCTGGATACCCGCTATATGCAGGCGTCCCCGTTCCCGATTGGGCGGCCTATTCGCGGTTTGGTCCAACGCGCTACTGTCCGCATTGCCTCATCGACGATGGCTACTTTCTAGCGAGGTGGCGATTGAACGGATACCAGATCTGTTCTCGCCATCGTTGCTATATTAAGCGCGATCTCCAACTCTTCCTGGTACCAAGTGGCCGTGCAGCGAAGTCAAGGAAGACGCTCAGTCAGATGAGCGACGCGGAGCTTCTTGAAGGCGCAAAGTGCTGCACTCCAGATGAGCTGATGATTCATCAAGCCGTCTGGGGGGAATTCGAGCAGCTTGTTTGCAGAGCATCACCGACCGCGATCGAGAGCGAGAAAATGGGCTCGCAGGCAGCTTGGTCCATTCTGACCTGGTCACTGATTGATCGAGTGGCGCGTATCAATTGCTCTCATTTGAGCAGACGCACTTTTGTAGGCCCGGTTGAAGGAATCGCGGAGTACCTCCGGTCGAACAACCTCAAGGTCAATGCGTCACGCGCAGGGGTACTAGCACTCTTTAGAGATCTGACGGAACACCAAACGTATGCAGGTGGCCTGCGACACATCCAGCGGATTGATCGCATGGAGAAGCAGAAGCCATCCCTGGTGTCCAGCGTCAACCTTGAGCCACTGCTTCAGGCCATTCAGGCTGCTCGGCCCGAGATCGGGATTAAGCCCAGGGTGGGTACCAAGTGCTTCGTTCAGGACGATCAACGTGGGACGAGCGTGCACCAGCTCAGCAAAGTACTGGGCGTCTCTGGCGTCACCGCTGGAAAGTGGGCCCGCTCGGGCCTGATCCGCACCGAGGATCGTTCCAATGTTCCCCATCCTCGATTGCGCTTCATTCCACCTGACGAGGTGAGGGCGCTTCTTCACCTTCGTCGCTCGTTGCTCACCAGGGAGGAGTTCTGCGAACTGCACGCCCTGGATGAAGACACAGTCCACATTCTCTACGACGGGGGCGTCTTACAGACCATCGCGTACGCGCGGTGTCGATACATCACAAAGGAGAGCGCGAGCAACTTGGTGCTTCGGCTGGAGCTGCAGTGCGCGCCCTGCGACGAGCAGGAGCCCAAGTTGAAGTGGCCTCTTTTCGGCCCTGAAGTGAAAGCAGTAGCTTGCAATAACGCTGAACGCATGTCGTTGTTGAAGGCTGCAGCAGCAGGAGAAGTTCGGCTGTTTCGTTCGTTGAACAGGCCTGGCTTGTCGTCATTCTTTGTGGGGGTTGACGCCATGGCTTGGTTACGCCGTCGCGCAAGGCACCTGCGAACCAAACACTTGAGATTTGCCGCTGAGAGAGCTGCCGGAGGTGACAGCCTATTTCGGGATCACTGAAATGAACTCTCACAATAAGTTGGACCGCATCCCGAATATCCGCCAAGAGGGCTGCAGTAGTCCTGCTGCACTTGCCAAGGTGCGCCGGGAGATATCACTGGATGTAGCACCCGACCTGCGCGGCCAGTTGCTAGTTCGTCCAGAGAAGGAGAGCGATGAATGCCGACTCGGCTACTGGCATCGCGTTGCCCAGGAGAACGGCTTACGTGAGACGAACTTGCTTGCAGGAAAGTTGGGCATTCGGTCATCTGCGCAGCTTCGAGTCTGTCCAGCTTGCTTGCGCGAGGGGTCGACGCACTGGCAAGAGTCATGGACGTCGAGCTTTCTTCCGATCTGTCCGATTCACCAGGTCTGGCTTACTGACGAATGCACTGCCTGCGGAAGTCAGATCAAGTTTTCGTCCAGCAATCTGCAGACGTGCAAGTGCGGTGAGCCATTTGGACGAGCGGCTGACGCACCTGTCGATGGGGAAATTGCGCGCGCTCTACATCGAAGCGATACACCACACGAGCTCCTGATCTGGCTGGGCGCACTTGCCCGCTTTGGACTGACGACCAAACCCCAGAAGCGGGCCACTGTTCGCCGTGTTTCTGTGCAGCGAGACTTGGCCATTGCCGGCGCCAGGATCATCAACGGGTGGCCCGAGGCGTTTGCGGAACTGCTGGTTCAGCTTCGCCAGCCACCACTCGCGACCGGTGTGCCTCAGCTGCTGAGAGAGGCCTTTCCCAATCTCAGCCGCATGGTTCGTGATATTGCCTCGGACATGTGGCGAAGGCGAGTGCAAGACGCGATGCGCGCGTTCGTGATCGAGTCTGCGAGATCGAGCAATCCCATCAGCACACCCACCGAGAAGGCTACTGAACTTCAGCCCAGTCTCAGGATGCTGGCGCAAGAGCTCAATGTCAGCCTGAGGCGCCTATCGCACTTGATTGACTCAATGCCAGATGGACATCTGTGCATCCGGCGAGCCGGCAAAGGCAGGCGAAAACTGGTTGTTCGAGAGGAGCACCGCCAGCTGCTGAAGGCACATCTCGACGACTCGATCACCATCGGACAAGCCGTCGACCTTCTGGGCATTCAACCGAGACGAGTTGCTGTGTTGGTCGCCTCGGGCACGCTGCATACATGTGGCGCGAGCATCTCGCGAAGCTCAGTGCAGGAGCTGACTTGCATGGTTCTCGCGCGCATCAAGACATCCGTCGCGAACGAGAGGACTGTGAGCTTTAGGGAGGCCTTCAGAAAGTGGGTCCGCGCGCAGGATACGTGCGAGTTTCTGGCGGCCATATGCGCAGATGAACTTCATATCCATTCTTCCGAAAAGTCCCCGCGTCTGGGCGACTTGGATCTCTGCGTGAGGGAAGTTCGTGCATGGCGGCCGACAGAAAGACTCCATCGAATGGACTGGCTCACCATCCCTCAGGCCGCGATCGCCTTGAAGCTCAAGCAAGAGGTCTTGTACGGCTTGGTGAATCAGGGACTGATTTCAACTCAGGTGAGGGAAACAGGTAGACGGAACTCGCGCAGCATTTCGTCGACCGAGCTCAGGACGTTTCAGGAGCAATATGAGCCACTGGTCTGCGCCGCGAGGCGCGCGGGTGTTTTACCGAGGAATGCTCATTCGTGGGCATTGATTGGGCACCTCGATCTTGTCTCAGGACCCTCAGTTGACGGTGCTCGGCAGTACTTTGTGCGCGTGCAAGCACTGCCCCAGGGCGATTTGTGGGAAGGACCATGAGAGCCGATCACGTGGTGAACATTCGACTGGTGGATGGTCCCGCACTTCATCCGGCTCCGTCTCCGGAGGAACCATGTCGAACCAAATAATGGACTCGGTCAAGTGGGCGCCAACCTATCACAACAATTGCTCAAGCGCGTCGACGAACGCTGTGGCCGCCTTAGCTCGGCAGTTCGCCGCTCACCTGCGTCATGCGAGCGACGCAAGTGCTTAGAGCGGGGACGACAGTTGTCATCTCGTCTTGTCAGCTACGGTGTCGAGCTTCTTCAACTTGCCGCCGCTGTTGCGAAAAATTCGCACGCACGCCTCCTTGGTCAACTGGACACCCCCGGAGGGTGGCTCTCGTCATTGCAACCTGCGTCGCGGTCCACCGGCGCTTGCTTGGGTCCAGGCGGCCGGTGCGATGCCGAGCCGTAGTGTCGTCGCCTAGCGCAGGCTCACGATGACGCTTTGGAGGATGCTGCCGACGCCGGTGATGCACTCGTCCAGAAAGCTCAAGACTTCTCTGTCAATCGCGCTCAGCCGGATGTAGAACGCCTTGAAACTGCCCTGACTGTCCGCCGGCCACGAATCTAGGAGGATTGGCCCGACTCGACTTACTGAGCGGCCGGCCACCTCGGTGAATCTGATCTCGGACCGGCCGTCCACCATAGTGACGGTTCCGGCGTGGGCCTCTCGGGTCGAGACGCTCAGTTGTTCATGCTTGTTCTCGTTCGCCAACGAAGCCAGATCGGCCAGCCAACTGTTGTCGGGGGAAGAGAACGCTTGGAAGGACGCGAGCAAGCTAGCCAGATCCGGTCTTGATCTGGCGACGCCGGGTACGAGTTGCCCTAGGCGTGACGGGAAGTCCTGCGCGTCGAACTCTCGCTGGACGATCGGAAAGTACACGGGCCTCGTGACGTCGCCACCCGAACTGACCTCGGCGATCTCGCGCGCCGCATAGTCAAGAGCGGCGCGCAAGTGTTCCACGATCTCCTTCACGGCGATCTTGAGCTCGACAGTCACTTCTCTCCGGAGCAGAGAGTCCTCGTAGAGGTCGCCATGGTCGCCAATGGTCGCGCGGATCTGACGCGCTCTGTCCACCAGAGCGAGCGCCATCTGAATTCTGTTTTCCACGTCTCCTCCCTCCGCACTACTCGCGACGCGAGCAGGCCGACTCAGTGGACGAGTAAGTCGACTTGCTTGCCCGTGCGCAACAGCATGCCAACCAGCATGTCGAGGGAGAACCGACCCAACTTCCGGTTCACGAGATCCGACACACGCGGACGCGAGACAGCCAAGATTTCCGACGCCTTCACTTGCGTTAGCTTCTCAGCTTTCATCCAGGCGTCGATCGCGGCAGCAGCGTCCTCCTTGATTTTTCGCGCTCGTTCGATGCGCGCTTCAGAATCTGCCAAGAGCGCCTTCGCTTCCTTCGGCGCAAACCCCAGATCGGCGAAGACGTTCCCGTCCGCTGGCGTGATGTGCCGGCTGCTCAGGTCGTCGACCTGCTCTGCTGCGGGTTGCTTGGTGGACTTCATGGCTTTTGCTTCCGTTCTGCGACGATCGCGTTGTAGCGGCGCCGCGCAATCTCGATATCTGACTTGGGCGTCTTGTTGGTCTTCTTCTGGAAGGCGTGCAACACGTACACGGCCTCGTCGAACTTCGCTACGTACATGACCCTGAACCAGCCAGAAGCTGTGTCGACGATGATTTCGAAGGTGCCCGCGCCCACGTCCGGCATCGGCTTGAAGTCGTCTGGCGCGTCACCCTGTTGAATCTTGTGCAACTGGAAACCCGCCTGGCGCTTCGCGTCGTCAGGGAACTCCTTCACGTCATCGAGCGCACTTCCTCTCCAGTCGATGGGCTTTGCCATGTGCGTATAAGTATTTGTACAACAGACTTGGTTCTCTATGGGAGTTCCGAAAGTTCGCTATAGCGAACTGTTGCCATCCGCGCCTAGTCAGAGCCCCAGGCACGGGGCTCCCACACCTTGTCGCCGGCAGATAGGTGGAGCAGAGACAACGTGTATCCGAAGGCCTCGCACGCCAGCTTCATTTCGCGCGCGACGGCATCCTTGTGCGCGTGCTCGAACCAGGCGGCGAGTGGCACGTGCTCGCCGCCACGCGTGCCCTTGGTCGCTGACGCCGCGATTGATTCGGGCGGCATGGCCACGGTGCGTCCCCTGGTCCGAAAGAACGCACCGTTGTCTCGGGCCTTGTCGGATGAAACGCTCCACAGCATGTAACCGTCTCGCGCCATGACCAGCATGGCGCTCTCCTCCGTCGACTGAACCCAACGCAGGGCCGCAGCAGTCAGCGAGACGCCAAACCTGTTGGCCGCGTCGGACAGCTGATCAAAGTCGATCGCCGCGCCGGCCGTACAGGCCCGGAACTGCTTCATCGGCATCAGAAGGTGCGATGCAAAGGTGTTCGCCTCGAACTCCAGTGGGGCCTGGTCGGGACTCCTCTGAACCATGTCGCCTTGGGTGCACTGAAACGTGCCCTGCACCTCCCGATGCAGGAGGTAGTGCCCCAGCTCGTGGGCCTGGGTGAACCTGACGCGGCCGGCAGAGTCGAACTGTTCGTTGTACAGGAGTGCCCAGCTTCGTCCCTCGATTTGGAAGAGGCCGCCCTCGAACGAGTCGATGTTCGCGGCCCTGACCTCGAAGATCTCATCGGACCACTTCAGCTGCTGACCAACGTGGAGCGCCAGTTCCTTGACATCGACGGGGAAGCGCTTGGCGCCAGAAGCCTCGAGGGCGTCGAGCCAATGCGTTAGCAGAATCGCCGCGCTGCCGGGCGTGAACGCCTGTTCCCCCATCGGCTCCCCTATTTAGATTTCTTGAGGATCTCCAGTATCTCCCTCAGCTTGTCCTTTGCCGGGTCGTCCAGCTTCGAATAACTGCGGAAGAACTCCTTATCTTTGTGGGACTGTTGGGGCGTGTCGACTGCGTCGTCGAGGAAGAAGGACACGTCCTCCCGCAGCACGTCCGCAATCGCCTGAAGCTTCTCCGCGGAGGGCCGCTGGGACTCCCTGTTCTCCAGCTCCCATAGGTAGCTCTTGCTGAGCCCCGCCCGCTTGGCCAACTCTTCCAGAGTCAGCCCCCTGTTCGTTCGGTACGAACGGATCTTGTTGCCGAGTTTTGTCGCCATAGGCCACCCACGTTCAAGACAAACCAAGTATTGTATTGCTACTCCGAACTTTCCATAGGGAAATCCCGGACGCGCCGCAAGGCAAATGTATTCGCTACTCCGAACTTTCTGTTATGCTTTGCCGGTCTCAACAGAACCGGAGCAATTCGTGAACCCGAAGAACAACGGCAAGCACTGGACCGCGGGTGAGGTGAAGCAGCTGAAGACCCTGGCCGACGGCAACACACCGACGCGCGTCATCGGCCTGAAGCTGCAGCGTAGCCCCTCCGCTGTCCAGTCGAAAGCCTCCAGCGAGGACATCTCGCTGAAGCCGACCAACCAGTCGCCCTACAACCGCCGGCGCTGATGAGCGAGGAGCACTCCACGATGAAGCCGTCAAACCCCACACCGCTGCACCTGGTGTCCTCGCAGGACTTGCCACGAGGCATCCAGTCGGTCCGCGGCCTTCCCGATCCGGAACTCGCGGCGCTGTGGGACAGCATCGTCGTGGAGGATCACGTCAAGCAGCGCCTGCTCGGGCAGGCGGTCCTGAACTACACGCTGCGCCCCAAGATCAGCCGTGCGACTGTCCCGCTGCATGGGGTCATCCTGCTGATGGGGCCGCCCGGGACTGGCAAGACGACTCTCGCGCGAGGCCTGGCCAGTGCAGTGGCGTCGCTGTTCAAGGGTTCCGATTTCCGTCTCGTCGAGGTTGACCCGCACGCCTTGACGAGCTCGGCGATGGGAAAGACGCAACGCGCGGTCGGCGAGCTGTTCTCGCAGTCGATCGCGGAGTTGGCCGCAGCGGGCCCCACTGTGGTGCTCCTCGACGAGGTCGAGACCTTGGCCGCTGATCGCAGCCGTATGAGCCTGGAGGCCAACCCGATTGACATCCACCGCGCGACGGATGCGGTTCTCGTGCAGCTGGACGCCTTGGCAAACTCGCATCCGCAGCTGCTCTTCGTCGCCACGAGCAACTTCTCGGAGGCCATCGACGGCGCGTTCACGTCACGATGCGACCTCGTCCTCGAGGTCCCGCCGCCAAGTCCGGCCGCTGCAGAGCAGATCCTGAGTCAGTGTCTGGCGGATCTAGCGAAGACGTTCACGCAGATCGGTCGCCTGGGTACCGCTGCAAACGTCAAACAGGTGGCCCAGGCCGCGGCTGGCCTAGATGGTCGAGCCCTGCGAAAGCTCGTCATCAACGCGCTCGCGCTGCGGAAGGAGACGGCCTTGGACCCCAACAAGCTCGAGATGGCCGAGCTCGTGGCGGCGGCGCAGGCGGCGCAGCAGGCCCGCATGAAGCACGACGGGAGCCACGCATGACAGTCACCGTCGTCCGCCGCGACTTCCGCAGCGTCCCACACCGCGATGCCGTTGCCACGTGGACGGCGATCGTTGATCTTCTCAATGGGAGTCGCGATACCGTCCGTCGACAGCAATTGCTCGCCGTCACGGGCGTGGCAAGTAGCGTGATCACAGACCAGTTCCCCTGCGACAGCCCCATCGTGGCGACCTGTGAGGGGCCGCGCACGCGCATCTACTGCAGCTACGACGACGACGCGCTGGACGACTCCAACGAGAACGAGGCTGCACTCGGCTACGACGCCTTGAAGGGCGACTGGCAGGTCTCGCTCCCGGTCTCCGCCGAAGACCTCGCCTGGGTCCAGGCCGCGCTGAAGAAGCACGGCGACCGGGTCGTCGCATACGACAAGGACGAAGGGCTCGAGTCGGCGCGTTCGGCGCAGGCGGCGCCAGCGACCGCACTTGCGCTTGATGTCAAAGGATTCATGAAGTCATGACGACCGTTTCAGCGTACTCACGCACGCATTCCGTCACGTACGTCACGGACAACGTGCTCAAGAGCTTGAAGGACATCATCCGCCTGAGCGGAATGAGCCCGGCCAAGCTCGCGGACGAGTGGGAGTCCACCCATCGCGCCATCCGGACCTGGCTGCAGAGCGAGCACCTCGAGAAGGTGATCCTCGAGATCTACAACCCGGTCACCGGTGCCCTCGTGCTGCGATGGGATCTCGACATCGTCTACCAGTGGTCGAACGGCGATGGATCGTTCTACACAGACACCGATCAGCTTCGCTACCACATCCGCAAGGCCGGGGTCGCTCCGGCGGACGCGTCCTACGACATTCTGCTGAAGACAAAGCCGGGGCGGCCCGACGTCTCGGGCTGGGGGGCGAGGTCCTTCCGCGCCACGACAGGCATGGTCCGCCAAAGCCTCGGCTCGACGATCGAGCACAGCGGCCTCGGAGCGAGCGCCGCCTACTGGAGAACCGCCTGATGTTGACCGTCGAAGAAGCCTTCCGGAAGTTCAAGAGCAAGCTCGAGCTCAACGAGCGCGAGCAGCAGAACGCCAGCCGCCGCCACACGGAGGTGCGCGAGCACATTCGCTCGAAGTTCGCCATCGAACGCGACTTCCTGACCGGCTCGTACAAGCGTCACACCAAGACGAAGCCGCTGAAGGACATCGACATCTTCTTCGTCATGGCCGAGCGCGAGCGAAAGAAGTACCGAGAAAAGTCGCCCCAGGTGATCCTCGACGACGTCTGCAGCGCGCTCGTCGAGAAATACCGGAAGGAAGCCGTGCGCAAGCAAGGCCGCTCGGTCAACGTCGACTTCGGGGTCGTGGTTGACCCCGACGACAACACCGACTACAGGGTGCTGAGCGTGGACGTCGTGCCGGCGTTCGTTTCCGGTGACGACTATGAGATCCCGAACGCGGACACCGATCGGTGGATGAAGACCAACCCGGAGATCCATGCCGAGAAAGCTCGCGCAGCGCACCACGCGTTCTCGAACGAATGGAAGGGAATGGTGCGGATGGCGAAGTACTGGAACAATAACGCGAAGCACGGCAAGGACAAGCCCATCAAGCCATCCTTCCTGATCGAGGTCATGGCGCTTGAGTGCCTCCACGGGGGGTGGCAGGGCCGCTTCGACTACGAAGTCCAGGCCTTCTTCTCATCTCTCGCCGACCGGGTGTTCAACGACTGGCCCGATCCCGCGGGCCTGGGCTTGCCCGTCAGTGACGGCATGGATGCTCAGCGCAAGGCCCGAGCCAAGGAGCTCCTGCAGGCCGCAAGTCGCGAGGCGTCGAACGCCATTCATCTGGCGCGCAAGGGCCAGAACGGCGAAGCATTGAAGGCCTGGCGCCAGTTGTTCGGCCCCAAGTTCCCGCTCTCCTAATCAACGCCATGACAACGAGTTCCACGACCGCGCTGGGTGCTCCGGACGCCGACGTCGGTTGGCTCAGAGAAGCATTCTCCAAGGTCCAGGTCAACCTGCGAGCGCAGATGGCGCTCGCATCGCAGTCCATCAGCCATGCGGGGACCATGGGCTCGGTGAACGAGGAGCACTGGCTCGACCTGTTTCGGTCCTACCTCCCAAACCGGTACGACGTTGCCACGGGGATCGTCATCGACAGCAAGGGCCGGCGCAGCGATCAGATCGACGTGGTCGTCTTCGACAGGCACTTCACGCCGACGCTGCTAGACCAGAAGAATCATCGATACATCCCTGCCGAAGCCGTTTATGCGCTCTTCGAGTGCAAGCCGACGATCGACAAGGCATACATCGAATACGCTCAGGACAAGGCTGCGTCCGTCCGGCGAATGGAGCGAACGTCGGTCGCGATCTCGCACGCGGGTGGAACCTTCAAGCCGAAGGAACCGTTCCGCATTCTTGCCGGCCTGCTAGCTCCTCAGGCCGCTTGGGCGGACGGGCTAGGCGACGCCTTCCGGCGGAACCTCTCGGCCGACTCACTCAAGATGCTTGACTGCGGCTGCGCACTGGAGAGCGGCTCCTTCGATCGTCACGACGGTGACTTGCTGGTCTCTGGCGACCAGGGGGCCTTGATGCTGTTCCTGTTCCGGTTGCTGGCACGACTCCAATCCCTGGGCTCCGTACCGGCGATCGACTGGGCTGCCTACGCACGAATCGTTCATCCCGATGCGGCGAGCTCAGCGTAGCGGCGAGGGTCGCGGCCAACTATGGCATCGAGCCCATCCGCGACAGTGCCTTCAAGTCGGCATCGTGATCGGCTCTGGACACCGCGGGACGTATCGCGCCGAAGTACTTCCGACTCCCGCCAGCTTTGAGGTAGTCGACCTCCTCGTCGATTCGAAAGAACCGGATCTGGCAGATGCAACTGCCGACGACCAGCTCAACAGGCGTGTTGCCGTGGTTGAAGAGTTCCAGCGGAATCGCCCCGCGCCACCCGGGCTGGAGCGTGGTGGCGATGCCGAGACCGAGCCTGGCATAGCTGCTCCGCACGGTCACGTCGGCAAATACGTCCGGCGGCAGTGCCATGTACTCGACTGTCGTGGCAAGGACCAATTGATGCGGGTAGAGGACGAAGCTCTCACCGAGCCGCCGGCGGGTCTCCTGGAAGTAGGTCTGGATGCCTCGCTTGCGTTCGTTCCCGTCGACGAAGAGCGCGATAGCCGGGTTCCGCGTCAACACGGAGACCAGAAAGTCGTAGCCGATCCGCAGATCGACCGTGATGCTGCCGACTTGGTCCGGCCTGAGCAGCGGCTCGAGAAAGATGCCTCCCTTTGAGTCGGCGAGAGACGCCTCGATTTCAGCGCGGGTCAGCAGCTTCACTCCAGGCCTCTTGCACCATGCGATTTCGGATCGACTTCTCGGTCAGGTCGTTAATGGCGCGCACTCGATCATCCTCTCCGAGCTTGGACCAGACTTCGGTCGGGCTCGACCACTGGTTCACTAGGAACGCCCAGCCGGCATCGAAAAGACCGAAGACCTCCTCATCCGATTTTGGCATGAACGGTCGGACATCACCGTAGTTGTCGTCGAGCGTGACGCGCGCGAAGTTGAGCTTGAGCTGAGGCAGTCCACGGGCTTTCAGTGCGGCCTGGAGCAGGTCGACGATGGGGTTCGGCCGCCCCGCGAGGAAGTCGTCCATTACTGCAAAGCGCGCGCGTGAACTCGGGTGTTTGGATGTGTAGTCGTCGGCGGGGCAGAACTCTTCCAGAAATCCCCGCGCCGCTCGCCCCGTATATGCAGTGCTGAATAGATCGGCAAAGTACTCTCGGCGGTGCGCGATGACGACGCGATTGACTATTTCCTGTTCGTCGGACGACAACGACTTGATCTGGGCGGCGGTGGGCAGGTCCGGCAAGTCCGGACCAACAGTCGCCGGGCTACTGAGCATGCTGGTTGAAACCACTTCGTTTTGCGTGTCGACGAAGTGGCCGAGCTCGTGGAACAGCGGCGTGCAGAACAGCGGCTTGTGTCGGTAGATGTACGGCAGCGCAATCTGTACCGGCCTGGAGTCCAAGTCGATGCCGAGTTCGTCCTTCACCGCTTGGAAGAAGTCCTCGCTTCCGCCCTGGAAGAAGAAGTTCGACTCTTGAATGATCGCCGTGGTGACGAGCAAGTCCTTGTTTGTCCATGCGGAGGCTGCGCGCTCTACCGCATAGACGACTTCGTAGGGAACCTGCTTTGTCGTGCTTCCCGTGAGGAACTGGGTCAGGCTCCAGATCTCGTCTGCCAGGAAACGGCCAAGGCCGTCATTGATGCTCGCGGGCTGCGCTTCGAGCCGGGAGATCAACTCAGACGCAACGCCACGGAGCTCGTCAATGTAGGTGTCGAGACGGGAGGAGAAGTATGAGGTCTCCGCCAGCCGCTCGAGCTGGGCCAACAGCAGTCGAAGGTTCGACTTAAGCAGCAAGGGGCCGCAGCGATGTCAGGAGTTCTTGGGCAAGATCGGGCGGCATCGGCGCCGCTGGTGGCACTGCGGCCAGCCGCCCGGAGAGCGTCGGCAGATCCCGAAGACGCAAAGCCAGTTCGATCGCCTCTCTGGCCGTGGTCGCGCTTATCAAACCGGGGTCACCGGAAATTAGCACGGCTTCACGTATGACCTGCAGCGCATGAGTTCGCAAGGGATCCGACACCTGGGGGCCGGCCTTCTGCTCATACGCACGGAGCACGACTTCAAACAGGCGAAGCGAACTGGTGCGGTTCGGCTTGGCAGCAAGCATCTGTTTCTCCTCAGGGCCTGTTGTACACCTAGGCAACGAGCCTGTGACGCCCATCCAGCCCACCGGTGGCGGATGACCGCGCAAAGGTCACAGCTTCCTTGCGGACCGACTCCATCTCGACGACGAACGCAAAGCTGAATTGGCCGCTGCGCAGTAGCTCAAGGACACCGCTTCGATGACGTAGGAGCACGTCGCGCCCGTCGGTCACTAGGTACGCCGCTGGCATGCGAGACGCTGTGATCTCGGGATGGACCGTGCGAAGCTCTTTCAACGCCTTTCGCAGTCGATAGACCGAGACGCCGCCCGAGAGCAGCTTGGCGATTGCTCGGAGCACGACGATGTCACCGAACGAAAAGAGTCGCTGCACGCCGCGGCCACGGCGGCGTCCGTTGCTGGGGACGACGATTGCCTCCCTGCAGAGGTAATTGACCATTGCCAACGACAAGCCGGAGAAGGCAGCGGCTTGGCTTACCGAAAAACTCTGCGCTGGATTCAAGGGTCGAACCATATGCACTGGTTTTCAACAGGGTTATACACAGTTTAGCGCGAGACTATGAATTTGCCTAGAGAGTCAAACTGCGGTGCAGCTGGGCAGGTGTGCGGCGGGTCTATCTGGGCAGCAGGCTAACCAAAACTTCGCGTGCTGGTCATTGTGTTGATTAAGCGGCACCGCCGAACGAAACGGGGCCATCAGCGACTTGCCGTAGCGAGGCTCAGCCTCATCGGGCTGGCACAGTCCCGACGCGCCGGGCTTCATTGGAACCCGCATGCCCAGATCTAAGACTGCATCAGTCGTCCCAGTCGATGACCACCGATACCGGCTTGTGGTCGCTCGGGCGGTTCTGACGGTCGTCGGGGGCCACGGGATCGACATTCGCTTCCCACGCCGTCGTCTCAACCAGGCAGCCGGTGCCGCCGATGCGAAACAGCCCCTCGCCGCTCCAGATGCCGGGCGACACAAGGATGTGGTCGATCAACTCCTCGACGACCTGGCCGCCCTTCAATGGGTCGCGGAAGCGCGTCGTGGCAGCCGAGGACAGGCGCTCCGGCGCCATCGCATGTTTGAAGTAGGTGTTCGGCTCAAGGAACGAGCCGACGAGTTCGTCCAGCAGGTTGCCGATCAGGAACTCGGCCTCCATCACGTCCGCGAAGGGTCCGTCGTTGAAGTCACCGAGAGTGACGATGTGTCCGAACTCCAGGCCGGTGGCCATGACCTGGGTCAGCACGTTGCGCAGGCGTGCGATCTCGGCGGACAGCTTCTGCCGGGTGATCAGCGCATCCAGCACCGGCCCGGGTGCGGTGTCACGGTTCTCCCACTGGGCCAGCGTCTTGAGCTGCGAGAACTTCGACTTCGTGTGCACACCGCACAGCATGAGATTCTTGCCTGGCGCCAGTTCACACTTCAAGATCAGTGGCTGGCGCGCCAGCGCGTGATTCTTCCGATCGCCGGTGCCGATCGTGCCCCAGAGGTAGTACGGAATCTGACGCCACAGGCCGCTCGCCGTTGAGCCTGGTGGGAGCCATGGCGACACCTTGGGCGCGAGGGGCTTGCGGACGAGGGCGTGGATGGACTGGTTGTCCCGGTTCGAGCGGTGGACGACGTAGTCACCGTCCAGGAAGCGGTCGACAAACATGCCCATCTGCTCTTGCAGCGGCGGCCCCTCCTGCACGAGCAGGATGTCGGGGTCGACTGCGCGGATCGTGCTGGCGATTCGCTCGCACAGCGCGGGCACATCGGGGATCGCGTCAAAGCGAATGCTCCCACGGCTTCCGCCGGCGAAGCTGTCGGGGATCTCCGGGTTCGCTAGCCAGTCGGCGTCTCTGGCGAGGCCGAATAGCGCGATCATCCACTCGATGTTGAACGTCGCCAGCTTGATCGATGCCATGCGTTCCTCCCGAGGCTATGTGTCGCCGTGCGCCAAGTTTGGCGAGGACTATGTCGCCGTTCAACTGCGATATGGCAGCATAGAAGCATTGGCAAACGCTTGGCAAGCGCACAAGAGCCGCGGCTAATATTGAACGCGGGCTCAATATGGCAAGCCTGATTCAGCGGAGGCAGAATGGACATGAACTGGACGGCACTGTTGGTTGCCCCGGGCATCGTCTTTGTACTGACGGGGCTCACTGCGTGGGTGTGGCGACGGTCGAGCAAGAAGGTCCTGCTGGACCCCGATAAGGCCGCTCTTCCCTTTGTCACTGCCATCTCAGTCCTCGCTATAGGCATTCCACTCGTTGCTGCGTTTCTGCAGGAGGTTCTGAAGAGCGCGACCAATCGATGGGTAGCAGATCTTCTACTGTCGGCAATGATGCTGGCCGTCCTTTCCCTTTTCGTTGGCGCCTACGTGGTCTACACGTTGCTCCTTGATGCGCCAAAGGATCAAACGACGAGCAAGGTGATCCTCGGGGAGGGGCGGTTCGGCCTACCTGCGGCGATGGGCTGTCAATACTCTAGCCTCGTGGCATTCCTCGGCTGCACCGTTGTGGCATTGGCCGCCTTTGCGTTCGAGGCGCGTGCACCTGCACCAAGCCTGAAGTCGACCATCGGCACGGTCTCGATCGAGCGCCCTCTTCCCGAACTCGGAACTACTCGCGATGCCTTGTACAAGTTGTGGGGCGAACCAGACGTGGCTGCACCAGAAAGGCTCGAGTACAAGGGCAAAGCGACAAGGATTGTGTTTTGCCTTGGTGAAGGAAAGTTGCGGGAAGTGATCTACGGTGATCGGAGCGCTGACTATGGACAGAAAGTCACTTGCAGAGCTGGTTGACAGATCGGTGATCCCTGGAGAGCAAGTCGAAGACTTCCAGTGGATGGTCGACGCTCTCATCAGCATGGGCGGTGGCCCAAGGTTCGTTCGAGGGCGCACCGCACGCCATTTCAGGTCTACTGCTGCGGGTGATAGCGCAAGCGTTGTTGGTAGAGCTTGGTTCCTGTGTCTACTGGTCAAACCGAAGCCGCCTGAGTACATGGCTGCGATGCACCAATTCAGGCTCGCACTCGCCGGCGTCTCAAAGGATGAACGTCTCCGCGCAGTGTTTAAGGCGGCCATTCGGAGTCGGCTACTGGGGGCATCGCCCAGGCAAAGCCACCTCGTGTTAAGACCATCGTACTACTTTGACCTAGAAAAGGCCCGGGAAGTGGCGAATCAGCTCGGGGTTGACCTAGACCAGCCGTCGCACTGGTACTAGCGTAGTGCGCGCAAAGTCATAGACCTTACTTGCGCCGGCATACTCCAACAGCCCAGGAGGTGGGCGATGCGAGTAGCCAAGACGATCGAGTTGAACCGCCCCGGCTTTCGTGGAGGCCAGTTGGTTTAAGTCAGGCCTGCGCCATGGAGACCTGATTGGCAAGATGCCGCGAGTAGTTTGCCTCAGCCTCTGCCGGCGGGATGTAGCCGATGGGCTCGAGCAATCTTTGGCGGTTGAACCAGGACACCCGCGTCGATCTCCGCGCGCTTGACCCACTCGTTGAGGGTCTGCGGCACGCAGCCGATCTTGGCTGCAATAGATTCAACGACCGCCCTCAGCGATGCTGAGCTCGCTGACTTTGTACTTCTTGGCGGCCTCAGCCACGCCAGTGCTATTTGATTCTCCCAGTCTCGCAGCCATCGCTCGTCGCTGAGTTCGGTCTGCCTCATGGGCTCGTGGCGGGTTGGGAGCCGAGTCTCTAGAGACCGTTGGACCGAAGAACGTAGGTCAGTTCAAAGCCGGGGCGGTTCAACTGCACTATCCACCCATTCCCAACCTGGACGCCTTGCGGGAATGAATTAATGATGCGAGTTAGCCGAGCAGGTCAATAACTGCTTACACCATGATGTCACTTCAGGATCACTTTTTGCCAACGATGAAAAACACCTCTTGATCTGAAGGATCAGAGTAGGTAACAAGTGGGAACGCAGATGGTTGCGAGGCATTGCTCACCCAAACAATTTCACATTCGATTGGGCCTTGAACTTCGTAGCCCAAGCCCCGCAACAACCTTGCGGCAGCATCTGCCTGCGCCCTCTCCTTAGCGAGTTCCACACGAATTTTCATGATACCCCTCTATAGTTTGTCGAGAGTTTTGTAAATGGCGTCCTGTATTGACTCTGGGCCGTCCTGCAGATAGGAGCGTAGATCGGTCTGAAGCTTTTTGCTCCCAAGATCAGCCTTTACGTCATCGGGTATGCTATTTGCCGGCGGTTTCTGCAGAAGGGCGGCGAGCTTCGTTTGATCTACAGTTCCGTCATTTTTTGAAAGTTTAATGGAAATGGTGTCAACCTGAGTACGCTTTTGATCGAGTAACAGCTTTGTATTGGCGTCGATTGCAGAGGCAGGGGTGCTGCTTGCGCCTGTATTGACTACCGCGGCTCCCCCGTACTGAGCAAGTAGACGTGCCGCAATTCCCGTAGCGAAGTATTGTGCAAGTCCTCCTTTGGCTCCAGGATCTTTTGATGTAGCAGCGACGTCGCCAGAGAAGGTTGCTAGCACAGAATAGGTGTCTCTGGCTCCAGGTCCGGCTGCGCTGCCATCTGCACCGACCCTGCCTTCAAACTTTTTGCAATCGTCGCCTGTACAAGTTGCAGGCTCGGGCCTCCCGTCAGTGCCTGCCTGGTTCGCGATTAGTGGCATCCAGACTGCCTCATTTCGCTTGTAGCCAATCGTGATTCCCAGAGCGCCGGTTGGCTCCTGTGAGGCATCGATTGCTATCTTCGTTGTAGTTCCAAATATAAGCGTATTGGAGTGCTGTGGCGTAGAGCAACCGACCAGTAGCGCCCCTAACGCAATCGCCAACAGCACGTTCTTTATTCTTCCGAGTTTGATGCTACGCATAATCTCTCCTTAGCAATCGACTCAAGCATTTTCTTGGCGTGAAGCAGCTGCTGCTCGTTTCGAACAAATACAACCAACCTACAGTCAAGTGGTACAAATAAAAGGCTTTCCTGCAAGTATCCCAGGGAAACTCCACTGTCCACACGAATGCCGACGGTCGTGATATCAATATGACTAATGCGCGCTTCTGCCTTGTCCTTTAAGGGGCTATGGTTGACACGCACAACGCCAAAGTAAGTACGGGCTTCTCGTGTGGCCTGATAGTCGCGAAGGTCGACACTGGCGCAGCTAACCAGCATCAACATTGGTGGAAGTAGGGCAGGCGTCCGCATATTGGTAAGCGTGCACCGAGACTCGGTATGGTGATGACAATGAATCACAGTTCAGCGTCATACACATCCTCAATTTGAGGGAGGGAGGGGTTGCTGCACATGCCTCAGAACGGCGTTCTGATCCACACCGTGCCCCGGCAAAGATGACGATCAGATAGGCAGGGCACTGACCCACCCTGAATCTCTCCGCACCTCGGCACAAACTGCGCTGGTCAAAAGCTGCGCCACGGGAAGTTCGCAGGAACTTTGGCACAAGAATTCGCTGGTGGCGTCAACTTTGACGCCACCGTCAAGGAGCGTTTGGCGCACGAGCTTCTAAGTGCCTGTTTTGCTTCTCCCGCCAAAGCAGCTACTGTGACGCCCTACGGCGGCGCGGTACGAGGCCGCGTCCGTGTCAACCCTCCGGTCCGGCGCTCACCAGCTGCACGAACCAGTGATCGCCCGCGCCCTGCTGCAGCTTGAGCAGGTCGTAGGTCTTGAGCATGTTGAGCAGACTGCCATGGCCGTATTTCTTCGGCGTGAAGGACGGATCGGCACGCTTCAGGTAGGAGCCCAGCATGCTGGTGCTGACCTTGCCTTCTGACGTGTCGGCCGCGAGCAGGCCCACGGCCTCCACGACGAAGCGGGGTCGCTGCTTGGGCAGGGGTTTGGGCGCCTCGGGCTTGGCTGGCTCGTTCTTGCGGGTGCTGGCCTTGGGCACCGGCGCCTCCATCTCGACCGCCTCCGGCTTCACCCACTCAAAGAACTGATCGCTCGCGTTGCGCAGCGCATCGGGCGTCTTGGCCTCCCCCACGATGTGCACCGTGGCGCCGCGCTCGCGCAGCTTGCGGCACAGGTAGGCGAAATCGGAATCGCTGGTGACGAGACAGAAGGTGTCGGCGCGGCCGTCGAACAGGGCTTCCACGGCGTCGAGCGCGAGGGCGATGTCGCTGGTGTTCTTGCCCGCCGCGTACTGGTACTGCAGGCAGGGCGTGAAGGCCAGCCGCACCAGGGCCTCCTGCCACTTGTTGGCCAGCGTGGTGTGGTTGCCGTAGCCGCGGCGCAGCACGATGCGGCCGAACTGGGCCACCACGCGCAGCGCGTGTTCCAGGATCTCGGGCGTGGTGTTGTCGCAGTCGACCAGCACCGCGACCCGTGCTTCCGCTGGCGTTGCCCCGTTGCTCATGGTGTGCCCCCCTTTTCGCGGGGATGATACGGGCGCAAGCGCCGCGTGAGGCGGCGTCAGCGCATCAGGCCCGCTCGTCCAGCCACCGCCCCAGCGTGCGCTCCACCACCCCGATCACCTTCGCGTTGGCCTTGAAGCTCGCCGCCGCGGCGATCTGATCGACGATTTCCTGTTCCAGCGACACGCCTTCGCGCGGCGCGCGTTCGGTGCGCGTGTCCACGCCGCCTTCGGCGCGCGCCGTGGCCTTCACCTCGTGGCGGTGAAAGCCCGGCGTATTCACGTTGGCGATGTTGTGGGCGCTGGTGTCGAGCCGCCGGGTGGCGGCGTGCAGGCCGGAGGTGGCGGTGGACAGGACCTTCATCATGGGGCGCTCCCGGGTGGACAGCGGGGCCGCCCTTGTCGGGGCTATCGGCAGGTCGGTGAAGGCGCTTGAGGCCGCCGGTCGGCGCGCCGTGCGCCGGCTGCGCGACTCAGGCCGACGCCACGGCCTTCATCACCTCGCGCTTGCCCTGGCTGCGCAGCGCCAGGATGGCGGGCAGGAAGCGCGCGCGCGGCGTCACCTGGCCGCTTTCCCACTTCCACACCGACAGGGCCGAGGTGCCGAGGTGGGCGGCCATCTGCTTCTGCGTGAGGCCCAGGCGCTCGCGCTGGGCCTTGAAGCGCTCGGCGCTGAAAACGGCGCGACGGCCGCGCTTCGGGGCGCTGTCGTCGGCCGATGCGGCCACGGCCGCGGCGGGCTGCGCGCGGGCGGCCTGCTGCAGCGCCTTGCCGGCGCGCCGGTTCGCCTCGCGCAGGGCCGCCTGGGCCTCGCGCAGCTCGCGCTTGAGCGTGGCGATCTCGTGGCGGTGGGTGGCGCTGGCCTTGCGCAGCGTGGCGAGGTCGTCGCGCAGTTCCTTGCGGGCGATGCGCGCGATCTCCTTCTTCAGCGTGGCGGCAAAGGTGGTCATGGTCCCGACGACTGGTGGTGGTTGTGGAGCGAAGGATACGCCCGCCGCCCGGCCCCACCCGCGGCACCGGGCATCAGCGCTGCTGGCGGTGCGTGAGCGCCACCACCAGCGCCGTCACGAAGAAGAAGGCCTGCAGCTCCAGGCGCCAGCCGCCCGAGTTGGTGAGCTGCAGCCAGTGGCCCATGTGCGCCAGGCCCACGGCAAACACCATGTTGACCACGATCAGCAACGCGGCCGGCACGATCCACACGCCGGCCAGCAGCAGCAGCGGCGCCACGAGTTCGCCCAGGTAGGCGCCGTAGGCCAGCCAGCCCGGCAGGCCACGTGCTTGCAGCATGCCTTCGATGCCGTCGACCCCGTTCATGACCTTGGCCACGCCGTGCAGGATCATCAGGAGGGCCAGGGTCCAGCGCAGCAGCAGCAGGCCGGCGCGGGGGTGGTCGAAGAGCTGTTCGAGCAGTTTCATGGTGGACAGGGACGTTGAAGAAAACAGAAGGAAGCCGGTGCGCCGCAATGGGATGATGCGCACCGGCGCCGAGTGTAGAGACCCCGCCAGCCGCACCCGCATGACCCCCATGGACGATTCCCAGATCCACGTTCCCGACAGCTTCATCCACCTGTTCGTGCGTCGCGGCCAGCCGGTGCCGCGCCAGCGCGCCGCGGAAATCGCGCAACGCTTCGAGGTCTGCGACGACATGGCCGCCGCGCTGCTGCCGCGCGCGCAGGAGCTGCAGTTCAAACTCGGCATCACCGAGGCCGACGTCATCGACAAGCTGCTGCAGAGCCTGCTGCCGCTCACCGAGGGCCCGGACGCGGTGTTGAGCGAACCCGAGGCGCGGTGGGTGGTGTGCCACCTGGCCGAGCAGCTGGGCTGGGTGGAGCACCTGAGCCCCGAACTGAAGGCGCTCGCCGGGCCGGTCTGAGACGCTGCGTCAGAGCGCGCGCGCCTGCACCGTGCCGCCGCTGCGCACGAAGTTGCCCGCGCCCAGGTGGTGGATGGTCTGCAGCCCGGTGTTGTGTTCGTTGAAGGCCCAGCGGCCGTTCGCAAACACGCGCGGGTCGGCCGCGGCGGCCACCACCTCGGCGAAGCAGGTGTCGTAGGCGTCTTCGGTGTGGCGCTCGGGGATCAGGCGGCATTCGAGCCAGGCGGCGCAGCCCTGTTCGAGCAGCGGCATGCCCAGCACAGGGCCGGTGATGGCGCCGATGCCGTAACGCGCGAACTTGTCGCCGTCGCGCCCGCTGTGCTGGCCCACGCT
>VFQR01001172.1_pt1 | contig 21838 bp, 5 predicted proteins | sample 3512321 | NCBI WGS metagenome assembly VFQR01 (sample SAMN10412374, study PRJNA504923) | tailings metagenome | isolation source: Relicate 3 Philex TSF1 revegetated site | place: Philippines: Tuba, Benguet | collected 2017-08-29 | reverse complement strand
TTCTTTACAAAACTTTACAACGTGTCCCATTTTGCACGTATCTCGGCGGCCACCCGGGGCCGGCGTGAGCAAAACGCTATTTGGTTTAGCTCAAATGCCTTTGGTTTGGATTACTGCTCAATTTTTCTCGTCTTTGAATTTTCCTTTGTTGGGTAGTTCTAATACAGCTCTTTGGCTGACGAAGGTTGCGCCTGAATTACAGGGCCGAGTTTTCGCTACCCGTTCGCTGATTGAGCAGGTAGTTTCCGCGATCGCTGTCTTGATAGCAGGGCCACTGGCTGACTATGTTTTTGAACCGGCAATGATGCCAGGGGGTAGTCTAGCACCCATTTTTGGCAGGGTACTCGGCACGGGTGTTGGCGCGGGGATGGCACTTTTATATGTTATTACCTCAATCTGCTTATTAATGCTTGGTTTTGGGGTGTATGCCTTCCGTCTGTTGCGTGATGTGGAGGACATTGTGCCAGATCATGATGCCAGCGCTGGATAGCCAGTAGTGCTGTGTATTCTTGAGATTTTTCTTTTAGTACACTATTCTTTATATTTTCTCGCATTTATTAATTTTATGTAATATTCTTGACAAGGAGCAGAGCATAATGATAATTATTATCAGTGTCAAGCTATTAACAACAAGACTTATAAACCCTGGTAGTTCATCAGAAACTTCTAATTAAAAAATAGCGAGTAGCTTTTTGTGGGATGTTGCCTCTAGCCCAAGTAAGAAGCAAAGCAGATACCTTGCCTGCACCACAATCAGTTATGAATTGTTCTTCAATTAAAGCAACAAATTTTGGGCATGAATTTGTAGAAAAATTTTCTAGCTGACTAGATTTTTGAGACATAAAAGCTAGTGACACAAAAGCCTTATAAGAAGCAAAAGACCTCTGATATTTTTTATGTGTATTTCCAAATATTAGTAATTGAGGAATCTTGCTCATACTCATAACTATAAGTAGTAAGTGGTGGTACAAATGGGCAATCAACTTTTAGAGCTACCAATCGACTTTTCTAATTTTGTAGAAATTCTTCGTTTTCGAGCAAACGAGCAGCCCAAACAGAATGCTTATTCTTTTTTGCTTGAGCCAGAGGTAGAAGAAGCCCATTTGACCTATCAGGAACTCGATTGTCAAGCTCGAACTATTGCTGCTTTGCTTCAAAGTCGCGGAGTTAGTGGAGAGTGTGCCCTGCTACTCTACCCGCCAGGCTTAGAATACATTGCTGCCTTTTTTGGGTGTCTGTACGCTGGAGTCGTTGCCGTCCCCGCTTATCCACCTCGGCTGAATCGACCCATACCCAGACTAGAGGCTATTGTGGCTGACGCACAAGCAACTGTGGTGCTGACAACTACAAAAATTCTGACTCAGATAGAGCATCAATGGCTGCAAACTCCAAACCTCAAGTCCATGCAGTGCCTAGCTACCGATAATATTCCTACTGGACTAGAAGACAGTTGGCAGGAAATAGCATCCACAAGCGATACCTTAGCTTTTCTACAATACACATCAGGTTCTACTGGCACACCTAAAGGGGTAATGGTGAGTCATGGGAATCTTCTGCATAACCAACGCATAATACAGCAAGCAATGGGGCATAGCTCAAAGACCATCTTTGTAGGTTGGCTGCCTCTGTTTCATGACATGGGACTTATTGGGAATATGCTTCAACCCATGTATTTGGGCATCCCATGTATTCTCATGTCTCCAGTAGCTTTTCTCCAGCGTCCCCTACGTTGGCTACAGGCGATTTCCCGGTACAAAGCGACTACTAGCGGTGGGCCTAATTTTGCTTACGACCTTTGTGTGAGCAAGATTACTCCCGAACAGCGAGCTACTCTTGACCTAAGCAGTTGGGAAGTCGCCTTCAACGGAGCGGAACCTGTCCGTGCCCAAACCCTGGAACGTTTTGCGGCAACTTTTGCATCCTGTGGCTTTCGCCGCGAAGCTTTCTACCCCTGTTACGGTATGGCCGAAACCACCTTGATTGTTTCTGGTGGTTTCAAGACAGCCCCACCAGTACTGCAACCCTTCGAGCAAATAGCACTGGCTCAAAATCAAGTCGTCCCAACTGTTGAAGACGGGGTTGGGGAAAAGACACTAGTCTCTTGTGGTCAACCGCTACAGGATATGCAGATTGTGATTGCTAATCCCGATACTTTGACCCGTTGTAGCAATGATGAAGTAGGTGAGATTTGGGTAGCAGGTTCGAGCGTAGCCCAAGGATACTGGAATCAGACAGAGCAGACACAGCAGACTTTCCGAGCCTACCTCAAGGATACTGGAGACGGCCCGTTTCTGCGTACTGGCGACTTGGGATTTTTGTACCAGGGTGAACTGTTCATTACTGGTCGCCTCAAAGACTTAATTATCATCCGGGGTCGTAACCATTACCCTCAAGATATTGAAAAAATAGCAGAACAGAGCCACTCAGCACTGCAACCAAGCAGTAGCGCAGCATTTTCTGTTGAGGTTGCTGATGAAGAGCGATTAGTGCTGGCGATAGAGGTGAAACGCACTTATCTCAAGAATTTGGATGTTAATGAGGTCATTAGAGCCATCCGTCAAGCAGTGGCGGAAGAACATGAACTGCAAGTTTATGCGGTGTTATTGCTCAAGACTGGTAGCATCCCAAAAACTTCGAGTGGCAAGATCCAACGTCACGCTTGTCGAGTTGGGTTTCTCGATCGCAGCCTCGATGTTGTCGGCAGCAGCATTTTGTCACAATCTAATTCTACAGTCAGTTCCCTAACCTGTGAAGCTCTATTGGCATTAGAACCAGAAGAGCAACAGCAAGAGTTAACTTCTTATTTGCAGGAGCTAGTGGCTCAAGTTCTCAAATTAGCTCCGTCGCAGTTGGATTATCAGCAGCCTTTGAGTACTGTAGGTATCGATTCCTTAATAGCTATTGAACTCCAGAACAGCATCGAAACTAAACTGGGTGTAGTATTGCCAATGGCTAATATCCTAGAAGGTTCTTCGATCGCAGAACTAGCGAGCGCACTACTTACCCAGCTAACAGAACCCTTACACTCCCTTAAGATCGCTTTAGCTCCAGAGAGGGAAGTTGTCACTGAGTATCCCCTTTCATCTGGTCAGCAGGCTTTGTGGTTCCTGCATCAGCTCTCACCCGAAAGCCATGCCTACAATATTGTCAATGCTGTACGCCTGCATGGCGAACTCGATATTGCTGCCCTGCAACGTGCATTTCAAATGCTAGTTGAGCGACATCCTTCCTTGCGAACCACCTTTATTGCCTCACAAGGTAAAGCTACACAGTATATTCACGAACACTTAGAGGTTTGTTTTCAGCATGATGATGCTTCGATCTGGAGTGAGGAATTCCTAGAAAACCGCTTAATCACAGAAGCACATCGCCCCTTCAATTTGGAAACTGGCCCCTTACTCAGGGTAAATTTGTTTACTCGGTTAGCTAATGAACATATTCTATTGCTAACTGTACACCATATCGTTGCTGACTTCTGGTCTTTAACAATACTTGTAGATGAGTTGGGAGTTATCTATCAAGCACAAAAAGCTGGCAAGCAACATACCCTCATCCCCCTAACCTTACAGTACACTGACTATGTTCGTGCTTGGGCAGAAGCGATGCCTGCGGCGGGCTTTCCTGCGGAACGCTGCGCGAACGCCAACGCTAGTCCGGCAGGTGAGAGGCTTTGGGCATACTGGCAGAAACAACTCTCAGGTGAGTTGCCAGTTCTGAATTTACCTACTGACCGACCTCGACCACCCGTGCAAACTTATCAAGGGGCTTCGCAGTTATTCAAACTGAATGCGGATTTAACACAAAAACTCAAAGCTCTCAGTCAGGCTAACAGTGCTACGCTCTATATGACCTTGCTAGCAGCTTTTCAAGTCCTGCTCTACCGCTTATCAGGTCAAGAGGATATATTAGTAGGCTCGCCAACAACAGGTAGAAGTCGGGCAGATTTAGCAACATTGGTGGGGTATTTTGTCAACCCAGTGGTTGTGCGATCGCATATTTCTGGAAACCCAAATTTTGAGGCGTTTCTCAATCAAGTGCGCTCCTCTGTACTTGATGCCTTCAAGTACCAGGATTACCCCTTTGCACGGTTAGTTGAGCAATTACAACCAGTGCGCGACCCCAGTCGTTCCCCACTGTTCCAAGTGATGTTTGTTTTGCAGAAAACCCACTTGCTTGACGCAGAAGGTTTGGCAGCATTCGCATTAGGAGAAACAGGTGCAAACATCAAATTAGGGGATTTAGAACTAGAATCTCTACATTTACCAAGGCGGATAGCTCAGTTCGATTTAACGCTGATGATGGCTGAGGTTGATGGCGCGTTGTCTGCTTCTTGGCAATACAATACAGATTTATTTGATGCTGCTACTATTGCCCGGATGTCCGAGCATTTTGAAACATTACTAGCAGGAATTGTTGTCAATCCACAGCAAAAGATTGCAAATTTACCACTATTAACCGAGTCCCAACAACATCAACTTCTAGTAGAGTGGAATACCATTCAGGCAAATTATCCAAGTGATTTGTGTCTCCATCAACGGTTTGAGGTTCAGGTTCAGCAAACACCAGACGCAGTTGCACTAGTATTTGAACAAGAACGGTTGACTTACCAAGAATTGAACCAACGAGCCAATCAATTAGCCCATCATTTGCAAGCTTTAGGTGTAAAACCAGAAGTATTGGTGGGTATTTATCTAGAACGCTCCATAGAGATGGTGGTGGGTATTTTGGCAATTCTCAAGGCTGGCGGCGCTTACGTCCCTTTAGATCCCACTTATCCCCAAGAACGTCTAGCTTTTATGTTAGATGATGCTCAGGTTGCAGTATTGTTAACTCAGGAGAAATTACTTGCAAGTTTACCTGAGTGTGGGGCGCAGGTTGTTTGTTTAGACAAAGAGCGTGAAACTTTAGAGTTACTGTTAGTGGATAATTTAGTGAGTCAGGTGAATCCAAGTAATCTGGCTTATGTAATTTATACCTCTGGCTCAACTGGCAAACCCAAAGGCGTTTTAGTCAATCATCAAAACGTGATACGGTTGTTTGCGGCTACCCAGTCGTGGTTTAATTTTAGCGATCGCGATGTCTGGACAAATTTTCACTCCTATGCTTTTGATTTCTCAGTTTGGGAGATTTGGGGCGCTCTCCTTTATGGTGGACGGCTGGTGGTTGTTCCTTACTGGATTACCAGGTCGCCAGATGCGTTTTATCAATTGTTATGCACCAAACAGGTAACAATCCTCAATCAAACTCCCTCTGCTTTTCGTCAACTAATACGTGCAGAGGAGGAAGCTGGGAACACTAAATCGCTGGCTTTGCAAACAGTGATTTTTGGTGGCGAAGCTTTGGAACTTCAGAGTTTACAACCCTGGTTTGAACGCCACGGAGATAGGGAGCCGCAATTGGTGAATATGTACGGCATTACGGAGACAACCGTACACGTAACCTATCGTCCGATTACTATGGCGGATTTAAGCCAAAAAGTCGGTAGTCCAATCGGGTATCGGATTCCTGATGTGCAAGTATATCTATTAGATTCACAACAGCAGCCGGTTCCTATTGGGGTGGCTGGTGAACTGTACATTGGTGGTGCGGGTGTAACTCGTGGTTATCTCAATCGCCCAGATTTAACTGCGGAACGGTTTATTATCAATCCCTTCATCGATTTTGGATTGCCGATTTTAGATTTTAGATTGGGGGATTCTAGCGAGAATCCAGAATTTTGTGAAACTGACGTACAATTTAGCGATCCAAAATCTAAAACTTGTACTGAGCGAAGTCGAAGTATCCAAAATTTAAAATTGAATTATTTGTATAAAACTGGGGACTTAGCCCGTTTTTTGCCGAATGGGGAACTTGAGTATCTGGGACGGATTGATCAGCAAGTCAAAATTCGCGGGTTTCGTATTGAGTTGGGAGAGATTGAAGCTGTTCTGTGCCAACATCCTACTATCCAAGAAGCGATCGCACTGATTCAAGAACCCAATCATCAGCAAAAACCAGCAAATCCAGTGAATGAGCTAGGGGATAGGGAAGCCATCAATGCTTTTCGGCGCTTATTAAAAGGCAAATCTCCGAAAATAGAAGCTGAGGGTCAATTAATTGTTTATTATGTCTGCAAACATGAAAGCGCACCCACGGTTAGCGAACTACGGCGTTTTCTGATGGAAAAATTGCCAGACTATATGATTCCCAAGGCGTTTGTGCTATTGGATGCCATTCCATTGACACCTAATGGTAAAGTAGACAGGCGATCGCTTCCCGTACCGAGCAAGACAAGACCTGAGCTAGACAACGCTTTCGTGGCTCCTCGCACTTCCATCGAGAAGATATTAGCCGAAATCTGGTCAAATGTACTAGAGATTGAACGAGTAGGTATCCATGATAATTTTTTTGAGATTGGAGGAGATTCTATTCGTAGCATCCAAGTCCGAGCCAGAGCTACTGAAAGAGGCTTGAATTTCTCACTACCGCAACTATTTCAACATCAAACTATCTATACTCTAGCGCAAGAAATTACTACTATTGAACCCGGTACTCCAGTAACAACAACAAAGCCTTTTAGTCTCATTTCCGCAGCCGAACGCCAAAAACTACCTAGCGATGTGGTAGATGCTTATCCTTTAGCTAGAGTCCAAGCAGGGGTAATTTTTCACAGTCAGTATTGTCCTGACTTACCGATGTACCATGATGTATTTCTTTATCATCTACAAGTTCATCTGGATGTTGAACTTTTTGAATCAGCTTTGCAGCAGCTTGTGGCTTACCACCCCATATTGCGGACTTCCTTTGATTTGACCAACTTTAGGGAACCGCTACAACTAGTTCATCAAACTGTTGCTGTACCATTTCAAGTACAGGATATGCGGAGTCTATCGCCAGAACAACGAAAAAAAGCTCTAGCAGACTGGATTGAAGTGGAAAGAAACCGGAATTTTGACTGGTCTTTTGCGCCCATCATCCGCTTTTTTATTCAACGTTTAACAGATGAGTCCTTTTATTTCACGTTAAGCTGTCACAACTCGATTCTTGACGGCTGGAGTAAGTCTTCCCTACTGACAGAATTGCTGCATCGTTATTACGCCTTACTGAATGGCGATCGCTTTATGGAATCCCCTCCAGTAATCACATATCGGGATTTCATCGCCTTGGAGCGTTCGGTGCTAAATTCTCCAGAATGTCGGGCATTTTGGACGAAAAAGCTGGAAAATTGTCTCACCACAAAAATTAAGAGTTGGCATGATTGCGATCGCCAAACAGACGCACCACAAATAGCTGTCTTAGATGTCCCCATTTCCCCCCAAGTTTCTGAGGGACTCAAGAAACTGTCTCGATTAGCACAAGTTCCCCTCAAAAACGTTTTGTTAGCAGCACACATCAGAGTTATGAGTTTGTTGAGTGGTGAAACCGATATTCTCACAGGACTTGAGTCTAATGGTCGCTTAGAAGAAGCCGATGCAGAAAAGACGCTGGGAACTCATTTGAACACAGTACCATTTCGCTTCCAACTGACAGGAGGAACTTGGGTAAATTTGGTACAGCAGGTATTTGAAGCGGAACGGGAATTGTTACCTTTTAGACGTTTTCCCTACGCAGATTTACAACAATCAAGTGGTCGCCAACCTCTACAGCCTTTAGTAGAGACTGTGTTTAACTACACGCATTTTCACATTTTCCATACTCTTGAGACTTTAGAAGGACTGGGAATTGTCGGCGCTCAAGGGTTTGGTGAAACCCATTTTGGTTTAAAAGTAGAGTTTAATCGCAATCATACATCCGATGGCATACAACTCGATTTAGAATGTGACTTGAGAAACATTCCTCAAGGGCAACTAGAAGCCATTGGTCGTTATTTCAATGAGACACTAACGGCAATGTCTTCGCAACCATTCGAGCGTTATGAGTCTCAATGTTTGCTCCCAGAGTCAGAACAACATCAGATTTTGGTGGAGTGGAATAATACAGCCAGGGAATATCCACAGGATTTACTTATCCATCAACAAATTGAAGCTACTGCTGCAAAAAACCCTGATGCGATCGCTTTAGTCTTTGGAGATGAGCAACTAACCTACCAACAATTAAACCATCGTGCTAATGCAGTTGCACACCACCTACGTAGCTCAGGCGTTAGTTCCGATGTACCAGTTGCAATCTGTATAGAGCGTTCCCTAGAAATGATCGTGGGAATTCTGGGTATTCTCAAAGCTGGTGGTGCTTATCTTCCCTTAGATCCAGCGTATCCTCAAGAACATCTGGCTGTGATTCTGGAAGATGCCCAAGTACCAGTTCTGCTAACTAAAACACATCTATTAACAAGACTTCCTGCCCATAAATCTGAAGTAGTCTGCCTAGATTCACACTGGAATACCTTTAGTCAGGAGTGTACATACAACCCCATCCATAACAATACTCCAGAAAACCTGGCTTATATTATCTATACCTCCGGCTCCACAGGCCAACCCAAAGGAGTGCTAGTTACTCACCAAAACTTGCTTCACTCAACCAGTGCGAGGATAAGCTACTACCAAGAACCCGTTAGCAGTTTCTTATTGCTTCCGTCCTTCGCCTTTGATAGTTCAGTAGCTTGCATATTTTGGACACTGTGTCAAGGAGGAACCTTAGTACTGGTGCAGGAGGGTAGCCAAAAAGATATATGGCAGTTAGCAAAGGCGATCGCTCAACATCAGATTTCCCATTGGTTGAGTGTTCCTTCCTTATATAAAGCTCTTTTAGCACATATAGATTCCAGAGAGTTAACTTCTCTTAGCACCGTCATTGTCGCAGGAGAGATATGTTCTAGCGAGTTAGTAGAACGTCACCGTCAACTACTACCTTCCACATCCTTATTTAACGAATATGGCCCAACAGAAGGAACAGTCTGGAGTAGCGTTTACGATTGTCAAAACCATGATACAACGACTCCTGTTGCGATCGGTCGCCCCATTGCCAACACCCAGATATATTTGCTGAATTCTTATGGACAACCAGTACCAATTGGAGTTCCAGGTGAACTACATATCAGTGGTTTTGGTATAGCCAAGGAATATCTTAACCGCCCAGAACTGACAGCGCAAAAGTTTATTCCCAACCCCTTTGAAAAGGTAGGGGAGCAGGGGAGCAGGGGAGTAGGGGGAGAATTTCTAACTCCTAACTCCTCACTCCTAACTCCTAACTCAAAACTTCCCACTCCCAGAAGTCGCTTGTATAAAACTGGGGATTTAGCGCGTTATTTACCTGATGGCAACATCGAGTTTTTAGGACGTAGCGATTATCAGGTAAAACTGAGAGGATATCGGATTGAACTAACAGAAATTGAAGCGGTCTTGTTACAACATCCTATTATTCGAGAAGTTGTTGTCATCGTCAGGGAAGAAGATTCGGGTAGCAAACGCTTAGTTGCTTATATAGTCCCTAAACAAATACCCGCACCTACCAAAGGTGAATTGCAAAGTTTTTTGAGACAGAAGTTACCAGAATATATGATTCCTACTGCCTACGTCATCCTAGATACTTTACCATTAACTCCCAATGGCAAAGTCGATCGCCAGAGTTTACCAGCACCAGAACAAACACAATCTGAAAATGAAAAAATGGCTCAAATTCTCAAAATGCTGGAGGAACTTTCAGAAGATGAAGTCAAAGCAATGCTTTCCCAGAAAAAGTTATCGATGCAAACTTAGTACAATACTTCATTAATTACTAGCGAATTCTCTGCGTACCTTTGCGCTTACCTCAGCGCTCCTTTGCATTTAAATTCCCACCCTCAATTCCCTACGATTTTACGCAAAAACCATAAATAGCATTGCTTAAAAATCTCCAAATAATCCAAAATCCAAAATCTAAAATCTAAAATCCAAAATTGGCATGAGTGACGAACTTTTAAAGCGTATTGAATTGCTTTCAACAGAAAGGCGTGAACTTCTGGAAATGCTGATGAAGGAAGAAAGCACAGAAGTACAAACTAACTATGTAGCTCCCCATACACCAGTGGAAGAGGCACTTGCTACCATCTGGAGTCAAGCATTGGGAATTAAGCAGGTAGGTATTCATGATAACTTTTTAGCTCTGGGAGGAGATTCAATTCAGAGTATTCAAGTTGTCGCCAAAGCTCATCAGTTAGGTCTTCAATTCAGTACCAGTCAGTTATTTGAGTATCCCACCATTGCAGAATTGGCAACAGTTGTGGATACGATTCCGGTGCGTCAAGCTCAACAGGAGCCAATCATTGGAGCAATACCCCTGACACCTATACAAAAGTGGTTCTTTGAGCAGAACTTTCCAGAACCTCACCATTGGAACCAAGCAGTTCTACTAGAATTACAACCAGGACAAGACCTAGTTTTGTTAGAAAAAGCGTGCCAGAAGTTGTTAGAACATCATGATGCGTTGCGTTTGCGTTTTGAACAAAAACAAGGACTCTGGGAACAAGTGAATCAAGGTTTGGGAGAAAGAGTAGCTTTTTCTCAATTCAACTTATCAGACCTGTCACAAACAGAACAAAAATCTGCCATTGAAAAGATAGCATCTGAACTACAAAGCAGCTTAAATTTATCCCAAGGGCCGTTAATGAAAGTTGCTTTTTTTCATCTCGGTTCTCATCAAACCAGCCGCTTGTTGTTGATTTTACACCACCTGATAGAAGATGCCTTTTCCTTGCGGGTACTTGTAGAAGATTTGCAAACAGCTTATCAGCAACTTCAGCGCCAAGAAATTATCAATCTTCCACCAAAAACAACTTCTTTTCAGCAATGGTCTTGTCTGCTGATGAACTACGCTAACTCATCAGAACTCAAACAAGAGTTGAATTATTGGTTGACAGACTCAAAACAAATTAGCTCTTTACCTGTGGATTTAACAGGAGGTGCGAATACTGAAGCATCAACTCGCATTTTATCGGCATCTCTCACACCAGAAGAAACTCGTATACTACTGCAAGAAATTCCGGCAAAATATCATACCCAAATTAATGAAGTGTTGCTAACAGCTTTAGCACAGACTATTTCCCAATGGACAGGGATGGATAATTTGCTGATTGACTTAGAAGGACATGGACGTGAAGAAGTGATTTCGGGAGTGGATTTATCTCGTACAGTGGGCTTTTTTACTTCCGTATTTCCTGTGTATTTGAGTCTAGAAAAGTCTCAAGCACCCATTGATGTATTAATGTCAATTAAAGAACAAATTCGCCGGATTCCGAAGCGGGGAATAGGTTATGGCTTGCTACGTCATTGTTGCGAAGACCAAAGTGAGGCAGGAAAATTAAGTACACTTCCCCAAGCTGAGATTATTTTTAATTACTTAGGGCAATTCGATCGCGTTTTTGGAGAATCTTCCACCTTTCAATTAGCTAGTGAATCCCTCGGTGCGACTATCAGTCCTAGTGCTAGTCGTTCTCACCTGTTGCAAGTAATAGGGAAAGTCATGGGAGGACAGCTAGAAATCAGTTGGGGATATAGCGAAAATATTCATTTGAAATCCACCGTAGAACAACTAGCTATTGATTTTATAGAGGGATTGCGATCGCTAATTGCTCTATGTCAATCTACAGATCAGGTAAATTTTACACCCTCAGACTTTCCCGAAGCCGAATTAACTCAAGAAGAACTCAATCAGCTTTTCCTCAACCAATAAAAATCGAACTCTCTGCGCCTGGAGCGCCTCTGCATGAAACCATTTCCTCCTCAGCAACGTCAAATCTTTAGATATGAACCCTAAAAATATCGAAGATATCTACACACTCTCACCTACACAAGAGGGGATGTTGTTTCACATCCTTTACAATCCCGACTCTGGGATGTATTTTGCTCACCAACTGTGCATTTTACATGGGAAATTTAACTTCTTTGCCTTTGAGCAAGCTTGGCAGAAAGTAATAGCTAGACATCCAACCTTAAGGACAGCTTTCGTCTGGGAAGGACTTAAAAAACCAATTCAGATTGTTCACTGTCAAACAAGATTATCAATAAGTCAGTATGACTGGTCTGAACTTTCTCCTACTGCTCAAGAAGCTCATTTACAAGATTATTTACAAGCAGAGCGAAAGCGTGGTTTCAATATTTCTCAACCGCCCTTAATGCGTTTAGCAATCATCCAAATAGCAGCAAACACTCATCAGCTAATTTGGAGTTGTCATCACTTAATTTCAGATGTCTGGTCTGATGCTATCCTGCTTAAGGAAGTTTTTGCTTTTTATGAATCGTTTGACCAAGGCAAAAATATTGAGTTACAACCAAGCCGTCCCTATCGAGACTATATTACCTGGTTAAAACAGCAGGATTTAACAGAAGCAGAAATATTTTGGCGGCGAGAACTTCAGGATTTGAGAATACCTACCACTCTAGGAATAGACGAAAATAAAATTAAATTATCTGCTCAGGAGGAACGTTGTCCTCAACAGGAAGTTGAATTTTCTCTAACTACCACAGAAGCATTAGTTTCTCTGGCAAAACAGGAACATTTAACCTTAAATACCCTATTAATGGGAGCTTGGGCTTTACTTTTAAGTCACTATAGCAGCAATAAAGATGTCGTTTTTGGCACGGTTTTGTCTGGTCGTCCAGTTACATTGACAGGAATTGATGCTATGGTTGGGGTTTTTGTCAATACTTTACCTGCAAGAGTAAAAATAGCTTCTGAGGATTTGCTTTTGCCTTGGCTGAAATCTCTTCAAACCCAACACATAAATTTGCGTCGATATGAATCTAGTCCCTTAGTACAAGTTCAGAGTTGGAGTAATGTACCTAAAAATTTACCTTTATTTGAAAGTATTTTAGTAGTTCAAAACTCCAAAGTAGATATTTCTCAATTAGGTACACAAAACTTAAAACTTGATAATATTCGTTCGTTTGCGAGTACTCATTATCCTTTAGCGATTGTAGCAATACCAGGAGCAAATTTATGCCTACATCTGCTCTACGATTTACGCCGCTTCTGTGGCGTGACAGTTGCCAAAATATTGAGCCATTTTGAAGAAATCATCAAAGCTATGGTCGCAAATCCTGATACTCAACTAGGGAATTTAGTCAGAATTGTTGATGAATTGGAAAGAAAGGAAAAATCTCTGGCTTTAGAAGCACGTCGGCAATTAAATGCTAGCAAGTTAAAGAGTATTAGACCAAAGGCGATCGGATTATAGTGATTGTGTTTGAGTTGTAGGAATTTTTTTGAAAAGAACCACATGAGGCAAGAGAGAACACAGAGAAAAAAGAAGAGGGAGGGGTTTTCGTAAGTTTTGAAGAAATAGGGGTGTAATTTATGTGCGGTATTGTGGCGATGTTCTCGAAAGGGCAGCCAATTTCAACAGAGGCGTTAGCAAAAGCAACACAGCGGTTAAGCTATCGTGGGCCAGACAAGCAGTGTCAGTGGATAGCTGCTCATCAACAAGTTGGACTGGGACATACGAGGCTCAGTATTATCGATTTGACCACAGGAGACCAACCGATCGCCAATGAAGATGCACAATTACGCGTCATTGTCAATGGAGAATTTTACGATTTTGAACGAATTCAGGGTGAATTAAAACAAAGGGGACACCGATTAAGTACACATTCTGACAGCGAGATTGTTCTCCACCTCTATGAGGAATTTGGGACACAATGCCTACATCATCTCCGGGGAGAGTTTGCATTTATACTGTGGGATGAGTCGAAGCAGCTGCTTTTTGCTGCCCGCGATCGCTTTGGTATCAAGCCACTTTTCTATACAATGGTTGGCGACATCCTTTATTTAGCATCGGAAGCCAAAGCTTTATTTGCAGCTGGTGTTCCGGCTCGTTGGGATCAGGAGTCATTTTTTCAACAGTTATTCCTTTACGCAAACCAAGACCGCACATTATTTGAAGGTGTCTATCAAGTTCCGCCTGGTCATTACCTTATGGCAACACGCCACGGTGTAGAACTTGTGCGTTATTGGGATCTTGATTACCCAAGAGATGATGATTTAAAACCACGATCTACAAATACTGAATATATTGAACAAATTCGGCACAAATTGGAAGAAGCTGTTAAAATCCGGCTACGCGCTGATGTGCCAGCAGGTAGTTTTCTCAGTGGTGGACTTGATTCATCTGCTGTCCTTGGTATAGCAGCAAAACATAGTTCCCAACCAGTTCGGGCTTTCACTGTCACCTTCGATGAAGCTGGTTACGATGAAGAAGCAATAGCCCGCGAGACAGCAGCACGAGTAGGAGCAGACTTTCAGCCGATTCTCCTCAAACAATCTGATTTTGCTGACCATATTACTGATGCTATTTGGCACGCCGAGACGTTAGATACTAACTCTCGTGGTGTTGCCAGATATTTACAAAGTCGCGTGGTACATGATTCCGGCTACAAAGTTATCTTATCCGGTGATGGTTCTGATGAAATATTTGCTGGATACGGTCATGTAAAACAAGACTTGCGGCTTAATCATACAAAACAGGAATTAGAAAATACTTTACCCAATAGCACGCCTGCTTTCTTAGCAAGCGTACAACAAATCTTGGGTTTTGTGCCATCTTGGTTAAAAAATGTAGCTGTAGATAGAGCTTTTTTTCCTGTTTTACTTGCACCTGATTATGCTTTGAAATTCGCTAAACAAGATGTTTATCGCCTCTTTTTAGAACAGTTTGATTTTCCCGGACAACTTGCTGGACGAAATCCAATTATTCAATCATTATATTTGTGGTCTAAATCAATTTTGCCTAATTATTCATTATTTGCGGAACGTTTAGAAATGGCACACGCTGTTGAGATTCGTGTGCCATTTTTAGATCACCATCTCTTCGAGTTAGTGCGTGAAATACCCGTCTCGCTTTTAACTCATGGGATGCAAGAAAAATATTTACTTAGGGAGGCTGCTCGACCTTTCCTGACAGACACAGTTTATACTCGTCCAAAACATCCTTTTACTGCTCCACCTGCTACTTTGACAAGTAACAATCGCTTGTACACATTAATGCAAGAATCTTTACGTAGTTCAGTTATGGCATCAATACCATTCTTTGACCAAAAAACAGTTATTGCTTTGTTAGATAAACTTCCCACAATGACAGAACGTCAACGTATTGCCCTAGATTCAACCTTATTAATACTTTTATCTACCTATATTCTTCACACCCAATATCATTTGTAATTTTTTTCAGATTTTATATTCAAAAAAAAAGGAACTTAAATATGAATACTTCCTCCAAAAGCTTGCCAAAAAACTCAGATGAGAGATTAAATGAATTCCTGAGAATCGTGAAAGAATTACAAACTAGTTACAAAATCAGGATACAATCCATATCTTTATTCTGATTGATGATTGTTTAATGACTACAAAAATAATTCATTTACCAATTTTTTTATTTGTCATATTCAATATAGGATAAATCGAGCAAATGCAAGCTGATATTATTGAAGGATTTAGGCTTTCGCCTCAGCAGAAACGTCTCTGGTTACAACAGCAGAATAGTATAGCTTACCGCGCTCAGTTAGCCATACGAATTGCAGGTAATCTCAACATTCAGCGTATACAAAAAGCCTTACATCAGCTTGGAGAACGACATGAGATTTTCCGTACAAATTTACAAGAAGTGGATGAAATAAAAACACCAATTCAGGTAATACAAAGATGTCATAAAATATTATGGCGATATATTGATTTAAGTGGATGTTCAAAAGAGAAGCAACAAAATGAAATTGATGATTTTTGGGCGGAAGAGAGTAAATATATTTTTGATTTAAAAGAATTTTCTATTGTACGTCCTACTCTAATTACTCTGTCTCAACAAGAATATATTTTGGCGATCGCTTTACATTCTTTATATGCTGATGGGTGGACACTGAACAATTTATTCAGAGAAATTAGTACTTTATACAAAATCCAAGATCGGCAATCATTAGCTGAACCAATTCAATATATTCAATTCTCGGAATTGCAAAATGAATTAATAGAATCAGCGGATGCACAGAGAGAAATCAAAGTTTGGCGCAGCAAGGATATTTCTTCTCTGCTGAATCTCAAGCTTGTGATTGAAAATCAGTTTTTGGAGCAAATAAAATTTGCACCCAAAGTTTTATCATGCACTGTTCATCATGACTTGGAGATGAAAATTAAAGCAATTCTCCAGAAACATAACATTTCAGGTGCTGTATTTTTTCTAGCTTGTTGGCAAGTATTACTTTGGCGACTCACTGGACAATCAGACTTAATAGTAGGAATTAGCTGTAATAATCGAGTTTATGAAGAACTCCAAGACATGATGGGACTGTTTGCTAAGTGCTTACCAGTTTACTGTTGTTTAGAAGAAAACGATAAATTTAGCGAGGTTATTAAAAAGGTTAGCGAATCAATACGCCAAGTAGAAGAATGGCAAGAGTATTTCTGTTGGGAACAACTAGTCAATGAAGCTCATAATAAGGAAAAACTATCATTTTTTCCATACTGTTTTGAATTTGAGGAACGTCAAAAAACTTATTTAGCCAATGAAATTTCATTTACAGTTGATAAAAAGTATGTCTGCTTTGACCAATTCAAAGTCAAGTTGTCTTGTGTAGATATAGAAGGTGGCTTGACCACAGAATTTCACTATGATTCTAGTTTATTTTCAGGTGCAGCCATTGAAAATTTAGCAGAACAGTTTTATACATTATTAGAAAGTGCCATTATTAATTCAGATATATTAATTAATGAGTTACAAATTCTCAGTGCAACCGAGCGTCAAAAACTGTTAGTTGAATGGAACGATACAAAAGCAGATTATAACCAAAAACAATGCCTGCATCAGTTATTTGAGAGTGTTGTGGAACAAACACCTGATGCAGTAGCGGTGGTGTTTGAAGATGAACAATTAACTTACAGTGAACTCAATGTTAGAGCCAATCAACTAGCACATTATTTACAACAACTGGGAGTCAAACCAGAGGTATTGGTAAGGATTTGTGTAGAGCGATCGCTCGAAATGGTCATTGGACTATTAGCCATCCTCAAAGCCGGTGGTGCATACGTACCCCTCGACCCTAGTTATCCTCAAGAACGAAGAGCTTTTATCTTAGAAGACACTCAAGCAGCAGTGTTGCTAACTCAATCTTCGCTTGTTGAGGCCATACCACAACATCAAGCGGCTGTAGTATGTTTAGATATTGATTGGCATTTGATAGCCCAGCAAAGCCAAGAAAATGTATTTTCCGAGTTAACAACTGACAACTTAGCTTATACCATCTATACCTCTGGTTCTACAGGTAAACCCAAAGGTGTGCAAATTCCCCACATTGCTCTGAGTAACTTTTTGTACTCCATGAAAGAATTGCCAGGGTTAACATGCGAAGACACCTTGCTAGCAGTCACGACTTACTCCTTTGATATTGCAGCATTAGAACTTTTCCTACCAATCATTGTCGGCGCTCGTTTGGTAATTGCCAGTCGGGAAATAGTTGCCGATGGAACTCAGTTGTCAGCAAAACTGGTAGATTCAAAAGCTACGGTCATGCAAGCCACACCAGCGACATGGCAGTTACTTTTAGCAGCAGGTTGGGGTGGTAATTGTCGATTAAAAATTCTCTGTGGTGGCGAAGCTTTACCAGCAAACCTAGCAAACCAATTACTTGGGTTATGTGATTGTTTATGGAATATGTACGGTCCCACGGAAACCACTATTTGGTCAGCCGCTAGCCAAGTAAAAACTGTTAACAACACAATACCAATTAGTTCTCCAATTGCAAATACGCAGCTTTATATCCTCGATAAATATCACCAGTTAGTTCCTGTGGGCGTAGTAGGGGAATTGTGTATCGGTGGTCAAGGACTGGCGAGGGGCTACTTCCACCGTCCGGATTTGACAGCAGAAAAATTTATACCCAATCCTTTTAGCAATGAATCAGCACGCCTGTACAAAACAGGAGATTTGGCCCGCTATTTACCGAATGGAGACATAGAATATATTGGTCGGATTGATAACCAAGTTAAACTCCGTGGTTTCCGCATCGAACTTGGAGAAATCGAAGCCCTGATCGATCAACACCCTGGAATACGAGAAACTGTGGTTACTCTTCGAGCAGACACAACTGGGGAGAAACGTTTAGTTGCTTATCTCGTCCAGAGCCAAAAAAAACAGGTGTCGAGTGAAGAGATGAGTCAATTACAAACTGAGCAAATTTCACAGTGGCAGATGGTTTTTGACTCTGAATCAGAAGAAGATTTTTTGAAGCACACTGATTTAGCTCACGATCCGACTTTCAATATTAATCTTTGGAAAAGTAGTTATGGTGGGTTGCCTATTTCAGAAGAAGAGATGCACGAATGGGTAGACCATACAGTTAAGAGAATTTTATCCCTAAAGCCAAGTCGAGTGTTAGAAATAGGCTGTGGCAATGGATTGTTGTTGTTTCGGATTGCTCCATCCTGTACCAAATACTTTGGCACAGATTTCTCAAAAGCTGCTCTGCACTATACCCAGAAAGTGCTAGAAATGCCAGAGCATAATCTACCCCAGGTTACTCTTCTCCAAAGAATGGCTAATAACTTCGAGGGTCTTTTGTCAGAAGCCTTCGATACTATAATTATTAACTCAGTAGTTCAATATTTTCCCAGTATAGACTATTTGTTGCGAGTCTTGGAAGATGCCGTAAACACAGTAAAATCCGGGGGTTCAATCTTTGTAGGAGATGTACGCAGTCTAAGTATATTAGAAGCTTTTCACACATCGGTTCAGTTGTACAATGCTCCTTCTTCTTTACCCATAGCCAAGCTAAAGCAGCATATACAACAAGCCATTAGCCAGGAAGAAGAATTGGTTATCGATCCAGCCTTCTTTGTAGCTTTGAAGCATCACCTTCCACAGATTAGTCATGTGCAGATTCAACCCAAACGCGGTCATCATCAAAATGAACTCACAAAGTTCCGCTACGATGTGATTATTCGCGTAGGTACTGAAGTTAATTATGCTCAGGAGTTTCCTTGGTGGGATTGGCAAGAGCAAAAGTTAACACTGGCTGATGTTCGCCAGTTACTAGAGTCAACAAAGCCAGAACTAATTGGACTGAAAAATGTGCTAAATGCACGTCTGTTTGCAGAAGTCAAAACAGTAGAACTTCTTACTAGTGAATCTGCATATAAAACAGTGAATGACATACGTCAAGCTCTATGCTCAATCAATACCGATTTTGGGTTAAATCCTGAATCTCTGTGGGGCATAAAACAAGAATTACCATATGACATTCATATCAGCTGGGCAGGCTTTGGTGCAGATGGCAGTTACGACGTAGTATTTGAAAGATGCAAGGTAGAGTCATTAGAAAACTCCATGCACTGTGTTCCTTATTTTCCTGGAGAAAAAGCTCGGCTCAAAGATTGGAACTTGTATGCTAATAATCCTCTACAGTCTAAATTTGCTGGTCAAACATTACCACAGCTACGTAGTTTTTTAGAGTCAAAGTTGCCGAACTACATGATACCAGCAACTTTTGTCACATTGGAAGCACTACCATTAACACCCAATGGTAAGGTTGACCGCAAAGCTCTAGCTGCGACCGAATTAACGCAGGTTTTATCATCAAATATAGTTCCTCCTTCTACACCAATTGAGAATTTATTAGCAGGTATTTGGACAGAAATACTTGGTATAGACAAAGTAGGTATCAATAATAATTTCTTTGAATTAGGAGGTCACTCGTTAATTGCAACTCGTGTGATTTCCCAAATCCGGCAAATATTTCAAGTAGAGCTTCCTTTACGCTATTTATTTGAAAAACCAACAATAGCAAGGCTAGCAAAAGAAATTGAAAAAGCGATTAAGGTAGACTCAGAAGTTGAAGTCACAAACATTGAGCAGATAGAGCGTACACAGCAATTATCCCTGTCATTTGCACAACAAAGACTGTGGTTTTTAGCTCAATTAGAACCAGATAGCCCGTTCTACAACATACCTGCTGCTGTTCGCCTACAGGGACAGTTAAATGTAGGAGCATTACAACAAAGTTTTAACGAAATTATCAGCCGTCATGAAGCACTGCGAACTAATTTTCAAACCAGAGAAGGACAAGCGGTAGCCATCATCTCTCAAGAAAAGCCCATAACGCTGTCAATATTTGATATTAGTGACCTACCAAAAAATCAACAACAAGCCGAAATTAAACAACTTGCTTCTCAAGAAGCACAACAACCCTTTGACATTAGCCGCGACCATCTACTGAGAGTCAAACTATTACGTCTTGGAGAGCAAGAACATATCGTCCTACTGACAATGCACCACATTGTTTCTGACGGTTGGTCAATCGGCATACTAGTGCAAGAATTAGCAACACTTTATCAAGCTTTTTGTAATGGACAGCCCTCTCCATTACCTACATTACCAATACAGTATGTAGATTTCGCAGCTTGGCAAAGACAATGGCTGCAAGGACAAGCACTCGAAACTCAGATATCTTATTGGCTTAAGCACTTAGAAAATGCACCAAAAGTATTAGAATTACCCACAGACTACCCAAGACCGGCAATTCAGACTTACCGTGGTGCAACCTACTCATTTGAGTTATCAAAAGAATTATCTGCTTCTTTAAACAAATTGAGTCAGCAGCAGGGAAGTACTTTATATATGACTCTGCTGGCAGCTTTTCAAATACTACTGTGGCGATACACAGGACAAGAAGATATTGTAGTCGGTTCACCGATTGCCAATCGGAATCGAGCAGAGATAGAAGGGTTAATTGGATTTTTTGTCAACACTTTAGTACTGAGAACAAACTTAGCAGGAAATCCCAACTTTAAAGAGCTGCTCAAACGGGTGCGGGAAGTAGCATTGGGAGCTTATGCACATCAGGATTTGCCCTTTGAGTTGTTAGTTGAACAACTGCAACCACAGCGAGATTTAAGTCATACACCACTGTTTCAAGTGATGTTTGTGCTTCAGAATGCACCGATGTCTGCTTTAGAGTTGCCTGGTTTGACTTTAACTCAGTTGGAAAGTGATAGTGGTACAGCCCAGTTTGATTTAACCTTATCGATTGCACAAACTGAGTCAGGGTTAGTCGGCAGTTTAGAATACAATACTGATTTATTTGCCCAAAATTCTATACAAAGAATGGCGGTTCATTTACAAACTTTGCTGTCTGGAATTGTTGCTAATCCACAGCAGCGTTTGTCACAGTTACAGCTGTTGACGGAAAGTGAGAAACATCAATTACTAAAAGAATGGAATAATACAGCAGTTGAATATCCTCAGCTATGTATTCATGAATTATTTGAAGCACAGGTACAAAAAACACCTGATGCAGTAGCAGTGGTATTTGAAGATGAACAATTAACCTACAGTCAACTAAATGCTAGAGCAAATCAATTAGCACATTATTTGCAACAACTGGGAGTCAAACCAGAGGTATTGGTAGGGATTTGTGTAGAGCGTTCGTCGAAGACTTTGCCAGAGGCATCGCTGTTTATGGTCATTGGACTATTAGCCATCCTTAAAACAGGTGGTGTATATGTACCACTAGACCCTAGCTATCCTAAAGAACGCTTAGCTCACATGCTATCTGATTCCCAAGCGTCGGTGCTACTGACAAGTGCTAAATTAGAGAGTCAACTACCTCCACACTCTGCAAAACTAGTACGATTAGATACAGATTGGAAAGTAATTTCTCGTCAACCAGTGACGAATCCTGTTAATGCTGTTGAGCCTAAAAACTTAGCCTATATCATTTATACTTCCGGTTCTACTGGTAAATCCAAAGGCGTGCTAATTCCACACCAAGCCTTAGTAAACCATAACTACGCCATAGCTAAAAATTATGAACTAAAAGCGAGCGATCGCATCCTACAATTTGCTAGTTTAAGCTTTGATGTAGCTGCTGAGGAAATATTCCCTACTTGGTTGAGTGGAGCGACTTTG
>VFQR01001171.1_pt1 | contig 21865 bp, 18 predicted proteins | sample 3512321 | NCBI WGS metagenome assembly VFQR01 (sample SAMN10412374, study PRJNA504923) | tailings metagenome | isolation source: Relicate 3 Philex TSF1 revegetated site | place: Philippines: Tuba, Benguet | collected 2017-08-29 | reverse complement strand
ATAGATTTTGGCAGTTTTTGACCCCTATTTTCTCATTCTTTGTGAGAAATCCGGGTAAATTCTGTCAGCTATTCGGTACTGAAACTGGATATAAACAATTAGATGAGCGCAAAAAATTAACGGCAGCTAAAGAGTCTGAACTACTGCTGGTCTTGGAGTATCCAAACTTACCTTTACATAATAATCCGGCGGAATTAGCTGCTAGGACTATGGTGCAGCGACGAAAAATTAGTTACGCCACTCAAACGAGTGAGGGTACTAAGGCATGGGACATTTTTATGTCTCTTGTTGCAACTACTCGTAAATTGGGAATCAGCTTCTTTGAATATATACATGACCGGATTTCTCTCTCTTGTAAAATCCCTGAATTGGACACTATTATTCGCTCAAAATTCTCTATCAATCCTCAAACTTTATAGTCAAGCGTTTGCATTCAAATAGAATCCCTGCGTTAGAACAATCTAGTTAACTCTCAATAAATTCGATGTTAGCAAGTCTTCTTACTTTTATTCGCTACCCCAACTTATTGAGCCGATACAACCAAATCGCCTCAGACATCAAGATAATTCCCGTATTTCTCGCTTTATCTAATGCTTGACGAGGTTGGCTTTGTTTAAAAAGCAAAGCACTGACTATAATATTAGTATCCAAAACATATTTTGTTTGATTATTCATTTAAAATTGATTCTAAAATTTCTGGTGTCAATCCTCTAGCAACTGCTCTGTCACTAATCTCATTCATAATTTTTCCCAGAAAATCCATTTCCCTAGTAACATCCTGATGAAAAAACAAAGCAATAAGAGTTTGTAAACTTTGCTTTTCTTTTTCCGTAGATTTTTGGTAGGCTTCAGCAATTTCGGGAGTGACTTTAATATTTATTTCTGTGTTATTGTTCATAATTTAATTTAGAATTCCACACAAGCTATTATTCTGTATTATATAGTAATCCAGTTTGACTGCATGAAATTCTCTTGTAGGATGGGCATATAGCTCTTCCGGTGCGGGTAAGATATTTAGAGAATAGCAGGCGATAGCTAACGGTAAGCTACCGCTAACGCCATTGTATGTTTGTAAAAAATAAGAGCGATCGCATGAATTCTAAGATTTCATTTACAATTAAAGAAAAAAATTGTTATGAATTCCTTTTCATCTGCAACATCCCTAAACAGAAGCCAGGACAATAACGAAGTATTAGTAAATGTTATTGTCAAGCAAGAAGCTGATGGTAGAACAGTAGCTATCGTACCAGGATTACCTGAATTACAAGTAGAAGCAAGCGATCGCACAACAGCATTAGCTCAAATTCAGCAACGCTTAGAAAGCCATCTAGCTGGTGCAGAAATTGTTTCTTTATCTGTAAAATTGCCATCTCATGAACAGAAAAACCCCTGGTTAGCAATGGCTGGAGTTTTTAAAGATGACCCACAATTTGAGCAAATGCTTGCAGCTATAGAGAACTATCGACAGGAAATAGATAAATCCACAGAAGATACTTTTCCGCAAGAGTAAAAGCATATTTGCATGGGTAGAAATTAAATGACAAAATGGGTACTTGATACTGACCATGTTTCACTACTACAACGAGGTCATCCAGTAGTGGTTAGTAAGGTAGGTGCTGTCAATCCTGCGGAAATTGCAGTCACAGTGATAACTATTGTTGAGCAAATGTATGGTCGTTTAGATGTAATTAACCGCGCCAAATCAAAACAAGAATTAGTTACAGCTTATGCTTTATTAAAAGAAACATTTAATCTGTTAAGTCAAGCTAATATTCTTAATTTTAATGAAGCTGCATTTGATACATATAATGAATTATTAAAACAAAAAATTCGTGTTGGTACACAAGATTTAAGAATTGCAGCCATTGCACTTTCTTTAAATGCTACAGTTGTGACGCGCAACTTTAAAGATTTTCAAAAAATTCCTAATTTGAAAATTGTAGATTGGTCAATTCCTTAAAATTGGTAAATTAAGTAGGGCTTGCTAAAAAAGAAAGAAAAGGTGAGTGTATGCAGATTATCAAACCCTAGAAGTATATTCAGGTGCAAGAGAAGAAGGTAAAATAGCCGAAAATCCTTGCATCACAGTGGTCAGCCTAGACACTGCGTATCCCAAGTTACTATGTACCGAAAAGAAGAATCAACTCCAATTCCAGCGTCAAACTTCTTGCTTCCATTTGAGGGGAAGTTATCATCAGATAATCGTTGGATAATCATGGCTGATTTAATACCCTGGGCAGAATTTGAATCGGAATACTCTTCCTTTTTCTCTACAGAAATGGGAGCACCAGCCAAGTCATTTCGGATGGCATTAGGGGCATTAATAATCAAAGAAAAGCTAGGGATAAGCGACAGAGAGACAGTAGAACAAATTAAAGAAAACCCTTATCTACAGTACTTTATAGGGATGTCATCTTATAGTAATGAAACTCCATTTGATGCGTCAATGTTAGTACATTTTCGAGAAAGAATTAGCGGAGAGTTAGTTAACAAAGTGAATCAAGAGATGGTGAAGAAGATGTGCAAAGAAACATCATCTCAATCAACTCAAAAAAAAACAGCAGACGCTCGCGGACTGGGCTTAGCTGCGCTATCACCAGAAAAAGAAAGAAGTGAGCCTCTAAATCGGGGAAAATTAATATTAGATGCGACTTGTGCGCCCGCAGATATCAGTTATCCGACAGATTTAGAGCTATTAAATCAAGCAAGAAAGCAGACAGAGAAAATAATAGACTTGCTTTATGAACAAGTGAAAGTCAAATTAGATAAAAAGCCAAGAACGTATCGAGAGGTAGCACGTAAGGATTATCTAGAAGTAGCCAAAAAACGTCGTGTATTTCAAAAAGACAGAAGAATAGCGATAAAAAAACAACTGCAATATATCAAAAGAAACTGCTCACATATTGACCAGCTAATCATTGCAGGAGCCAGCCTAGAACCATTAAGTAAGAGACGATATAAAATGTTGTTAGTTGTTGGAGAAGTTTATCGTCAACAACTCTGGATGTATGAAAATAAAAAGCAGAGTATTGATGACCGGATTGTGAGTTTAAGCCAACCGCATATCCGTCCAATTGTCCGAGGGAAAGCCGGTAAGTCCGTGGAATTTGGCGCCAAACTGTCTGCTAGTTATTTCGATGGATATGTATTTTTAGACCATATCAGTTGGGATAACTTTAATGAATCAGGCGATTTAAAAGCACAAGTAGAAGCTTTTAAAAACTACACTGGTTATTATCCAGAATCCGTTCATGTTGATCAAATTTATCGCACCAAAGACAATCGAGCTTGGTGTAAAGAAAGAGGTATTAAAATCAGTGGAGTTCCCTTAGGAAGACCTCCAGCTAATCTCAGTAAAGAAAAAAAGAAACAAGCTCAAGAATCTGAAAGGATTCGTAATTCTATTGAGGGAAAGTTTGGACAAGCTTTCATGAGATTTAGCCTTGGCAGAGTGATGGCTAAACTGTCTCATACCTCTATGACTGCAATTGCTATTACTTTTTTAGTGATGAATCTTTCTACTCACTTGTCACGGCTTTTTTACGCTTTTTTATGTCTATTTTTGAAAACCACACCTTTTTTTCGGTCTAATATAATTGTAGTTTATAGTTGAAATATTTATAGTCAACAAAAGCTTATGCTTGACTAGGTCTCAATCACTAGTCAACCCTTAAAATTGCTGTTTTATGACTTTTTCAGCAAGCCCTATGTATTGATATATTCCAGATAAATAACTTTCTTCAGAGAATTTTTAATATTGTCTTTCTGGGGTACAGCCGGGCTACGGACATTTTTAGCTAATTCCAAGAATACCCAATTTAAAAGATTGGTAGTCGTGAGCGATCGCTCGCTAATCCCGTACTGCCCCAGTGTCTTGATTTCAAGATCGTCTACTTTCTCGCCGATTGAGCGATCGCTTGAAGGCGGGGCGGAGCATCGTCGCAATTTGGTATTGAGCCGATGATACCGTTGGCGAAATATTTCTTAACGCTGGAAATCCTTATGCAACCGTGGGAACTACCCAACGAAACCTCAAGGGGTGACAAGTACCCCAAAACCTTGTTTTACTAAGGTTTTGGAGTTGTGACATTGCCGATAAAATCAAGTTTTATATAAAAATTTTCTTAGTGCCATTCATCTAAAATCCTTGCATTGTTTGGCTCATATCAAGATGGATGAAAATAATCATAAATTTCTTGAGCCAAATGCGCCCCAATTCCGGGAACTTCAGCGAGTTGGGCGGTTGTTGCTTGCCGAATATAATCAACTGAGCGAAAATGTCCTAGTAGCTGCTTTTGTCTATGATGTCCTAAACCAGGAATTTCATCTAAACGCGATCGCTTTAATTTATCACTCCGTTGCTGACGATGGAAAGTCACTGCAAACCGATGCGCTTCATCTCGCAGTCGCCGCAATAACTGTACCCCTGGTTGTTCTGCGTCAGTGGTTAATGGTTGAGATTCTCCTGGTAAGAAAATCTCTTCTCGCTGCTTCGCTAAACTCACAACTCGCAAGTCTTCCAATAAATTCATTGCTTGCAAAACAGCAACAACTGAAGATAATTGACCTTTGCCGCCATCAATCATAATTAGATCGGGCCAGTCAGGATTACCCAAACGTGTTAATTGCGGATCTTCGGCATACTTGCGAAACCGACGTTGGATAACTTCCGCCAGACTAGCAAAATCATCCGAGTGTCCGGCTGTAACTGTGGGATTTTTGATTTTATAGTGGCGATAGTGTTGCTTGGCGGGTAACCCATCGATAAATACGACTTGCGAAGCTACAGCATTTGAGCCTTGGATGTGGGAAATATCATAACCTTCGATGCGGTGGGGTACATCTGGTAAATCCAGAATAGCCGCTAAATCTTGCATTGCTTGGTGATTGCGATCGCCCAATTTTTGCATTCTTTGTAATTCATACTGGGCATTTCGCTCTACCATCTCTATTAATTCTGCCTTAGTTTGGCGCAAAGGAGCGAAAATCGTCACTTTTCTACCTTTACGTTCGCTCAAGACATCTGCCAATATTTCTGCATCCGGTAACTCATGCTGTACTAAAATTTCTGTGGGTATTTCCACAGAGTCAGCAGTTTGGTAATGTTCTTCTAAGGCTCGTTGTAAGATTGCTCCTGGTTCTGCATGAGCATCCGCCACAAACGCCAAGCGTCCCACCAATTGTCCAGCACGAATCTGGAATAGCTGAATGCAGGCGTGTTGGGCGTCAGCGGCCAGAGCGATCGCATCCCGCGAAACTGTATCATCTGGTAATGACACTTTTTGGTCGGCTGTCAGCGACTTTAAGCCAGAAATTTGATCGCGAATTCGCGCCGCTGACTCAAAGTTCAAGTCCTCAGCAGCAGCATTCATCTGTTGAGTCAAAATATCAATCAACTCTTGAGTCCGACCTTGAAAGACCATCGCAATTTTTTGCACGATTTTGCGATATTCTTCTGGTGAAATCAACTTCTGACACACACCCGGACAACGCCCTAAATCATAATTCAAACAAGGACGGTCTTTGAAAAGTGGTTGGGGTCGTTGTCGCTGGGGAAAGATGCGCTTACACAAACGTAAAATTTCTCGCAACAGACCAGCATCGGTATAAGGACCATAAAATTTATCTTTTTCTTTGCCTAGTTGGCGTTTGCGAGTGATAAAGATCCGTGGATAGTCTTCCGACCATGTGATGCAGAGATATGGATATTTTTTATCATCTTTCAGCAGGACGTTAAAGTATGGCTGGTGCTGCTTAATTAAGTTGGCTTCCAGCGCTAAGGCTTCAGATTCAGTATCAGTGACAATAAATTCAATTTCTGTCACTAATTTTACCATCGTAGCAATGCGTTCGCTTTTGTTGTATCCATCCCGGAAATAAGAACGCACACGCGATCGCAACTTACGTGATTTACCTATATATATAATGCGATCGCTGTTGTCCCGCATAAAATAAACACCCGGTTCCGGTGGAATTTCTGCTAGACGGTTTTCCAGTCGCTCTGGCTCTTTAACCAGTGGTAGTATTTGAGTCGATATTGCCACAACCAAAATTATCTAATCTTTCTTTATTTTAAGAAAAATTATTTTTTCTTGCTGATTTGATTAAATATTTTCAGTAAATATATTTAGATAAACTTCTTAATTATGTATAAAATTACCTAATAGAAGGTTTTCTTGACTCAAAACTTTGGCTGAAACTTAGTTTGTATAGCTACAACTTTAATCTTCAGTAATTATTGTGTAAAAACTTTATTTTTTGAGTTATAATTTAGAATCTTAATAATTATATTTTTTTAAAATAACAAAGTAGTTCACTTTCTTGACCTTGCCAATTTGAGATTTGAAATTAAAAATTATTTCCATACCGCCGCAAACAAGCAACATACATCCACCGCCACTAGTAGAGAAATTTTTTATTTTTTCATCCCAAATTTAAAATACTCACTACACACAGTGGTCTGTTTCAATGTAAAAGACACCCTGACTTGCTTCTTTACAAAAGAATACAAAGAAGCAATTCAAAGTCCAAACCAAAATTGACTGTGTTAGGTTTATATATTTTTTATCAAACTCACTAATTGCTTGAAGTTTTAATATTAAGCGAATTAACGGATTTAGTAAATTAAATTTATGTTTATTATTGAGAATATAACTATTCTGATAATTACAGACAAATCAATTATGAATCTGCAACACTTTGAAGCCGAGTACCGTGAGGCTATAGCTGAAACGCTCAATGAGTTGCAAGCAGCAGTTTTATTGCTTGCAGAAGTACAAAATAAAATTTCTAAAATTGGTAATTCTGTACAAAATTTGAGTCAGCGTGTTGAAGAGTTTATTGCTGAACAAAAAACAGAGTAAATATATATTTAATATAAAACTTATTTATGATGATAACTAAACTCTTCTTCAATTTTCAATATCAGATCCTTGAGTTTGAGAGGTTTAACAAAATAATGACGTGCGCCCAAACTCAGGGCTAGTTCTTGATCTGCTTTAAAGGCGAACGCTGAAACTACAATAATAGGAATTTTTGATAAATTGGGTTTTTGCTGGACTTGTTTTAAGAGTGAGTAACCATCAACATCTGGCAATTTCAAGTCGAGTAACATTAAATCTGGTTGGAATTTTTCGATAGTTGAGAAAAAAGTAGAACCTTCCGATAAACTCTGGACTTCGTACCCACAATAACTTAGGTAGTCACTGAGTAACATCCTATTGAGATAGTGGTCTTCGACTAACAAAATTCGTTTAGCTTGATTTGAACGGAATTGGTGATTTATGTTCAGTAATTGTGCTGTCATTGCCATCTATCATCATTTTCATTTACAAGTCAATATCGCCAGATGAATAGAAAGTTGAGTTATGTAATGTTATCAAAAATTATAATATACTATTTTTGGTTGTACTGGTATAATTAAATCATATTATCTAAAAATTAAAAATTAATAAAAATTTAAGCTTTTCTTCACAAAGTTTTTATTATTGATCGCATTCAATAAATTGCTACTAAGTAAATGCCTTAACAAAGCAGTTTTGATCTAGATGTTCTGGAAAAAATATTCATAAAAAAGGGAGCTAATAGCCCCCTAATCATTTTGTATACTCGCAACTACTATTTCAAATAGATGCTTTTTTTAGTTGGCGTCGGGTAGTAAAGATACCAGCAACACCCAACAAACCAAGTATTACTGATGGTTCTGGGACTGAGCTAGAAGGAGGAGTGGGAGCAGTATATCCCGGTGTATTCCATGTGTAGTATGCACTGTAGGATACGCCATCATCTGAGGCTGTAATTCCGGATGCAGTGGGGTTAAAGCTATAGGCGTAGTAAGTTTGACCATCAGTAACTACCTTGGCAATTTCACTAGCTCCGATTTCACCTTGGTAGGTGGTTAATGTCGCTTTCAGGCTGAGTACTTCTTTAAATGATGTCAGTTGAGTTATTTGAGCTTGTAGCGTTACTTTTGTCGCAGCAGGAGTTAGAGGTGAGTTCACCAGTAGTTCAAGTGCAGAAATCTTAGTTTGAACTTCTAAAGCGGTTGGTAGACTTGTGTTAGTTGGAAATAGTAATTTCACTCCTCCATTCCACGCTTCAGTAAGCTTACTAGAAAGTGTATCTGAGAGTTTAGTCTTCACATCCAAGTGGCCAACCAATGTCAGTTCCACGCCGCCATTTTGACCGAATTGGAAGCTACCAATGTTAGGATCTCCCATCCCCAATAAAGGAAAATAACTCGTTACTAATGATTTGGTATTTGCTGAAAACCCATTCCACACTGACTGGAATGGAGTATAAGTACTTAACAAATCACCCAGCCACTGGGAACCAAAACTATTCCAGTCACTAGCGGTGACACTGCTAACGGTAGCGCTGTAGTTTCCTTGTGTGGCAGTGAAACCAACGTTAGAAGTGGGATTTTCGGTACTATACCAAAGTTCGACGTTAGACGAAGGATTACCATCACTCAAGGCTTGGGAAGCAGCTACAGTATTATTTGCGATAAAACTACCATTTGATCCACCAGTATAGGTTTTAATTTCATTAGGATTGTTGAAACTAAAAGATGTAGCGTGTGCTGGAGCAGTTACAAGAACGCTCGCACCAATAGCCATCGATGCACCAATCACAAGTTTCTGAAAAGTCATCTTCATTTTTTAAGTCTCCGTCAGTTTGAAAGTCAAGGTTTAAAGTACTGCTGTTTCTGGGCTTGGACTGTCTTGGCTACAGACTTTTTCGCAACATTGCTGCCTTAAAAAAGCAACCTGTATTGTTAGCCATCTTTGGTAGCTGAGCGTACAAACCAAGTTTAAGAAATAAGAAGGCTTGATTGGGTGAAGTTCCTTATGATTTTCAATGAAATGATGACGAATATTTTTTTAAAATTATATGTATAATCACTGAAATAATGTAAGTAAAAAAGTAATTAAAAACACATTTGTATATGATTTATTTTTTAGTATATATACGTATGTATGGGCTATTACAGTTGTGCTGTAATAGCCCACACAAAAAATGCTTGGCATTCTGTTTGAAAACAACTTCAATTCAGGAACTTAGCCATTTTTTCTACAGCAGTTTCCAACAAAGATGGCTCATGTACCAAAGCAAAGCGTACATAGCCTTCGCCAGATTTTCCGAAACCCGCACCTGGGGAAGCGGCTACACCAGTTTGTTTGACCAGCTGAGTGCAAAATTCTATAGAGTTTTGGCTCCAAGGTGAAGGCAACTTTGCCCAGATGTACATTGTGGCCTGGGGGGTGGGAACATTCCAGCCAATGTGGTGTAAAGCACTGATGAAAGCATCACGGCGTTCTTGGAAGGTAGCGACAGCAGTTTTTACCCCAATTTGAGGGCCACTCAAAGCAGCGATCGCCCCATTTAAAATTCCCCGATATTGGTTAAAATCAACAGCGGCTTTTACCTGACGTAAAGCGTTAATTAACTCGGCATTGCCGATGGCGTAGCCAATGCGGAAGCCGCCCATATTGTAAGACTTAGAAAGGGTAAAAAATTCAATTGAAATGCTTTTCTCTGGATCGGCTTGCAAAATTGAAGGGGCTAGGGACTGGGAAGAGGACGCGGGGACGGGGAAACGCTCTGACGCGGGGAGGGAATTGTCTCCGTGTCTCCGTGTATTTGTGTCTCCGTGTCCTTCTTTTCCCCAGTCCCCAGTTGCTGTAAATACTAAATCTACGTAGGGGAAATCGTGAACCAAGGCGAGATTGTGTTGCTGACAGAAGGCGACGGCTTCTTGGAAGAAAGATAAAGGAGCGATCGCAGCTGTGGGATTGTGAGGATAACTTAAGACCATCATCCGCGACTGAGCCAAGACTGGGGCGGGAATATCAGCAAACACTGGTAAAAAAGCGTTTTCTTCCCTGAGTGGCATTGGGTAAATTTGCCCACTGGCGAGGTAAACTCCCCCAGCATGGGAGGGATAACCGGGATCGAGCAACAGCGCAAAATCTCCAGGATTGAGCAATGCTAAGGGTAAATGGGCGGTACCTTCTTGAGAACCAATTAAGGGTAGCACCTCAGTTTGCGGATCGACTTTGATGCCAAATTTTTGTTCGTACCAGTTGGCTGCGGCTTCCCGAAAGCCTTGAGTACCATTAAATAATAGATAGCCGTGGGTAGTGCGATCGTGAAGAGATTGGGCGATGGCCTCAATAACATGTGCCTCGGCTGGTAAATCAGAAGACCCCAAAGACAAATCAATTAGCTGTTGTCCAGCAGCTAAGGCAATTGCTTTGGCTTTATCCATGTCAGCAAATACATTAGATTGTAGGGGCTGTAAACGTTTTGCAAATTCTATTTTAGTCATTTTTCATTAGTCATTTGTGACGAAGTTCTCTATCCTGCTGTGGACGAAGACGCTGTTGCTAGCTTACTTCCCCATAACGATACGGTATGGGAAAGTAGACGCTCTCTAGGAGACGTTACGCGTAGCTTGCTTCTCCGGAGGAGTACGCGTGAAACAGCAAATCGCTACTCTATCCGAGGAAACCTGATGAGAGACTTTGCGCTTTGTCATTTGTCCAATGCCCAATGCCCAATGACTAATTACTATCTAAATGCTTGGCTAGAAGGCTGAGTAATTTTTCTTTGCCGATGACTCCCTCGGTGGATTCTAGTAGTTTTTCTCCTTGAATTAGCCTGAGGGCGGGGACACCTTCCACTTGGTATTGTTTAACCGTGAGTGGGTTGGGGTCAATTTCCATTTTAACGACTTTGAGACGATCGCTATAAGCACTGGCAGCTGAGTTAATCATGGGCGACATCAATTGACAAGGCCCACACCAGGAAGCCCAAAAGTAAACTAATACAGGCTGCTCGGCTTTTAATACTTCTGTTTCAAAATTATCATCAGTTATGGTGATTACAGCCTTACTCATTGCAGTCTCCATCAGGTGGCGATCGAAGTTGGCACACACAATACTCTATCCCAAACTGAGTCCTGAGTCACCGAACTTCTGATTTAGCGAAGCTGGAAGTGCTAAAGTGCTGAGAAAATAGTCGCAGATCTTTTTAGACGCACAACGTTAGTTATTGGCTGGCTTTACATGAGAATTGTTATAAATTCAAGCTAGAGTGAAATGTAAATATTCAGGCTGATGCAAGTGAAGACAGCCAAATAATAGCGCCTGGATATCACTCTGTTTAACTATCAGGAGCAAAGCGCGATTCTCTTGCCAAGAAGCTGCGCCAATGCGTGCAGAATATTTACAGTGTTGCGTAAAATTATGGATAATTTCCCAGTGGTCGCTCAAGTGGATGCATCTCTACCCAATTACCCTCAGGAAAATACATTTCTCATGCGGCCTAATACCGATTCGGATTCACCAACGAAGGAAAAATTAGGAACCGACTTTGACTCTCGGATGATGCAGCGGTGTTTAGAACTTGCTCGCCGCGCCTTAGGACGTACTTCACCAAATCCCCTAGTGGGAGCAGTGATTGTCAAGGATGGGGAGATTGTGGGCGAAGGATTTCATCCTCGTGCAGGTGAGCCTCATGCCGAAGTGTTTGCGTTGAAAGCAGCAGGAGTTCAGTCCCAAGGCGCAACAATTTATGTCAGCCTCGAACCTTGCAATCACCACGGACGCACTCCCCCTTGTTCGGAAGCCTTGGTGAAAGCAGGGGTAGCAAAGGTGGTAGTGGGTATGGTCGATCCTAATCCACTCGTAGCTGGAGGGGGTATTGCTCGTTTACGTGCGGCGGGGATCGAGGTGGTGGTAGGAGTAGAAGAAGAGGCTTGTCGTCAGTTAAATGAAGGTTTTGTTCATCGCATTCTCTACAAACGACCTTTGGGAATTCTAAAATATGCCATGACTCTAGATGGCAAAATTGCTACTACCTCTGGTCACAGCGCTTGGGTAACAAGCCAGGATGCCCGCACTGAAGTACATCAGCTACGGGCAGCTTGTGATGCTGTGATTGTCGGGGGTAATACAGTACGACTAGATAATCCTTATTTAACTAGCCATCAGGTAGGGGCACATAATCCTCTGCGAGTGGTAATGAGTCGCCATCTGAATTTACCGGAAAATGCCCGCTTGTGGCAAACTGCGGATGCTCCAACTTTGGTGTTGACACAAAAGGGTGCTAACCCCAATTTTCAAGAATTGTTGCTGAAACAAGGAGTGGAGGTAGTGGAATTGACATCACTGACACCAGATAAAGCAATGGCGTACTTATATGAACGGGGTTTTTGTAGTGTGTTGTGGGAGTGTGGTAGTACTTTAGCTGCAAGTGCGATCGCTCAAGGAGCAGTGCAAAAAGTTTTAGCGTTTATTGCCCCAAAAATAATTGGTGGTAGCATTGCTCCCACACCTGTTGGCGATTTAGGTTTTACTACTATGACTCAGGCACTGTCTTTAGAACGTGTTCGTTGGCGGGTAGTAGGCTCAGACTGCTTAGTGGAAGCTTATTTTCCCCAAACAAGTCAAGGGTGAGAAGGAGTCTGAATTCTGAATTCTCTATCTAGAATTTTGCTCTCATCCACACTGACGTTCATGAGCAATATCACGTATGAGTGCTAGGCGAGATTGAATGTAGTGGCTGAGAAAATCAGTTTCGTGGGAATTTAACAAAATTTGCGTTTCGGTTTGTTTCACCAACCACTGCACCAAGCTAGCATCATCGAGTTGTAAGAGGATCTTAGCTTGGGCGGTTTCAACCACAGACCAAAGCTGACGCATAATTGTAGGAGTCATTAGACCTCAATAGAACCATTAGCTTAGCTGTTTTCAGATTACACAATTTTGATCGCAATTTACGATATGAATGTAGAAGCTGAGATAAGTATTATTAAAAACTTAATAATGGTATTTATAACTTTATGAAGATTCAGAATAAAAATGGGCATTGCTTATTGGGTATGGCGTAGCTACTGCGGTCATTTGGTCTGCAAATGTAGAGCCAGTAGCATCATGGGACATAGTAAAGATAAAATTTTATAAGTTTATTCCCAAAATCTCGAACAGAAGTTTACTAATCTTAAAAACTAAGTTTTTGTGTTTGGGAAGACTGAAATTGTGTTGATTTTCGCTCAAAAAACTGTTTTTTTAACTCTGATGTTGAATATTATATCTGTGTTATGAGATACAAAAATTTAATTGGAATTAATAACATTTTTTGCCTGAAGATGGATTGACAAAATCATGTAAATCTTCGTCCCAAATACTAATGTAAATAAAATTACATTCTTGGCGAATAATCTGACCCTTGAGTGAGCCACTTTTGAAGCTAAAATTATCAGACTGTCGCTGTTTTACCTGTCTAAGTCCCTGCTTAATATCTTCAGTGGCTTGCCCACTTAAAAGTCCATCTAGAGTAACTTCCATTACCTGTTGGTCTACTGATTCAGCAAAAGATACCTCGGTTTGACGCAGTACTTGAGAATTGCGATCGAATAAGTAGCCAAGGTCTATTTTGTTTGGTACAAGTTTGTAAACAACAGCACGCGTATTACCCCACACACCTCTTAAATCTCTGTTTGGTTTGCCGAGGGCAGCTTCTACAATATTTCTGCGTGTACCTGTAGGAAATGCAGGAACGCTTTGTCTAGTGGCAGTTGCAGCTAATTTACTGCGTGGTTTTTTTTGTGGTGTGGAACGCGCTTCTGGTGTGGGTACCGCGACTGGATTTTCTGGTTCTGGCTGTGGTGTTGATGTTGGTACTGGTGTTGGAGTACCTAAAGTTACACGCTTGTTTTCTGACGGCGTGGATGCAACTGGGGGATTAAAAGTTGGTATAGATTCGGGAGTTACTTGTGGCTGTGGTGGTGAGGTCGGTACAACTGGGACTAGAGAGGGTTGGGAAAAAATAGGTGGATTACTAAATGTAGGAGTGGGGAGAGATTCTGGTGATGGAGTAGGACTTGTGGCGATGTTTGTCTGTACTTGTTGTTGACGAGTCATACCAGAAATTGCGATCGCACTAATCAAGCCACCTACGAGTAAACTACCAACAATTACAGCAGGTTTTTGCCAGTTTCCAGGAGTGGAAATTGGAGTTGTTTGTGGGGAATATACTGGCTGGGTTTGTTGAGTTGATGAAGCAGCGGCAGAAAAATTGACTGTGGGATTAGTTTGGGCTGATTGTGAGGGAATATAACTAGGAGACTGCAATGCATATAGCATTTTACTAGCAGTACTGTAGCGATCGCCTGCATGAGGTTTAATTGCCTGATTGAGTACTGCCGCTAATTGGGGAGAAACATGAGGAGTGTGCTGCTGCCAAAGTATTTCGCCAGTTTGCAAATCGGTTAGTAGTTCTTGGGGGTGTTTGCCAGTCAGCAGATAAATTGCCGTTAAACCTAAACTGTAGATATCAGTAGCGTAAACTGGACGCCCAACGGCTTGTTCGCTAGGCATATATCCAGGGGTACCAATGACAAGCGATCGCGTGGGGTATCCTGGAGTAGTCACCACCGAACGAATTGTTTCTTTAACTGCACCAAAATCAATCAAAACTGGTTTGCCATCAACAGCACGGATAATGATGTTCTCAGGTTTGATATCGCGGTGAATAATGCCTTTGCTGTGGACATAATCCAAAACTGATAGCAGACTCAAGAGGATTTCCCGCACCAGAGTTTCACTCTCAAATCCTTTGGTTTCAATAATTTTTGTCAAAGTTTGGCCGTGAATCCATTCTTGGACGAGGTAAAATTGCCCATTTTCAGAAAAATAAGCGTAGAGTTTGGGAATTTGGTTACAACTTTCACCCAAATACTCTAAGGTTGCTGCTTCTCTCTTAAACCTTTCTTGGATGATTTGGTAAGTTTGCGGGTCATTGTTGGTTATAGGTTTGAGTTGCTTAATTACGCAGTGACGCCGAGAAGGCATGTGAGTGTCTTCTGCGAGGAAGGTTTCGCCAAACCCACCTGCACCGATTACCTGGATAACTTGATAGCGATTGTTTAGCAGCGTTATTGTCATGAAAACTTACAAGTGTGCGCCTTTTCTCAATGTACCTCAGATATATTCCTGATTTTGGGTTTAACCTGCTATGTCTGATGACAAGATTCTGCTAAAAATCTATCTGAGGTAATTGTTGCATTTTACAAACAGCAAAAGCAGCGATCGCTTTTTATGGGAATGTTGAATTAGGCTCAAACCCTGATGATTACATCAGTTTGTGAAAGTTTGGGATCTAGCTAACTTAACTGTTTTAAGCCAAGATCTTGAGCCGTTAATTGCCATCAACAGCAAAATTACGTAAAGTAAAGCAACGAATTTAACTTCCTTAACGTAATATAACCAAATGCCAATAATATCAACTAGTATCCAGTAATACCAACTTTCAATTCGCTTTTGTGCCATCAACCACATTGCGGTAAAACTCATAATTGTTGTGAGTGCATCTAAGTAAGGAAAAGAAGCTTTCTCTGGAAATAGTGTTGGCAGTATTAGATGAATTTGACTCATCAATATTCCCGTTGCTAAGGAAACGATTATGGTTGCTGAAGCAGCCATAACAATTGTGCGTAGAGAACTATATCTAACATTTAAAATTTTGCCACTAGTTGATTCTGGTGTAGTCCATCGCCACCAGCCATAAATACTAACACCTAAATAATAAACTTGCTCCATCGTGTCCGAATACAAGCCAATTTGATAAAAAAGCACCATGTACAGCAATACGCTGACTATCCCAACAGGCCAAGTCAGAATTTTCCTTGCAGAAATTAGCCAGACTGACCATAAGGAGAAAATTGTTCCCAAAAGTTCAACATAACTCATGGGATAACCCACAACTTTGAAGGCAATATTATTAACACTCCAAAATTCAAACATATTAAGTTAATCTCAAAAATAAATCTAATAAACTATGATACTTTTGATAACGTGATAACACCTTTTTGACAAAATTAATCCGTGTATTTAAATTACCATGCAGAGTCAAAAAAGGAATTTTTCTCAGAATTAGATCGTTTTTAATCTGTTTTTGAAATATATTCCGGTTTGCTTGTCCAGAGCGATCCCAAGTATGATCGTAAGGTATATCTATATCGCAAAGGAATACCAAATCATAACGCAATACAGCTTGATGTGCTAGTTGCGCTAATTCCGGAGCAACGGTTTTGTGGTAGTACAAAGAAAATTGGTAGGTTGTTAGTGCGTTGGTATCTGTAAACAAGTATTGGTTTGCTTGCAATAATAAAGTTTCTTCCCGTTGTAAATGCCCTTGGGCAATCTCCACGAGTTGAGAGAGTGAAAGTCGTCTTGCGATTTGATGTTTTTCCCAATATTCGCGTCCATACTCTGGCATCCATACAGTGTTGTATTCTTTTGCTAATTGGGATGCTATTGTCGTTTTACCAGTTGAAGGTGCGCCGAGAAAAACAACGTTAGTAATTAAGTCACGATAAATTTCAGAATGTAAATAATCCTTAAAATTATAAGGATTTTGTCTGATTTGTGTTCCGGAAATTGGAAAAATTTTGCGATCGCTATCTACAAGTCGATTCACTGCTCCCAATGCAAGGCTTACGTGTTCACCATAAAATTCACTACAGTAAAAATGTGTAATTTTTTTTGATTCTAATTTTTGCAGGATATATTCTTCGTGCTTTTTCTTAATCTCAGGTGTATCACCAACTTCTGTTGGTCCATCCCACGCCTCAATCACCTCAATTGTGGGGTAAAGTTTTCGCAGCCAGTTAACTCGAACTGTTAAAGGAATGGCAGTCACTTCTGGACAATCATAAACCATCACTAACACTTCATCCATCTCTGCTAAGGCCGTTTCAATCACAAATTGATGTCCTTGATGAAGAGGAGCGTACTTACCTAGTGTGAGTCCACGTTTGCTGACCATAGTTTCCTAGAAATAAGAGTTTTAGAAAGTTTTTTGCCCCTCAACCTCCCTGTTTCCTTCAAGACTGCGGTGGTTTCTTGCCAAAGCCATAGCCCAGTGTATTCACAATCCAATTTTGGAAGTTGTCAATGTAGCTAAATATCACTGGTACTACTACCAGCGTCAACAGGGTGGAAGTTGTGAAACCGCCCATAATGGCAATTCCCATTGGTTGACGGACTTCAGAACCGGTGCCAATTCCCAATGCTAAAGGCAGAGTACCTGCGATAGTTGCTAAGGAAGTCATGATAATTGGCCGCAGACGTGAAACACCAGCTTCTACTAGGGCTTGACGTTGGCTTTTGCCTTCTTGCATGTTGATGATGGTATAATCTACTAACAAAATCGAGTTTTTAGTGACAATTCCTAACAACAACACGACACCAATTAAGGCATATAGTCCTAAGGGTTTTTGGGCAAGCATCAACGCTAGCAATGTGCCGCCCAAACAAAAAGGTAAAGCTGCCATAATCGATAATGGATGGAGAAAGTTGTTATAAAGCAGCACCAAAATCGCATAGATAGACATTAATGCCAGTCCCAATGCGCTACCAAAACGACTGAAAATGTCTTGCATAATTTTGGCACTGCCTGAAGGTTGCTGTAGTACTCCTGGCAGTAAGTTTTGCATTGCAGGTAGTTTGTTGATGATTTCTATTGCTTGTCCTAAAGAAATGCCTTGTAAGTTAGCTTCTACAGCAACTTGGCGGGAGCGATCGTAGCGGTTGATGGTAGCAGGGCCACTACCAAAGCGAATATCTGCCACTGCGACGAGGGGAACTAATTTACCATTTTGGCTGGGGATTTGGAGATTTGTGATTGTGTTGATGTCAGCCCATGCTTCGGGGTCGATTTGCACGCGAATCGGGATTTGCCGATCGCTCAAATTAAATTTTGCTAAATTGGCATCATTGTCGCCAATGGTACCAAGGGAAGCAGTCCGAGCGATGGCTTGCACTGTCACCCCCAAATCTGCCGCCCGTTGCGGGTTAGGAATTATCAAAATCTCTGGTTTCACCAAACTCGCAGTTGAGGAAACTTCCACCAATCCCGCTATACTTCGCATCTGCTTTTCTAGGGTATCAGCAGCTTGATTTAATGCTTGGGGATTTTCACTTCTGAGGACGATGGATAAAGCTTTGCGACTGTCACCTGGGGACTGACTTTGAAAACTAATTCTTGCTCCCGGTATTTGCCCAAATAAAGGGCGTACTTGTTCCTCAAACTGTTTTTGAGAAATATCCCGTTCTTCTCTGGGTTTAAGATTAATGGTTAGGGTTGCAGAATTGATTTCTTCTGTTGCTAGTACGCCTGCAACTACTGGGTTTTGACGGATGAGGTCGGTGGCTTGTGTGACTACTTTATTCACATCTGCCAAAGTCGAACCAGGAGGTAGTTCTATAGTGACATTGGAAATTCCGAAGTCTCCATCATCAACGAAACCCTTGGGAATCAAAGGAACCAGCATCACACTGGCAATGAAAAAAGCTAAGGCGATCGCCATTGTGGTGAATCTATGCCGTAACGCCCACTGGAGAAGGGATTTATAAGGTTGAAAACGCTGACGTTTTACAGTTGTGAGTTCTGATTCCTCAGTTTTGAGTGTCTTAGTACCCGAAAGTGTAAATTTAAAATTAAAAAATTTTATTACTCCCCTACTCCTCTGCCCCTCTGCTCCTCTGCCCCCCTGCCCCTCCTTCTCCTGCAACAGATACGCCCCCATCATTGGCGTAATCATCCGCGCTACAAGAGTTGAGAAAATTGTAGAAACGGCAACGGTAACACCAAATGGTTGAAAAAATTGCCCTGGAATCCCACCCATAAAAGCAACGGGCAAAAACACAGCAATAATCGTCGCGGCACTTGCAACTACAGCCAATCCCACTTCCTCAGAAGAATCAAAAGCAGCTTTCCAAGCTGACTTGCCCATAGCCATATGCCGTTCCATGTTTTCAATTTCCACCACGGCATCATCCACCAAATTACCCACCGCCAGCGCTAATGCCAACAAGGTCATATTGTTGAGGGTATAGCCAAGAGCCTGTTGCACTGCAAAAGTAGGAATTATTGATAAAGGTAAGGCAACAGCAGTAATTAATGTTGCTCGCCAGTCACGTAAAAATACTAAAATAACGATCACAGCCAGCACCGAAGCTTGAATTAATTCATCAATGGTGCTTTGGTAGGATTGACGGACAACATTGGCTCTAGTAAAAATTAAATCCAGCTTGACATCTGGAGGAAGTGTTTTTTCCAGTTGTTTGACTGCTGCTTTTACTCCTTGTTCCACAGTTACCAGGACACTTCCAGTACTACGCAACACCTGAAAAGCTACCACGGGTTGATTGTTTAAATAAGCGGCTTGGCGAATATCACCAAATTTATCTTCTACGGTTCCCAAGCTGGATAAGGGTACAGAACCACCTGCTGGTAAGAGAATTTCGTAGGTTTTTAAAATATCCACATTGGCGGCACTGCCAAGGGTGCGAATACTTTGTTCGCTGCCACCGACTTGGGCACGTCCCCCTGGTAAATTAATATTTAAAGCGCGGATTTGGTCGTTGATCTGGGTGGCGGTGATACCTAGAGATTGTAAGCGGTTGGGATTGAGGTTAACGCGAATTTCGCGGTCAACTCCGCCGATACGTTGAATTTGTGCTACACCAGGAACTCCCAATAAGGCGCGGCTAATGGTTTGGTCTGTGAGGTTGCTTAATTCTTCTACGGAACGGCGGTCTGATTTAACGGCGTAGGTAATGATCGCGCCGCCGGAAAAATCTAGGCGTTCTACAATTGGATCGTTGATATCCTGGGGTAAATCTTGGCGAATTTGAGCGATCGCATTGCGGACATCATTAGTAGCGCGATCGCTATCCGTACCCAAAACAAAATTGATTGTCGTTTGAGAACTGCCATCGCTGACCTTGGAAATCATATTATCGATATTGCCCAAGCCAGCAACAGCATCTTCAATTTTTTTGGTTACCTGGGATTCTAGTTCCGTCGGCCCTGCACCCGGCTGGGTGACTTTGACCAAAACTGCTGGCACATCAATATTTGGGTTCGTATCAATCCCCAAGGACATAAAGGAAAACCAACCCAATACCGTCAAAATTAAAAATAAAACTATCGTCGGCACAGGTTTTTTGATCGACCAAGCAGAGATATTAAAAGACATTGGGAAATTTTAGATTTTAGATTTTGGATTTTAGATTAGGCATTGGGCATTGGGCATTGGTTATTCTCCCTCATCTCCCTCATTTCCCCCATCCCCCATGCCCTAATTTGCAATTCGCACTTTGTCGCCATCTTTGAGATACGGTGCGCCGTCAACTATCACACGTTCACCTAACTGCAAGCCACTTTTGATTTCCACTTTGTCACTATTAGCAGGATCTCCTAACTCTACTTTTTGGGCGCGGACTGTATCCTCACCCGATAGGGTAAATACAATTACGCTGGAGTCTGCTTGGGACTGTACTGCTTTTTGCGGTACTACCATACTCATGGCTGAGTTGGTAGTAATTGCAGCACGAGCAAACATCCCTGGTTTGAGTGGAGTTGTTGGTGGCAAGTCAATTTTGACTATAGCCTCACGTCTTTGATCGTTTACCAGTGGTTGTATTTCTCTGACTCGTCCTTGCGATCGCACGCGGCGATCGACATCAGAAGTAATTTGCACTGATGCATCAATTTTTACCTGTGCAAGTTGAGTTTCAGGCACCTTCGCCTGGAGTTCTAGTTTTTGATCGCGGATAATGGAAAATAGCTTTTGTGTGCCACCAATCACGGTTCCCACTTGGGTTTGCGGTGGCACCCCAGTGACATCACCAACTCTGGCAAGTTTCTCGGCGATGACTCCAGAAACCGGCGCACGTACTACAGTTTGTCCTAACTGGGTTTGGAGTTGTTGCAGCCTAGCAACAATACTCTTGACATCGGCTTTAGCTTTGTTGATGCTGGCTTGGGCGTTGGCGATGTTTGATTGGGCGCTTCTGACGCTGGCTTGGGCACTACGGACATTTTGTCGGCCAAGATTCACAACTTCTATGGCGGTTTTCACAGCGTAGGAACGAGTGTCAAGTTCTTGTTTACTAATGGTTCCAGAGTCGGCGAGTTGTTGATATCGCTGATAATTCTTGGCTGCTTCCTCTAACTTTGCTTGGGCTTGAGCTAAATCTGCTTGTTTTTGCTGGACTATTGCCTGACTTGATGCCAAATCTGCTTGCCGGGATGCCAAATCTGCTTGTCGGGATTTGACATCTGCTTGCTTTGATTCCACATCTGCTTTTGCTTGGCTAATTTGGTTTTGGAGTACGGAATCATCCAATACTGCTAACACTTCACCTTTGTTGACAAAAGCTCCTTCTTTAACATTTTCAGGGATACTTTTGATTTGTAGTCCGTTTGTCTGGGGTAGCACCGGAATTAAATCACGGGCTGCTACAGTACCAGTTGTTTTCAGGGTACGCATCACACGGGCGTTTTCCACTGTAGTGATGGTGACCGTCATCGCTGGGTTAACTTTTTGATTCCCGACTGCGCTTTGTTGAGAAGATGGTAGACGACTGAATATAGCCATACCACTAAAGGCGATCGCTATCCCTAAACCAGTACCCAAGAACAATGGCTTCAACCATTCTCTGGTTTGTTTTTCCTCTGATTTGTTTGGCAAAGTAGCATCTTCAGACGTCACAGGTTCTTCCACCTCAACTTCTGAAACACTTTCATCGCTCACAGTGCCACCTCCACTTTCTGTGTATGTCTACCACTGTTAGTACTTTGTTAAGAAAACTTGAAATTAATTTACTTTATATCAAAAATGACGCCACGCGAATGCAGACACGGCGAATCGCTATTCTACAGCAGATTGCAACAGGCGTGAGGTACAGATAATCGTAGGGGCACAATATCCCTCTTCTGTCACTTTCCGAGTACTCTTAATAAAAGGATTAAAATAAAAAACTCTCTTCAGGTAAGCAGGGCAATGGAT
>VFQR01001170.1_pt1 | contig 21868 bp, 22 predicted proteins | sample 3512321 | NCBI WGS metagenome assembly VFQR01 (sample SAMN10412374, study PRJNA504923) | tailings metagenome | isolation source: Relicate 3 Philex TSF1 revegetated site | place: Philippines: Tuba, Benguet | collected 2017-08-29 | reverse complement strand
ATCGATCTCGGCATGACACATATCGACACCGCCGAGATGTACGGCTCCGGCAAGGCCGAAGCGATCACGGGCGAAGCCATCGCCGGACGCCGCGACAAAGTCTTCATCGTTTCAAAAGTGCTGCCTTCGAACGCTTCGCGGAAAGGCACGCTTGCCGCTTGCGAACGCTCGCTGAAACAACTGAAAACCGATTACCTCGATTGCTATCTGCTGCACTGGCGCGGCTCTTACCCGCTCGAGGAAACCTTCGCGGCCTTCGAAGAACTGAAGGCCGCGGGGAAAATCCGCTCGTGGGGCGTTTCGAACTTCGATGCAGACGATCTCGACGAAGCGCTCGCCGTCGCGGGCAAAGGCAAGATCGCCTGCAATCAGGTGCTCTACCACCTGCGCGAGCGCGCGATCGAACATGCGGTCATTCCCTGGTGCGAGCAGCACGCGGTCGCGGTCGTCGCCTATAGCCCTTACGGGCAAGGACCCATGCCTTCGGCGTCCTCTCCCGGCGGCAAAATGCTCGCAAAGATCGCGGACGCGCACGGCGCCACGCCGCGGCAGGTTGCACTCGCCTTTCTCACGCGCAGGCAGGCCGTCCTCGCAATTCCGAAGGCGTCGAAAGTCGCACACGCGGAAGAGAACGTAGGCGCGGGCGATCTCGCCCTCACCGCAACCGAAATTGCTGAAATCGACCAGGCATTCCCGCTCGGCCGGCCGAAAAGCCTGCCGATGATCTGATTACTTCGAAACGCCACCGCCCGGGGCACCGGGCGAGAAGTGACAGTGATCCGGCTTGAGATCGATCAGCGGCGTGCCGTCGAGGCAATCGAGCCCGCGGACGAAAACGGAATTTCCTTCCACCCGCTCGAACTTAACGAGCGAAGTACCGATCGGATTGGGACGCATCGGCGAACGCAGCGCGAAAGTGCCCGTGGTGTGATCGCTATGTCTCGGATTTTGTTCGACCAGATCGCGCCGCGCCTTGTCGAGCCAGTAAAGCACTTCAAGCTGCGCGTATTTCTCAATTCCTTTTAGCGCCGAGACCCACGGCTCGAAAATCTCGATCCGGCATTCCGGCCCGTCCTGTCTTCCCTGCCGCGGACATTCCGGGCGGCTCTTCCAGGGGGTGTGGATGCGGCCGATGAAAACCAGACCGGCGTCGTGCGCGGCAGGAGCCGCTACGACAACTTCTCCGGGACGAATTTCATCGCGCCTGTCCATGGGGCGCTATACTATGCCGCGAGGAAACGCGCGAAAGAAACCAAATGGCCGCACCCAAACCGCCAGCCTTCGAAACCATGAGTCTGCATGCGGGCCAGCACCCCGATCCCGCAACCGGCGCGCGTGCCGTGCCGATCTACCAGACCACGTCATATGTGTTTCAGGACACCGATCACGCAGCCGCGCTCTTCAATCTGGAACGCGCCGGTAACATCTATACGCGCATCTCGAATCCGACCACGTCCGTTCTCGAAGAACGTATCGCCGCGCTTGAAAACGGCGTCGGCGCGGTCGCGACGGCAAGCGGCATGGCGGCATTGCATCTTGCGATTGCGACGCTCTGCAACGCCGGCGACCATATCGTTGCGTCGGCTTCGCTCTACGGCGGCACCATCAATCTGCTGGCACATACCCTTCCGCGGTTCGGCATCACGACGACCTTCGTGAAACCGCGTGATCATGCCGGGATTGCAGCCGCGATCAAACCGAACACAAAGCTCGTGATCGGCGAAACCATCGGCAACCCCGGCCTCGAAGTGCTCGATATTCCGAAAGTCGCGCAGATCGCGCATGACGCGAAAATTCCGCTGCTGATCGACAACACCTTCGCGACACCCTATCTCTCGCAGCCGCTCGAACGCGGGGCCGATCTCGTCATGCATTCGATGACCAAGTGGATCGGCGGCCACGGCATCGCGATCGGCGGCATCATCGTCGATAGCGGCCGTTTCGACTGGGTCGATTCCGGAAAATTCCCGCAGCTCACCGAACCCTATGCGGGCTATCACGGCATCAATTTCGTCGAACAATACGGCCCGTGGGGTTTCATCATGCGTGCCCGCTCCGAAGGATTGCGCGATTTCGGCGCATGCATCTCGCCGACAAACGCGTTCCAGATCCTGCAAGGTGTCGAGACGCTCGGCGTGCGCATGGATCGCCATGTCGCAAATACGAGCGCCGTGCTCGAAGCGCTTTCGAAGAACCCCGCCGTCGCGTGGGTGCTGCACCCCTCCCTGCCGGCGCATGAAGACCATGATCTTGCGAAGAAGCTCCTGCCGCGCGGCGCGGGCTCCATCGTGAGCTTCGGCATCAAGGGCGGGCGTGCCGCCGGCCGCAAGTTCATCGAAAGCCTGCGGCTCGCGAGCCATCTTGCGAATGTCGGCGACGCGAAGACACTCGTCATTCACCCCGCGAGTACCACGCATCAGCAGATGGACGCCGCGCAACTGAAAGCGGCTGGCATCGGGGAAGAACTGATCCGGCTCTCGGTCGGCATCGAGAACGCGCAGGATATCATCGACGATCTCGCACAGGCGCTGCGCGCCTCGCAGAAAGCGTAACCCATGCGCATCAAGGTGAACGGCGAAGAAGTCTATGCCGCGACCGGAGGACAGGATTTCGATTCCACAAAGCCGCTGGTGATCTTCCTGCACGGCGCGGGTTTCGACCATTCCGCCTGGGCGCTCTACACGCGCTGGCATTCACACCACGGATTTTCCGTGCTCGCGCCGGATCTTCCGGGCCATGGACGGTCCGGCGGCAAACCGCTGGCATCTGTCGGCGAACTCGCGGATTGGGTTGCCGCGCTGATCGAGGCGTCGGGCGCGAAACAGGCGCGTCTCGTCGGCCATTCGCTCGGCACCTTGATCGCAATCGAAACCGCGGCGCGCCATCCCGAAAAGATCAGCGGATTGCGTCTCATCGCGACGGCCGCCACGATGCCGGTCAGCGAAGCGCTGCTCAACGCGGCGAAAGCGAACTCGCCGGATGCGATTGCGATGATGACGGTCTGGGGCTTCGGCTACAGCGCCGGACTTGGCGGCAGCCTGACGCCCGGCGGGTGGATGATGGGCAAGGGCGCGCGAATCCTTGAAACGATGAAGCCCGGCGTGCTCTTCGCGGATCTCTCCGCAAGCAACGCCTACGACGCCAGCGAAGCAGCCGCGAAGATCGAAATCCCCGTCACGATCGTACTTGGCGAGCGCGACCTCATGACGCCCGCGAAGAACGGCAAAGCGCTCGCAGCCCTCATTCCGAACGCGAGAACCGTCGTGCTTCCGGGCGCGGGACACATGATGCTCGCCGAAAGACCGGACGACGTATTGAAGGCGATCGCTACCTGATCGGAAGTCCGCAGCCTCACCCCCGCTTCTGTACGTTTGCGCTGCGCGTCGGCACGCCGAACTCCGCGCGGCAAACCTCTGCGGGCACGGCGATCCCCTCCCGGATCTGCTGGTGCGAAGGGCTCGCGAAACAGATGCGGATGCGGCTCTTTGCATGCGCGGCGTCGACCGACCATTCGGGTCCCGGGTTGATCGCGACACCGGCGGCAAGCGCCTTCTGGTAGAGCCGCATGGCATCCACCTGATCCGGCAATTTCACCCACAGGAAAATGCCACCGGGCGGATCCTGAAATTCCGCTGCCGTGCCGAATTGCTCGTTCAGCGCTTCCATCAAGGTATCGAGCTTCGCGCGCAAGGCGGCACGAAGTTTCGGCACATGAGTCTCGAAGTGCGGCTTGCAGAACTCGGCCAGCACCATCTGTTCGAGCGCACCCGAACCCGCATCGGTTTTCAGCGAAAGCGCACGGGAAAGGATTTCCCACGGCGCGACGATGTAGCCGACGCGCAGCGCCGGTGCGACGGACTTCGAGAACGAACCGATGTACACGACGCCGCCGTTTTTGCTCATGGCATGGAGCGCGGGCGGCCGCTTGCCGCTCCAGATCAGATCGGCATAGCAATCGTCTTCGAAGATCGGCACGCTATATTCTTCGGAAAGGTTCAGCAATGCGCGGCGCCGTTCTTCGCTCATGATGGTCGCGGTCGGATTCTGCACCGTCGGGATCGTGTAGATGAACTTCGGGCGTATGCCGCGCGTTTTCAGGTCGGCAAGCGCCTTCGCAAGCGCATCCATCCGCATGCCGCCCTCATCGAGGGGAATGCCGACGACGTTCACGCCCATCCGCGTCATGCGGTTGATCGAACCCTGATAGTTGTCCTGCTCGTAGATCACCGTGTCGCCGCGCTCGCACAACACGGCGTTGACGAGATCGAGCGCCTGCAAAGAACCCGACACCATCAGAATGTCTTCCGCCGTGCACGAAATTCCCGCATCGCGCTTGAGCTTTTGCGCAACGAATTCGCGCAGCGGGAGATAGCCCTGCGGGCCGGTGTTCACGGTGTAATTCGAAAGCGCGTGCCCCTCGCGCGAAAGCACGCTGTCGGCCGCAGCACGCAGCGCATCCACCGGCACGACATCCGGATCGTTGTTCCCGCCGACGAAGCTGTAACGTGGGGCACCGGTCCATTTGACCGCGGGTACAGGCAGGGATTGCGGGAAAAGCGGAGCGAAGTCGAACGCACTGGAACGCATGAACCGGGTCCTTCCGGCCGCGCAGGAATTTTGCGGCCGGGCGGAGAGTATCCGGGAATGTCAGTGCCTTACCAGTAGCGCGGCGCGGAAGATCAATCCCACTCCACGAGTTCCTGCAGCCTCCGCTCGTCCAGAATGGTGAGACGCCGTCCATCGAGCTGCAACAGACCGCCCGAACGGAAGCGACTCAGAATCTTGCACACGTGAACCGCGGTGAGCCCCGTCGCATCGGCGAGCTGCTGCTGGCGGAGAGGGAAATCGAAGATTCCGTCCCGTGCCTGCCCTTTCTTCCGAAGCCGGTCGTAGAGACTGCAGATGAGCCGCGCGATGCGTGCTTCCGCCGAACGCCGGCCGAGATCGAGGCTCAACTGGTCCGTACGCTCGCGCTCTTCGCCAAGTCCGCGGCCGAGCGCGGTGAGCAGCGAAGTGCATTGCATCACTGCCGTCCGCAACTCACTGCGGCGAAATTTTCGGCAGGAAACTTCCGAGACCGCTTCGATCGAACGTCCGGGGCAAGGCTCGAACAGGTAATTCAGCGACGCCGCTTCGCCCGAAAGCGCAAACGACACGATCTGCTTCCGGCCATTCGGCGCGGAGATCGACGACGCGGCCCAGCCGCTGCAAATCACGGGTACGTAGTCGCTTTCCTCGCGCTGGTGGAGAATGGTGCGGCGCGCGGGAAACACCTGCACCTGCGAAGGCACATGCGCCGCGCTGCGATCCGGCGAACGATGGAGTTCGTCTTTCACGCCGAACCCCGGGCACGCGCCCGATTGACGAACGAAACACCCGCTGCAGGTGGGGATATAGCGCGCAGCAACGATCGGAACTGCCGAGGCGCTCTCGATGGCCGGCTTTTGCCGAAGACCGAATGCCTCATCCACAACGCTTTCACGCGAGGGGTCTTCCCGGGTCTTGAGCATGGAACCACCACGAATCAGATGCGCATGGGAAACAATACCCATCGGCAAGCTTGCAATATATTGGTGCAGTTTAAGAGAGTTAACATCTTATGGTTGTATTCATGCTTTCCGGCGAGCGTTAGGCGCCGCGCAAGGGCGCTCTCGCAGGAAGCTTCCACGGCTACTCTAGAGCCGCCTAACCGGATGAAATTCCTGAATAAGATCGAAGGCGCAGAGCCTCCCCCGAAAAATACCGCTTGATCTGCGGACTTCACTTTGTTTATGAGTTCGTCGCGTGAAATTACAGTAATCACATCTATATATTGTGATTAGTGGGCGGCGTGCTGACGACCAGCCCGGAAAAGAAAATCATGAGTCCGTTGGTGCTTTCGCTTTGGGCCGGCCTTGCGATCGGTGCTGTGTTCGGCGTGACGGTGCAGCGAACGGGCTTTTGCCTGAACTCCGCGTTTCGCGGCGCGCTTGTCACCGGCGACAACCGCAAGCTCGCGTCGTTCGGTCTCGCGATGGCGATCGCGCTTTTGGCGACACAGACTCTCGAAGCATCAGGCCTGATCGATCTCCGCCGATCGATTTACCTGTCCACGCCAACGTCGTGGCTCGTTGTTCCTCTGGGCGGAGCGCTGTTCGGTTACGGCATGATCGCCGCGAACGGCTGCGGTCCGCGCGCACTCGTGCTGCTCGGCCAGGGCAATCTGCGTTCGTTCCTCGTGCTGCTGTGCCTGGGCATCGCGGCATTCGCTGCACTGAGCGGCATCTTTGCCCCGGTGCGCACGGCACTCACCGGCCCCACGACGCTCGCCTTCGACAAGGTGCCTTCCATTCCGCGCTATCTCGAAGCCGCGCTGGGCGCGAACGCCCGGCTTGTCCCAGCCGCATTGCTGTCCGCAGTTCTTGCGACACTCGCATTTCGCAGCGCCGCGTTCCGCGCGAGCCCGCGCGATATCGCAGGCGGTATCGTCGTCGGCCTCCTGATTGCAGCCGGATGGTTCGCGACCGGTTATCTCGGGCAGGACGAATTCGAACCCGCACCGGTGGCGTCGCTCACTTTCATCGCGCCGGTCGGCGAAACGATTCAGTATGCGATGTTTGCAACCGGCGCGCGGATGACCTTCGGGATTGCGGTCGTCAGCGGCGTGTTTCTCGGTGCGCTGGCGTCCGCGCTCGCGACCCGCAGTTACGAACTGCAGGGCTTCAGCCGTCCGACGCAGATGCTGCGCTACATGGCAGGCGGTGCGTTGATGGGTCTCGGTGGCGCGATGGCGCTCGGCTGCTCGATCGGTCAGGCGCTGACCGGATTTTCGACGCTCGCATTCGGATCGTTTCTCGCCGGCGCCGGCATCGTGATCGGCTCGACGCTCGCGCTGCGGGGGCCGCTGCGCCTGCCCCCGCTTTCCTGATCGCGAATATTCCCTAAGTCCGGACGCCTAGCGGAACAGCTTGGTGATGTAGTCGGCGCCGATGCCGACCTTCTCGTAGTGCGCCTTGCACATCGCGATGTAGTCGTGAACGTCGAAGTAGCCGTTCGCCTCGCCGTTCTCGTCGAGCCAGACGAGCGGGCCTTTCACCTGAAAGAATACCTTCATCGGATCCTTGTGCTCGTAGGCAACGAGCGTGTGGCCCTCGCCCGGCGTTTCGTACACGAAGTCGCCCGCGGTCGCGGTCCAGTCATGCTCGAGATAGCCCCACTTTCCCGAGATCGTGTAGGCGAAGACTTCGTGCGGATGGTAGTGGCGGTTCACGAGCCCCGCCTTCTTCGCCATCAGGATATCGCACCACTTATTCTGTGACGGCGAAATCCAGAGCGGACGCGAGGAAACCGTTTCCGTGAACGGCACATAATACTTCTCGTCATCCGTCGGCGCGTTCTTCGTATAGACTTCCGGCAGCGCGTCCGGCTGGAACACGCGGGTGATGGGCTTCAGGTCTCTCCAGAATTCGTTGGTGGCGGCTTCGGGCATCGTTTCCTCCTCTTCTTGCTTGCTGTCGCTGGCGAAAGTTCAGACGTGCATGCCTCCGTCGGCCATGAACACGCTGCCGGTCGAGAAACTGCTGTCGCTAGACGCGAGGAACAGCACCGTTCGCGCAATCTCCTCGGCTTTCGCGTGACGATGCAGCGGGATGAAGGAATCGAGCAGCTTCGTGCCGTCGTGACCGGTCGCCTTCGTGATCCCGTCCTCGATGTTCTTCTGGAAGGAGTTGTCGATCGGCCCCGGTGCCACGATGTTCGCGCGGATGTTGCGGCCGGCGAGTTCCTTGGCCGCAGTACGGACCAGTCCGATCACCGCATGCTTAGAGGTCGCGTAGGCACAGATGCCCGGATCGCTGGTGACGCCGACCACGCTCGACGTGACGATGATGCTGCCACCGTCGTTCATATGCGGCTGCGCATACTTGATCGCGAGGAACGAGGCACGCACGTTCACCGCCATCACCTGATCGAACAGTTCGTCCGGATATTGCGCAATGGGCGCGATCACGCCGGAGATGCCGGCATTCGAGAACAGCACGTCGATCTTGCCGAACTGTTTGACCGCCTCGCCGATGTATTTCTGCGTTTCGGAAACTTCCGCGACATTCGCGGCGCAGAGCGCGATCCTGTCTTTATAGCGATCCAGCGTCTTTGCCGCTTCCGCGAGCTGCTGGTTGGTCCGATCGACCAGAAGCACCTTTGCGCCTTCGGCAAGCATGGCTTCCGCACTCGCGAGACCAAGGCTTCCCGCCGCTCCGGTAACGACACACACTTTATCGTGGAGTTTTCCCATCACGCCACTCCCAGATAAGCGCGCTGCACCGCCGGGTCGTCGCGCAGTTGCACGGCTGTGCCCTCGCCGGTGATGCGGCCCGTTTCGATCAGATAGCCGCGGTCGGCGATCTGCAGGCTGCGCTTCGCATTCTGCTCGACGAGCAACACGCCGATGCCGGCATCGCGGATTTTTCCGAGCGAAGCGAACAACTCGCCGCAGACGAGCGGAGCCAGACCGAGCGACGGTTCGTCGAGAAGCAGAATGTCGGGCGCCGACATGAGTGCGCGGCCGATCGCGACCATCTGCTGTTCGCCGCCGCTCATGGTGTTCGCATTCTGCTGCATGCGCTGCGCGAGCTTCGGAAACAGCGAGACAGCGCGGTCGAGATTTTCCTTCTCCTTGGCCCGCGCCCGCTTCGCGTAAGCGCCAAGCATGAGGTTCTCGCGCACCGTGAGTTCGCCGAAGATGCCGCGGCCTTCAGGCACAAGTGCGAGCCCGGCTTCGACAATGTCGTTCGCGCGAAGCTTCAGGAGATCGCGGCCGCCGAGCGAAATCTGCGCGGCCGCCTTCGGCACGATACCGGCGACGGCCTTCAACAGCGAAGTCTTGCCGGAGCCGTTCGCACCGAGGATGACGACAATTTCTCGCTGCGAGACGGAAAGCTTCACGTCGTCGAGCGCTATATGCTTGCCGTAGGCGACGGAAAGACCGGAAATCTCAAGCATCCGCGTCTCCCAGGTAAGCGCGGATCACTTCCGGATCGGCAAGCACGTCTTTCGGCGCGCCTTCTGCGATCTTTCTTCCGGCATTCATCACATAGCAGCGGTCGCAAAGCGAACGGATTGCATCCATCACATGCTCGACCATCAGGATCGTGCGGCCTTCCGCGCGCAGCGAGCGGACGAGTTCGATGCCGTCCCGCAACTCGGTCGGGTTCAACCCGGCGAGCCACTCGTCGAGCAGCAGAAGTTCCGGCTGCATGGCGAGCGCGCGGGCAAGCTCCAGCCGCTTCTGGTCAATGTAGGTCAGTTCGGACGTCATCACGTTCGCGCGGGTGGCAAGGCCGACCCGGACGAGAAGCTCGTGCGCGGCGCGATCGGCTTCGATGCCCCAGCGGCTTTTCGCGCCGAAGGCGAGACCGGCGATCACGTTCTCCTTGCAGGTCATGGAGCCGAGCACACGAACAAGCTGGAACGTACGGGCGATACCTTCGCGGGCGATCCGGAATGCAGGCAGCTTCTCAAGCGCGCGGCCACGCAACTGGACGGAGCCGGCATCGGCCTTCAGCGCACCGGAAATCAGGTTCAGCACCGTCGTCTTGCCAGAGCCGTTCGGACCGAGCAGGCCTACGATCTCTCCGGGGCGGACTTCCAGCGTCACGCCATCGACCGCAACAAGACCGCCGAAGCGGCGCGTGAGGCCGGAGACCGAAAGCAGCGGCGCGCTCATGCTTTCGCTCCCTTTGCCTTCTGCAGCGAGAGCTGCAGACCCTCGACGAGCCCGACGATGCCGCGGGGAATCGCGTAAACGATCAGCAGGAACGCAATGCCGACCATGATGCTGAAGTGGTTCGGAAACTTCGCGAGCAGCACCTCGAACAGGATCGCAAGCGGGATCACGCCGAAGACCGGGCCGTAGAGACGGTGCACGCCGCCCAGGAGCGCCATGATCAGCACCTGGAACGACACCACCGGATTGAAGGCAATGGTCGGGTCGATGTAGGTCCAGCGCGGCGCCATGATCGCGCCCGCGAGCGTCATGAACGACGCGCTGAACGCAAACAGCACGACTTTCGCAAGCGTGGTGTTGATGCCGACATGGCGCGCGACCGCCTCGTCGTCGCCGATCACGCGGAGCGCGAGACCCAGTTTCGAGCGCTGAATGAGCCAGCCGGATACGAATACGATCACCGCAAGCGCTAGCAACTGCCAATAGATCTGCGCGTGGGTGACGTCGATGAAGATGTAGCGGCCAAGCGTGCGGGTGATGTTCACCTCGTACCAGGTGACGAGCTGGCGCACGAGTTCGGCGAGACCGAACGTGAAGATCACGAAATAAACGCCGGAGAGCCGCAACGTGGAAAGGCCCACGATCAGCGACAGCACGAAGCCGATCGCAAACGCGATCAGGAGAACGAGCGGCCAGGAGAGCTCCTCGCCGAGCACCGCGACCGTATAGGCGCCGATGCCGAAGAACGCGACGGTGGCCAGCGACACATAGCGGGTAGGACCCGAGAACAGCGTCCACGCCGTCGCGAGCACCGTGTAGCTCATAATGTTGATCGCAAGCGAAAGCTGATAGCCGTTCGTAAGCGACGGCACGAAGATCAGCCCCGCAACGAGCGCGATCAGCGGAACGGCAATAACAGAATTCCCAATCTTCATGAGCGCCGCGCTCCGAACAGGCCTTGCGGACGCAGGAGCAGCACGAGAATGAAGATGATGTAGGTCGCCGCGAGCGTGAGACCGGGATCGACATAGGTCGCGACAAAGGTCTCGGTAAGCCCGAGGATCATGCCGGCGACAAGACAACCCAGGAGATTGCCGACACCGCCCATGATCACGACGATCAGCGCCTTCATCGTGAAGACGACACCGAGACTGGCGTTGAAGGTGAGAAACATCGAAACGAGCACGCCGCCGGCCGCAACCAGCGCGCCACCTAAAGCATAGGCAAAGGCCGTGGTCGCGCGCACGTCGATCGCAACAAGGAGTGCCGAAACGGGATCGACCGCAACCGCGCGGATCGCCGTTCCCGCACGCGTGCGCGTGAGACCGATATACAACGCGAGACCGATGACGACGGCAAAGGCGAGCGCGAGCAGACGGCTCGCCGAGACCGTTGCACCGAAAATCTGCACCGGGATCGATAGAAAATTGTAGCTGAAGTAATTGCCGCCGAAGATCGCGAACATCAGGCCCTGTGCGACGAACAGAAGACCGAACGTCGCAAGGATCGAATCCACTTCCAGCGCATCACGCGAAGGTGCGCGCCGCACCAGCGGCATCAGCAGCACCTGGTAGATCAACCAGTTGATCAGCGCCGCGAGTGGCACGATCACGAGCAAACCAATCAATGGATTGACCGAGATCGCGGTGAACAGCCAAAGCGCCGCGAAACACGCCGCTACCAGCGACTCGCCATAAGAAAGATTCATGATGCGCGCGACGCCGTATTGCAGCGTCAGGCCCATCGCGATCAATGCATAGATGCCCCCGAGCGTAATGCCGGAGAGCAGCGGTTCCGTGAACATGAACTCGATCTTCGCCTTGCTAGGAAAAAGCAACGCGGCAGGTCTGGGAGGAGGCCCGCCGCGTCGCGTATTGCTCCCTTACTTTTTCCAGGGAGCCTTCGGAACACGGAGTTCGGCGACACCCGGACGCTGCGGCGCAACGCCCACATAGAGTCCGTCCTGCCACTGGCCAAGCAGCCAGTACGCGTCCTTCGGCATGTTGTTCTCGAGCTTGATCTTGCCGATCACGGTGTCGAACGTGCCGTTCTGCAGTTCCTTGATGATCGCAGCACGGTCGATCTTGCCGACGCGTTCGATCGCCTGTTCCAGCATCTGCAGCGAGGAATAGCCGATCTGGCTGCCCCAGTAGTCCGGATCGCGATTCACGAGCTTCCGGATCTTCTCGCGGTATTCCATCGTGGCCTTGTTGTCCTTCGACCAGCCGCCGAGCGACATCACGCCTTCCGCGTTTTCACCGAAGCGCTGCGGAAAGAGCGGGAAGAAGGTGCCGACACCGGTGAACATCACCTTCGGCGCGTACGAAGTCAGACGGGACTGATCGACGAGTGCAACGGTATCCGGCGGATAGGAGAACGCGACGAAGGTATCCGCCTTCGAGCGCTGCGCTTCGCCGATCACCGGCGCCATGTCCTGCGTGCCGACCGGATAGCTCTTGTCGAAGGCGAGCTTGAAGCCGGCCTTTTCGAAGCCCGCACGCGCGGCCTTCGAGAGGTCGATGCCGAAGCCGTCGGCGACCGAAACCATCGCGATCTGGTCGTTGATCTTGCCTTCCTTGCGGAGCTTCACGAGCAGTTCGACCAGTGCGTCGATGTACTGCTTCGAGGTGCCGAGGAACCAGAAGCTGTTCGGCCAGCGCTTGACGAGTTCCGGCGCGCGGTCGGTGACGGCACTGAACGTGATCTGCGGATAGCCGTGCTTGTTGAAGGTCGGGCCGACCGCGAGGTTGATGCCCGTGCCCCACGGCGGAAGCAGAAGATCAACCTTGTCCTGCTCGATCAGACGCTCGACGGCGCGGACGGCTTCTTCGGAGTTCGAGCGGTCGTCATATTCGACGACTTCGATCGGGATGCGCTTGCCATACTGCTTCAGCATCAAGCCGCCCTTGGCGTTCACTTCCTGAACCCAGAGCTGGTAGTTCGGAATCTGCGTGATGTTCGCACCGCCCGCATTCGGGCCGGTCTTCGAGATCGCGTAGCCGATCTTGATCGACTTCGGTGCCGCGTCCTGCGCAGACAGCATCGGCGCGCTCAGTCCCAGCGCGGCTGCCGCCGCAAGACCGAACAGCAGTTTCTTGTTCAAATTCATGCGTTTCCTCCCCTGACCCTTGTTCTGGTTAAACGGTTGGTAGCCCAAAAGTAGGCTATCCATCGATTGGTCTACCAACGATTTATGGGCAGGAATAGTGGGAAAATCGCGCTGCGGCGCACACGGACGATCTGCAACCCGCTCCCGAAAAAATTCCATCGCCTCCGCACGCGGCGGATGCGGCGAACCGTGACGCGACGTCTTTGCGTTCGAACTATTTTTGCCGGGAAAATTCCGCGCGCAGCGAAGCGGAATGTTCACCGCGTGACGGCACCGCGCCGAAAGAAGGCAAAGCTCCATCGAAGATCGCACCGGGAGCGAGGCAACGCACCGGGCCGCTCGGTGTCGCAACTTCGATGTAGCGGTTCTGCGGATGTTGCACGACATCCTCCATCGTACTTACCCGTCCGTAGGCGACGCGGGCCCGCTCAAGCTTTGCAACAATCGTCTCGCGCGGCGAAGCGGAGAAAACCTTGCCGATGATCGCATCGAGCGCAGGCCGGTTCGCAACGCGAGCGGTGTTGCCGGAGAAACGCGGGTCGGTTGCGATCGTTTCGTCGCCGAGCACTTCCCGGCACAACATCACCCACTCGCGTTCGTTCTGGATCGAGATCAGCACCGCCTTGCCGTCGCCGCAGGCATAGGCCCCATACGGCGCGATGGTCGGATGGTTGAGCCCGGCGCGCTCCGGCGTCTTTCCGCCGTAGGCGAATTGCAGATAGGGGACGTTCATCCAGTCGGCGAGCGCATGATAGAGCGAAACGTCGATGTGCCTGCCCTCACCCGTACGTTCGCGCGCGAACAGCGCCTGCAGGATCCCCTGAAACGCGGTCATGCCGGCCGCGATATCGCAGACCGACACGCCCACGCGCGCCGCGCCATGTTCGTTTCCTGTGATCGAGGACAGCCCGCTCTCCGCCTGCACCAGCAGATCGTACGCCTTCAATTCGCGATACGGCCCCTCTCCGCCATAACCGGAGATCGAGCAGGTGATCAGGCGCGGGTTCCTGGCGCGCAACACCGCCGGCGCAAAGCCCAGACGATCGATGACGCCGGGAGCGAGATTCTGGATGAATACGTCCGCTTGCGCGATCATCTGCGAGAGAACCGCGGCATCCGCGGGCTCTTTCAGGTCGAGACAGACCGATTCCTTGCCCCGGTTGAGCCAGACGAAATAGGCACTCTCGCCATGCACGAGCGTGTCGTACCCTCGTGCGAAGTCCCCTTCCGGACGCTCCACCTTGATGACGCGCGCTCCCGCATCGGCAAGCCGTGACGACGCATAGGGTGCCGCCACCGCCTGCTCGACGGCGACAACCAGAACCCCTTCAAGATCGCGTTGCATGAGCATGCACCCCGTTTTCGGGGTGCAGCAAAGAATAGAGAAAACGCACCCGCAGAATGCAGATGTTGCCGACTTCTGCGCGGCTGTAAACCGTACCGGCGGGCCGCTTCAATTCCGGCCCGCGGATCGGAGCGCTAGTTCTTCAGCGCGTTGATGGTGCCGACGTTCGGGCAGTAGCGTTGCCAGTCCGGCGCTTCGGGCGCGAGGTCGAGTTCGTTCTGGCAGACATCCTTGCTGTCGCAGAGGGTACAGACACGCTGAAGATCCCTCCAGACAGACGGCCACTCTGCCTGCACGACGACGGGATCCACGCCCTCCTGTGCAAGCCGTTGCGGCATCAACGATGCCTGTGCGCCATGGCGCTCGAGTTGCTGCAGCTCACCGACGGAAAGGTTCATTTCGCGTGCGATCTCTCCAACCTCGCTGGCATCGAGGGCCGCAAAGTCGGAACGCCCGAAGATTCCGCCGAAGAATTCCTTGATTCTATGGATCATGACCTGACCCTCCGAAAATAAGTCCAGTTCCAACGCACGCAGCACGAACAGAGAACCGCTCGTGCCAAACTCAAACCGCCATCGAATGACGGGTAGCCTTCTCCACGAGGTAACGGTCGAACACGCTCGCAACGATACGAACGAAAGGCTGCCCCTTCTGCGTAACTTCGATACGGCGCCCGGTCCGACGAACCATACCTTGCGCGGCGAGTTGGTCGACCATTGCAAGCTCGCGCGAGAAGATCGTCGGCAGGCGATACTTGGAAACCAGATCGTCGATATCGACCCGGAAATCGCACATCAGCCGTTCGATCAGTTCCGCACGCAGCACGTCGTCCTCGGTCAACGCCACGCCGCGCAATGTGGAAAGCTTACCCGCATGAATCTGCGCCGCATAAGCCGACGTCGCCGGATGGTTCTGCGCATAGCCGCCGGGAAATTTGCTGATGGCTGTTGCCCCGAGACCGATCAGAACCGGACAGTTGTCGTCCGTGTAGCCCTGAAAATTTCGATGCAGAGATCCCTTCTTCGCAGCCGTCGCCAGCGCATCGCCGGGCAGCGCGTAGTGATCGACGCCGATCGGCACATAGCCGAGCTTGATCCACGCGTCCCGCGCCGCCATCGCCTGCACGTAACGCTCCTCCGCGCCGGGAAGCGTGTTCACGTCGATCAGCGACTGCTGCTTCTTGAACCACGGCACATGGGCATAACCAAAGATCGCAACCCGTTGCGGCTTCAACCGGGAGGCCAGTGTGGCACTGAAACGAATATCCTCGACGGTCTGCTTCGGCAGCCCGTACATCAAATCGATGCCGATGTTCTCGATACCCGCTTCGCGGATCGCCACGGCCGCGGCTTCCACGAGTTCGAAAGGCTGCACCCGGCCAATCGCCTTCTGCGTCTCCAGCGAGAATTCCTGCACACCGAGATTGGCCCGATTGATTCCGATGGACGCGAGCGCCTTCAGCACTTCCCTGTCGAGTCGCCGCGGATCGATCTCGATGGCGTGTTCGACAATTTCACTGGTGTCGAAGGCACTTTCGAGCGCCTTGGCGATGCGGCGCAGTCCTGCGGCGCCGGCTATCGAAGGCGTTCCGCCACCCCAATGAATCCGGCGAATTTTTCGTGCCGGCGTCAATTCCGAGACCAGCGCGATTTCCGCGGCAAGATCTTCGATGTAGCGGTCGACGGGTTCCCGCCGCCGCGTGGCGTGCGTGTTGCACCCACAATAGTGGCAAAGCTCGACGCAAAACGGAACGTGGAGATAGACGGAGAGCCCCGTATCTGCCGGCAACGCGCCGAGCCATCTTGCATGGGTTTCGGCATTCACCGCGGCCGTAAAATTCGGTGCGGTCGGATACGACGTATAGCGGGGCACGGACTGGGCGCCCGGATTGACGGCGAGGTCACGGCGATCCCCGGTGGAATCGATCGTTCTCGGATCAGCGCTTGCACCCACGTCCTGCTCCGCTTCTTTTCTGCGTCAAACCCAGGCCGGGAACGACTCGAGCGCCAGATTGTCCTTGACCGTCTTCACGCCAGCGATGTCTTCCACGGCGACACGAACAGCGCTGCGCTCGGCCTCGGAGCGGACCAGCCCCCAGAGATTCACGACGCCATCGTCGACGGTGATGTTGACGAGCATCGGATTGCTCCACGGCTCACCCTCGAGACGCTTCTGAATCTTCTTGCGAATTTCGTCATCCGCGAGCGGCCGGTGTTCTTTCTGCGGCGCGGTGGCAATGGCCTGCACGAGATTGCCGCGAGTCACGATGCCGACAAGCTTATCGCCTTCCACGACCGGTACGCGCTTGATGCGATGACGCTCGAACAGATGCGCGATATCGGAGAGCGACGTATCCGGCTGCACGCAGATGACGTCATGGGTCATCATGTCCTTCACGCTCCGGGCATGTGCGTGCGAATATTCTTCGGCAAGCTGGACGTTGCTGATGAGAAGCGACAACCACCACGAGCGGCGCTTCTGCGTGCCGATCTCGGCACGGCGAATGAGATCGCCTTCGCTCACGATGCCGATCAGCTTTCCGGCGCCATCTACGATCGGAAGCGCGCTGATGTGATGTTCGGCAAGAACCTTCGCCACGTCGCGGACGGTCATGTCCGCAGTACCGGTTCGCACCGGCGAAACCATTACGTGTTTGGCTTTCATACAACCCTCCCAAATCAACAGCGAAGAACTATCGTCCTGTCGCAGGAAAGTACCTTGACCTCCGTCAAGCGTCAGACATGCTCGACCGAAGTTACGCGGAACGCATGCAAGCCCGCCTCGTCGCGGATCGAAACGTACTCGCCGAGTTCGAATTTCTCGTTCTGCAGGTGGACTCCGGACTCATCGCTGTTATCGCCTGCGATGTCGTAGCGGAACGTCCAGTTGCCACCCGGACCGTGCACGAGGTGACCGACATCCCGGTCGTTCTCGCGAAAGCGGACGACCCGACAGTTGTCCCGATAGCTCTTCCAGAGTTCCGGATCGAGCCGCTTCTCGGTGCTGAGCGGCGCCGTAATCAGATAACCGATCTTGGCGCTGCCTTCGGGATGCCCCGGCTCGCGTGCGAGTTCGAGCCGGATCTGGTGGAACGCACGAGGCAAAGCGGACATGGCGCACCTCTTACGCGTGCAGGCTGCGAAGCGCGGCGCGATTTTTCAGACGGACTTTCCGCGAGCCGGAAAGTTCGATCAGCGCCTTGCGTTCGATCGCCGAGATCGTACGGGAAACCGTTTCGATCGTGAGACCCAGATAATCCGCGATATCCTGACGGGACATCGGCAGCTCGAACTCATGACGGTTCTCCGAGCGCGACGACATTTCCAGCAGGAACGTCGCAACACGCTCCATCGCGCTGGAGCGCCCGAGCAGAACCATCTGGTCGTGCACGTGATCGAGTTCGCGCGCCGTCATCTGCCACAACTCGCGAGCGATCGCGGCATCGGTCTGAGCGAGCGAAGCGAGCGTGCTGCGCTTGATGGCGATCACGATCGTTTCCGAAACGGCCTCCGCGGAGAAACGGTGACTGCCGCTCGATTCAAGACCGAAGATGTCGCCGGGAAGATGGAAGGCGCCGATCTGGCGGCGGCCGTCATCCAGAAGCTTGTAGGTGCGAACCGATCCGGCCACGACCTTGTAAATGAACTCTGCCGGTTCATCCGCCCCGTAAATCTCGGCGTTGCGGCCATAGGTGAGCCTTACGCCAGCCAAACCGAGCGCAGGGTGGAAATTGCGTTCGGAGCCCGTACCTGGCTTTGCCGGAACCGTAAGATGGCGGGCCGGGAAAACGGCCTGCTGGGCGGCATGCTGGGGTTGTGCGAGCATGGTGCTTCTCCGTTGTTTGTGGAGAGACCCTATGACCGGTAAGTACCCTCGATAAATTCCGTCCGATACCCTAAGGGGTTCTACGTAGCCTCTGATTTTCTTGAAGAATTCGGATTATCCTCCTCCCGCTATGACTGTGCCTGAAAGGACCCTGACCCCCGGCCTGTTCACTTCGCTGGACACGGTGATGCGCAACCCGTGGTCGCGCTACGCCGTGGCGATCCCGATTGTGGCGATCGCCTTCGCCGCGCGGGCTACCCTGCAGCCGCTGATCGGGAACGAGGCGCTGTTCCTGATCTTCATTCCGGCTGTGCTTGCCGCCGCGACCATCGGCGGCTTCGGCCCGGGCATGCTTGCGACCCTACTGAGCCTCGCGGTCGGCAATATCTTCTTTCTCGGACAGAGCGCCGCCACCTCCGAACTGATTTCGAACAGCATCAGCTTCGCGATCTCCGGCATCGCAATCGCTGCCTTCGGCGGGTGGATGTGGACCACGCGCATGGCTTCCGCCTCGCGCGAAGCGCACCTGAAATCGATTCTCGATACCGTGCCCGACGCGATGATCGTGATCGACACCAAGGGCGTGATCCACTCCTTCAGCGCGGCGGCGGAGCGGCTGTTCGGTTACCGGACGGAAGAAGTGCGCGGCAAGAACGTCAGCCAGCTGATGCCCACCCCTTACCGCGAATCCCACGACGGCTACATGGAGCGCTACATGCGCACCGGCGAGCGCCGGATCATCGGCATCGGGCGCGTCGTCGTCGGCGAGCGCAAGAACGGCTCCACCTTCCCCATGGAGCTTGCGGTCGGCGAAATGATTTCGGGCAAGGAGCGTTTCTTCACCGGGTTCGTCCGGGATCTGACCGAGCGCCAGGAAACCGACGCGCGGCTCCAGGAACTGCAGGCCGAACTCGTCCACATTTCCCGCCTTTCCGCGATGGGCGAGATGGCCTCCACGCTTGCGCACGAACTCAACCAGCCGCTGACCGCCATCGCGAACTACATGAAAGGCTCGAGCCGGATCGTCGGCGAGATGAAATCCGACCGCACGGACATCCTGAAATCCGCGCTCGATAAATCCGCGGAACAGGCGGTGCGCGCGGGGCAGATCATCCGGCGGCTCCGCGACTTCGTGGCCCGCGGCGAAAGCGAGCGAAGCATCGACAGTCTTTCGAAAATCATCGAAGAAGCGAGCGCACTCGCGCTTGTCGGCGCGAAGGAATCGGGAATTCACGTCCGGATGCGCATGGACCACGAAGGCGACCTCGTCCTGATCGACCGCATCCAGATCCAGCAGGTACTTCTGAACCTGATCCGGAATGCCATCGACGCCATGCGCGACAGCACGATCAAAGAGCTGACGATCTCGAAGATGCCGGCAGACGACGGTATGGTGGTCGTCAGCGTTTCCGACACCGGGCCCGGGATCGCGCCGGAAATCAGGGATCAGCTATTCCAGCCCTTCATCACGACGAAGCCGGAAGGCATGGGCGTCGGTCTTTCCATTTCGCGCACCATCGTCGACTCGCATGGCGGCAGGCTGTGGGTCGACGAGAACCCATCGGGCGGCGCAATCTTCCGCTTCAGCCTCCCCGTCGCCGAAACCCGGAACGAAACCGATGACTGATCAGCCACTAATCCATGTCATCGATGACGACGACGCGGCGCGCGACTCGCTGCAGTTCTTTCTGGAAGCCGCCGGCCAATCGGTCCGCTGCTACGAGAACGCGGCAGCCTTTCTCGCGGAACTTCCCGCAACAAAGGCCGGCTGTGTCATCACCGACGTGCGGATGCCCGGGATGACCGGCCTCGAACTTCTGAAGACGCTGAAAGCGCGCGGCTTCCCACTACCGGTGATTGTAGTCACCGGACATGGCGACATTCCGCTCGCGGTCGAGGCCATGCGCGAAGGCGCGGCCGACTTTCTTGAAAAGCCCTACGACGACGAAGCGCTCATGGACTCCATCCGGCGCTCGCTCGCGGCCGGAAAATCCGGATCCGGCGCGGATGACGGCATCGCCGATATCCGGCGGCGCATCGCCGAACTTTCGGGCCGGGAATCCGAAGTCATGGCAGGCCTGGTCGCGGGCAAATCCAACAAGATGATCGCGATCGAACTCGAGATCAGCCCCCGCACCGTCGAAATTTACCGCGCCAACGTCATGTCGAAGATGGGGGCCGACAGCCTGCCGGCGCTTGTCCGCATGGCGATTACCGCAGGCTTTCCAGAAAGCGTCTAAGTTCCCGCGACTTGCGCTAAGTCAAAGTCACCGTGCATGGCTGGCCGCACAAAGTCGGATGCCTGCCGACCCGTCAACGCGCTCATCCGGAAACGACCCTGCCTCCGGGCGGGAGACGGTGATCGTCCTGTTGGTCGATGACGACCCCGCGGTGCTGACTTCGCTGAAGTTTGCGCTCGAGCTCGAGGGCTTTTTGGTCCGCGTCTTCCCGAATGCGCAAAGCCTACTCCGGGAACAGGGCATCGGGCGCAACACGTCGCTTGTGATCGACTATCGGCTGCCCGACACGAACGGCATCGACCTCTTGCGACGTCTTCGCGCCAAAGGCGTGACGGCGCCCGCGATCCTCATCACGAGCCATCCGAGCGACGAACTGCGCAGGCGAGCCGCGGCGATGGCAACGCCGATCATCGAGAAGCCGCTGCTCGACAATTCGCTGATCGCCAAGCTGCGCGAACAACACCACATTGCAGAGAGCGGACCCTCGACCTAAAGTTGTCGCGTGGACCGGCCGGACAACTCCTCGACGGATGATGCGCGTTTACTGACTGCACTGGTCGGAGAAAACCGCCGCGCGCTCAACCTTGGTGCAATCGCATCCGTCGTTGCGGCAACGCTCTCCATCGCCGAGCTCGGTGCGATTGCCTTCGCCATCGACGCGGCACTGACGAGCGCTTCGAGCAAGTCTGCACTCCTTTATCTGGCGTTGTTCGCAGCGCTCGCGCTGCTGCGGATTGCCATCGACGGCGTTTCGGCGCGGGTTCTCGCGAAAACCGCGGAAGATGTGAAACGACGTGTACGAACACGCCTCGTCGAGGAAGTCGCCACGATTTCGCCCGCAGACAAGCGGCGTCCGCACGCTGGAGAAATCGCGACACTGCTTACGTCGCACGTGGAAACACTCGGGCCTTTTCTTACGCGCTATCACGCCTCCCGGCTGCGTGCCGCAAGTGTGCCGTTGATCGTGCTGGCCGTGACCGCCTTCTTCTCCTGGGTCGCAACCGTCGTGTTGCTCGCAACAGGTCCGCTGATCCCGGTCTTCATGGCGCTGATCGGCGGCAAGGCACGACAGGCCAGCGAGAAACAACTGCAGGAGGTGGGCAGCATGAATGGCGCCCTGCTCGACCGGCTGCAGGGGCTGACGACGCTCCGCTTGTTCGACGCGGTGCCACGCGCAGAGGCAATGCTTCTGCAGGAAGGACATTCGATCCGCATCCGAACCATGGCTGCGCTCCGCATCGCATTTCTTTCATCCGCGGTGCTGGAACTGTTTTCGGCCTTGGGCGTCGCATTCGTTGCGGTTTACGTCGGGTTCAACCTGCTCGGCCACATCAGTTTCGGCGCCTATGGTGAACTCACGCTGTTTTCCGGGTTGTTCGTCCTGATGATCGCGCCGGAGTATTTCCGGCCGCTTCGCGACTTTGCGGCCGCCTATCATGAACGCGCTGCCGCTCTTGCCGCATGCCGCGCGATCGGCGACTTGCTCGGCGGAGACTGGATTGCCGTTCCAGCGCGTACATTGTCTTCCGAGCCGCTGCAATCGCTGCAGGCGTCGCGGGCGAAACTGGAGATTGCAGGGAAAACGATCCTCCCGGAGTTCGGACTTTCCATCGAGCGCGGCGAACACGTCGCGCTCGTCGGGCAAA